>JAESGM010000768.1_pt1 | contig 15477 bp, 16 predicted proteins | sample 9269721 | NCBI WGS metagenome assembly JAESGM01 (sample SAMN15720920, study PRJNA650825) | algae metagenome | isolation source: Komarekiella atlantica HA4396-MV6 and co-occurring heterotrophs from... | place: USA: Theobald House, Kauai, HI | collected 2009-07-29 | reverse complement strand
CGCGCCATCCGCCTTGCCGGCGCCGACCAGCGTGTGCATCTCGTCGATGAACAGGATGATCTCGCCGTTCGAGGAGGTGACCTCGTTCAGCACCGCCTTCAGCCGCTCCTCGAATTCGCCGCGATATTTCGCGCCGGCGATCAGCGCGCCCATGTCGAGCGAGAGCAGCTTCTTGTCCTGCAGGCTCTCCGGCACGTCGCCGTTGAGGATGCGCAGCGCGAGGCCTTCCACGATCGCGGTCTTGCCGACACCGGGCTCGCCGATGAGAACGGGATTGTTCTTGGTCCGGCGTGACAATACCTGAATCGTGCGGCGGATTTCCTCGTCGCGGCCGATGACCGGGTCGAGCTTGCCGTCGCGCGCCGCCTGCGTCAGGTCACGGGCATATTTCTTCAACGCATCGTAGGCGTTCTCGGCGGTCGCGGAATCCGCGGTGCGGCCCTTGCGCAGCGCATTGATCGCAGCATTAAGGCCCTGCGCATTCACGCCGGCCTTCGCCAGAATCTTGCCGGCGTCGCTGTCCTTTTCCAGCGCCAATGCGAGCAGCAGGCGTTCGACCGTCACGAACGAGTCGCCGGCCTTCTCGGCCACCTTCTGCGCCTGATCGAACACCCGCGCCAGAGCCGGTGCGAGATAGATCTGTCCGGCGCCACCGCCGGAGACTTTCGGCATCTTGTTGAGCGCAGCCTCGACCTCGGACAGCGCCAGGCGCGAATTGCCGCCGGCGCGGTCGATCAGTCCCGCGGCGAGCCCTTCCGAGTCGTCGAGCAGCACTTTCAGGAGATGGTCGGGCGTGAATTGCTGATGGCCTTCGCGCAAGGCCAGAGATTGCGCGGACTGCACGAACCCGCGCGCGCGTTCGGTAAACTTCTCAAAATCCATAGTGGCCCCCAATCGGCGAGCAAAGATTCGGCGGACCCAAAGGCATCCGCCGTGACCCGGATTTATGCAGCCGGTCCAAGCGGCGGAAGGGGGCGCCCTCAATTTTCGTGACGAGGGTGGCGGCAGGAGGTTAACAAGGGCGGTCATGACCGCAAAAATCCATGCGATTTACCGCTATCCCGTCAAAGGCCTGTCGCCGGAAAGCCTGTCGCGGGCAGAACTTGTGCCCGGCCGGACGCTCAAGGCCGACCGCCTTTACGCCATCGAGAACGGCCCCTCCGGCTTCGACCCGGCAGCTCCGGCCTACTTCCCCAAGCAGAAATTCCTGATGCTGATGCGGAACGAGCGGCTGGCGGCACTCGATACCCGTTTCGACGACGTCACCGACACCCTGACCATCCGGCAGAATGGCGCCGTCGCCGCGCAGGGCGATCTGCGCACGCCAGACGGCCGCGCCGCCATCGAAAGCTTCTTTGCGGCCTACAGCGCCGACGAATTGCGCGGACCGCCCAAGATTCTGCAGGCCGACGGCCATAGCTTCTCCGACGTCGCGGCCAAGGTCGTGTCCATCATCAACCTCGCCTCGCTGGCGCAGGTCGAGAATGCGGTGGGCGCACCGGTCGATCCGCTGCGCTTTCGCGGCAATCTTCTGGTCGAGGGCCGGCCGGCCTGGCGGGAATTCGACCTGCTCGGGCAGACGCTCACCATCGGCGACGCACGGTTGAAGGTGGTCAAACGCATCGTGCGCTGCGCCGCGACCAATGTGGAGCCCGGCACCGGCATCCGCGACATGGAAATCCCGAAAACGCTGATGCAGGCCTTCGGGCACATGGATTGCGGGGTCTACGCGGAGGTTGTGGCCGGCGGGACCATCGCGGTCGGCGACACGATCGCAGAAGCCGCACCCGCACTGCCCTTTGCGTAAGCGTGCTGCGCCGGATCGAAATCCGCTTTAATGGCGTGGGCGATTCGCTGCGCGAGGCGGCCATGGCAGGTGCTTTGAAACTGACATCCGCAATGCTGCCGGCCCTGGCCGGGCTGCTGGTGCTGACCGCCCCCGCCCATGCCGACCTGCGCCTCTGCAACCGCATGAGTTACGTCGTCGAGGCCGCGCTCGGCGTCGAGGAACGCAACATGGCGGCGACGCGCGGATGGTTCCGGCTCGATCCCGGACAATGCCGCGCCGTCCTGCAGGGCAATCTGCCGGTCGGACAGCTCTACGTCCACGCGCGGGTGCCGGCGCTCTACGGCCCCTCTCCCTTGTCACTCTCGGGGCAGGCGGAGTTTTGCGTCGGCGAAGACAACTTCACGATTGCCGGCGCCCGCAATTGCCGTGCCGGACACAAGCCGGCGCCGTTCACGGCGGTGCAGCCTGTGGACACCGAGCAGGGCCCCACCGTCACGCTGGCCGAGGAAGCGGGTTACGACGACATCCAGGCGCGCGACGCCGGCATCCAGCGCCTGCTGGTCGTCGCCGGCTACGATGCGGCGCCGATCGACGGCATCCGCGGCGCCAAGACCGACGCCGCGCTGACGCAGTTCCTGCAGGAGAACAAGCTCGGCAACACCGCAGCCGGCCGCTCGGATTTCTTCGACGTGCTGCTGGAGGCGGCGCAGAAGCCGGGCAGCGGCTTCGCCTGGTGCAACGACACCTCTTATCCCGTCATGGCCTCGCTGGGCGTCGAGGACAAGAATGCGATCGTCACGCGCGGCTGGTATCGCGTGGAGCCGGGCAAGTGCCTGCGGCCGGAAGTGTCCGGCAACCCGCGCCGGCTGTTCTCATTTGGCGAAGCGGTCGATGCGAATGGAAACACCATCCGGATGGGCGAGCGGCCGCTCGCCTGGGGTGGCGGCACGCAATTGTGCACGCGGCCGATCAAGTTCGAACTCTACGATCATGGCGATTGTCTTGGCCGCGGTTTGACAGCGAGCGGTTTTGCCGCCATCGACTTCACAGGGCGTACGCCGACGACGATAAGGTTCAAGTAATGTCGCGTTCAGAACAGGCGCAGCAGCGCCGCTTCGACCATGTGCAGACCTGGGTGTTCGACCTCGACAACACCCTCTATCCGCATCACGTCAATCTCTGGCAGCAGGTGGACGGGCGCATCCAGGACTACATCGCGAATTTTTTGAACATCACGCGCGATGAGGCCTTCCGCCTGCAGAAGGACTACTACAAGCGCTACGGCACCTCGATGCGCGGCATGATGACCGAGCACGGCATGAAGCCGGACGACTATCTCGACTTCGTGCACCAGATCGACCATTCGCCGCTCGAGCCCAATCCCGACCTCGGCCTGGCACTGGAAAGCCTTCCCGGCCGCAAGCTGATCCTGACCAACGGCACGCGCAAGCATGCGGGCGCGGTGATGGCGCGGCTCGGGATCGACAAGCATTTCGAGGATGTGTTCGACATCCACGCCGCCGAACTCGAGCCCAAGCCGAATGCCGGGACCTATGACCGCTTCCTTGCGAAGCACGGCGTCGAGCCGAAACAAGCCGCGATGTTCGAGGACCTCTCGCGCAATCTGGCCGTGCCGCATTCGCTCGGCATGACCACCGTGCTGGTGGTGCCGGAAGGATCGCGCGAGGTTTTTCGCGAGGACTGGGAGCTGGAAGGCCGCGAGGATCCGCATGTGGATTACGTGACGGACGATCTGGTAGGCTTCCTGAACCGCGTCCTGCCGCGCGCTTGACTTCCCGCGCCCCTCCCCCGACAAAACCGCGCCAGACATTCCCTGAGGACATCCATGTCAGCGACCCTTGCCAAGACCATCGACGACGCCTTCGAGAAGCGCGACGGCATCACCCCGAAGACCCGCGGCCCGGTCCGCAAGGCGGTGGAGCAGGCGCTCGACCTCCTCGACAGCGGCAAGATGCGCGTCGCCGAGAAGGGGGCCGACGGGAACTGGAAAGTGAACCAGTGGCTGAAGAAGGCGGTGCTGCTGTCCTTCCGTCTCAACGACATGAGCGTGATCAAGGGCGGCCCCGGCAAGGCGGCGTGGTGGGACAAGGTGCCCTCCAAGTTCGACGGCTGGACCGCGGCAAAGTTCAAAAAGGCCGGCTTCCGCGCCGTGCCGGGCTCGGTCGTGCGCCACTCGGCTTATGTCGCGCCTGGCGTCATCCTGATGCCGTCCTTCGTCAATCTCGGCGGCTATGTCGATAGCGGAACGATGGTGGATACCTGGGTCACGGTCGGCTCCTGCGCGCAGATCGGCAAGAATGTGCACCTCTCCGGCGGCGTCGGCATCGGCGGCGTGCTGGAGCCGCTGCAAGCCGGCCCCGTGATCATTGAAGACAACTGCTTCATCGGCGCGCGTTCGGAAGTCGTGGAAGGCGTGATCGTGCGCGAAGGCGCGGTGCTCGGCATGGGCGTCTATCTCGGGCAGTCCACCAAGATCGTCGACCGCGAGACCGGCAAGATCTATCAGGGCGAAGTGCCGCCCTATTCGGTCGTCGTCTCCGGCACCATGCCCGGCAAGAAGCTGCCGAACGGCGAGCCGGGGCCGAATCTCTATTGCGCCGTCATCGTCAAACGCGTGGACGAGAAGACGCGCTCGAAGACAAGCATCAACGAGCTGCTGCGAGATTGATTCATGCGGCGCGCTGCAACAGCGTAGGAATTTCTCCGTCATCCTGAGGTGCGAGCGCTCGTAGAGCGCGAGCCTCGAAGGATGACGGGCAACGTTCAGGCCGCCACCCTTCGAGGCTTGGCCTTTGGCCAAGCACCTCAGGGTGACGGAGAAAGTGCAGAGCAAAACGACCATGCCCGCCGATCCCGTCGCCCTCGCCCAAAATCTTCTGCGCTGCCGCTCGGTGACGCCGGAGGACGGCGGCGCGCTGGGATTTCTCGAGACCACGCTGAAGGCGGCGGGATTCACCGTGCATCGCATGACGTTTTCGGATGCGAACACGCCCGACATCGAAAATCTTTACGCCCGCATCGGCACGGGCTCTCCGCATCTGATGTTCGCCGGCCATACCGACGTGGTGCCGCCGGGCGACGAGCGCGACTGGTCGCATCCGCCCTTCGCCGCCGAGATCAGGGACGGGGTCCTCTACGGCCGCGGCGCGGTGGACATGAAGGGCGGCATCGCATCTTGCGTCGCTGCCGTGCTCGATCATCTCGCGCAGAATGGCGGCAAGCCAAAAGGCTCGATCTCGTTCCTGATCACCGGCGACGAGGAAAGCGTCGCCGTCAACGGCACCATCAAGCTGCTGGACTGGGCGCACAAGCGCGGCGAGACATTCGATCACTGCATTCTCGCCGAACCGAGCAACCGCGAGGTTCTTGGCGACACCATCAAGATCGGCCGCCGCGGCTCGCAGAACGGCACGCTGATCGTGCACGGCAAACAAGGGCATGTCGCCTATCCCGAACGCGCCGACAATCCCGTCACCCATCTGGCGAAGCTGATCCTGGCGCTGAAATCCGAGCCGCTCGATCGGGGCAGCAAGCTGTTCGATGCGTCCAATCTCGAATTCACCTCGATCGACATCGGCAACACGACCGTCAATCTCATTCCCAACGAGGCGCGGGCGCGCTTCAACGTGCGCTTCAACGACCATCACAATCAGGAATCGCTGAAGGCGCTGCTGGAGAAGCGCGCGCTGGCCGCGGGCGGCGGGAAAATCCGCTTTTCATTCGAGTGGGAGCCCTCGAATGCAGATGTCTTCGTGGTCGAGCCGGGCCCCTTCACCGACACGGTCGCGAACGCCATCGCCGAGGTGACCGGGCGCAAGCCCGTGCTCTCCACCACCGGCGGAACATCCGACGCGCGCTTCATCAAGAATTATTGCTCGGTCGTCGAATTTGGCCTCGTCGGCCAGACCATGCATGCGGTCGACGAGCGCGTGCCGGTGGCGGAGCTTGTGGCGCTGACGGGGATCTATCGGAAAATTCTGGAGCGGTATTTCCGGCCTTAGTTGCTGTCATGCCCCGCGCAGGCGGGGCATCCAGTATTCGAGGCGGTTGAGATAAAATTGATGTTTGCGTTTACTAGATCGCCCGCCTGCGCGGGCGATGACAATCGATAGTCTAGTAATCCACCTTCATCAGATACAGCCCCTCGGCCGGCGCGACCTGCCCGCAGGCGGCGCGGTCAGCCGCCTTCAGCGCCGCATAGAGATCGTCGCCGCTCCATTTCCCGTCGCCGACATTCACCAGCGAGCCGACCATCGAGCGCACCTGGTTGTGCAGAAACGAGCGCGCCGAGGTGATGATGAGGATTTCCTCGCCGCTGCGGATCACGTCGAGCTGGTCGAGCGTCTTCTCCGCCGATTTCGCCTGGCATTCGGTGGAGCGGAAGGTGGTGAAATCGTGCCTGCCGACGAGGCGCTGCGCGGCCGCATGCATCGCCGCCGCATCGAGCGGACGCGCCCAGCGCCACGCTCGCCCGCGCTCCAGCGCAAGATCGGGCCTGCGATTGAAGATGCGGTAGAGATAATGCCGCTTCACCGCCGAGAAGCGCGCATTGAAATCCTCCGGCACGATCTCCGCCGCGAGAACGGCCACCGGCCAGGGCCGCAGATGCGCGTTCAGCGCGTCGCGCACCGTGCCCGGATCGTGATCCTTCGACAGATCAACATGCGCCACCTGCCCCGTCGCATGCACCCCGGCGTCGGTGCGGCCCGCGCCCTGCACCGGCGCATCTTCACCGCTGAAATCCTTGACGGCCGTTTCGAGCGCGCCCTGCACCGTCGGGCCGTCGGCCTGGAATTGCCAGCCCTGAAACGGCGCGCCGTCATATTCGATGGTGAGTTTGTAGCGCGGCATGGGTCAGCCGAGCGCCGCGAAGGCTGCCGCGTATTGCACGCGGCCTGACAGCGGCCCGCCGTCCGACAGCCGCAACAACTGGAAGTGAGGCCCCGCATAGGCGCAGGCAAACGGCTCGGCGTCCGTCAGATCGAAGCCAAATCGGCCGTAATAGCCGTGACTGCCGAGAACGAAGACCAGAATTTCACCCTGCTCTTTCAACGCCTGCAATCCGTGCACGATCAGCGCCTTGCCGATGCCCGTGCGCTGATGCGCCGGATGCACCGCGACCGGCGCCAGCGCCACCGCGTTGTGCCACATCCCGTCATCGTCGACGCCCATGCGCGAGAAGCCGACATGTCCGGCGATTGTGCCGCCCTGTTCGGCGACCAGCGACAGGATCAGATCGCTGTCGCTGCGCAGGCGGTCGACAAGATCGGCTTCCGCGGACGAGGGAAAAGCCGCGACATTCACGGCGCGGATTGTCGCCACATCCTCGGGTGTCTCGGCGCGGATAACCATGCTCATGACACGCGCGCACCTTTCGCCAGTGCGGTGCCACGCAAGAATTCGTCCGCCTTCATCGGCTGCTTGCCGGCGCGCTGCAATTCCAGAACCCGCACGGAGCCTTCACTGCACGCGATGGTGAGCCTGTCGTCGAGCGCCATGCCCGGCGCACCGCTGCCCTCACCCTTCGTCGTGCGCAATACCTTCACACGCGCACCCTGCATTTCGCACCATGCACCGGGAAAAGGAGACAATCCGCGAATGTGATTGTGCACCTCCTGCCACGGTTTGCTCCAGTCGATGCGCGTCTCGGTCTTCTCGATCTTGCTCGCATAGGTGACACCCGCCTCCGGCTGCTTCTGCAATTGCAGCGCGCCGCGCTCCAGCGCGCCGATGCCGCGCAGCATGAGGTCGCCGCCGATCGCGGACAGCCGGTCATGCAAGTCGCCCGCGGTCATGTCGGCGCCGATCGCGATGCGCTCCATCATCGCCATGTCGCCGGTGTCGAGGCCCTCATCCATCTTCATGACGGTGACGCCGCTCTCAGTGTCGCCAGCCATCACCGCGCGGTTGATCGGCGCAGCTCCGCGCCAGCGCGGCAGGATCGAGGCGTGCAGGTTGAAACAGCCGAGCGGCACGGCCTCGAGAATGGCTTTCGGCAGGATGAGGCCATAGGCGACGACAACCGCCGCGTCCGCCTTGTGCGCGGCGAGCTCGGCCTGCGCCTCCACAGTCTTCAGCGTCTTCGGCGTCAGCACCGGCAGACCCAGGCGCTTCGCCTCGCGCGCCACCGGCGTATCCTGCAGATCCATGCCGCGCCCGGCGGGCTTGGGCTCGCGCGTATAGACCGCCGCGATCTCGTGCCCCGCGCCCGCAAGTTCGATCAGCGTCGGCACCGCGAAATCCGGCGTGCCCATGAAGATGAGGCGAAGGGGCATTAGAACTCCGGGCGATCTTCCCTCTCCCCGTTTACGGGGAGAGGGTGGCGAGCGCGGAACGCGCGAGCCGGGTGAGGGGCATTTTCTGTTCCACGAGCAAGCATAAAAGCCCCCTCACCCGGTCGCCTTCGGCGACCGACCTCTCAGCCGAAGTTGGATTTATCCGACTTCGGCCACTTTATCGATGGCCGAACTCTGGTAAACCCGAGTTCGGCAAGCGGGGAGAGGTAAAGATCACTCCGCCGCGTGCTTGGCGATCTTGGTGAATTTCTTGACGACGCGGTCGCGCTTCAGTTTCGACAGATGATCGATGAACAGCACGCCATTCAGGTGATCGATCTCGTGCTGGATGCAGGTCGCGAACAGGCCATCGGCCTCTTCCTCACGTTCCGTGCCGTCAAGGTCGAGATATTTGACCTTCACCTGCGCCGGCCGTTCGACCTCTTCGTAATATTCGGGGATCGAAAGGCAACCTTCCTCGTGCACACCTTTTTCATCCGACGACCAGACGATCTCCGGATTGATGAAGACGCGCGGCTCCTTCTCGTCGTCCTTCTTGGCGAGGTCCATGGTGACGACCCGTAGCGGCTCGCCGATCTGGATCGCGGCAAGCCCGATGCCGGGTGCGTCGTACATGGTCTCGAACATGTCCTCGACCAACTTGCGAATGGTGTCGTCGACCGCCTCCACCTTTTTGGAGACGAGGCGCAATTGCTTGTCGGGGATGACCAGAATCTCGCGGAGTGCCATGCGCGCGATGTAAGGGCTTGACCCGGCATGGTCAATTCGTTCACTTTATGTTCTTTTTTAATTCCGAATCGTGCTAGGAAGTCCGGATGGACATGTCCCCTCTCCTCGCCCGGCTCGCCGAGCTGGACCCTGTGCTTGTCGCCGGCCTGCTGGCGGCGGCCGCCGCCATTGTGCTTGGCGGGGTCATCGCCCTGATCGTCATGCTGGTCGTGCGCGCCCGCCGGCGGCGTGAGGAAGCGGCGGCGGTCGCCGAAGCCACGGAGGAAGCCGCCGCGCAGCGAATGGCCGAGCTTCACCGCCTGCAGGCGGAGACCGCGGGCCAGGTGCGTGCGATGGGGCAGATGCTGCATGCCCAGCACGCCGAACTGCAGCGCGCCGTGCATACCCGCCTCGATTCGGTGACGCAGCGGCTCGACCAGTCGATGCACCACTCGACCAAGCAGACCACCGACAATCTGCAGAAGCTGAACGAACGCCTCGCCGTCATCGACGCCGCGCAGCAGAACATCACCCAGCTCGCGACGCAGGTGACCTCGCTGCAGGCCGTGCTGACCAACAAGCAGCAGCGCGGCGCCTTCGGCCAGGGCCGCATGGAGATGATCATCCAGGACGGTCTGGCGAAAGGCACCTACGAGTTCCAGTTCACGCTCTCCAACCGCACCCGGCCGGATTGCGCGATCTTCTTTCCCGACCAGCGCCCGCTGATCGTCGACGCCAAGTTTCCGCTGGAAGCCGTCACTGCGCTCCGCGACGCCAAGACGGACGAGGAGCGCAATGCCGCCGGGAAACTGCTGCGCCAGAGCGTGAGCAGGCACATCGCCGACATCGCAAGCAAGTATCTGCTGCCGGGCGAGACGCAGGACCTCGCTCTGATGTTTGTCCCGTCGGAATCCATCTACGCCGAATTGCACGACCAGTTCGACGACATGATCCAGAAGGCGTTCCGCTCGCAGGTGGTCATCGTCTCGCCGTCGTTGCTGATGCTCGCCATTCAGGTGATCCAGCAGATCCATCGCGACGCGCGCATGCGCGAGGCCGCCGACAAGATTCATGCCGAGGTCGGCAACCTGATGGACGACCTGCGCCGGCTGCGCGAGCGCGTGATGAAGCTCGACAATCACTTCGGGCAGGCGAGCGAGGATATCCGGCAGATCCTGATTTCCGCCGAGAAGGTCGAGAAGCGCGGCGCCCGCATCCGCGAGGTGGAGTTCGAAGGGGACCTCGACGACGGCAATATGGTGCTTCCCACGCCCATCCCCGCCCGACGGCTGGAGGCGGGGGAGTGATCAGCTAGTCAGGCGCGCTTTACCCTCCCCCCGCAGCCGAAGTCGGATGTTTCCGACTTCGGCCAAACAATTTAATGCTCAACTCGGGTAAACCCGAGTTGAGCTGCGGCGGGGAGGGTCTGTTCGCGTCGCGATAGCGATGCGAACCGGGGTGGGGGCGCGTTTCTGAAACTTTGTCGGTGTTGCCCCTTCCCCCAACCCCCAACCCCTCCCCGCCACTCGCTTCGCTCGCGGGGGGAGGGGAGACAACACAATCGGGTCATGACATCGTCGCGATTCTGATCATTCTGAGCCCCCGATGACCCCGCTCGAATCCCAGGCCCAGCCCAAACCCGCCTTCCTCGACGCGCTCACCGTCTACCTGAAGCCGCGCGTCCTGATCGTCATCCTGCTCGGCTTCTCGTCCGGCCTGCCGCTGGCGCTGTCCGGCGCAACACTCGCGGTGTGGATGACCGAGAGCGGCGTGAACATCCGCACCATCGGCCTCTATGCGCTGGTCGGCCTGCCCTACACCATCAAGTTTCTCTGGGCGCCGCTGGTCGATGCGCTCGACGTGCCGGTGCTGTCGCGCGCGCTCGGGCGGCGGCGCGGATGGCTCGTCTTCACGCAGTTGCTGCTGATGGGCGCCATCCTGTTTATGGCCTTCCAGAATCCGACCGTCTCGCTCTGGCCGGTGGCACTCGGCGCCGTCATGGTCGCCGCCGCATCGGCCACACAGGACATTGTCATCGACGCCTTCCGCGTCGAAAGCCTCGACACCAATGAGCAGGCCGCCGGCATGGCCGGCTATGTCGCGGCCTACCGCGTCGGCATGCTGATGTCCGGCGGCGGCATCATCGCGCTCACTGCGTGGTTCGGCCATCTCGGCATTCCGATGCAGACCACATGGATGCTGGGCTTCGCCTCCGCGGCCGCGCTGATGTGCATAGGCCTCATTGCCTCGCTCTTCGCCACCGAGCCGCCGGCGCCGGAGAATCTCGACAAGGGCCGCGATCCGCTCACGCGCGTCCTGCGCACCGCCTTCGGCGCCTTCGCGGAATTCCTGACGCGCGACGCCGCGATCCTGATCCTGCTGTTCGTCGTGCTCTACAAATTCTGCGACGCATTCGCCGGCGTGCTCACCGCGCCCTTCGTGATCGATATCGGCTTCGACAAGGCGGTCTATGCGGCCATCGTGAAAGGCGTAGGATTCGCCGCGGCGCTGATCGGCGGCTTTGCCGGCGGCATGATCGCGCGCGCCCTGCCGCTCTCCACGAGCCTTTGGATCGGCGGCATCCTGCAGATGCTGTCCAATCTGGCCTTCTCCTGGCTGGCGCTGATCGGCACCAGCGTGCCGGCGCTGACCGCAACAATCGTGTTCGAGAATTTCACCGGCTCGATCGGCACGGTCATCTTCGTCGCCTATCTTTCGGCCTTGTGCGGCGTGCGCCTGCATACGGCGACGCAGTTCGCGCTGCTCACCGCGCTCGCAGCCATCGGGCGCACCACGCTCGCCTCCGGCGGCGGTTTTGTCGCGGCGGAAACGGGCTGGGTCGTGTTCTTCGCGATCACGGCCGTCGCCGCGATCCCCGGCCTCGCCCTGCTCGCCTGGCTGCAGGCGCGCGGGCATTTCCGGCAACTGGACAAGCAGGCGCAGCACTGATCCTGGCAATTGATTAAGCATACAGCGGGGGCTGTTCGGATGATTTCGGGATGGATTGAAGCCGTCGGGTCCGCGCTCGACGTGGTCGGTGTCGCGCTGATCGCGTTGGGTCTGTTGATTTCGGCGGGCCGCTATCTGACAGGATATTTCGGCAACGCCGACATCGACCCCTTCCGCCGTCTGCGGCAGGATATCGGCCGCGCCATTCTTCTCGGCCTCGAGGTTCTGGTCGCCGCCGACATCATCCGCACCGTCGCCGTCACGCCCACCGTGGAAAGCGTGCTCATCCTCGCCGGCATCGTCGCCATCCGCACAGTGCTGAGTCTGAGCCTGCAGGTCGAGGTGGATGGGCGCTTCCCCTGGCAGGCGGATCGGACCAAAAGCTAGATCAGCGTGCGCTGCTTGATCGCCGCCGACAGCGTGCCCTCGTCGAGATAATCCAGCTCGCCGCCGACCGGCACGCCATGCGCCAGCCGCGTCACCTTTACATTGGCGTTGTGCAGAAGGTCGGTGATGTAATGCGCCGTGGTCTGCCCATCGACCGTGGCGTTCAGCGCAAGAATGACCTCCGTCACCGCCACCTCGTGCGCGCGCGAGATCAGGCTGTCGATGTTGAGGTCCTGCGGACCGACGCCGTCGAGCGGCGACAGCGTGCCGCCGAGCACATGGTAGCGCGCATTCACCGCACCGGCCCGCTCCAGCGCCCAGAGGTCGGCGACATCCGCCACCACCACGATCACGGAAGGGTCGCGCTTCACGTCGGTGCAGACCGTGCACGGGTCCTGCGTGTCGATATTGCCGCAGGTCCTGCACACAACGATGCGTTCGCGCGCGGTCTCCAGCGCGTCGGTGAGCGGCGCCATCAATTGCTCGCGCTTCTTGATCAGGTGCAGGGCCGCGCGCCGCGCCGAGCGCGGGCCAAGGCCGGGCAATCGCGCCAGCAGCTGGATCAGGCGTTCGATTTCAGGTCCGGCGACGGCTTTGGGCATTGAATCCTGCGGAACGATACGACTCGGTCCGCATATTGCGTCTTGCGCCGGGCCGCGCAAGCCACTGTTAGCGCCCGATCACTTGTAATGACCGAGCTCGCCCAGCGCCACCCGCACCTCGCGCGCCAGGAAGACCAGCGACAGCATGAACATGACCAGCGAGACGATGAACAGCAGCGCGACGCCAGGTTCGTGCCGGAAGCCGAGCAGCGCGCTGATAAAGGCGAGCATGACCAGGATGCAAACCGCGATCGCGCTCAGCACCGCCCAGAAGATCGCGGAATTCAGCAGCGCCGCGCGCCGCTTCAGCACCGGGATATCCGACTTGAGTCCCACATTGGCGGCATTGTCGTCCAGCTCGGCCAGCAGCATGGCGCGGTCCACCGCGCGGTTCATGCGGGTGATCAGCACGGCGACGAAGGCGGCGACGGCGCCAAGCAGGAAGGCCGGCGCGGTGGAGTGGATGATGACCTGGGAAACCTGATCGACGGGAAGCATATGGGGGACACAGGAAATGGTGGAACGGGAGGCCGGTTCTGGACCGGAAGCCGTTGCATCGGGGTTAATCGCGGCAAAATCAAGAGGCTTCGCCGCGGCATGTGGAACTCGGCCGCAACGGCGCTATATTTCCTGCGATCCAGACCGGCAGGTTCCACATGAGCCATCCGCTGTTCAGCCTCGCCACCCGCCTGAGCTATAGCGCACGGCAATTGCCGCGCATCGCCTGGTATGTGGGTCATGGCTACGCCATGCAGCAGCTCGCGAAGGAGGCGCGGCGCCGCGCCGGGGAGACGCCGCCGCCTCCCGGCAAGGCGCCCTCGCTCAGCCAGCGCAAGCTCTATGCCGACATGGCCGAACTTTTCGCCCGCGACCTCGCCAATGTGGAGAGGGGACTCTATCCCCTGCCCGCCGACCACGACGGCTCGCTGCCGACCCTGCTCCAGCGCTCGCGGCTGTTCTTCAGCGACCTGCCCGACGTGCACCGCCGCCGGCAGAGCGGCGGACACGATGAAGTGCTGACCGAGGAGACGCGCGGCAAGCGTCCGGACTATTACCTCCAGAACTTCCACTTCCAGTCCGGCGGCTGGCTCACCGACGACTCGGCACAGCGCTACGACACGCAGGTGGAGGTGCTGTTCAAGGGCACGGCCAACGCGATGCGCCGTCAGGCGCTCCCTGAGTTGCACGAGATTTTTGCCGGAAAGGATCAGCGCAAGCTGAGCCTTGTCGATATCGGCTGCGGCACCGGCCGCTTTCTCGATTTCGTCAAGCAGGCCTGGCCACGGCTGCCGGTCATCGGCCTCGATCTCTCGGAGGCCTATCTGCGTCATGCGCGCAGGCACCTGAGGCGCTGGTCGTGGACGCGCTTCGCCGTCGGCAAGGCGGAATCGATCCCGCTGCCCGGCAGCAGCCAGGATGCCGTGACCAACATTTTCACGATGCATGAATTGCCGCCGGATGTGCGGCGCAAGGTGATCGCCGAAAGCGCGCGCGTGCTCAAACCCGGCGGGCGGCTGATCCTGCTCGATTCCCTCCAGCGCGGCGACGCGCCCGATTACGACGCGATCCTCGAGCGCTTCCCGATGAACTATCACGAGCCCTATTACGCCAGCTATCTCGACGAGGATTTCACCGCGCTCGCGCGCGACGCCGGCCTCGTTCATGTGCGCGACGTCAACGCCTTTGTTTCCAAAGTGATGGTGTTCGACAAGGCGTGAATTCAGCCTGGCAGGAACGCCGTCGCACCGCTCCGAGTGTCGTTGAGCCTTTGCACCGGCGCGCCATAAAGCGCCTCCAGCCGCTCCCCGGTCAGCACCTCCGTCACCGGCCCGTCGGCGAGGCATTCGCCATTGCGCAACAGATAGGCGCGATGCGCCGCGCGCAACGCATGATTGGGATCGTGCGTGGTGAAGAGCACACCCAAGCCGCTGTCGGCCAGCGCGCGGATTTCCTGCATCACCTTGCCCTGATTCCCGAAGTCGAGGCTCGCGGTCGGCTCGTCGAGCACGATGAAACGCGGCTCCTGCGCCAGCGCCCGCGCCAGCAGCACAAGCTGCCGCTCCCCGCCGGAGATTTCGGTGTAGGGGCGCTGCGCAAGTGCCGCGATGCCGAAACGCTCCAGCGCGTGGTGCGTCACCTCGAAATCGTGCGCGCCCGGACGGGCGAACAGCGAGCCGTGCGCGGTGCGCCCCATCAGCACCACCGTCTCCACCGGGAACGCGAATGTGCCGCTGTGTACCTGCGGCACATAGCCGATCAGCCGCGCGCGTTCGCGGTCGGAAACGGTGTTCATCCCCCGCCCCGACAATGTCACGTTGCCCGCGCGCGCCGGCAGCAATCCAAGCAATGTCTTGAGCAATGTCGTCTTGCCGCCGCCATTGGGACCGAGCAGGGCCAGCACTTCGCCCTCATTGACGCGGATGGCAAGATTCTCGCCGACCAGACGGCCGGGATAGCCGATGGAGAGGTGTTGTGCCGAGATCGTCATGGGCACATCCCAACCTCTTGCGTCATTCCGGGACGGCGCGAAGGCGCCGGGCCCGGAATCCATAACCTCTGTCTGTGTTTATGGATACCGGGCTCGCTCGCTCCGCTCGCGCCCCGGAATGACAACGATGAGAGGTTCACGACCATGTCCGGCTCACGCTGGCCAGCAGCCAGATGAAGAACGGCGTGCCGACGACCGCGGTGATAATGCCGAGCGGAATTTCAACGGCTGCCGCCG
>JAESGM010000767.1_pt1 | contig 15483 bp, 17 predicted proteins | sample 9269721 | NCBI WGS metagenome assembly JAESGM01 (sample SAMN15720920, study PRJNA650825) | algae metagenome | isolation source: Komarekiella atlantica HA4396-MV6 and co-occurring heterotrophs from... | place: USA: Theobald House, Kauai, HI | collected 2009-07-29 | reverse complement strand
TCGCCGAGCACTGTGGACGGGGTGGCTTGCTCGTAGCCGATGGTGAAGAGTGGAGACATTATCGGCATCGCATCACCGGATCATCGCGGCATCTGTCACAATTGTCATAAAACTGTGACACGCCTGAGATACAAACGACATCCAATTGTCATGAAGCGCATGATGGCGCCATTGCGAGACGGATGCAAAGTCATGAACGCGATCGATTTCACGCTGATGGCTCAGGCCGGAACCGAACCACGATCATACCGCAATGGCGACACGATCTTCCGCGAGGGCGATGACGCGGACTGCCTCTATGTGATTCAGCAGGGCGACGTCGAAATTCGCCTCGGCAACAGGGTTCTGGGCACCCTGAATCGCGGGAGCATGTTTGGCGAGATGGCGCTGATCGACGGGTCACCGCGCAGCGCAACCGCGGTTGCCGCGTCCGATGTCACGCTCATTCCGGTGAACGAAAAGCAGTTCCTGTTCATGGTCAGTCATACGCCGTATATCGCGTTGAACGTGATGCGGGTGCTGGCAGATCGCCTGCGCCACATGAATCAGGCCTTGTAGGCGTCACGCAATCACGCTGACGCGCCGGGTCTTGCAGCCAGTTCGCCTTCAAGCCGCGCGATATTCTCGAACAGCCGCTTGCTGGTGAGTTTCAGGAAGCTCAGCCCGAATTCCGGGTTCTGGAAATACAATTCCTCGAATTTCTCGTACGAGAGGGCGAGGATTTCACCGTCATCCACCGAGACGAGGCTGAGGGTTCGCACGCCATCGGGCTGCAGCAGGCCCAGTTCGCCAACCACGGCGCCGGGCTGCAGTTCCAGATTGATTTCTTGCAGCAGGAAGCGGCCCGAGACCACGAGATACATCGCTTCGGCGAGGTCACCCTTGCGGAACAGCACCTGTCCTGCCTTGGTGCGCCGCCGTGTCATGAAGGGCTGCAGCCAAGTCATGTCGAGGTCTGAGCGGGCGGCCCGCTTGGTGCGGCGGATCAATTCGCGCATCTCGTGCAGGCGGTAGAGGTTCAGCGGCAGCACGATGCAGTTGAGGATCAGCGTTGGGTAGATTCCGGCGAGCGACGAATAGATCAGAAAGAAGACATTGGTGGTGATGCCCACGATCCTGAGCGGGATCATGGTCTTCATCCAGTATTGCACGACGGTCAGGACGATCCCGACGATTGCCGCGCCTTGGGCAATATACCCAATGTCCACCATGTGCATCCTGTCCTCCGCAAGCCGCCGATGCGGCTCTGAATCGCGGCCGGATTGTCGGCGGTCCGTCGAGGCTAGGCAATAAGTTGACAGAGATCGCCCCGGCATCTGCCGCATCATGGGTGCCAGAAGCCCGGCCGGGCTTCACATCGTGCCGGAAGGGATGCTAAGGAGCGCACAGGACATCAGATTGTGACACGCACAGGTCATATCCAGCGCAAGAGCCGGCCATGGATCGCCATGGTGGCGGCCTATGCCGTCGCTCTGCAGATGCTGTTGTCCGCCGCGGTCGCCAGCCAGATGGCGGCTGCCAGCCCCGCCGGCGCGTTCCCGATCTGCTTCGGCGTTTCCATACCAGGCGATGGTGCGGAGCGGGGCGATCTGGTGCCTGTGCATCAGGCGTCCTGCGTCTTTTGCACCGTCGGCTTCTCGGCGCCTGTCGATCTCGCCGCTCCCGTGCTCGAACCCGCAGCCGCCTGGACCAATATTGTCCGGCCGCGTCTCGCCGGCGAGGTGGTTCTGGCGCAGGCGCCTCCCAGCCCCCGGCTTTCCCAGGGACCTCCCCAGATCGTGTGATCCGTCCCGGCCTTCGGGCCGCAATGCATCATCACGTCTGCGGAGAATATTGTGTCACATTTCCTGCGCGCGTCGTGCGCGATCTCGGCCTTGGTCATTGGCGATGTCCTGGGCGACCTGTCGGCCGCTTTTGCCCAATCCACCAATCAACTGCCGACCATCACGGTCACGGACAGCGCGAACCGGGGCGGCGAGGCGGCGCCTTCGTCCTCCCGCGCGACGGTGACCGTCACGCCGGGCGGCAGCCTGACCATCCTGACCGCCGAGCAGGCGCGGCGCGAGATCCAGCGCACGCCCGGCGCGGTCGCGATCGTCACTCAGGATGTGTGGCGCGACACCAAGGCCAATACCGTCAAGGACATGCTCGACTTCGTGCCCGGCGTGTGGTCGCAGCCGAAATGGGGACAGGATTCGCGCCTGTCGATCCGCGGCTCCGGCCTCTCGCGCAACTTCCACGGCCGCAGCCTGCAGCTCTACATGGACGGCATCCCGATCAACACGGCGGACGGCTATTTCGACCTGCAGGAGATCGACCCGACTGCCTACAAGTATGTCGAAGTGTTCCGTGGCGCGAATGCCTTGCGTTGGGGCGCAAATTCGCTGGGCGGCGCGATCAATTTCGTGACGCCGAGCGGGCGCGATTCCAGTCCGCTGGAAGGGCGTGTGGATGGTGGCAGCTTCGGATTCCGCCGTACACAGGCGAGTTCGGGGCAAGCCTATGGGCCGTTCGACTACTTCGTCACCGGCTCATGGCAGGTCGAGGACGGCTATCGCAACCACAGCAACGGCAACCTCACGCGCGGCTTCGGCAATGTCGGCTATCAGTTCTCGCCGAATGCGGAGACACGCTTCTATTTCAACGGCAGCACCATCGAGCAGCGCATTCCCGGCGCGGTGACCAAAGCCACCGCGCTGACGTCGCCGAAGACGGCCGCCGGCGCCAATCTTACGAATGACTACCAGCGCAACATCAACTCGAACCGGGTCGCGAACAAGACGACGTTCCGCACCGACACCGCGACCTTCGAGGTGGGTCTCTTCGCCACCAACCGCCATCTGATGCATCCGATCTTCCAGTGGATCGACCAGACGATGGACGATTACGGCGGCTTCGGTCGCATGGTCGATGAAAGGATGATCGGGGGCTACAAGAACCGGCTGGTCGCCGGCGTGAATGTGCTCAACGGCGACAACGACAGCCTCCGCTTCACCAATGGCCCCGGCGCGGTCAAGGGGGCGCTGACATTTTCTGCGCTGGAGAAATCGCGGAATACGTCGGCCTATGCCGAGAATTCCTTCTACTTTCTCCCCGACGTTGCGCTGGTGACTGGCACGCAATTTCTGTCGGCGACGCGCGAGCGGCTCGCGCGCGTCGGCACGACGTCCGGCAGCATGGATTTCGACCTGTGGAGCCCGAAATTCGGCCTCTTGTGGGATGTCGATCCGACGGCGCAGGTTTTCGCCAATGTGTCGCGCAGCGCCGAAGTGCCGAGTTTTGGCGAAGGTTCGACCTTTTACAACGTGCCTTGGACCAGCATTCAGGCGCAGCGCGCGACGACCTACGAAATCGGTACGCGCGGCCGGAGGCCGGATTACACCTGGGACTTCGCGCTCTACCGCGCGGAAATCCGCAACGAACTGCAATGCTTCAGCAATCCGAACGTAAACGGCTCCTGTGACGTGCTGAATGCCGACCGCACGGTGCATCAGGGCATCGAGGCGGGATTAGGTGCGGCAATCGCCAAGGCGCTGTTCGTGAGCGGGGTCAATCCCGACCGCCTTTGGGTGAATGTCGCCTATACGCTGAACGATTTCTACTACGACAACGACGCGACCTGGGGCGACAACACGCTGCCTGGCGCGCCGCGGCACTATTTCCGCGGCGAGATTCTCTACAAGCACCCGACCGGCTTCTATATCGGCCCGAATGTGGAATGGGTGCCGGAAGGCTATTTCGTCGACGCCGCCAACACCTTCATGGCCGATCCCTATGCGATCTGGGGTGTGAAGGCCGGTTTCGACAACGACAGGAATTTCTCCTTCTACGTCGAGGCCCGCAACCTCTCCGACAAGGCCTACATCTCCAGCGCCAGCATCGCCCGCACGGCGAATGCGAGCAGCGCCTTGTTCGAGCCGGGCACAGGCCGCGCCATCTATGCCGGCGCCAAATTCAAATGGTAATCAGGATCACAACAAGGACCATGCACATGGATCGCTTTATCGCAAAAGTCTGTCTTTCCGTTCTGTCGCTTCCGCTCCTGGCCGCATCGGCACTTGCACACGTGACGCTCGAGGCCCGCGAGGCAAAAGCCGGAGCGCCCTACAAGGCGGTGCTGCGGGTGCCGCATGGGTGCGAGGGCACGGCGACGCTGAAAGTAAAGGCGCAGATCCCCGAAGGTGTTATCGCGGTGAAGCCGATGCCGAAAGCCGGCTGGCAGGTCGAGACCGTGAAGGGCGCTTACGCCAGGACCTATCCCTATTATCACGGCGCCAAGCTGACCGAGGGCGTGAAGGAGATCGTTTGGACCGGCAAGCTGGCCGACGACCATTTTGACGAGTTTGTCTTTTCCGGTTTTCTCGCCAGTGACCTGCCGGCGGGACGCCTGTATTTTCCGGTCACGCAGGAATGCGAGAAGGGCGAGGCGCGCTGGGTCGATGTCCCGTCGGCGGGACAGGATGCGCATGCGCTGAAAGCACCGGCGCCGGCTTTGGTCATTCTGGCGCAGGCCGCAGGTTCGGCGCCGCAGACCTTCAAGGCGGGCGCGTTGACGATCGAGGCGCCGTGGATCCGCGCGACGCCGGGCGGCGCCAAGATCGCCGGCGGCTACATGAAGATCATCAATACCGGCAAGGACGCGGACCGTCTGACCGGCGGCACCTTCCCGGTGGCGGGGCGCTTCGAGGTGCACGAGATGGCGATGGACGGCGGCGTCATGAAGATGCGCCACCTGTCCAAGGGCCTGGAGATCAAGCCGGGCGAGAGCGTCGAACTCAAGCCCGGCGGCTATCACCTGATGTTCATGGACCTGAAGCAGGGCCTGAAGGAAGGCGAGAGCTACAAGGGGACGCTGGTTTTTGAAAAGGCCGGGAAAATCGAGATCGAATACAAGGTTGGGCCGATTGGTGGGGGCGCGCCGAAGGCTGGCGGCGGGCATTCGCATCACTGACGCGACACGGCCGATCCGGTTGCGGATTCAACGGGATCGGCCGATGTTTCACGTGAAAAAATTCCTATATCGGTAACGCCGCGAGGTGCGGGCCGCGCCGGAACAGCGCCTTGTTTCAAACGTCCTCAGCCTTCTTCGGGTGCTCCTCGCGCGGAGAGTCGATATTCCGCGCGGAGCCGGGGCGGCGTTACGGAAGGCGTTTTGCGTTTGTCATGCTCGTAGAAGCCCCGTTCCTCGGGCGCGAGCATGTGTTGCTCGTGCGTGAGCAGTAGTTGTTCAGGCCTGAGGATGTATTGCTCGAGGATGACCCGCACTCCGCTCATTCCCGCGCCAGCGGGAATCCAGTGTTCGCCGGTTCTGGGTCCCCGCTTTCGCGGGGACGAACGGGAGACGTGAGACCTGACGTGATCGCTTCCAGTCAGTCCTTCAGCCGCTCGATCAGCGCCATCGCCGCGGCGGGCATGCGCACCTTCGCCTCGTGGATGAAATAGACGAACACGTCGCGCGGCTGCTTTTTCGGTTTTGACTTTTCATCGACGACCGGCAGGTCGTCCGGCATGCCGCCCTTGGCCCAAAGCTGCGCGCGCTTCGCCCAGGCATCGAGCGCCTTCGGCGGATAGCCGGCGGTCAGTTTCTCCTGGCCCTTCTGCAGGCGCGCATAAACGAAGTCGCCGGTGATGTCGGCGATGGCCGGATAGGTCGCGTGTTCGGAGAACACGACCGGCATGTTGAACTTGCGCAGAAGCGCGATGAAGTCGGGCGCGCAGAAACTGTCATGCCGCACCTCCACGACATGCCGCAGCGCGCGGCCGTCCACCTTCGCCGGCAGCAATTCGAGAAATTTTCCGAAATCGGCGGCGTCGAATTTCTTGGCCGGACCGAATTGCCAGAGCAGGGGGCCGAGCTTGCCGCCGAGTTCGGAAATGCCGGACTCGACAAAGCGTTTCACCGAGTCGCCGGCCTCCGCCAGCACGCGGCGGTTCACCGCGTAGCGCGGGCCTTTCAGCGCAAAGATGAAGCCGTCCGGCACTTCGCCCGCCCATTTGCGGAAGGTCGCCGGCTTCTGCGACGAATAGAAGGTGGAGTTGATCTCGATCGAGGTCAGGTGCTCGCCCGCGTAGCGCAGCTCCTGCGCATGCGGCAGCCCTTTCGGGTAGAACACGCCGCGCCACGGCGCGTAATTCCAGCCGCCGATGCCGGTATAGATATGCCCCTGCTTTCCTGACATGCGTTCCTCCGCGCGGATTTGAGCCGCGAGCGGCGCCATGCGTCAATGCGGCGATCACGCGACCAAGCACAAATGTACATCGTTACTGCGAATTAGCGGCGGTTTGGATGTGACAGGCAAGTCTGTTATGTCGCCCGGTCCAGCGCCGAAGCAGCCGCAAGGGAGGAACCATGACGAGCGCAGCTCGCTTCTGGGACAGGAACGCCGAAAAATACGCAAAGCAGCCCATCTCCGACGAAGCCGCCTACCGGAAGAAGCTGGAGATCGCGCGGGAATATTTCCACCCGGATATGCAGGTGCTGGAATTTGCCTGCGGCACCGGCTCGACCGCCATCGCCCACGCTCCTTACGTGAAGCACATCCGGGCCACCGACATCTCTACGAGGATGATCGGCATCGCGCGGACCAAGGCGGAGGCGGCGGGCGTGCGCAATATCACTTTCGAGCAGGCGGACATCGACGGACTCGACGCGCCCAATGGCAGCTTCGACGCGGTCATGGGACACAGTATTCTGCATCTGGTCCCGGATCGGGACGCGGTGATCGCGCGCGTGCATCGCCTGCTCACGCCCGGCGGCGCCTTCATCTCCAATACCGCCTGCCTCGACGACACCATGCTCAAGTACTTGCGTCCGGTCGTCCCCATTGGACGGCTTTTCGGACTTATGCCCCTGGTCAGGTTCTTCACCACCGAACAGCTCAGGGACAGCCTGACGCGCGCCGGATTCTCCGTCGCGCACGAATGGCGGCTGCGTAACGGACCTGCCGCCATCGCCTTCATCGTGGCGAGGAAGAGGGGCATGAACCCGACATAGCGCCGCGGGACGCGTAATGGGTGTGGGCCGCGCGGGCCGAGAGTGAGGTGGCGCGTCAATGCAGTCACGGCATTGCTGGTCCAACCTGCGAATCGCTTGTGCCGACTCAACGCGCACGGGTAAATGGCGGCTCCTTTCATCCGACCGGGGGATATCCCATGCGTTCAATGCTTCTGGTGGCCGCGGCCGCCGTCACCTTCCTGATGCCCGCCACCGCCGAAGCCCAGCGTGTGCGCGCCGGCGTCCTGACCTGCAACCTCGACCCGACCATCGGCCTGATCGTCGGCTCGCAGCAGCAGGCGAGCTGCGTGTTCGACCCGAGCCGGCCGGGCGCCCCGAACGAGCGCTACAGCGCCACCATCACGCGCATCGGCCTCGATCTCGGCGTGCGCGCGGGCGGCCGGCTGGTCTGGGGCGTGTTCGCGGCGAGCTCGAAGCTGCCGCCGCGCACGCTCGCCGGCACCTATGTCGGCGCCGCGGGCGATGCCTCGTTCGTGGTCGGCGCCGGCGCCAATGTGCTGGTCGGCGGATCGAACCGCACCGTCTCGCTGCAGCCGCTGTCGGTCTCCGGCGATCTCGGCGTCAATCTGGCGCTGGGCGTTGCGGGGCTGAGGCTGCGGTAAGTCAGACATTTGGAACGACGAGACTGAAAAAAGAGGGGCCGCTTGCGCGGCCCCTTCTCATTTTGAAACTCATTTCCACGCACGTGCTTACATCCCGCAATTCCATTGCATCCCGATCGGCGTCGAGGTCCAGCAGGGGCCGAAGCTGCCGCCGTTATATTGCCCGCGATAGAAGCCGGGCCGCCCCCAGCCATAGGTTCGCTCGCCCCACCCGTTGATGTAGCGCGGCGGGCCGCCGGTCGCGCGCTCGCGGTCGCGCAGGCGTTCGCGCTCGGTGCGCGGATAGCCGGGCAGGAAGCCGTAGCCCTTCCAGACGTACTTCTTCGTCACGGTGACCCGTGTCGTCTTCTTTTTGCCGGCCGCAAGCGCGTCGTGCGCGGTGAGCGGCAATGCCAGCGCAACGGCGACGGCAAGCAGGGTTCTCAAAGACATTCTTACGAACCTCGGCTTTTCATGTTTTCTGTCATGCCGTGAATCCTTGGTCAAAGCGAGGCACGCTGGCGAACCACTGATAGCCCGGGCATGACGGTGGTGGGGGGACGTTACATGAGGAGACAATAAAAAGGGGCCGCGTGAGCGGCCCCTTTCAATTTCAACATTCGCGGCTGGATCAGAAGTCCATTCCGCCCATGCCGCCGCCCGGCATCGCCGGCGCGGCCGACTGCTTCTTCGGCATTTCGGCGACCATGGCTTCGGTCGTGATCAGAAGGCCGGCAACCGAGGCGGCATTCTGGATCGCGGCGCGCACGACCTTGGTCGGGTCGATGATGCCCTTGGTGAGCATGTTGCCATACTCCGAGTTCTGGGCGTCGAAGCCGTAGGAATACTGATCCTTCTCGAGGATCTTGCCGACGATGACCGAGCCGTCTTCACCGGCATTGGTCGAGATCTGGCGGGCCGGAGCCTGCAGCGCCTTGCGCACGATCTCGACGCCGGTCTTCTGGTCGTCGTTCTGCGTGCGAACCCGCTTCAGCGCTTCGGTGGCACGGAGCAGGGCGACGCCGCCGCCCGGCAGGATGCCTTCCTCGACCGCAGCGCGGGTGGCGTGCATCGCATCATCGACGCGATCCTTGCGCTCCTTCACCTCGACCTCGGTCGCGCCGCCGACGCGGATCACCGCGACGCCGCCCGCGAGCTTGGCCAGACGCTCCTGCAGCTTCTCGCGGTCGTAGTCCGAGGTGGTTTCCTCGATCTGCGCCTTGATCTGCTGAACGCGCGCCTCGATGTCGGCCTTCTTGCCGGCGCCGTTGACGATCGTGGTGTTTTCCTTGTCGATCATCACCTTCTTGGCGCGGCCGAGCATGTTCAGCGCGACGTTCTCGAGCTTGATGCCGAGGTCCTCGCTGATGGCCTGGCCGCCGGTCAGGATCGCGATGTCCTGCAGCATGGCCTTGCGGCGGTCGCCGAAGCCCGGAGCCTTGACGGCGGCAACCTTCAGGCCGCCGCGCAGCTTGTTGACGACGAGGGTCGCCAGCGCTTCGCCTTCGACTTCTTCCGCAATGATGACCAGCGGCTTGCCGGTCTGCACCACGGCCTCAAGCAGCGGGAGCAGTTCCTGCAGGCCCGACAGCTTCTTTTCATAGACAAGGATGTAGGCGTCATCGAACTCGACGCGCATCTTGTCGGCGTTGGTGATGAAGTAGGGGGAGATGTAGCCGCGGTCGAACTGCATGCCCTCGACCACTTCCAGTTCGGTCTCCAGGGACTTGGCTTCCTCGACCGTGATCACGCCCTCGTTGCCGACCTTCTTCATCGCGTCGGAGAGGAACTTGCCGATCTCGGTGTCGCCGTTGGCGGAGATGGTGCCGACCTGGGCGATTTCCTCGTTCGAGGTGACCTTCTTGGAATTGGCCTTCAGATGCTCGACAACGGCTTCGACGGCGAGGTCGATGCCGCGCTTCAGATCCATCGGGTTCATGCCGGCCGCGACCGACTTGGAGCCTTCGCGCACGATGGCGTGGGCGAGAACGGTGGCGGTGGTGGTGCCGTCACCAGCGAGGTCCGAGGACTTCGAGGCGACTTCGCGCACCATCTGCGCGCCCATATTCTCGAACTTGTCTTCCAGCTCGATTTCCTTGGCGACCGTCACACCGTCCTTGGTGATGCGGGGCGCGCCGAAGGACTTGTCGAGCACGACGTTGCGGCCCTTCGGGCCGAGCGTCACCTTGACGGCGTTGGCGAGAACGTCGACGCCGCGCAGCATCTTCTCGCGCGCCTCGACCGAAAATTTTACGTCTTTAGCTGCCATTTGAATGTTCCTCTTCAACCTTTCTCGTCACCCTGAGGAGCGGGCGACCGAAGGTCGCGAGCCTCGAAGGGTGACTTGGCTAAATTCCGGGCTGTCATCCTTCGAGGGCGCTTCGCGCCACCTCAGGATGACGGTCGATTAAGCGGCTTTCTTCTTGGAAGAGGCCTGGCCTTCGAGGATGCCCATGATGTCGCTCTCCTTCATGATGAGATAATCGACGCCATCGAGCTTCACTTCGGTGCCGGACCACTTGCCGAACAGGACGTGGTCGCCAGCCTTCACATCGAGCGGGGTGAGCTTGCCGGCTTCGTCGCGGCCGCCCGGACCGACAGCGATGACTTCGCCGGTCTGCGGCTTTTCCTTCGCGGTGTCGGGAATGATGATGCCACCGGCCGTCTTCTCGTCGGCATCGATGCGCTTGACGACGACGCGGTCGTGAAGCGGACGAAACTTCATGGGATCCTCCTAAGATTTTGAAAGACAAGAAATTTTTGGAGACGGGCAGGCGGGCCTTGAAGCCTGCCTTGGCCGCGGATTTAGGCGCGGCTTAACCGTGCGCAAGAGGGTTTCGCGGAATTTTTGGCACTCGTCAAGCAGGACTGCCAACGAGCCCGTCAACCATGCGTGACAGCGTTAACGCGACCGGCAGCAGTCGTTAGGAGATGCTGCTAATGCCTTGATTCTAGGAACAAAATTTACTTTTTAGGCTTGAGATAGAAGGGTCGCAGCGGAAGACTTATAGCGCAATCAGCTTTGAGGATTCGCATGATCTCGGAAGATTTTCGAAGGCAGGTTAACGGCTACGGCCTCACCACCGCTGAAATTCTGTACCGGCGTCCCGACCACCCCTGGCTTCTGCAAACCTATGTCTGGCAGGACTACGATCTCTGCCCCGACTTCCCCGAACTGCAAGGCTTTCTCGCCTTCTGGCAAAAATCGCTGGAGGGCGTTTTGCATTCGGTGACGGTTGCGCATTCGCGGCTGATCAAGCCGGCGGAACTGAAGGCGATCGACGGCGTGTTCCGGCTGCACTGAATTCACGGCGCGGCCACGCGAATTCGGACGATTATACCGCGCGTTTCCGCGCTGCGATTCACCGTTGATTCAAGCCTGCGATTCTAGCGTGGCCTCACATCATCAAGTGAAGTGAGGCCCGCATGGTCGCCATCACGACGCTGACTGGAACGACGATGCATACCGGCGGCAGCGCCGCGCATCCGTCTCCCGCGCCCGCAGCGCTGGAGGCCGCGGCCGAGGCGCCCGCAACAATCGTCACATTGTCGGATCGCGCGCAGCAGCTCATCGCGGAAGCGAATGCGGCGCAACTGGTCGGAGAGATTTTCGCGCTCGCCAATGGTGTTGCGGCGAGCGGCGGCACCGCGAAGACGCAGGCGCTGATCGCGCATGACGCGCAGACGAATGAAGGCCTCTACATCGTCTGGTCGAGCGCGCGTTAGCGCATCTGTCTCCTCGGGATGAGGAGAGGCGGTTTTCAGTAGAGCATTCCCACAATCGCGCCGATGACGCAGGTGGCGAGCGTCCCGGACACGATCGTCTTCGGGCCGAGCGAGACGATCTCGTCGCGCCGCTCCGGCGCCATCGCGGTAAGACCGCCGATCATGATGCCAAGCGAGCCGAAATTGGCGAAGCCGCACAGCGCATAGAGCATGATCAGGCGCGAGCGCTCGCTGAGCGCGTCGGGCGGCAGTTTCGACAATTGCACATAGGCGATGAACTCGTTGAGGATGGTCTTGATCCCCATCAGTTCGCCGGCGGTGACTGCCTCGCGCCAGGGGAGACCCATGAGCCAGCAGATGGGCGCCATGAGGATACCGAGCATGCGCTGGAGCGTCACCGGCGCACCGGCGACGTCCGGGATGAGGCCGAGCGCGGCATTGACCAGATGCACCAGCGCCACGAACACGAGCAGCATCGCCAGAATGTTGAGAAACAGTTCGAGGCCAACGCCGGTGCCTTTCACAATGGCGTCCATGGTGCTGCTGGCGACGGGCGGCGGATCTTCAAGCTCGCCTTGCGTGCCGCCGTCGCGCGTTTCCGGCACCATCAATTCGCTGATCAGGATCGCCGCGGGTGCACCCAGCACCGATGCGACCAGAAGGTGGCCGGCGACGTCGGGGATGAGCGGCTTAAGAATGGTGGCGTAAAGAACGAGCACGGTGCCGGCGATGCCGGCCATGCCGCCGGTCATCACGATGAACAATTCGGCGCGCGTGAGCCTGGCCATATACGGGCGGATGAAGAGCGGCGCCTCCACCATGCCGACAAAGATATTGGCGGCGGTGGACAGGCCGACCGCGCCGCCGATGCCGAGCGTGCGCTCCAGCACCCATGAAAATCCGCGCACGATCGGCGGCAGGATCTTCCAGTAGAACAGGATGGTGGTGAGCACGCTCACGACCAGCACGATGGGCAGCGCCTGGAAGGCGAGGATGAATTCGCCGCCGGGGAATGTGGGGACGAAGGGCAGGGGCGCACCGCCCAGATAGCCGAAGACGAAGGACGAGCCGGCGCGGCTCGCGGCGGCGACCGCATCGACCGCGCCGTTGACGGCAGCAAAGGCGGCGCGGACGGGCGGCACTTTCAGCAGGAGAACGGCAAGCAGGGCGGTGAGTGCGAGAGCGATGCCGACGCGGCGCCAGGAGACGGCCGACCGCTTTTCACTGAACAGCCAGGCGATGGCCAGCAAGGCGGCCACGCCCAGCGCCGATTGCAATGTCTGCATGCTCCCCCAAGCGCAAAATCGCGCTTCGCCTGTCATTCCGAATCCGGCGCGACAGTCTAGCTGCTAACGGAGGCCGCGGTCACGGCTTGGCCATGGTGGGCACCATGGCCAGCACAGGGCGTCCCATTTCAACGCGGTTGCGGCCCTTCTGTTTGGCGAGATAGAGCGCGGCGTCGGCCGACTGGTAGAGCGCCTCGAAATCGTAGCCGGTTTTCGCGGCCGACGCGGTGCCGATGCTGACCGTCGCGGCAACGGGCTGGCCATTCACCTGCCGCCCGGCCACCGCAAAGGCCTTGCGGATGCGTTCGGCAATTTCCAGCGCGGTGTCGGGGGCGACATCCGGCAGCAGTGCCACGAATTCCTCGCCGCCGATACGCCCGAGCAGATCCAGCGGGCGTAGCGATTGCGACGCCGTCGCGCCGAACAGGATCAGCACCTCGTCGCCGACGCGATGCCCGAAGCGGTCGTTGATGGTCTTGAAATGGTCGAGGTCGAGCAGCAGCAGGGTCAGCGGGGTGGCCTGTGGTTCGCACCGGGCGACGACGCGCTCGGCGCGCTCGCTGAATCCGCGGCGGTTGGGAAGACTGGTCAATGGATCGACGGTTGCCGCGTGCTTCTGCTCCAGCTCGGCGCGTTCCTTGCTCAGCGCCATGAGCAGAAACACCATCGCGAAGGCGTGAAACAGAAAGGCAAAGATCAGCAGCGCCGCGGCGCCGGTGCTGGCAGGCAGCGTTCCCATGGGAAAGGGCATGGACGTTGCCGCAGGAATGCGCACCAGAAACAGCATTGTATGCAAGCCGGCGAGGCCCATCGTGGGCCAGCGCGAGATCAGGTTCTCATGACGGCCCTGCCACAACTCCCAGATGAACAGCAGCGAATAGGTGCTGATAATGCTGGAGGCCAGAACGATGCGGACCAGAAGCGAGTCCTGAAAACCGGCGACCTGACAGGCGAGGAGCCACAGGATCGCGCCGGCGGCCGCGAAGGGCAGGAGGGGATCGCGCCGCTCGAAGACGCGCGCGCCGCTCCACAACAGGCCGTAGGACAGCATGAACAGTGCGTTGGCAAGGTCGATCGACCAAGCATCGGCAATCGCTCCGCGCAGACCGAACAAGGCCGTTGCCGGTGCGAAGACCAGGAAGGCCGCGCCCCACCAGCAGAGCGCCAGGTTGCGGCGGTTCTGCAGCCACGAGAACAGCAGCAGCGATCCGCCCAGTCCCATGATGAAGACGGTCACAACGAAGAGGGTTGCGACGTCGAGGCTCACGCTGTGCCCCTCCGCAAGATGCCGCTTGAAACCGATAGTTGCAGCCCGGCCATCTCGTCCCTGTCCTGTCGCCTGAAAGGGGGACAAGACGTCCTCTTTCCTCATCCTGCATAACTTGATGAAAGGCCGCGCGGCAAGCACGCCCATGCATTTTCAAGTGGATGCTTGCGTGCTGTTATCAGCCGTTAGGCGGACAAAAAAACGGATCAGGAGGAAATTATGAGGAGAATGGTAGCCGCGGCTGCGCTCGGTGCCGCATTTGTGATGACTGCCGGCGCAAGCGCGCAAGATTTGTATCCGTCGCGCCCGATCACGCTCAGTCACGGATTCGGCGCCGGAGGAAATTCGGACACGGTTGCCCGCATCATTTCTCCAACGTTGTCGGAACGGCTGGGACAGCAGGTTGTGGTGGAGCCGCGGGTGGGTGCCGGCGGCAATCTCGCCACCGAACGGGCAGTGAAGGCCGCGCCGGACGGCTATACGCTGATCGTGCTCACCGGCGGCCACGCGGTTTCAGGCGCGCTTTACAAGTCGCTGCCGTTCCATCCTGTGGACGACCTGCAGATGCTGTCGACGCTGATCTACTTTCCGTTCGTTATTTCCGTGAAGAGCGATCACCGTTTCAGATCGCTCGCCGACCTGATCGCAGAGGCGAAAGCGAAGCCGAAGACCATCACCTATTCCTCGGTCGGGGTCGGCTCCACCCAGCATCTGGCCGGCGAATTGCTTGCGTCGATGGCCGGGATCGAACTGGTGCATGTGCCCTATCGCGGTGGGCAGGCGCCCGTCACCGATCTGTTGGGCGGACGCATCGACGTGATGATCGACACGCTGACGGTGACGCGGCCCCAACTCGCCTCCGGCACGATTCGCGGACTTGCGGTGACCAGCCCGAATGAATGGCCGGGCCTGAAGGACATTCCGCCGGCGGCGAAGGTCGTGCCGGGCTACGACGTGCGCTCCTGGATGGGCGTTGCCACAACCAAGGGCGTGCCGCAGCCGGTGGTGAAGCGGCTGAATGCGGAAATCCTTTACGCGCTGCAGCAGCCGCAGGTGCGCGACAAGCTTGAGGGCATCGGCAACGAGGTGCGCGGCTCCACGCCCGAGGAGATGCGGGCGTGGATCGCGGGCGAGGTGGCGAAGTGGCAGAAGGTGATCGCCGACGCCAAGGTGGAGCGGCAGTGATCTCCGCCGTTCGTCCCCGCGCAAGCGGGGACCCAAAACTGGGTTCCCGCTTGCGCGGGAATGAACGGAGTGGGTGTTCAAAGCAGCGAAATATCAGCCGCGACCCACATACGGCATCTTGGTGGCCATCACCGTCATGAACAGCACGTTGGAATCGAGCGGCAGGCTCGCCATGTAGCTGATGGCGCGGCCGACGTCCTCGGCCGGCATGCGCGGCTCCGGCCGCTTGGTGCCGTCCGGCTGCATCACGCCTTCCGCCATGCGCTCTGTCAGCGGAGAAACCGCATTGCCGATATCGATCTGTCCGCAGGCGATGTCATAGGCGCGACCATCGAGCGCGGTGGATTTGGTGAGGCCGGTGATGGCGTGCTTGGTCGCGGTATAGGCGACCGTCATCGGCCGGGGCGCATGCGCGGAAATCGA
>JAESGM010000766.1_pt1 | contig 15559 bp, 15 predicted proteins | sample 9269721 | NCBI WGS metagenome assembly JAESGM01 (sample SAMN15720920, study PRJNA650825) | algae metagenome | isolation source: Komarekiella atlantica HA4396-MV6 and co-occurring heterotrophs from... | place: USA: Theobald House, Kauai, HI | collected 2009-07-29 | reverse complement strand
ATAGCGCCGGGAAGCCGGCGGAGACGGGCGCGCCGTACTCCTTGAGAACCGCCTTGCCCTGATATTCGTGGATGTTCATGCCTGATGTCCTGTGCCGGTAAAGGGAGAGGCGATGGCGTGATGGCCGACGACGTTGCCGCCGGCCATCACGCCATCCGTCTGTCTCACGCCAATGACGCGTCGATGCTCTTGCAGGCGTCGATCAGGCTCTGGACCGAGGCAACCGACTTGGCCAGCATCTCCTTCTCGGCGCCGTTGAGGCGGATCTTGACGACCCGCTCGACGCCCTTGGCGCCGATCACCACCGGCACGCCAACGAACATGTCCTTGACGCCGTACTGCCCCTTGAGCGCGGCGGCCGCCGGCAACACGCGCTTCTGGTCCTTGAGGTAGCTCTCGGCCATGGCGATCGCCGAGGCGGCCGGGGCGTAGAAGGCCGAGCCGGTCTTGAGCAGGTTGACGATCTCGCCGCCGCCCTTGCGGGTGCGCTCGACGATGGCGTCGAGACGCTCCTGCGTCGTCCACTTCATCTTGACGAGATCAGGCAGCGGGATGCCGGCGACGCCGGAGTAGCGGACCAGCGGCACCATGTCGTCGCCATGGCCGCCGAGGACGAAGGCCGAGACGTCCTTGACCGAGACCTTGAACTCGTCGGCGAGGAAGTGGCGGAAGCGGGCCGAGTCGAGCACGCCGGCCATGCCGCAGATCATGTTGGGCTTCAGGCCCGAGAACTTCTGCAGAGCCCAGACCATCGCGTCGAGCGGGTTGGTGATGCAGATCACGAAGGCCTTGGGAGCATACTGCTTGATGCCCTCGCCGACCGACTTCATCACCTTGAGGTTGATGCCGATCAGGTCGTCGCGGCTCATGCCGGGCTTACGCGGCACGCCGGCTGTGACGATGATCACGTCGGCGCCCTTGATGTCCTCATAGGACTGCGTGCCCTTGTAGCCGGCGTCGAAGCCGTCGACCGGAGCAGACTCGGCGATATCCAGGCCTTTGCCCTGGGGAATGCCCTCGGCGATGTCGAACAGGACGACGTCGCCCAATTCCTTGAGGCCCGCCAGGTGCGCGAGCGTGCCGCCGATCTGTCCGGCGCCAATGAGGGCGATCTTCTTGCGGGCCATTGCCGAATCCTTGTTGTGGGATGCGAAAGCAGGTGAAGCCGAAAAGCCGACGGTTCTTTGACCCAAGCCGCTCTCGGGCTCAACCCTGTCCAAAATTGGACATTGGAACGTTCCCAAGCGGGGATTTTGGCCCTCCGATCACGGAATGCCCAGCAAAACCAAACCGTTAGAAGCTAGCTCACGAAAACGTGCCGTCAACCTGCCGGCAAAACGAGCAGTTACATTTTACAAAATCTGTCATTTTTTCAGATCACGCCGGTCGCAAGCGTGCGCAGCGCCACCCTGATCAGCGTGGCGAGCCTGGCGTCGACCGATTCCTGCGGGACGTCCGCCTCGAGTTCCAGCGCCGCAGGATGGATGAAGCGATGGGTCGCGTCGATCACGAAGGCGATGGCGCGGTCGCGATCGCGCGGCTCGAAGGCCCCCGTGGCGATGCCGTCGTCGATGACGCGCTCGAACAGGGCGCGGACGCGCGTGCGATTGCGGCGGCTGATCGCATGGCGCTTCGCCACCGCCTGCGACAGCGCCGCGAACAGATGCGGCTCCTCGTGCAGCAGGTCGCGATTGGCCTTGGCCAATGCCAGGATCAGGCGCTCCAGCTTGTCTTCGGCCGGGTCCGGCCCGTCGGCGATATCGGCGAGCTTGCGTTCGGCCGATTTCAGCCAGACATCGACGACAGCATCGATCAGCGCCGTGCGCGAAGGGAAGTAGCGGTAGACATTGGCATGGGTCATGCCGGCCTCTTCCGCCACCGCGACCACGGTGAAGCGGCGCAGGCCGTGCTGGCGCAGATGCTCGCCGGCGACCGCGAGAATACGCATCTCGCTCGGCTCGCGCGGCGTCGCCACGCTCAGGTCTCCACCAAGCCGGTCGCGTCGCCGCTCGCGGCCGAGTCGGCCCGGCCATGCGGCAATGCGAGATATTCCTCCGAGCGCATCTCGATCAGGCGCGACACCGTCCGGTCGAACTCGAAGGCCTCGCGCCCGGACTGCGCGACATAGAGCCCGGTCGGCTCGGCCGCCGCCGAGGCGACGAGCTTCACATGGCTCTCATAGAGCGTGTCGATCAGGATGATGAAGCGCTTGGCCTCGTTGCGCCGCTCCATGTCCATGATCGGGATCTCGTCGAGGATCAGCGTATGGAAGTGCTGGGCGAGCGCGAGATAGTCCGAGGCGCCATAGGCCTGCGCGCAGAGGTCCTTGAAGCTCGCCCGCGCCACACCGCCCGCCGCCTGCGGCAGCTTGAGCTCATGGCCCTTGATATCGATCGTCACCGGCGCCCCCTGCGCCACGCCGGTAAGCTGGCTGAAAGCCTTGTCGAGCGCGGCCTTCGCCTTGTTGTCGGCCGGGACATGATAGGTCGGCGCGCCGCCAAGCTTCTCCAGCCGGAAGTCGGTGCGCGCCTCCAGCTTGATGACGTCGACCTTGCTGGCAAGCAGCTCGATGAAGGGCAGGAACAGCGCGCGGTTGAGACCACCCTCATAAAGCCGCGACGGCTCGACATTCGAGGTCGCGACCACGGTGACGCCATCGGCGAACAGCTTGGTGAACAATCGCCCGAGGATCATCGCATCCGCGATGTCGGTGACGGTGAACTCGTCGAAGCAGAGCAGGCTCGCCTCTTCCGCGAGTTCCGCCGCCACCGGCCCGATCGGGTCCGGCTCCTTGACCTTGCCTGCCTTGAGCGCCTGGCGGTAGGCGTGGATGCGCTCATGCACATCGGCCATGAAGGCATGGAAGTGCACGCGCCGGCGTAGCCCGACCGGGACCGTTTCGTAGAACAGGTCCATCAGCATGGTCTTGCCGCGGCCGACCGAGCCCCAGATGTAGAGCCCCTTGACCTCCTCAGCCGGCTGCTTGCGGCCGAACAGCCAGCCGAGCGCGCTGCTCTTCTTCGCCAGTTTGCGGCTGGCCAGCGTCTGCGACAGCGCCTGCAATCGCCTGACGACGGCGACCTGCGCTGGATCGCGCTCGATCGCACCCGAGGCGACCAGGGCGTCATAACGTTCGGGGAGCGTGGCGGGCATGGCTTCGAGGAAGGCAGGAAAGCAAAGATGTCGCCTTTCCGGGTTACGGCAGGGCGGCCCGGCCCGCAACCCTTGGTGAGACAGGCAGGCTATGCGGCCTGCCTCGGGCGTAGCCAGCCGGCGCGCAGATGGCGGGCGAGCTCGCGCGCTGCCTCCGAAGGCTGCGAGCGCGACAGGTGCAGCGTGATCGCAAAGGGCGGCAATTCGGGCAATCCTTCTGCAGCGCCAAGGATGTCGAGATCGGGCGGCACCGTACAGGCGAGCCAGGCGGTGATAGCGAGGTCGGTCCGGACCGTCGCCGTGGTCGCATCTATATTGCCGTTCTCGAACACGCTGCGCCAACCGCACCCCTGGGCATCAAGCGCCTCGGTCACTGCTGGGCGGAAGGCACATGTGTCGGCGACCAGCGACAATGGCAGCGGCTGCTTCAGATGGGCGTTGCCGCCTCTGGCGCCGACCCAGACCAATCGCTCGATGCCGAGGCATTCGCCGCCCGCGGCCGCAAGCGGCTGCTCGACCAGAGCAAGGTCGACCTCGCCCTTGTCGAGCGCCCCCAATAGTTGCGGCGAGGAGGCGCAGACCAGCGAAATCTCGACCAGCGGGCTCGCCTCGGCAAAGCCTTTGAGGATCGGCGCGAGCGCGGTACCGACGAGATCGTAGGGCACGCCGAGCCGGACCGTACCGGCACAGCCCGTCGTCATCTCTGCCCAGATCTCGTCATTGAGACCAATCAGCCGGCGCGCCTTGGCGAGCAGGCGATCACCCGCCGCGGTCAGCTTCAGCCCGCGCCGCTCGCGCAGGAACAGGGCCTGCCCGAGCCGCCGCTCCAGCCGCATGATCTGCTGGCTGACGGCGCTCTGGGTCAGGTGCAGCGCATTGCCGGCGATCGTCATGCTGCCGTGGTCGGCTACAGCAACGAAGGCCCGGATCAGTTCAAGGTCGAGATTGCGCATGCCATGCATTATAAATCGTAATGCTAAGTCGCTTCAACATTCGTTTTCATGATTTTGTCAAAGAATCTATTCCCGCGGCTCCATTTGGAGCCACCCATGTCGCCGGAATCGGTCCTGCCGCTCATCGCCTTCGCCGCCATCTCGACGGTGACGCCGGGAGCGACCACCACCCTCGCTACCGCCTCCGGCGCGCATTTCGGCTTTCGACGTTCCCTGCCCTTCATGGTCGGCGTCGCGATCGGATTGGCTGGGATGGCGGTCGCTGCAGCGGCAGGGCTCGCCAGCTTGCTGCTTGCGATGCCGTCCCTAGAATTCGCGATGAAGCTGGCCGGCTCGGCCTATCTGCTCTGGCTGGCGGTCCGGATCGGCCGCAGCGGCCCGCCGCATCTCGACAAGAGCATCGCCAAACCGACCAGCTTTCTCGGCGCGCTCTGGATCCAGCTGCAGAATCCCAAGGGCTGGGCGATGACGCTCGGCGCCGCGGCCTCCTTCGGCGAGCTTGCCCGCGGCGCAGGAGAGCTTGCAGCCCTGTTAGGGGCCGTCTTCGGCGTCCTCGCTCTGCTGTCGCTGATGCTCTGGTGCGTCGCCGGGCTGCTCCTGGCGAGACTCCTGAAACAGGTGTGGCAGTGGCGAACGCTCAACATCGCGCTCGCTGCGATGCTTGCCGCATCGATCGCCACGATGTGGCGTTAGCGCGCAGGCTTAACCATTTCCGCCATTTTCACAGGCATTTAGCCGTAAATTGCCGCAATCGCGCCTCTTGCATTCCCAGATCGGGAGCGCATCTTGCTCTCCGAGTTAGGGAAGACACGCCTCCTTTGGGCAGCGCATCCGCGCTTTCACAGGAGTTGCAATTGAACCGTTCGATCAAGTCTGGCGCAAAGGCCAGGCACGGCGAGGTCAGGCGTCTCTGGCCTGCCGAGCGCGATCTCTTCACCGCCCATCTGCTTCGCCTCGATGCCGCAACGCGGCGCGAGCGTTTCGGCACGGCGGTCACAGATGATTTCCTTCGGAACTACGCCGAAACCACCTTTGGTGTCGGCGGGCTCGTCTACGCCTATGTCGAGGCCGGCGAGGTTCGCGGCGCCGCGGAGCTGCGCGGGCTGGAGGAGATCATCATCCAGACCGGCGAAGCCGCCTTCAGCGTCGAGCGTGACTGGCGCCGGCGCGGCATCGGCGGGGAGCTGTTCGGCCGCCTGATGACGGCGGCGCGCAACCGCAACATCCGCACGCTCTACATGACCTGCCTGCCCGAGAACGCCGCGATGCGGAACCTCGCGCGCAAGTTCGAGGCCGAGATGGTCGGCGGCTACGCCGATGTCGAGGGCCGGATCGCCACCGGCGCGCCGACGCCGTTCACCCTGCTCGACGAAGCCCTCGACAATGCCCGCAGCTTCGCGACCCTGTCGCTCTCGCTGCAGCGCAAGTTCTGGCCGCAGGCCTTGTTCGGCCGAGCCGCCTCGCGGCACTGAGCGACGACGGGCGCCGCGCTCTATCGATTCATCGAGAGCCCGGCGCCCGACTTCGTGATCGCCCCGTTCATGGCGCCGCCGCTGCCGACGCGCAGCCGCGCTACCACCGAGCCGCCGCGCTGGTAGAGGTAGACCTCGCCGTCGCGATAATCCCAGGCGTTGACCTGCTGCAGGTCGCGATTGCTGCAACCCGTGGCGTTGGCGCGATAGAGATCGAGCGAGGGCGAGCTCGAGAGCTGCACCCGGCAGGAACCGCCGGTCGCCTCCTGGGCCGTCCAGTTGCCGATGACGCCGTCACGCGAGGAGACCGCACCGCCGCGTGTCGAGCCGCCACCCGGCGTCGCACCGGGATTGGCGTTGGCGACCTGAGGCGACGCCGGCTCGACCGGGCGCTGTTGCACGGGCGGCGGCGGCCCCGGCTGCGCCGCCTGCGGATCGAAGAACGGATCGTTCTGCGGCGGCATGCCGGGCGCCGGACCACCGGGCGGATAACCGCCCGCTTGTGGCGGCGCGCTCGGATAGCCGCCCGGCGGCGGCAGCGGCTCGGAGGTGACCGGGGCCGACTGGATCGGCGGCGCCGACTGCATCGGCTCGCCATAGACCGGCGCGCGGGCGACGGCCTGGCCCGAACCCGAACCATACCCGCCGAATCGCTGCGAACCTGCGCAGGCGGTCAGCAACAGGAGAGGCAGCAGGCTCGCGGCCCGCAGCAGCGCAGAAGTCCTCAAGCTCATTCCCACCATCTCGACAAGTCGCCCGTCTGCAGCATTGTGCCGGTGTCGCCTGAACATGGCATGAAACCTTGCATGAGCGCCTTCAAGGCCGCAAAGGGGCGCCGGTCAAGTCTCAACATGGTTTTGCAGTGGCGGGTCGGCATGGCAGAACGATGCCCCGATCATCCGGACCATCAGATGAAGCCGCTCAATCCCGCCTCGATCCGCGCGCCCTTCGCCCGCTACAGCCATGGAGCCGAGGTACCTGCCGGCCAGCGGCTGGTGTTCTGCTCCGGCCAGCTCGGTATCGCAGCCGACGGCACGATCCCCGAGGGCGTCCGCGAGCAGGCCGATCTCTGCTTCGCCAACATCGCGGCGATCCTGGGTGAAGCCGGCATGGCGCTGAAGGACATCGTCCGCATCAACGCCTATGTCACCGACCGCGCCCATATGAAGGGGTATATGGAGTCACGCGACGCCCATGTCGGCACGCCGCCCCCGGCCTCGACCCTGATGATCGTCTCCGGCTTCACCCTGCCGGAGTTCAAGGTCGAGATCGAAGTCGTCGCCGCTGCTCCCGAGAAGCGGCGCAAGCCGTCGCGAACGGTTACAGCGCCAAAATTCTGACCCGCCCCTCCAGGTCATCCCGGACAAGCAGCGAAGCCGCGCCGATCCGGGATCCATCCTGAGCCTTGCCGATTGAGGTTCCGAACTGGGTGCGGGGTCTTCGCTTCGCTACGCCCGGGACGACCCGAATGATTGAGCGAAGCGCCTCGCGTGGATCAGCTCGCGTCGGGCGCCCGCCACGGGAAGCTCCAGGTCTCGGTCAGCGTCTTGCTGCCGCTCTTCAGGAAGGCGCGCATCTCGGCAAGTTGGCCCGGCTCGACCACGATGTCGATGAAGGCGCGGAAGCCCTCCGTCTTCGGGTTCGGCACCAGGAAGGCGCGGTTGATCCGGCCATAGGCGATCGAGGGCACGATCTCGACCTTCTCCGGCTGCTTCAGATAGTAGCCGAGATCGCCACCGGCGAAGTCGACGATGAAGCGCCTTGCGTTCTCCGTCACCGGCTCGCCCGAGCCGAGCGCCTTGGGCTTGGCCTGATAGGTGTTGATCGCCCGCCCGCCGGGATGCAGGTCGTTGGAATCGACCATCGCCGTCAGCTTGTAGCCGAAGCGGAACTCGCGGCCGGGCTCCAGCGTCAGCTTCGGCGCCCAGAGCGCGACAATGTTGTCGTTGGTCTCGTCGGTGGTCGGCAGCTCGATCAATTCGACCACGCCCTCGCCCCAGTCGCCCTGCGGCTCGATCCAGTAGGAGGGCCTGAGTTCATAGGCGAGATCGAGATCCTGATAGTGCTCGAAGACGCGGTCGCGCTGCATCAGGCCGAAGCCGCGGACATTGCGCTCGACGAAGGAGGAGGTCGCCGGGACCCGGGCATTGCGCAGCGGCCGCCAGATCCATTCGCCAGTGCTGGAATGAATGAGCAGTCCATCGGAATCGTGCAGCTCCGTGCGGAAATCGTCGTGGAAGCGCCGGTCGTTCTCGCCAGTGAAGAACATCGAGGTCAGCGGCGCCAAGCCGAGCTTCTCGATCGGCTTGCGCGGGAACAGCGCCGCCCCGACATCGACGACGCTGTCGCCGTCCGGATAGATATGGAAGCGATAGGCTCCCGTGACCGAGGGCGAATCGAGCAGCGCATAGACGGTGACGCGGTCAGCATCGGCCGTCGGCGTCTCGACCCAGAACTCGCGGAAGATCGGAAATTCCTCGCCGCCCGGCACGCCCGCGCCGATGGCGAGGCCGCGCGCCGAGAGGCCATAGCGCTGCCCGCGCCCGAGCACGCGGAAATAGCTGGCGCCGATGAAGGAGATCAGCTCGTCGAAGATGCGGGGATCGTTGAGCGGATAGTGCAGGCGGAAGCCGGCGAAGCCGAGATTGACCGGCAGCGGCTTGTCGAACTTGGTTCGCCCGTAATCGAAGAGATTGGCGGCATAGGGCACCGGCATCGGCACGCCGTCACGGATCACGTTCACCGTCACCGGCCGCGTGAACAGGAAGCCGGGATGGAACATCTGCATGCGGAAGCCGGAATTCGACTGGGCGAGCAGCGCCCGCTCGGGCCGGAAGCGGATTTCGCGCCAGGCGTCGAAATCGAGGCGCGTCAGCGCCTCGGGCAGTGCCGGTCCCGCTTCATAGGGGACGGCGGCGATCTCGCGGGCCCGGCGCACGACGTCCTCGAAGCCGAATCGCGGCTGCGGCGGCGCCTGTTCCGGCTGTTGTGCCAGCAAAGCTTGCGGCGCGGCGGTGGCGCACAGAGCGGCGCTCAGCCCGGCGAGAACCCGGCGGCGATCGGTAACGGCCATGATAGAAACTTGCCCCGTCGAAATAGGCGCGCGAAGGCGCGCTGCGCCAACGACTTAGGCGATGAAATGGGGCTGGTCTAGGGCGCAGTCGCGGCCCGCCCGGGCCAGCGTCGAAAGCAGATGAGAGCGTCACCCGCCCGCCCTCGCTCCGTCCTGTAAAAAATCCGGTCCCGGCCGTCAGAAAAAACTTGAAGCGCGGGGCACGCGTCCGTATATGCAGCTCACCCAATTCGCACGTGCCTGTGGCCGCGTGCTGGTCGGTGGGCATCCGGACAAGAGGCCGGACAGCCGCCAGGGATGGGAAACGGATGGAGGGGGATGGACATCCCCTCAAATCACGCTCCCGGCTCTCGCAAGAGGGCCGCTCCCGAACAGCGACCAGCAGCCGGAGGCAAAACCGGCGAACCCCGAATCTCCACGGGGGACGCAGCTTAAAGCAACGACGGAGCGGGCTTTTTTGGTCTCGCCGGCTTTCCACAGGCCGGCACCGAAGAGGCTTGTCCTTCATTGCCGGCCGTGCGGGGATCTCCCAATCGACGGTGTTTCGGGTCCGGACGTTTCGTCCGCAGTCCTTAGGCGTCTCCACAGCGCCTTGGATCGCGAACGTTTCTCCCCGGCTACACGTCGTATCGGCGCCGCTTGCGCCGAAGAGGAGCAGCGTCTCATGACCGAGCGCATCCGTGAATTTCTGCGTGACCGCCGCGAGGATGGTCCCTGCGTCGTGATCGACCTCGAGGTCGTCCGCGAGAATTATGTCGCCTTCTCCCGGGCGCTGCCGGACACCCGCGTTTTCTACGCGGTCAAGGCGAACCCGGCGCCGGAAGTGCTGCGCCTGCTGGCCAAGCTTGGCTCCTGCTTCGATTGCGCCTCGGTCGTCGAGATCGAGCTCGCGCTTTCGGCCGGCGCCACGGCGGATCGCATCTCCTTCGGCAACACCATCAAGAAGGAGCGCGACGTCGCCCGCGCCATGGAGCTCGGCGTGCGCCTCTTCGCCGTCGACTGCCAGGCCGAGGTCGAGAAGATCGCCCGTGCCGCCACGGCCACCAAGGCCGAGGGCGCGCGCATCTTCTGCCGCATCCTCTGCGACGGCGCCGGCGCCGACTGGCCGCTCTCGCGCAAGTTCGGCTGCGTGCCAGAAATGGCCGCGGACGTGCTCGAGCACGGCCATCGCCTCGGCCTGCAGGCCTATGGCATCTCGTTCCATGTCGGCTCGCAGCAGGCCAATGTGAACGCGTGGGATTCTGCCCTGGCCTCGGCCTCGGCCGTGTTCAAGGAGTGCGCCACCCGTGGCCTGTCGCTGTCGATGGTCAACCTCGGCGGCGGCTTCCCGGCGCGCTACCTGAAGCCGATCCCGGGCGTTCCGGCCTATGGCGATGCGATCTTCCAGGCGCTGTCGAAGCATTTCGGCAACCGCCTGCCGGAGACCATCATCGAGCCGGGCCGCGGCATGGTCGGCGAAGCCGGCCTGATCGAGGCTGAGGTCGTGCTGATCTCGAAGAAGAGCGAGGACGACCAGGTTCGCTGGGTCTATCTCGACATCGGCAAGTTCAACGGCCTTGCCGAGACGATGGACGAGGCGATCCGCTACCCGATCCGAACGATTCGGGACGGCGACGCCACGGTTCCCTGCGTGCTCGCCGGCCCGACCTGCGATTCGGTCGACGTCATGTACGAGAAGACCCCGTACATGCTGCCGTTCAGCCTTGAGATCGGCGACAAGGTCCTGATCGAGGGCACTGGCGCCTATACGACGACCTATGCGGCCGTCGCCTTCAACGGCTTCCCGCCGCTGAAGCAGTACGTCATCTGACGAATAGGGGCTGGTTCGCCAGCCCCGAACCAATCGGGTCCGGCGAAGCGCCCTGCCACCTATCGGCAGGCTGCCCGGGAAACCGGGCGGAGCGTTCGTGCCTCCAAGAATGGAGCGCGGGCGTGGCTCCCGCCGGACCCTCTTCCACACAATCCCTTGTTTGTGGCCGCGTACGCGCGGCGCCGGGAAGGTCCGCGACGAGGCGGGCGCTCCGGCAGGAGGTGCGTCATGATCACGATCCGCGACGAGATCGAGACCGATATCCCGGCCCGCGAGGCCCTGCTCGACCGCTGCCTCGGCGAGCGCCGCTCGTCGAAGTCGAGCGAGCGCCTGCGCGAAGGCCGCCTGCCAGCCGAAGGACTGGCCCTGACCGCGGAGCACGACGGCGCCGTGGTCGCGACCGTGCGCCTCTGGCATGTCGAGGCCGATGGCAAGCCGGCGCTGCTGCTCGGCCCGCTCGCGGTCTCGCCGGAACTGCAGGGCGAGGGTCTCGGCAAGGCGATGATGCGCGAGGCTATCTGGCGCGCCGCCTGCCGTGGCCATGGCGCGATACTGCTCGTCGGCGACGCGCCCTATTACGAGCGCTTCGGCTTCACGCCCGAGCCCATGGCCGGTCTTGCCATGCCCGGCCCGTTCGAGCGCGAGCGTTTCCTCGGCCTGGAACTGCGCGAAGGCGCGCTCCAGGGCGCGAATGGCGTGCTCAAAGCCACGGGGGCGCTCGTCCCGACCGAGGGAGCGGAGGCGCTCCGACGTCGCGCAGCCTGACGTCTTCTCGGGATCGTAGTCGATCCGTCATCAAATCGCGTCATTGAAGCCCGCGCGGCCTTGGCCGCGCGGGCTGCCGTCAGGTAAGGCGGTCCCGGCTGCCTCCCTGACGAAGAAGACCAAATGCTGATCGCCCATCTCTCCGACCTGCACATCTGCCCGCCGGGCCGCCTTGCCCTCAAGGTCTCCGACACGATCGGCATGACCCAGCGCGCCTTCGATGCGGTCGCCGCCCTGCCCGTCCGGCCGGACATCCTCGTCATCACCGGCGACCTGACCGAGAGCGGCTTGCCGGAGGAATATGCGCTCGTCCGCTCGATGCTGGAGAAGCTCGGCCTGCCGACGCTGCTGATCCCCGGCAACCATGACATCCGCGAGGCGATGATCGCCGGGCTCGATCTCGGGCCGCATGCCGATCTTGCCGGCGGCTTCATCCAGTTCAAGGCCGATCTCGGCCCCGTCAGGCTGATCGGCCTCGACACGCTGCTGCCCGGCTCCAGCGCCGGCGCGATCTGCGATGCGCGCCTCGACTTCCTCGAACAGGCGCTGGCGGAGGCCCAAGGACAGCCCGCCATCCTGTTCACGCACCATCCGCCCTTCTCCTGCGGCCTCGGCTATATGGACGCGGTCATGCTCAAGGACGGCGCAGCGCGGCTGACCGAGATCGTCTCGCGGCACCCGAACATCGAGCGCGTGCTCAGCGGCCATCATCACCGCCCGGTCCAGGTCCGCTATGCCGGCACGATCGGCCAGGTCGTGCCCGGCGTCGCCCATCAGGTCATCCTCGACCTGAATCCGGGCGCGGAGGCGCGCTTCCTGATGGAGCCGCCCGCCTTCATGCTGCATTCTTGGCAACCGAATGCCGGCCTGATCTCGCACACCGCCTATGTCGGCGCCTTCGAGGGGCCCTACCCGTTCAGCCTCGGCAAGGAGTGAGTTCGCCGGCATTGACGCCGAAGAGCCTGCCCCATACCAGCGTCCGCTTATCCTCAACCCGACCACCCAGGAGTGAAAAAGAATGACGGATTGGCCCGTATACGGCGAGATCAGCGGCCCGATCGTGATGATCGGCTTCGGTTCGATCGGCCGCGGGACACTGCCGCTGATCGAGCGGCATCTCAAATTCGACAAGAGCCGGTTCGTGGTGATCGCGCCCGACGACGACAACCGCGCCTTGCTGGACGAGCGCGGCATCCGCTTCATCCAGGAAGCCGTGACGCTCGAGAACTACAAGACCATGCTGGAGCCGCTGCTGACCGCGGGCGGTGGCCAGGGTTTCTGCGTCAACCTCTCCTGCGATACCGGCTCGCGCGACATCATGGAGCTCTGCTCCAGCCTCGGCGCGCTCTATATCGACACGGTCAACGAGCCTTGGCTCGGCTTCTATTTCGATGAGACGAAGGGCCCGGGCGAGCGCTCCAACTACGCGCTGCGCGAGATGACGCTCGCCGCCAAGCGCGCCCGCGCGCCGGGCTCGACCACCGCCGTCTCCTGCTGTGGCGCCAATCCCGGCATGGCCTCCTGGCTGGCCAAGAAGGCGCTGCTGAACATCGCCTCCGACATGCGCCTCAACGTGCCGCAGCCGACCACCCGCGAAGAATGGGCCGGGCTGATGAAGCAGGTCGGCGTCAAGGGCATCCATATCGCCGAGCGCGACACGCAGCGCTCGAAGAACCCCAAGCCGCCGGGCGTCTTCGTCAACACCTGGTCGGTCGAGGGCTTCATCTCCGAGGGCGTGCAGCCGGCCGAACTGGGCTGGGGCACCCATGAGAAGTGGATGCCGGACAACGCCCACACACATGAGACCGGCTCGCAGGCCGCGATCTACCTGATGCAGGCCGGTGCCGAGACCAAGGTGCGCAGCTGGTGCCCGACCCCCGGCCCGCAATACGGCTTCCTGGTGACGCATAACGAGTCGATCTCGATCGCCGACTACTTCACCGTGCGCGACGAGGCGGGCAAGGCGATCTACCGGCCGACCTGCCACTACGCCTATCACCCGGCGAACGACGCCGTGCTCTCGCTGCACGAGATGTTCGGCAATGCCGGCCGCCCGCAGGAAGAGCACCACATCCTCGAGGAGAACGAGGTCATCGACGGCATCGACGAGCTCGGCGTGCTGCTCTACGGCCACGACAAGGGCGCCTACTGGTTCGGCTCGCAGCTCTCGACCGAGGAAGCGCGCAAGCTCGCTCCCTACCAGACCGCGACCGGTCTTCAGGTCACCTCGGCCGTGCTCGCCGGCATGGTCTGGGCGCTGGAGAACCCGACTGCCGGCATCGTCGAGGTCGAGGAGATGGATCTCGACCGCTGCCTCTCGATCCAGATGCCCTATCTCGGGCCGGTTCAGGGCTACTACACCGACTGGACACCGCTCGATGGCCGCCCGGGCCTGTTCCCGGAAGACATCGACACCAGCGATCCCTGGCAGTTCAGGAACATCCTGGTGCGGTGACGACCAAAGCAAAAAGCCCGCCTAACGGCGGGCCTTTTCGATTCAAGCTCGCAACCGCTCAGAAGCGCGGCGTCGAGAAGCTGTTGGCGAAGGGGTTGGCGCCGGAGCCGATACGCGACGGCAGCGTACCCTCGCCGTAGAGCTCGCCGGCCGCGGAATAGACCGGGCTCGCCACGAAATGCTGGGACGCATAGCGGTTCATGCTGCCAACCGGCACGACATTGCCGGCGTCGAAATAGCTGCGCTTCTGCACGGTGACGCGCAGCGGCTTGCGCTGCTGCTGGGCTTCGGCCACCGAGACCGCAAAGGTGACGGCTGCGACGGACAGGGCCAGGCCGGCGGCGAGGCGGGAAAGCGAACGCATGACGATCTCCTGAGGCGGTTGCCTCCGCCGAAGCTGCCGGCGGATCGGCTGTCGCTGACGATACAATTCCAGAGTTAATGTTTTTGTTGCGCGCCGCCAGTGCGGCGCGGCAACACGAGGCCGTTACCGCGCCTGCGCGTGCTTGCCGCTGGTCGGTCGCAAGGCTGGCGCCTTGGCGTCGGCGTCGAGCCAGGAGCCCTTGCGCCCGGTCGCGGCAAGCCGCGGCACCGAGCAACCCTGCCGGCGGTTGAGCTCGGTGCGGGCGAAATTGGCGCGCAGCTCGGGATCGTCGCCGGCACTCAACAGGTCGATCCGGTCGATCAGGCAGATCAGCTGAGCCCGGTCAGCCGGCCTCGCCTCGCTGCCGCACCACCAGCCCGAGAAGGAGAGATGCGCTGCCGCATCGAGATGGCGGAAGGCGATGCAGGCGCGTCCGGCCACGCCGTCGCTCAGGCCGATATCGGCGGTCTCGACAGTGCCGAACTTGGTCTCGATCGGGGTGGCGGTGCCGCTGCGCCCAATCGAGAGGCCGCGCGCCGCGCTCTCGCGCACGAGGCCGATCACGAAGGGCTGCGGCACGCCGGCGAGCGCCTTCTGCGCCTGCGCATCGCGATTGATCTGGAACTTGAGCGACAGGAACGACTTGCCGTCGTCGAACGCGCCGAAGCTCAGCACGTCCTCGCGACGCTGGCCGTCCAGGCTGCGGCGCGCCTCATAGGTGCTGCGCTTGTCGAGCTCCGGCGATTCCACACCGAACAGCGCGATCGGCCGGCCGATCGTTACCCATCCATCCGGCCCGGCAGCCATCGGCAACGCCTGCTGGCGAACATCGCGCACGACGGAGGCGGCCATGGCCTCTGCCGGCACGGCGAGACTGGCGAGCGCAGGCTCCGAAGAACCGGACGAGAGGCCGGCCACGAGCATGGCTGTCAGGCTGACACCGGTCAGCGCCGCCAGGCCGCGCCAAAGGAGGCCGCCGGTCAGCCCGATCACGCCGGAGCGCAAGGCGCGCCGCACCGGCCGCAGGACCCGTGCGAAGCCGGCTTCGGTGGCGTCGGCGAGATCGACCAGCCGTGCAGCAAGGTCAAAGCGGCCCGGCGCGGTCGCAGCAAGCCCTTGCAGGCGCGGCCGAAGGCGCTGCCCACTCTCCTGCAGGCGCAGCTTGAATCGTTGCCAGATGGCGCTGAACTCATCCCCGGACACGACAGAACCCGACCCGTTGGGCAGCCCGCATCTTGCAAACCGCCTCGTCCCACTCGCTGGCGAGCTTTCGCCGGGTGCGATGAGCAGGCCGTTACCGGGCGCCCTCCATCACGAAACAGGGTCAATGGCCGGTAAGGAGGCAGGGTTAATGCCGCTGAGCCAGCAGAACGATTGACTTTTTACAGCGGCTTGTGTTTGGGATTGCGCGCCGGGCACCTATCTCCCGGCTTCGCGATGATGCTCAGGTTGGCTCTGTGACGTTCCGTCTGACGACGAAAACCACGACCAAAACGACGGCCGGGAAAACCCGG
>JAESGM010000765.1_pt1 | contig 15573 bp, 20 predicted proteins | sample 9269721 | NCBI WGS metagenome assembly JAESGM01 (sample SAMN15720920, study PRJNA650825) | algae metagenome | isolation source: Komarekiella atlantica HA4396-MV6 and co-occurring heterotrophs from... | place: USA: Theobald House, Kauai, HI | collected 2009-07-29 | reverse complement strand
ATTAATTGGTTTGTGCTCGGGGGAGTTGTGCTGTGTCCGATCTGATCCTCGGCCTTGATGTTGCACTCATAAAAAGTGTGATGGCGGGAATTGTTGGCGTCGGCACATTTGCATTCACCTGCTTCAAGTTCGGCAAAAGAAGCGGCAGCTCCAAAGACAGGGCCCAGATCTCGGCGCTCAATGCCGAGTTGAGGAAACAGAGTAATGACTGGCACCGTGTCGCTGACCGCCTGCACGAGCTCGAAACGGTAGTTCGCGACCCGCAGGATTTTTGGCTGCGCGCGCCCGTCGCTGAGACTTTGGCCCTCCACCAGGAACGTCAAACCAAAAGTATCCCGATCGTAAGCGTATTGAACTTCAAAGGGGGCGTCGGCAAAACAACGATCTGCGCCAACCTAGCGGCGTATTTTGCCGGACGCGGCAAGCGCGTTCTCATGATCGATTGCGACTATCAGGGTTCGCTTTCCGATACGGTCCTGAGCCACGCGCGTGTGGACAGCTTTACAGCCAATGCGCACTGGCTGCTCCAAGGTCATCACCAACCCGACCGACTGCGCAACGCTGCCGAGCGCCTCTCTTCTATTGACAGCAGGCTTTGGATTTATCCTGCGTTCTACGACTATAACCGCGCCGAAATACAAATGATGTTCCGGTGGCTTATCGGCCAGGACGATGAGATACGGTACAACATGAGTTCTTATCTCCAGTCATCGCCGTTCCTGCCGACTTCGGATTCTGGATTTGATATGGTCCTGATCGATGCACCACCTCGCTTGCTGACGGGCGTCGTGAACGCGCTGACGGCGAGCACGCACGTCCTGGTGCCGACAATCTTGGATGGCCAGTCACACATCGCGACCCTGAATACGATCGGGGCTATTCGACAGTTCCGCCAGAAGCTCAACCCGAACCTGAAGCTTCTCGGTATCGTCCCCTCGCTAGTGAACAGTGCCACGGGCTACAACGCTCGCGAGCAACAGTTTATGCAGGACCTAGAACGTCAGGTCTCAGAATATTACGAAGGCCCCGTGCCAATCTTGAAGAATCGACCAATCTGGAGGCGAGAAGAACTCTCAAAGGCCGGCGGAAGTGAGATCTATTGCGCGAACGATTCAAATACGCGCACGTCACGCGAGATACGTGAGATGTTTGCTCAGCTTGGCGAATATCTCGATAGCAACGTCCGTTGGCGGGTTGCTGGTGATGATGAGGCGCGCGTGGCTACTCCTGGCCAACCTAAAATGCGGGCTGCGCAATGAAGGTAAAACTTCTGCGCGAGGCTCTTCTGACCATTGCGGAGAACGAGCAAGCAGGTGGACTCGAAGATCTGGCAAAGTTACTCGAGCCTCTGGATGCACTTGAGGTTTCTGCACTCCAAAGGGTGTTAACGCCCGCACTGAAGAGAAGTGCCGACGCGGAGGCGAAAAGACAGCAGAAGATCAAAGACGCAGAAGCTAGGCAGCGCCAAGCAGAGGCCGCGGGTGCGGCCGCAGTCTCTCGGTACGTTCAAGAGCTTGAAGCCACGAAAGTAGATAATGTTGCATTCGAGCAAGTTGTAAAACGTATCGAGACTGATCGAGGGATTAAGACTTCGCACGCCGAGCAAATTGCGCATCGCTTCATGTCGAACACGGCGAGATACGCGACCAAAAAGTCCGCCACAAAGGCCATTCTGAAGCGGCAGATCAGCGACAAACGCGCCTCCCAGAGGTCATCCCAAGTGTCCGGGTTGTTCTGAATTCACCTACGCAATTTCAGCGAGCACGGGTCTTGACGCCGCTGGCGATGTTAATGACGGTTGCCGCGAGGGAATCTGCGCGACAGAGGAGACGAGTCGATGAGCAGAATGGGCCGCATCTTCGTCACCGGCCTCATCGCGGCGCTGCCGCTGATGCTCACCATCTTCGTCACAGCCTGGCTGCTGTCGTTCGTTGCCCAGTACCTCGGCCCCAACAGCGGCTTCGGGCGCCTGCTCAGTTCGATCGGCGTCGGCACCGGCACCTCCGAGCTGGTCTCGTACCTGATCGGCCTCGGCATTATCGCTGCGGCTATCTATGGGCTCGGGCTCCTCGTGCATTCGCAAATTGGCACCTGGGCCGCCGCACTTTTCGACCGGATCATCCGCCGTATTCCGCTGATCTCCAACCTTTACGATCTCGCCCGCCGGTTCGTATCCATCGTCGACACCAAGGATGGGGACAGTCTCAAGGGCATGAGCCCCGCCTGGTGCTACTTCGGCGGCAAGCCGGGCGCTGCCGTGCTGGCTCTACTCCCCTCGACGCGTCCGGTTCGCCTTGGCGAGGAGAATTATCTCGGCGTTCTCATCCCCTCTGCCCCGGTGCCGTTCGGCGGCGCCCTGGTCTACGTGCCGGCCGCCTGGGTCGAGCCGGCGGAAGGTGGCTTTGACGAACTCATGAGCGTCTATGTTTCGATGGGCATCACGCCGCCCACCACCACCGGCGCGGCGAAGGCCTAACCCACAGTGGGGCGCGGCGGTCGATGCCGAGCCCGAGGTCGGGCCTTCGGAACTCGGTTGGATCAGAGCGGCTACATGCTGGCTGCGGCAAGCGATGTCCGCTAGGACAACGGTCTAGGCAAATGCGGATCGACGAGTGGATCATCGAGACGACGAGCTGGCGGCCATTGCCGCGCGCACGCAGGACATATACGAGCGCAATGCGGCCCGCTTTGACGCCGAGCGAAATACCCGGCTCGGCGAGCAGACGTGGCTGGAGCGCTTCTGCGGCCTCGTCCCGCCGGGTGGAGCAATCCTCGACCTTGGCTGCGGGGCAGGCGAGCCCATTGCCCGCTATCTGCTGCAGCGCGGATTCTTAGTGAGCGGCGTCGATTTTTCCGAGCCGATGCTCGCCATGGCGCGGCAGCGCTTTCCGTCAGCGCGCTGGCAACACGCCGACATGAGGACGCTCGCGCTCGGCGAGACGTTTGACGGCATCGTCGGCTGGCATAGCTTCTTCCACTTGCGCCCAAATGAGCAGCGCAACACGCTGCGTCGACTCGCGCAGCACCTGCGGCCGTCCGGTGCGCTGATGCTGACGGTCGGCCCGCAGGCCGGAGAGGTGTTGGGACAGGTCGGCGAAGACGCCGTCTACCATTCCAGTCTCGCGCCGGCCGAGTACGCGGCAATTCTGGACATCCTCGGCTTCGAGATCGTCGCCTTCGTCGCCCAGGATCCGGCGTGCGGCGGCTCGACGGTGCTGCTCGCCCGATTGCGCGCCGACTGACGATTAATGCCCGCCGCTCGCCGCCACGCACGCGGCGCACGTGCACCCTGACACGTGCGCATCATGCTCATCCGCGTGGCATGCGCCGGTGTTGCGAGGCTGCGCGACGTCACCGATCAGTTGCAGCTTAGGCAACGCAGCCCCGGCGTGCGAGCCGTGGGCGAAGGCGACGCCGGGAACGCTGATCCATCCGCCTGCGACGAGCGCTGCGCCTACCACCAAGGAAGTCGAGGATTTCATTACGCACTCCTGCACGACCGAGCCAGGCGGATATTATCACACAGGGAATGCGGCGACATTTGCGTCGCCGCCTCCAATCTGGTTAACGCTCCGCGGCAATGCTCGCGGTGGAGCTTGGGGGACCAACGTCTGCCATCGCCGATGGCGCCGGCAGGATGTCGTAGCGCTTGTCCAGCGTCGCATGGTCCGACGACTTGCTGCGCAAGGACATTAGGAACTCGTCCTTGAACGGCGGCGACTGTCGAAACGAAGCCAAGCCGTCCTCAGTCGCCTTCTCCTGCATATAGGTCAGGCCGGTCGGCAGGTGCTCCATGCAGGTTACGCGCGTGAAGATCATCTCCTTGATATCTTCGCGCGGGCGGCAGACTTCGCCATAGCCGTTATGGACCTCTGCGCCCGGCTGGGCCGGGAAATAGCGGGCCTCCCAGCGCTTGCCACGCTTCTTCTTGCCTTGCCGCTGACTGCCCCAGAAGCAAACCATTTCGCGGCCGGAGACCTCCCGGTGTCCGGTGTAGACGACCTGGTGTCCGCTCTCGGATTTGCCGACGCCGCCGTTCCAGAAGATCTTCATGAAGTCGCCTGGGCGCGCGTAGGTCAGCTTGTCGTCACGGAAATTCATGCCGACACCGGTGTGATGGGCGAGAGCCGCCGTTCCTGCACCGTTGGAGTTGAAGATCCACCACGGGCCTTGTCCGTCCACCAGACGGGTCCCGTTTGCCAGCCGCGAGTTTGCGTCAAGCATATGCAGCTGGTCGGTGCTCAGCGTAATGTCGCCGGCATTGTGCAGCGTAGCCACGAGATGCGTGAAGAGTGCGTACGTCGCGCTCGTGCAGTGCGATGGGAAGCCGTCATAGACGCGCAATTCCGTGCGCCCGCCGCCGATGTTGTGCACCTGCAGTTCTGGCGGCGTGAATTCCGATCCGACACTGTAGCCGCCACCTGTCGGCAGCTTGCGGATGATGTCGAGGATGGTCTGATTATAGTCGACGCCATTGCAGCCGCGGCGCGCGGCTTGCGCTTGATCAACGAATGGTACGGATGCGATTGCGAGTGCAGCAACAGCGGAGCAAACGCGCGCAAGGCGCGCGGCATTGTTCTTCATCATTACGCGGGAGCCCCCGGCTCTATTTACGTTGCGCTGCATGCACACCCCCAAGGGGGCACGATAACGGCTGCGAGGCGTGACTCGACGTCTCGTATGTGCTCAACATGAGATTGTGTCGGCAGGGTGTGGCTCATATGTACCACGCACGCTGCTGCGAAGCCCTGGAAACACAGGCGTTTTGGGAGTCGCGACCGTGTTCCGTGCCATCGCGCAACTGTTGGGCCGGACACCCCTGCGCGGAAATGAGCAACACGAATTGTTCGTGCACGAAGATGAGTGGGGCCAGATCGAACTGCTCCCATCCGCTGCAGCGCCGTGGTGCGCCGGACAAATGCGGCAGATCGGAATTTTTTCGGAACAGCACACAGCGCAGGACCGAACGGGCTGGACGGACATCTACGTCCGCAGCGAAGCTCCCAGCACGCTGTCGCAACTCGACATAGCGTTTGCCGGTGCCTGCAAGCGGCTCAACGACGAACTGCGCCGTTTCGATCGCGTCGTCAGCGGCACGTTCTCATCGCCGCAGCCCATCGCGCGCGTGGCCGCCTTCGGACCGGCACATACGACGGGCATCGTGCTGACACCGGACCGTAGCGGCAACAAAGTCGACGCGGGAAGTCTTGTCCTGAATGGACCTGCAGACGAATGCGCCGCCGTGCTCGCTGCCGCAGGCAAGATGGCGGCGTCAACCGACATGATCGCCGTCGATTGGACGCGCGCAAGCATCGTCCGGCTGACAGACGTCATGGCTGTGCGTCGTTACGTCGAGGCCATACGCGGATAACTGCGGTATACCCAGCGCAGCCCCAGCATTCCTGCAAAAAAGACAATCAACAGGAGATCATATGCGCAACCTCATCGTCGCCGGCATGCTCGCTCTCGGTGCAGCAATCGTCACCGCCGATGTGAGCGCCGCCGACCCGCATGCGCACCATGACCACCACGCGACGGTGCCGGATACCGACGCCGCCAAGGCCTTCGCTGCGATCAACGAGAAGATGCACGCCGACATGAACATCGAAATGACCGGCGATGCTGACGTCGACTTCATGCGCGGCATGATCCCCCACCATCAGGGCGCGATCGACATGGCGAAGGTCGTCCTAGAGCACGGCAAGGATCCGGAAGTTCGCCAACTGGCCGAAGAGGTCATCAAAGCCCAGGAAGCCGAAATAGCGATGATGAAAGAGTGGCTGGCCAATCGCGGCAAGTGACGCTGGAGCCGTGGCGTGGGAATGTCATGCCCTTGGGACAGTCAAGAGGCTCCAATGCTTCGTCGCGCCGCGGCACTCTCGCTCCTGCTGATTGCTGGCACCTATAACTGGGGGGCCGCCGCGCTGCTCGCTCCCGAATACTACAGGCGGGCCCGCGCCGAGGCTCCGTATCACCTGCAGGTGGCGATCTCCAAAGTCGTTCCTCCCGCATCGGGGCCTAGCGACTGCCTCGTCGAAGGTAAGGTCGTGCGCGTGTTCCGCGACGCCACCGGCAAGCACGGGCTCGACTCGTCGATCCGCTTTCCCGTCCCCTGCGCCGGCCCCGACGACCGCGTCCCTGCCGGCGGGGTCATATGGACCGACACCGATGCGCTGCTCCGCGCCAAATTCATAGAAGTGTACCTGGTCGACGCCGACGGCGGCCTGGCGACAGCACTGTCGCAGTCGCGGATCATCGAGGCTCCGTCGGACACGCCTCAGCGCCCAGTCGATTGAGCACGTCCCGCCAAGGGTGCGACGCTTTGTCTTGATATCCCAACGCGGCGGGCTTAGGCTCACAGTTCATGGTCCCAGGAGGTGGCAACCATGACGGTTACGTGCACTCGCGAGATATCGAAAGCCGACGTAGAGCGCTTCCTATTTAGTAAGCACATCACCGCTTGCCCCGCGTGCGGCCGGTTCCGCTCGCAATGCGACCTCGACGTACACTCGATAACCTGCCAGGGATCACCATCCGGCAGCTCCTCCGCCGCCCCCGTAGACGTCCTCATGGTCGTCTGCCAAAACTGCGGCGGCATCCAGTTCCATGATCGCTCGGTCATAGCAAACTGGATCGACTGCCAGCGCCGCAAATAGCCGACTAACCGGCAGGCGGCTTGGCCGGCAACGATAATCGGAGGAAACGTATGTCCGCATTTTCGCGTGCGGGTGCCGTAGTGGCCCTCGCATTTGCGTCGCTGCTCGGCGGCGCCGTATTTATTGCCTCGAGCATCTCCCCCGCCTACGCACAGCAAGGAAAAAGCATGACGACGCCATCTGGACTACAGATCATCGACACCGTGGAAGGCACCGGCAAGGAGGCCAAGCCCGGCGATACTTGCGTCATGCATTACACGGGCTGGCTCTACGAGGACGGCAAGAAGGGCAGCAAGTTCGATTCCTCCGTCGACCGCGGAGAGCCCTTCGAATTTGGCCTCGGTCAGGGCATGGTCATCAAGGGTTGGGATGAAGGCGTTGCCGGAATGAAGGTCGGCGGCAAGCGAACCCTGATCATCCCGGCGGAGCTCGGCTATGGCGCCCGTGGCGCCGGCGGCGTGATCCCGCCCAACGCAACACTTATCTTCGACGTCGAACTGCTCGACACGAAGTAGGCGCGCAATCCCCGGTTGGCGGCTGCGTGCAGCCGTCAGCCGGAGCCTACTTCAGCGGAACCTCGCCACAATCCTCCTGGCAGCCGATCGGGTAGCCCCAGGCCGGATAGTACGGCGGCTGCTGGTAGTACGGGCGCGGGCGCCGCATTTCCTCGGCGGGACGCCAGTCACCGGAATTGTAATAGGGATAATAGCGCGGCGGCTCATACACGTATGGATAGCGATCCGGGGCATCCGGATCCCTCTCGCGGTGGAACCAGCCAGCCTCGGCTGCACTCGGCACGAGCGAGCCAACAGCAAGCGCAAAGGCAATCGCGGCAAGAACGGTCTTCGATGACATTCCGGTACCCCTCGATGCGCCGACATTAGGCGATTCAACCCACCCGGCCAATGACCCGAGGGCCTCACCCCGTGGCGAAATTCAGCTGGAACACCGGATGGCGGTCACAGCAGCCATAACCCGGCTCCGGCGACGACCGCGACAAAAATGATAAGCGGTTCCGATAGGTTAGCCGCGGCGCCCGCATAGAGGGCGGCATGGCTCAACCCCTCTCGCTCAATGGAAAGCCGGGCGCGATCGCGCACGTCGACCTCGCTCATGATGGCTTCCGCATGGTCGCTGCGGCAGACACCGTCGAAGAACACCCGCACGGTCTCCAGCACGTAACGTGTACCTTTCAGCGCCGCATCCCGGTCAAATCCTTGCTCGCAAGGCAGATGAACAAAGCGTCGCGTCGTCTCCGGCGATGGGATCTGCCGATGGTGGACCGTGATAAAGTCTTGATATAATTCAATAAGCGATGGCTTGTCCGTTCGCGCCAAGTCCGCATCGATGCGATCGCAGCCGCCGCTCCAAAGATGAGCCTCCGGATCCGCCTCGCAGGTCATCCGTACCGAATACCCGTAAGATAGGTCGAAGCGGCCCTGCCGGTCGCTCACCTCAACCGCGGTCCCGACTGCTACCGCCACAAGAGCCGTTGCGACAAGCATGCGCCAGTTCCGCCGGATGGCGGCGCCCGCGCTATTGCTGACCGAAATCAGCTGCTCCCGCAGATCGCGGCTGCCAATCATCAGCGCTCCCCTATCTCGCAAACCTCCCATAGCGCAGGCCGCTGCAACGCGCACCCTGCCCAATCGATTTTGGCAGCAGGCCACTGTCGTATGTTTTTTGCTGGATATCTTATAGAGGATGCGGCATTAGCTCTGCGCATACTGATCTTCTGAACGACGCCCATTGTCGGTTCGTCCGAAGAAACCGTCGTTCAAGCTTTGTGATCAAATCCTTGTGGGGGCGCGCGGCCGGAGAGCAACGGCGCGACAATTTGATTAGAGCCGACGATGGATCCGCTAAGTCTGTTGAACTCCATTTATCAGCGCTATCGGGAGCGCCGTCTTGCCGACGCGCTCGAGCTGCTGAGCGACGAGTTCAAATTGACCGTTTCGCTACCCGACGATCTCCCGGGCGACGGTCAGCGTACGCGCAGCAAAGCTGAAACGGCTTTGATGGCACATGTATTTCTTGAGCAGTACGAACTGTTGGTGTTCGAGCCGCACAGCGTCGAGATATCCGGCGACGCCGTGATCGCACGCCCGATCGTTGAATGCAGGCACAGAAAATCCGGCCGGGTGCTAAAGACCGAGTTCATCCATACTTGGCATATCGCGGATGGCAAAGCCTTCAGGCTTCACCATCAGTACGACGCCGAGGACCTGCGCACTTTCCTGGCGAGCATCGAAGCCAGGGCGTGACCCTGTTGGGTTCAGCACTTGCGCAATGACGCCTGCAGCTCGCGGAAATAGCTGGAGCGATGCGGAGAAACGGTGACCTGCTGCGCACAGTTCGAACCGGCCACCACGGCCATGCGCGCCGAGAAGAATGCGCCTCCGAGCATCACGTCGAAGCCGTTCTCGGTGACTTCGCCTTGCACATCGCCGGCCAACGAGTTGATCTTGTCTTCCCACTGCCCGGTCACCTTGCGGCCTTCGACTTGTAGCAGCGTTGCTGCCTCAAGGCGGATGTCATCGCCCTTGCAGCGCAGGTTCTGCTTCATGCCCGACCCGTCCCGAGCGGGCAGATACGTAACGACGCATTTGAACGACGAGGGGTAGCCCGACATGGAGGTCATGACCGCCTCACCGCTCCAGCGTCCGGCCAGGCGGGCGAGCGGATCGTCGGCAGGGATAGCTGCTATGTTGGCGGTAGAAGCAGAGGCCAGAAATGCGCCTGCGCCGAGAACGACCTTGGCCATACGATTGAAATGCAGCACGCGCGTACCCTCCACTTTGAAACTTTGGCCTTAGCGGCGATAAAGAACTTCTCGAATTCGCCCCGCGCAGCTTTAATGGCGCTGGTGACGCATTCCGACGTCAGTTGATCGATTTGCGCGCCCGCTCCGGGCACCCCCGCTATCAGCAAGAGTGCCGCGCGATCTCGTCAACTTGTTGACCGAAGAAAGGAAATTAAGCACGTCGGGGTGGGTCGACGGCGACTCCGCGTCCAGGCGCAAAGTGCCAGCAATCTGTTATGGTTGTCGGCAGCGAACGCAGACCGCCTGCCAAGTGCAGGCGATGCAAATCAAGGCAAAGGCATGACCGGGCTACCCGACTTTACCAAAATCTCCCTCGGCGATGAGCGCACGGCGGGGTCCGTCGCAGCGGCCACCGAAGCTGTCGCGTACGACGCGCCCGAAGGCATCGGGATCAAGCAGGTCTACACCGCGGCCGACACCGCGGAACTCGACTTCCTCGATACATTGCCCGGCATCGCGCCCTACCTGCGCGGCCCCTACCCGGCGATGTACGCATTGCAGCCCTGGACGGTCCGCCAGTACGCCGGTTTCTCGACCGCAGAGGATTCCAACGCCTTCTACCGCCGCAACATCCGCGCCGGGCAGAAGGGCCTGTCGGTTGCCTTCGATCTCGCCACCCACCGCGGCTATGATTCCGATCATCCGCGCGTGCGCGGCGACGTCGGGATGGCGGGCGTCGCCATCGATTCCATCTACGACATGCGCACGCTGTTCTCCGGCATCCCGCTCGAGCAGATGTCGGTGTCGATGACCATGAACGGCGCTGTTCTGCCGGTCCTCGCGCTCTTCATCGTTGCGGGCGAGGAGCAAGGGGTTCCACCGGAGAAGCTCGCCGGCACGATCCAGAACGACATCCTCAAAGAGTTCATGGTGCGGAATACGTACATCTATCCGCCCGACCCTTCGATGCGCATCGTCTCGGACATCTTCGGCTACACGTCGAAGCACATGCCGAAGTTCAACTCCATCTCCATCTCCGGCTATCACATGCAGGAAGCCGGAGCGACCGCCGACCTGGAGCTGGGCTATACGCTCGCCGACGGCGTCGAATACGCACGCGCCGGTGTCGCCGCCGGTCTCGACATCGATGCCTTTGCACCGCGCCTGTCGTTCTTCTGGGCAATCGGCATGAACTTCTACATGGAGATCGCCAAGATGCGCGCCGCGCGTCTGCTCTGGGCGAAGCTCATCAAGGAAGAGTTCAAACCCAAGGACGCACGTTCGCTGAGCCTGCGCACGCACTGCCAGACGTCCGGCTGGTCGCTCACCGCGCAGGACGTATTCAACAACGTGACGCGCACCTGCGTGGAAGCGATGGCCGCGACCCAGGGCCATACGCAGTCGCTGCATACCAACGCGCTCGACGAAGCGATTGCGCTGCCGACCGACTTCTCCGCCCGCATCGCTCGCAATACCCAGCTCCTGCTGCAGCAGGAGACGGGAACCTGCCGCGTGATCGATCCGTGGGGCGGTAGCTACTACATCGAGCGCCTGACGTACGAACTGGCGCAGAAGGCGCTGGCGCATATCGAGGAGGTCGAGAAACTCGGCGGCATGGCCAAGGCGATCGCGGCCGGGATCCCGAAGATGCGTATCGAAGAAGCAGCCGCCCGCACGCAGGCGCGTATCGACAGCGGCAAGCAGACGATCGTCGGGGTCAACAAGTATCGCGTTTCGGACGAGGCCGAGATCGAGATTCTCAAGGTCGACAACAAGTCGGTCCGCGAGCAGCAGATCGCCAAGCTCGAGCGCCTGCGCGGCGAGCGCAACGAGGCTGAAACCCAGGCCGCCCTGCAGGCGCTGACAGAGGGCGCCGCCGGCAACGCCAATCTCCTCGACCTTGCCGTACGCGCGGCCCGCGCCAAGGCCAGCGTCGGCGAAATTTCCGACGCGATGGAAAAAGTGTTCGGCCGCCACCGGGCCGAGATCCGCGCCATTTCCGGCGTCTACCGGTCGGAGGCCGGAGCCATGAACACGAACGTCGCTAACGTCCTCAAGCTGGTCGAGACCTTCGACAAGAACGAAGGCAGGCGCCCGCGAATCCTCATTGCCAAGATGGGTCAGGACGGCCACGACCGCGGGCAGAAGGTGATCGCCTCGGCCTTCGCCGACCTCGGCTTCGACGTCGACATCGGTCCGCTGTTCGCCACGCCCGACGAGGCCGCCCGCCAGGCCGTCGAGAACGACGTGCACATCATCGGCGTCTCGTCCCTCGCCGCAGGCCACCTGACGCTGGTGCCCGACCTGAAAGAAGCGCTCGACAAGGAAGGCCGCGGCGACATCATGGTTGTCGTCGGCGGCGTCATCCCTCCGTCGGATTATCCGGCTCTATACGAAGCCGGTGCCGCAGCGGTCTTCGGTCCTGGCACCAACATTCCGGAGGCAGCGGCCGATCTCATCGCCAAGCTCAACGTCAAGCTGGGGCACGGCGGCCAGCAAGCAGCCGAGTAGTCCGGCCGCCGCCAGCGAGGCAACGGTCGCTTAAGGCTCATCGCTGCAACCTACCGGCAGCCGCGGCCGTTAGGCCGGGAGAGCCACCCCCGAATGCCAACGCCGCAAGGAGAACCGCATGGACGAACCGATCGAGCAGGGCTTCATGGCCTTCATCGCCGAGGGCCAGGAAGGCATCGGCGCCGTGCGCGAGGTCGAGCGCGGACACATCGTGCTCTATGTCGAGAACGCCGGGGAGTTCAACGTCCCCCGCTCGGCCATTCGGCACGTGCACGACGGCAAAGTCATCCTCGACGCCGGCAAGCTCGACAAGGCCCTGCTGCAGGCCGTTGGTCATGCCCACGATTCTGAAGACCCGCGGCTCGTCGGCTAACCCCCGGTGAGGGCGACAGGATCTCCCGGGACGCTGTCCTTTGCGGAACAGGGCGAAGCGCGCATATACTGTATGTGCTTACGCTGGCGGGGTCCTTCCCGGCTATTCACGCGGAAAAGCGCATGCGCAGCTTCTTTTCTGGCCTTGGCTTCCTGTTCGCCGTGCTCGCCGTATTTAGCGCGAGCTACCTCGCAACGCTCGCCTCGGACATCGACAGCCATCAGGCGGACTACGAGAAGTTGGCCGTCGACGTCACGCGCGAGCTTTCCCGAACCTGGACGCTGGCAGACATCGAGAAGCATTACGCCGCCGACGCGCGCGAAGAGCTGCAGCCGGTTCTGCACCAGCAGCTCGAGGACCACAGGCAGCTCGGCGAGCTGATGACCACCCACGATGGCGCGGTCGAGCCGCGCTGGTCACACCACTTCTGGGAGCAGGTAACCTCTGTGGGAAACTTGTTCGAGCGCCTCGCCGACATGGCCAACCGCTCGGTCAGGGTCACCTTCACCGGCAGGTTCAAGGGCGGCCTGGCAGACGTAACCGCCGACCTCAAGCGCGAAGGCACGACGATGAAGCTTTGGCGCTTGCGGATCGACAGCCGGGAACCGCCGCCGCCACCCACCCCACGCATCATAAGTCACGCCTGATCGCGTCTGAAGGCGCTCCGGACGATACGTTTATGACGCGGCCAAGGTCCGGTTGCGCATGACAAGCCGCGGGCGTAGGAAGCCCGGTAAATAGCCCTGCCCATGCCGGAGCTGCACGCATGATGGTGATCTACGAGTCCGACGGCAAAGGCCTCCAGGTGCATCCCGCCGACGCGCCGCTCACCGGCAATTGCGTTTGGATCGACCTCCTGCAACCGACCTCCGAAGAAGACAAATTCGTCGAGGATGCCCTCGCCATCGACATCCCCACCCGGGCCGAGATGCGCGAGATAGAGCCCTCGAACCGCTTCTACCAGGAACGCGGCGCCTACTTCATGACGGCGTCGATCGTGCACAACGTCGAGCAGGGCATTCCGCAGATCACGCCGGTCACCTTCATCCTTGCCGGCGACCGCCTCGTCACCGTCCGCTACACCGAGCCGAAGGCATTCCCTCTCTATATGCAGCGCGTGGAAAAAGGCGATGCGCCCTGCACCGCCGGTCCCTCGATCATGGTCGGACTGCTCGACGCCATCGTCCACCGCATGGCTGACCTCGTGGAGCGCATCCAGGACGAAGTCGATCGTCTTGCGCAGTCGGTATTCGATCTGCGTGGCGGCCAGCAGACGCGCAATCGCCGCCTCGACGTGCTCCTGAAGCGCATCGGAAAAGCGGGCGAGTTCACGGCCCGCGCCGAAGACAGCGCAACCTCGCTCAGCCGGTTGTCACTGTTCTTCGTGCAGGCAACTCAGGATCGCGAGGACGATCCGCGCATCCGCCAGCGCATCAAAGCATCCCTGCGCGACATCAACTCGCTCATGGATCACACCAAGTTCCTGTCGCAGCGCATCTCGTTCATCCTCGACGCCACCCTCGGCATGATCAACATCGAGCAGAACCAGATCATCAAGCTGTTCTCGGTTATGGCGGTGATCCTGCTTCCACCCACGCTGGTTGCTTCGGTGTACGGCATGAACTTCAAGCACATGCCGGAGCTCGACTGGGTGCTCGGATATCCCTGGGCACTCGGGCTCATGTTTCTCGCCGCCCTCGGCCCCGTCATCTACTTCCGCCGCAAAGGCTGGCTCTAGGCGACGAGCTCGAGCCACAGGAGCGAGGCAGCCCCGCAGATCAGCAGCGTCGTTACGATACTGCGCTTGAGCGCGAAGATGAGAACGAGCGCCGCGACGGTCAGTGCAAGCGCCAGCCAATCGATCGATGCAAGCTCAGGCAGGTGCAGACGCAGCGGACCTATTTCCCTTTCATCGACGCGCGCGAAAATGACATGGAGCGCGAACCACGCCGAAAGATTCGCAATGACGCCGACGACAGCCGCCGTCACGGTGCGCAACGCCGACGCCAACCGCGGCGCCTGCGTGATGCGATCGATGTACGGCGCGCCGACGAATATCCACAGGAAGCACGGGGCGAATGTCGCCCACAGCGTGACGAGCGCACCCAGTAGCCCCATCAGGACCGGATGCCCGCCACCATCACGGTACGCCGCCAGGTAGCCGACGAACTCGGTGACCAGGATGAGCGGACCGTTCGTCGTCTCCGCCAATCCGAGCCCATCGAGCATTTCGCCGGCCGTCAGCCATTGGTAGCCGCTCACCACCTCTTGCGCCATGTAGGCGAGCACCGCATAGGCTCCGCCGAACGTGACGACGGCGAGTTTGGAAAAGAAAACGGCCAGCTGCGCGAGCACGTGATCGGTGCCGAACACCAGTGCTACGGCGAACAGCGGAAGCAGCCAGATGGCCAGCCAAACGACGAGCGTCTGCAGGGTGCGAGCCAGCGACACCGGCTTTGCCGGTTCCGCGATGGGTGGCGGCGCCGAACCCCTGGACAGCAGAAATCCACCAATCGCCGCAGCGGCGATGACCAGCGGAAATGGCAGCGCGAAGAGAAAGAGCGCGATGAATCCAAATGCTGCCGCTACCCAGTCGAGCGGCCCATTAAGCGCCCGCTTGGCGAGCCGCAGCAGCGCCTGCAAGACGATGGCAAGAACAGCCGCCTTGATGCCAACGAACGCCGCCGCAAGAAGCGGAGTAGCACCGTACGCTGCGTAGAGCATCGACAAAGCGAGAACGAGCAGCGCACCAGGAATGACGAATAACAGCCCCGCTGCAAGCCCACCCCTTACCCCATGCAGGCGCCACCCAGCGTACGTCGCCAGCTGCATCGCTTCGGGCCCGGGCAAGAGCATGCAGAAGCTCAGCGCCGACAGAAAGCGGCGTTCGTCCAGCCAGCGCTGCTCATCGACGAGGACGCGATGCATCAGCGCGATCTGCGCTGCGGGGCCGCCGAACGACCACAGACCGATCTTCCCGAACTCCGCAATCAGGCGGCGAAAGCTGACTGCTGTCACGGGGGTGGGTGTGCTCATGCTTGGCTGCACCAGTGCGGACGCGGATTTAGGTCGACTAAAAGGCAGACGCATACGCCGTCAGCGCAACAGCTGCACGCAAACTGCGCTTCACCCTAGTCGCGAGTGCGCATTCCCTGCGGCGCGCCGTCGCGGACGTCGACATGCGCTTACCACCTAAGTCCTTCAACCAGGCGGTTTTCTTAAGAATGTTACACCGCGACCGATAAAGTTGAAGCATTGACCGCCACAAT
>JAESGM010000764.1_pt1 | contig 15587 bp, 10 predicted proteins | sample 9269721 | NCBI WGS metagenome assembly JAESGM01 (sample SAMN15720920, study PRJNA650825) | algae metagenome | isolation source: Komarekiella atlantica HA4396-MV6 and co-occurring heterotrophs from... | place: USA: Theobald House, Kauai, HI | collected 2009-07-29 | reverse complement strand
CCGCCCTCTTCCTTGGTCAGGATGTAGGCCTCGGCCTTGAACTTGGTGTGCGGCTTCACCGAGCCCGGCTTGCACAGCACCTGGCCGCGCTCGACGTCCTCGCGCTTGGTGCCGCGCAGCAGCGCGCCGATGTTGTCGCCGGCCTGGCCCTGGTCGAGCAGCTTGCGGAACATCTCGACGCCGGTCACGGTCGTCTTCACCGTGTCCTTCAGGCCGACGATCTCGATTTCCTCGCCGACCTTGACGATGCCACGCTCGACGCGGCCGGTCACCACCGTGCCACGACCCGAGATCGAGAACACGTCCTCGACCGGCATCAGGAAGGGCTGGTCGATCGGGCGCTCCGGCTGCGGGATGTAGTCGTCGACCGTCTTCATCAGCGCGATCACCGCGTCATGCCCGATCTCCGGGGTGACGCCGTCCAGCGCCGCCTTGGCCGAGCCCTTGGTGATCGGGATGTCGTCGCCCGGGAAGTCGTACTTCGACAGCAGCTCGCGGATCTCCATCTCGACCAGCTCGAGCAGCTCGGCGTCGTCGACGAGATCGACCTTGTTCATGAACACCACCAGCGCGGGAACGCCGACCTGGCGCGCCAGCAGGATGTGCTCGCGGGTCTGCGGCATCGGGCCGTCGGCGGCCGACACCACCAGGATCGCGCCGTCCATCTGCGCCGCGCCGGTGATCATGTTCTTCACATAGTCGGCGTGCCCGGGGCAGTCGACGTGAGCATAGTGACGGGCCGGGGTCTCGTACTCGACGTGAGCCGTCGAGATCGTGATGCCGCGGGCCTTCTCCTCAGGCGCCTTGTCGATCTGGTCATACGCCGTGAACGACGCGCCACCAGACTCAGCCAGAACCTTCGTGATCGCAGCCGTCAATGACGTCTTGCCATGGTCAACGTGACCAATCGTACCAATGTTGCAGTGCGGCTTCGTCCGAGCAAACTTCTCTTTGGCCATGTCAGCCTCCGTCAGAATTCTTCAAGTGTTCCGTCTAATGCCTTGTTCGATCAGGCGTATTTGGCCTGGACCTCGGCAGCGACCGCGGACGGCACCTGCTCGTAATGGTCGAACTGCATCGTGTAGTTGGCGCGGCCCTGGCTGAACGAGCGCAGCTGGTTCACGTAGCCGAACATGTTTGCCAGCGGCACCATCGCGTTGACCACGACGGCATTGCCACGCATGTCCTGGCCCTGGATCTGGCCACGCCGGGAATTCAGGTCGCCGATGACCGAGCCGGTGTAGTCTTCAGGCGTCACCACCTCGACCTTCATGATCGGCTCGAGCAGGACCGAGCCGCCCTTCTGAAGGCCTTCGCGCAGAGCAGCGCGAGAGGCGATCTCGAAGGCCAGAGCCGACGAGTCGACTTCGTGGAAGGCGCCGTCGATCAGCGTGACTTTGACGTCGACCACCGGGAAGCCGGCGAGCACGCCGGAGCCGATGACCGAGTTGAGGCCCTTCTCGACGCCGGGGATATACTCCTTCGGCACCGCGCCGCCGACGATCTTCGACTCGAACTCGAAGCCCTTACCGGTCTCGTTCGGCTCGATCACCAGCTTGACGCGGGCGAACTGGCCCGTACCGCCGGTCTGCTTCTTGTGGGTGTAGTCGATCTCGGCCTTCTTGGTCAGCGTCTCGCGATAGGCGACCTGCGGCGCGCCGATATTGGCGTCGACCTTGTAGGTGCGCTTCAGGATGTCGACCTTGATGTCGAGGTGCAGCTCGCCCATGCCCTTGAGGATGGTCTGGCCACTCTCCTGGTCGGTCGAGACGCGGAAGGACGGATCCTCGTTCGCGAGCTTCGACAGGGCGAGGCCCAGCTTCTCCTGGTCGGCCTTGGACTTCGGCTCGATCGCGATCGTGATGACCGGCTCGGGGAACTCCATGCGCTCCAGGATCACCGCATTGGCCGGATCGCACAGCGTGTCGCCGGTGCGGACGTCCTTGAGACCAGCCAGGGCGACGATGTCGCCGGCGAAAGCCTCCTTGATGTCCTCGCGGTTGTTCGCGTGCATCAGCAGCATGCGGCCGACACGCTCTTTCTTGTCGCGCGTCGAGTTGATGACGCCCTGGCCGGTCTCGACCTTGCCCGAATAGACGCGGCAGAAGGTGATGGTGCCGACGAAGGGGTCGTCCATGATCTTGAAGGCGAGCATCGCGAAGGGATCCTCGTCCGTCGGGTGACGAACGGTCTCTTCTTCGGTCTTGAAGTCGATGCCCTTGATGTCGCCACGATCGACCGGCGACGGCAGGAAGTCGACGACCGCGTCGAGCAGGGGCTGCACGCCCTTGTTCTTGAAGGCCGAGCCGCAGAGGACCGGGTGGAAAGCGCGGCGCTGCACGGCCGTGCGCACCAGGCGGCGCAGCGTGGCGGCGTCAGGCTCGTTGCCTTCGAGATAAGCTTCCATCGCCGCATCGTCCATCTCGACGGCGGCTTCGACCAGCTTCGAGCGATACTCGGCAGCCTTGTCGGCGAGATCGGCCGGGATTTCCTTCTCGTCGAAGGACGCGCCGAGCGCCTCGCCGTTCCAGACGATCGCCTTCATCTTGATGAGGTCGATCACGCCAGCGAAGTTCGACTCCGAACCGATCGGAATCTGCAGGCAGACGGGCTTGCCGGCGACACGGTCAATGATGTCCTGGACGCAGCGATAGAAATCGGCGCCAATCTTGTCCATCTTGTTGACGAAGACGACGCGCGGAACGTCGTACTTGTCGGCCTGGCGCCAGACGGTCTCGGTCTGGGGCTCGACACCCTGGTTGCCGTCGAGCACGCAGACGGCGCCGTCGAGCACGCGCAGCGAACGCTCGACCTCAATGGTGAAGTCGACGTGGCCGGGGGTGTCGATGATGTTCAGGCGATGGTCCTGCCACAGGCAGGTCGTCGCAGCGGAGGTGATCGTGATGCCACGCTCCTGCTCCTGCGTCATCCAGTCCATGGTGGCGGCGCCGTCATGGACTTCGCCGATCTTATGGCTCTTGCCGGTATAGAACAGGATACGCTCGGTCGTCGTCGTCTTGCCGGCATCAATGTGGGCCATGATGCCGAAGTTACGATAGCGATCGATGGGATGAGAACGGGGCATGGAGATGCTCTGTCTTTCCGGGTCCGAACGGACGAATTACCAGCGGTAGTGCGAGAAGGCGCGGTTGGCTTCCGCCATCCGGTGCGTGTCTTCGCGCTTCTTGACGGCGTTGCCACGGTTGTTGGCGGCGTCCATCAGCTCTGCCGAGAGGCGCTCGACCATGGTGCGGTCGTTGCGGCCGCGGGCGGCGGCGATCAGCCAGCGGATGGCGAGAGCCTGACGGCGCTCGGTACGAACCTCGACCGGGACCTGATAGGTCGCGCCACCGACGCGGCGGGAGCGGACCTCGATCGCCGGGGCGACGTTCTCGAGCGCGGTCTTGAAGACGGCGAGCGGGTCGCTCTTCAGCTTGCCCTCGATGATATCGAAGGCGCCGTAGACGATGCCTTCGGCGGTCGACTTCTTGCCCTCGTACATGACCGAGTTCATGAACTTGGTCACGATCACGTCGCCGAACTTGGCGTCGGGAATGATCTCGCGCTTCTCTGCACTATGGCGGCGGGACATCGTCTAGTCTCCGGTCAATCTCAAAAGCTGCGAACCGGCTGGGGCGTCTTGCCCCGCCGGTCAGGCAGGAAAATTACTTCGGACGCTTGGCGCCGTACTTCGAACGGCGCTGCTTGCGGTTCTTGACGCCCTGCGTGTCGAGGACGCCGCGCAGGATGTGGTAGCGCACGCCGGGCAAGTCCTTGACGCGGCCGCCACGGATCATGACGACCGAGTGCTCCTGGAGGTTGTGACCCTCGCCAGGAATGTAGCCGATGACCTCGAAGCCGTTGGTCAGGCGCACCTTGGCGACCTTACGCAGCGCCGAGTTCGGCTTCTTCGGGGTCGTCGTATAGACGCGCGTGCAGACGCCGCGCTTCTGCGGGCAGTTCTCGAGCGCCGGGGCGGTGTTACGCGCCTTGACCGGCGAGCGCGGCTTGCGGATCAGCTGGCTGATTGTCGGCATTAAGGTCTCTCGCTCCCTTGAGCGCTTGATGAATTCGGTGTCCATCCCGGCATCTTGCGAAGCCATGGCCAAACGAAGCCGCGCCATCGGCGCCCTTTCATCGGGGCCTCAGGCGCGTTCGCTGTGCAGAGGAACACGGATGACCCGCGTTCATGCGTCCTGCCATGTCGTCGTTCGACGCTGGAATTCCGATGGAGTTTCGGTCGCGAACCTCGCTTGCAACAAAGGCAAGCGACAAACGTGTCCGACAGCCATCGACAGTGGCGCGCTTATGACTCAGGTAAGGATTCGCGTCAACCCCGGATTTCGCCGTTCAGGCGGGCATCTCATCCGGCGTTCCGAGTTCGTGCCCGACGGTCTCGGTGATCGCCTCGACGATCGCCTGCAGCACCGGAGAGCGCTGTCCCGATGGCGTTATCAGCGCCGTCTGCCGGGTCGCGGCCGCCGGCAAGCGGCGGATCAGCATACCCTCGCAGTCGCGCGCTGCAAATTGCGGCACGATCGCTGCGCCGCCCACCTCGCGCGCATAATGGATCAGCGTCGAGAGATTGCTCGATTCGAAAGCGATCCGCAGCGCGATTCCTTCGGTCATGGCGAGATCATCGATCAAGGCGCGCAAGGCGAACTCGCGCGGCATCACGGCGACGGGAATCACGGAGAGTTCCGCCAGGCTCGTCAGATCGCCGCGGCCTTCGCTGGCCTTCTCGGCGATGACCGCCACGAGGCGCTCGCGCACCAGCACTTGCGTATGCAGGGTGGCGAGCCGGCGTGGCTGGAAGGTCAGGCCGAGATCGGCCTGGCCGGCGAGCACGCACGCCTCGATCGCATCGGCCGCCATCTCGCGCGACACCAGCCTGATCCCGGGGTGACGCCGGGCGAGCAGCACCGCCGCGCCGAGAACCAGCGAGGCATTATAGGACTGCAGGGTCGCGATCCTGACGATGCCGCGCAGTTCATCCGGTGCGCGGCGGGTGACACGCCCGATCGCGCTCTCGAAACTGCGCAGCAGCGGCGCGGCTTCCGCGACCAAGCTCTCGCCATCCTGTGTCAGGGCGATGCCGCGCCCATCCCGGCGGATCAGGGAAGTGCCCAATGCCTGCTCGAGTTGACGAATCTGGTGGGTCACCGCCGGTTGCGACAGATGCAGCTGGTTGGCCGCACGCGTGACGTGGCCGGTCCGAGCCACGGCGAGGAATATCTCGAGCTGTCGGAGGGTTGCGGCCACAATCATCGATCTTATGGATCGATTTCAAAAGAAACAACGAATTTGATCTTATGAATCGCCTAGGCCAGCGTTGATCAGCAACGAACGCAAGGGAACGCCATGGCCGCCACGATTGACCGCCGCATGCTTGTCGCCGGGGGAGCCGGCGTGTTCGGCGCACTCGCGCTGCCGCGCGGCAGCCAGGCGCAGGAGAGCTTTCCGTCGCGGCCGATCACCATCGTCTGCCCCTATGCTGCCGGCGCGACCACCGACACTATCTCGCGGATCGTCGCCCAGGGGCTGGCGCAGGAGCTGCCCGGTAGCGTCGTCGTCGAGAACCGCTCCGGGGCCGGCGGCAATATCGGCTCCGCCGCCGTCGCCAACGCCGCTGCGGATGGTCATACGCTCCTGCTCGGCGCCATGGGGCCGCTCGCCATCAACGGCGCGCTCTATCCGAAGCTTGGCTTCGATCCGCTGAAGGACTTGGCGCCACTGGCCTTCGCCGCCTCGGTGCCGCTCGCTCTGGTGGTCAGCCCGAAGCTCAAGCTCAATTCGCTGCCCGAGCTGCTGCAGTTCCTGAAGAAGGACACCGAAGGCACCAGCTACGCCTCGGCCGGTTCCGGCACGCCGATGCACCTCGCCGGCGAGATCTTCGCCAAGGCGACCGGAACCAAGCTCGTCCATGTCGCCTATCGCGGCTCGGCCCCGGCGATCAACGACGTCGTCGCCGGACACGTCCCCTTCATGTTCGACGCGCTGGTCAATGTGGCCTCGCACGTGCAAGGCGGAACGCTGAAGGCATTGGCCACCACCGCAGCCGAGCGCCCTGCCCTGTTCAAGGACGTGCCAACCTTGAAGGAGGCGGGCTATAACGTCGTCGTCTCCGGCTGGTACGGCTTTCTTGCTCCGGCTGCGACCCCCGAACCGATCCGCCGGAAGCTCGCCGCCGCCATGGCGCGCGTCATCGCCCGCGACGATGTCAGAAAGAAGCTCGCCGATCTCGGCTCCGACACCGTCGATCCGAGCCCGGCAGCCTTCCGCCAGCTGATCGAGAGCGAGACGGCGCGCTGGCAGCCGCTGGTCCGCAGCCTCGGATTGAAGGCCGAGTAGCAGCGTCATGCCTCATATCAGCATCGCCGTTTCGCCCGGTCTCGCCGGGCGGATGGACTGGGCGCGCATCCTGCCGCCGCTCCATCGCGCGCTCGCCGAACGCGGCTTTGCCGCCATCGACGATCTGAAGAGCCGCGTGCAGCTCTGCGACTACACGCTGCTGGGCGATGACGAGGCGGCGCAGCAGATCGTCGCGACGCTGCACATGACCAATCCGCGCGCGGACGAAACCCAGCGCGCAATGGCGCAGCTCATCCTCGCTCACCTCGAACAAGCCGTCACGACCGCAGATCTCGGTTGCTGGACGCAATGCTGCGTCTTCTGCGCCTTCACTCCGAAGAGCCACTACCTGCGGCGCGACCTGTTCGCCGAGCGCGCAGCCGCAGGCTGAATTCCGATCTCATCCCATCCCCCGTCAACCATGGAGACCACGATGCAGGACAGGAACGACGACGCCCGCCGGGCCGGAACGACCACCCGCCGCGACATGCTTCTGGGCGCGGCCGGTGTCGTCGTTGCAGCCGGCGCGATCGCCAGCGCGACGCCGGCGCAGGCGCAGCGTTCAGCCGGGGCAGCCCGCAACGCCTTCTGGCCCGATGGTGCGCGCCTCGTCGTCTCGATCTCGATGCAGTTCGAATCCGGCGCGCAGAGCGAGCGCAACAATGGCTCGCCCTTCCCGCCCCTCGCCGAAGACGTGCCGGACCTGCCGGCCCGAACCTGGTTCGAATACGGCGCCCGCGAAGGCGTTCCGCGCCTGCTCGATCTCTGGGACAAGCACGGCGTCAAGGTGACCTCGCACATGGTCGGCCGCGCCGTCGAGATCTACCCGGCTCTGGCCAAGGCGATCGTCGAGCGGGGTCACGAGGCCGCCGCTCACGGCCAGACCTGGACGCCGCACTGGACGATGACGCCCGAGCAGGAGCGCGCCTCCTACCAGGCCAATATCGCGGCGATCCAGAAGGCGACCGGCACGCGCCCGACCGGCTACAACGCCTTCTGGATGCGCGGCACCCCGCGCACGCTCGGCATCCTGCAGGAGCTCGGCTTCACCTATCATATAGACGATGTCTCGGCCGACGAGCCAATGACGACGCAGGTCAACGGCAAGCCCTTCGCGATCGTGCCCTACACGCTGCGCAACAACGACATCGCCCGCTTCGGTGCCGAGGGCCCGCTGACCGCAGCTGCTTTCGGCCAGGAGCTCAAGGATGAGTTCGACCAGCTTTATGCGGAAGCGGGCGTGAAGCGCCGGATGATGTCGATCTCGACGCATGACCGCATCGGCGGCACCCCGGCGCGCGTCAAGGTGCTTGGCGAGTTCCTTGCCTATGCCAGGAAGAAGCCTGGCGTGGTCTTCCTGCGCAAGGACCAGATCGCGCAATGGGCGCTGCAGATGCCGAACGTGCCGAGCAAGCAATACCTGGCCTGATCCGAGCCGCCGGGATCAGGAACCGCGCGCGAGTGGCGGCCGGTGAGGAAGTTGCCGGCGAGAGGTCGCGGTTCAGAGCCGGCGAACTCCCGCTTCAATCATCCTCATCGTCCGCGCTCGCCCGCATCTGGTCGTTCCAGAGCTTGCGGTAGAGGCCGGAGCGCTTGCGCATCAGGCTCGCATGGTCGCCGCGCTGCACGACCTTGCCGGCCTCCATCACGATGATCTCGTCCATGTCGGCGACCGAGGTCAACCGGTGCGTCACGAACAGCAGGCTGCGGCCGCGACCGATCTTCTTGAGGGTGCGGTTGATCGCGGCCTCGGTGGTCTGGTCGAGCGCCGAAGTCGCCTCGTCGAGCAGCAGGATCGCCGGATCGCGCAGCAAGGCGCGCGCGATGGCGATGCGCTGGCGCTGCCCGCCCGACAGGGTCTCGCCGCGCTCGCCGACGATGGTGTCGTAGCCGGCGGGCAGGCTCATGATGAACTTATGAATCTCGGCCTTCTTGGCAGCCGCCTCGACCTCGGCATCCGAGGCCTCCAGCGAGCCGAGGCGGATGTTCTCGCGCAGCGAGGTGTTGAACAGGACATTGTCCTGGAACACCACCGCCATCTGGGCACGCAGGGAATCGCGGGTGACGCTGGCGATGTCGACGCCGTCGATCGTCACGCGTCCCTGCTGCGGATCGTGGAAGCGCAGCAGCAGGCTGAGCAGCGTGCTCTTTCCCGCCCCGCTCGGCCCGACGATGGCGACGCGCGTGCCTGCGGGAATCGCAAGGTCGAGCCCGTCGATCTGGGCGCCCTCCCCGCCATAGGAGAAGCGCACGCCTTCGAAGCCGATCTCGCGCGAGATCCGCGGGCACTCGACCGCGTCCGGCCGGTCGGAGACCCGGATCGGCTCGTCGAGGATGTCGCGCATATGCCGGACGGCGCCCGAGGCGTCGATCACCACCGGGATATACTGCGTCAGATGGTTGAGGTTGTAGGTGATCTCCCAGAACACCGCCTCGAAGGCGACGAAGGTGCCGACGGTGATCACGTCGTTGAAGGTGAGATAGGCGCCGATCGCCAGCACGATCAGGTGCAGCCAGAGCACCACGATGGTGATCGAGCGCTCGACCATGGTGTTGAGGAAGGTCGAGCGGCTCTGCGCCGCCCGCAGCACGCGGTTGCGCTGGCCGAACCAGCGCTGCGAGATGCCGACGAGGCCGAAGGCCTTCACCACCGGCTGGGCGCCGATATTCTCCTGGACGACGCCGAGCTCGCCCGCCTGCGCCCGCTTGACCTCATAGCTGGCGGCGACCGCCTTCGGCGTGATCAGGCGCGGCCCGATCAGGGCGATCGGGATGATCAGCAGCGCCAGCAGGCCAAGCTCGGTGTTGAGGTAAATCAGCAGGGCGATGCCGGCCAGCAACTCCAGCAGCGGCAACGCCCCCCAATTGGCGAAATGGATGACCGACTCTTCATAGGTGGTCATGTCGTTCGAGAAGCGCGACAGGATTTCGCCGCGGCGATGGCGCTCGTAGAAGCTCAGCGGCAGCTTCTGGATGTGCTCGAACAGCGAGCGACGCACATCGGTTGTGATCGCCGCCGTCACCTTGGCGTCGATCCATTCGTACCAGATCGCCACGACCGAAGTGATGATGCCGGCGATGCCGAGCACGCTGAGGATGAAGATCAGCTCGCTGCGGTCCTTGTCCTCGAACACCTCGTCGAGGAGGTATTTGAGCGAGAGCGGCATCAGCACGTTGAAGGCCATCTCGACCAGGAGGCCGAGCCCGACCAGGGCGATGCCGAGACGATGCGGGCCGAGATGCGGCCAGGTGAAGGAGAGGACGCCCCTCAGCGCGCCCGCGGCTTCGCCGGCGGTGTAGACGACCGGGCCATCATCGTCCTCGTCGTCATCCTCCTCATCATCCTCGTCGTCTTCGTCCTCGTCGCCCTCCGCCTCGGTCGCGCCGGACTGCAAAGCGCGCCGCTTCGGCTCCTCGGCAGGGCGAGAGGCCGGCCGCTTCGCCGTACTGGCGGCAGCAGCGGCTTTCGTCTCCGGATCGGGAGCGGCACCATTCTCGCCCGTGCCCGGCTTGGCCTCGTCGTCGCTCACTGATCACCGGCAAAGCTCGACGAGCTCCGCCGCCCCCTGTCGGATTGCCAGCCGAGAGCCGGACCCGGCTCTCGCTTCGATATGCTCAGGCGCCCTCGGGCGCGATGCGGTTGAAGAAGCAGTAGCGCAGGCTTTCCGCGTCCTCGTACCAGCGGCCCGGCCCCTTGTCGGCGGCGAGCGTGCGCGCCCAGAGCGCGTCGAGCATTTCCTGGCTCTGGATCGCCATGTCGAAATCCTCGTCGAAGAACAGCTCCGACCACTCCCACCAGGTCGCGAGCTTCTTCACTCCGCGCAGCAGGTCGTACATGTCGCAGACCTCGGAGGTGAGGTCGGCCGTCACCGAGCCGAAATAGACGCCGCGCTTCGCCACGCGATGCAGCTCGCTCAGCGCATCGCCGACACCGCGCTTGCCGAGATGGGCAAGGCAGCTCTCGTAGACGATGTCGAAGGAGCCATCCTCGAAGGGCAGGTCCGCGACCGTGCCGAAGAGGTTGTACTTGGCAAGATGCGCCGGTGTCCGGGCGTGGATGTAGCGGTTGTTCTCGATGCCCCAGGCATCGATGCCGAGTTCCCGCAGCGCCCCGACGAGTTCACCCGAGGCGGAGCCAGCGACCAGCAGCTTGAAGCCGGGTTTCGGCTGCCAGACCAGCTCGATCAGGTCGCGGATATAGGCGGGATCGCTGAAGCGGTTCCAGACCTCGTGATAGGAACCCGCTCCCCGGTAAGCGTCGAAATAGCCGCGATCGATGCGCTGTGACGGCTCGGGCACGACGATGCCACCCGCCTCTCCCGCGCTCCTGGCGAGCCCGGTGGCGTAGCGCTGGCGCATCACCTTGCTCAGCATCAGGTCGCTGGCGATGTCGGCGGAATCGAGCACGCCGTTCAGCGTCGAGTCGAACAGATAGTCGCCGACGACGATCAGCCCGTCATGCTCCTTCGGCTCCGGCATGTGGTTCGTCACGACGTCGCGCACCGGGACGCCACCCGGGATCGCGTTCACCGAGGCCATCCAGCGATGCACCTTCGCCTCGATCAGATGCGGGAAGGGATCGCCGAGCGAGGCCGGCAGCGACTTCAGCGCCGCCTTGGTCAGCGCCTCGTCGTCGAGATTGGCATAGGACAGCGCGTCGACGCCGGCGATCAGCCAGTTGAGCACGCCGTGGCGCCCGACATCGTGCCGCGCACCCTCAATATAGACGCAGCAGCCGCCGAAGCTCTCCGACATGAACCAGGCGCCTTCGATCTGGCCCTCCCAGAACGGCTTCTCGAACAGCGCCGCGACGCGCAGGTAATGCGCCGGCCGGTCGAAATGGGCGAGATGGCGGCTCATGCCCTGGCGCAGCCGGCCCTCGCCGAAGTCGATGGTGCCAAGCCAGTTATGCGGCAGGCACATCAGCACGAAGTCGAATTCGCGCGTCTCGGGCCCCTTGCCGTTCATCATGTCGAGACGGTAGCGGCCGCCCTTCGCCTTGCCGACGCTGAGGACACGATGGTTCAGGAAGACCTCGGCGTCGAGATTGGCGCTCAGGCCCTCGACCAGCTGCTCATTGCCGTTCTGGATCGAATAGACGTCGATATAGCCGTCGACATCCATCAGATAGTTCTTCAGCGCGTTGAGGCCGTTGCTCACATGCCCTTCAGAGGCGATGTCGGAGCGCGCCATCGCCCGGAAGAAGCGCCGCGCCACCGGGTCGGCCACCTCCTGCTCGAGCACCTCGTCGGCGCTCATGAACATCCAGGGATGGCTGTTGTCGTGCTTGCCGGCGCCCTCGTAATAGGCCTGCTGCGACATCAGCTCGGCACAGCGTGCCCGGAACGCCAGGATGGCGTCGGCGGTCGCATCGCCATAGCGCCGGCGCATGCCCTCGACACCATCGACGAGCTTGCCGTCGAGATGAAGCACCTGCGAGTCCATCGGGATGGTCTGGAAGCCGAAGCCCTCGATCATCTCGCGCAGCGGATCGTGGCCGAGCTGGGAATAACCGTAGATCTCGGCGACGCCGGCTTCGTACAGCGCCGGCGCGCTGTCGAAGCGGCGCGAGACGATCTTGCCGCCGAGCCGCTCGGACGCCTCGAACAGCGTCACCCGGCACAGGCCCTGCATTTTCTTACGGACTTGCCAGGCCGTCATCAGCCCGCCGGGGCCACCCCCGACAATCGCAACTTCCAACATTCTACCCGCCCTGCCCCAACGTACCGCGCTTCACGCTCTGTTGTGAGACTTATAGCGCCACGGAGTTGCCATAATTTTACTGCCGCGGCCATGCCTCTGTTTCGCAGTGACCCGTCTCGCCATGTTTTTCCCGAACGGAAGGACTAGACTATCTGCCACGCACCCTCGCGCGGCAGGAGCGGCATCGGTTCGAAACAGGCTCGAAATAGACATGGCTCTCACCCGGCATCACCGGGAAAGTCCTTGCGATCGCCAGTGTGACAATCGCTCCGAGGCGCGCGCTTGCGCCCGGATTCTCGCCTAGCCCTGCCCTGAAACGCCACCCGTCACGCCGGCCCCGCGCAGCAGGCCGATCAGGTCGGCCTGGCGGTGCAGGCCGGTCTTGGCCATGACGCGCTTCAAGGTCGAGCGCGCGGTCTCCTCCATCACGCCGAGCGCCGCCGCCGCTTCGCGCGGGCGATGCCCGGCCGCGATCAACGCGGCGAGCCTGGCCTCGGCCGGCGTCAGATCGAATAGCCCCTGCACGACATCGGCCGTCGGCACATCTTTCACCACCACCGGCGTCACGACGAGGATGCTCGCGGCCCGCGAGAAGATGTCATGGGCGGCGCCGCGGATCGGCGTCAGATGCAGGATCAGCGGCGGCTGGCCTTCGCGCCGCGCCACCGGGATCGACCGCACCGTCGCGCCGGTGATCTGCCCCCTCGCCTGCAGGGCGGCTGCGAGCAGGCCATCGGCTGCCGTATCGACGAGCCCCAGCCGCGACGGCCGATCGACCGCGACGGAGGGGATCAGCGCCTCGAAGCGGGGATTGAGTGCGAGCGCCCGGCCCTCGCGGTCGAGGATGGCGGCCGGCAGGCCGATCGCCTCCAGCGCCCGGGCGGCGCCCTGGGCCCGCTCGAATTCGAGCCTGGCCGAGAGCAGCATCGCCCGCGCCAGATGCGGCCTCATCCGGTCGAAGCGGGCGATCAGCGTGTCCTCGACATGGCCCACATCCCGTTCACGCTCGGCGTGCAGGATGAACGCCTCGCCGGTCGGCGAGGTGATCGAAGTCGCGACACCGACGCCGAAACCCTCCGGCACCAGGAAATCACGATAGATCGGCTCGCTCGCCATCTCGGCGTCGGAGAAGATGTCGACATCGCGCAGGAAACCGGCATGCCGCCGCTCCAGCAGGCGGCGGGTCCGCTCATTGCCAGGGAAACGGTTGAAATGCGTCGAGACGAGTTCGTCGAACTCCGGCGAGGATGAAATCCAGCGACTGGACGTTGGCGTTACCGCCACGATCACCGCGCCGGCGCCGCGCGCGATCTCCTGGAAACGCCGCAGCACCTGCGGCCACAGCTCCGGCACGACTGCCGCTTCGTAAAGACTGTCGAGAAATCGCTCGTCCATAGCCCCGGCCGTATCCGAGCTTGGCCGCAGAACGAAGAACTCCCCCGTCGGCCACGCTCCCGCATGATTTGTCAGAACACCGCTCGCCGCCGATCGTTTCGGACCGGGTGACAAAAGACGTCCTGGCGCATCGCTGCCCCCCGACAGGTCTCGCAAGGTAAGCTTAGGCCAATTGTATTAGAAAACGTCAAGAGAGCAGAAACGAGAACGGCCACCCGAAGGCGGCCGTTCCACAAGGCAAGTAAGTCTCGTCGTATTATTCAGCGGCAGGCAGGACCGCCGCTGCGGCAGCCGCGGCCTTGGCCGCCGCATCCGCCTTCTGGCCGACGATGAGATCGTCGCGACGCGTCGCCACCTGCTTGATGCGGGCAACCTGCGCGCCGGTGCCGGCTGGGATCAGCGAGCCGACGATGACGTTCTCCTTGAGGCCTTCCAGCATGTCCATCTTGCCATTGACCGCAGCCTCGGTGAGGACGCGGGTCGTCTCCTGGAAGGAGGCGGCCGAGATGAACGAGCGGGTCTGCAGCGAGGCCTTGGTGATGCCGAGCAGGACCGGAACGCCGGATGCCGGCTTCTTGCCCTCCTCGCGCAGCTTGGCATTGACCTCTTCCAGCTCGATCCGATCGATCTGGTCGCCGGTGAGAATGTCGCTGTCACCGGACTCGGTGATCTCGACCTTCTGCAGCATCTGCCGGACGATGACCTCGATGTGCTTGTCGTTGATGGTCACACCCTGGAGGCGGTAGACCTCCTGGATTTCGTTGACCAGGTAAGCGGCAAGCTCCTCGACGCCCTTGATCGCCAGGATGTCGTGCGGCGCCGGGTTGCCGTCGAGGATGTAGTCCCCGATCTCGACGACGTCGCCATCCTGCAGGTGGATGTGCTTGCCCTTCGGGATCAGGTACTCGACCGCATCGGTGCCGTCATGCGGGGTAAGCGTGACGCGACGCTTGTTCTTGTAGTCGCGTCCGAAGCCGATGACGCCGGCCTTCTCGGCGATGATCGCGGCATCCTTCGGACGACGCGCCTCGAACAGCTCGGCGACGCGCGGCAGACCGCCGGTGATGTCGCGGGTCTTGGCCGAGTCGGTCGAGACACGCGCCAGCACGTCGCCGGCCTTCACCGACGCGCCCGGCTCCACCGAGATGATGCCGTCGACCGGCAGGATGTAGCGGGCATCGCCACCGCGAGCGAGCTTCGCGATCTTGCCGTCCGAACCGTTCAGGATCATCGCCGGGCGCAGGTCCGACGTACGAGCCGAACCGCGCCAATCGATAACCAGACGCTTGCTGATGCCGGTCGCCTCGTCGGTCGTTTCCGTCATCGACATGCCATCGACCAGGTCCTCATAGCCGACCTTGCCGTCGACTTCCGCCAGGATCGGGCGGGAATAGGGATCCCACTCGATCAGGCGCTGGCCGCGCTTGACCTTGTCGCCGTCGTCGACGCGCAGCTTCGAACCGAACTGGACGCGGTGAACCGCGCGCTCGGCGCCGTCCGGGCCGGTGATGACGATGGCGAGGTTGCGCGCCATCGCGATCAGGTCGCCGTCCGAGTTCCGCGCCGCGTTGCGGTTGCGGATCTTGACCGTGCCCTCGAAGTTCGACTCGACGAAGGACTGGTCGGCGATCGTGGCCGCGCCACCGATGTGGAAGGTACGCATGGTGAGCTGCGTGCCCGGCTCGCCGATCGACTGCGCCGCGATAACGCCGACGGCCTCGCCCATGTTGACGGGCGTGCCGCGGGCAAGATCGCGCCCGTAGCAGGTCGCGCAGACGCCGTTCTTGGTCTCGCAGGTCAAGACCGAACGGATCTTCACCTCCTGGACGCCGGCGGCGTTGATCTTGGCGATGTGGCTTTCCTCGATCACCGCGCCCTTGGCGACCAGGACGTTGCCGTCGAGATCGGTGACGTCCTCGGCCGCCGAACGGCCCAGGATGCGCATGCCGAGCGAGGCCACGACCTGGCCGGCATCGACGATGGCGCGCATCTTGATGCCGTTGTCCGAGCCACAATCGACCTCGGAGATGATCGCGTCCTGCGCCACGTCGACGAGACGGCGGGTCAGGTAACCCGAGTTCGCCGTCTTGAGCGCCGTGTCGGCCAGGCCCTTGCGGGCGCCGTGGGTCGAGTTGAAG
>JAESGM010000763.1_pt1 | contig 15637 bp, 14 predicted proteins | sample 9269721 | NCBI WGS metagenome assembly JAESGM01 (sample SAMN15720920, study PRJNA650825) | algae metagenome | isolation source: Komarekiella atlantica HA4396-MV6 and co-occurring heterotrophs from... | place: USA: Theobald House, Kauai, HI | collected 2009-07-29 | reverse complement strand
CGACCCAGATGGGGTCGAGCGCTTGCAGCGATACCATGGCAAGGCCAGGCGATATGTACTGCCCGAGTTCGACATGGCGGATACCGAGGCGCCCCCCGAACGGCGCGATGATCGACTTCTGCGCGATGAGCGCCTTGATGCGGTTGAGCGCGGCTTCGGCCGTATCGCGCTTGGCGCGCGCGGTGTCGACATTGGCCTCGGAGGCCACCGACTTGATGAGCAGATCCGTCTGGCGCTTATAGGCAACCTCGGCCTCGCGCAGCGTCGCCTGCGCGCTGGCGAGGTCGGCTTCCTCGACGGAGATGTCGAGCTGCACGAGCTTGCCGCCGACGGGAACCTGCTCGCCACTTTCGAAGCCGATGCCGGTTACGATGCCTGCCACCTGCGAGGCGATCTCCACGCCTTGCGAAGCAATCAGCGTGCCGATGGCCGGCAACTGCTCGATCCACTCCTCGGACTTGGCTGCTTCCGCCGTGATCGTCGCCGGCGGCGGCTTCTGCGCCGACAGGAACTCCTTGATCATCTGCGGCTTGAACACGAGCTGGAAATAGCCGAGGCCACCGACGAACAGGCCGACGAGGATTAGAGCAATTAAAAAGCGCTTGATCATTCGTCCATCCCCCCACGGCACACTGGTGCCGCTCGTGCCTCGGACGCGCGGTGAGCGCGCTCGTTGGGCTCTTATTGGATGGACGATCCCCCGTCAGCCAATTCTGCGCAGGCGCGCTAATTTGCCCGCGCGGAATGTGGGTGCGAGTGCGGCCAACGTCAATGGCCTGGCAAAAATCTCCCGGTAGTAGGGTCAGGATCCCTTCTTGCGCCGGTTTGTGTACCGAGCATTTCCCAGGCCCGTGCCGATGGTCAGCACGCCCCAGTGGTCATATTCCTGCATGCGCGGCAGCTCGCTGAGGCCCTGGACCACCGCGTCGTTGTGGATCACGACCGCGGTTTCGTGCTCGCCGATTTGCGGGATCTGCTCGTGGATGCAGTTGGCGAGGTTGAAGCGGCTGCTTTCCCAGTTGCCGGGCAGGTTCTGCGCGCCGGTTTCGATGGAGCCGTCCTCGCGGATGATCCCGGGGCAGCCGATGCCGATGACGGGGGCGAGCTTCAGCTTCTTCTTGTCGGCAATCGCGATGTGCTCTTGCAGCATGTCGACCAGGCGATCGACGGCTTCGTCGCGCTTGGTCTTTTCGTCGCCGTGCCGCCAGAGGTCTGAAGCGAAGACTTCCGCCTTCGACAGGTCCTTGGCCTTCTTGAGTCTCGTCGCGACGATGCCGGCCCGGATGTTGGTGCCGCCGATGTCGACGGCGAGGATGCCGTCGAAGCCTTCGAGCATCCAAGACGGCATCAGATGCGCTGCACCGATGAGGCCGGCTTCATCGGGGTGGTTCGCAATGAGCTCGAGTTCGAGATTGCGCTCTTCGGCCTTGAGAAGAATTTCCGTGCGGCCGATGGCGAGCTCACCGACGCGGCTCTCACGGAAGCCGCCGCCGATGACGATGGCCTGCGTATCGCGCCAGCTCGCGACCTTCTGGAAGCGCTTGATGACGGACGCCAGGGACTGCGCGAAGTCCTCGACGGCGCTGTGAATGACCCCGCCTGCTTCCGGGTGTCCTTCGGTCAGCAGCTTGTCGAGTTTTTTCTTGTCGAGCTGTTCGGAAGACTTGTCGCCCAGCGGGTCGGCGCCGAGCTTGCGCAACGGCTCGCGCCATTTCTCGAGCGCTTCGTGGAATACGCCGCGACGGGCCTTGTCGCCGACGAAGCCATCTTCGTCCTTGATGGCGAGATTGTAACTGTCGATTTCAACGCTCGGCAGGCGTTTGGCGCCATGCACATTGAGTACGTGACGCTCGTCAGCGGTCATAACGCCCATCGCTCTCCGCCGCCGTTAAGCGGCGCCCTCACTTGTCGCTCCTTGCGAGCAAACGCGGGGAGAAACTCGTGGCGGCACCAAAGCGTTCCCTTATGCCCGAAACGGGAACTTCCCGGTTCGCAACGCGTTTTCAGCCAACTTCCGCACAGCGGGGCACTCTCATGCCCGTCTCACAAGGTAGCTATCTCAGCTCCAGGAATGCGTCCTGGTTTACGCGTTTCGCTCGTTGGACATCCCGTAAGGCGGGTACTCCCGTCGCATTCGCGACGGCGGCCGGCGTCATCGTCGTGTGGGGCGTAACCGGACCGTTGTTCGGTTTTTCGGATACCTGGCAACTCGTCATCAATACTGGGACGACCATCGTCACTTTCCTGATGGTGTTCGCCATCCAAAACTCGCAGAACCGCGATTCCGAGGCCATCCAGGTGAAGCTGGACGAGCTGATCCGCGCCATCGACGGCGCACAGAACCGGCTGCTCGATCTGGAGGAGCTTGAAGAAAGTGAAATCGAGCGGTTGCGGAAGCAGTATCGGCAGCTCGCATCGGAGGCGCGACGGACGGGTGGCGGGCAGACAGGCTGTCCGCCTGCGCCGGAATAGAATGCCGGCTTGCTAGCCTGTGAGGCGCTGAGCGAGGCGCTCGAGCCAGCTTATGACGTCGGCCGGCCCGTTAAGCTCGACGTCATCGCGTCCGAAGTGCTCGCCAGCGACGCGCAAGGCGAATCCGTCGAGCCGGGCGGCGGCCGCAAAGGCCGGCAAATCGCCGACGTCATCGCCGATCATGATCGGCCGGCGCCCCGCGAACTTCGGCATGGCGGCGAAGGTTTCGAGTGCCGTGCCTTTCGAATGTCCGGCGGGAATGATTTCGAACAGCTTGCGTCCCGGGCAGAGCACGAGATCGTCGGAATATTCGGTGATGATGGCGCGCAATTCCGACTCGAGCGCATTCTTCAGGTGCGGTGCCTGCCGGTAATGGACCGCTATGCCGGGCCCCTTCGGTTCGGCGATGATGCCGGGCAGGTGCTGGGCGCGACGCAGAACCTGCTCTTCGAGTGAGACGGGTAATCGTTCAGCGACCTGCGTGATCGGACCGCCGGGCTTGGTGCGCAGTTCCGCGCCGTGCACTCCCGCACCGATCAGCTGCCATGGCTCCAGCAACACGTCGATCTCGTCGAGCTGCCTCCCCGTCAGCACGGCGACGGCACCATCGAGATGCTGCGTTATGCGCGTCAACAGATCGGCCAATCCGCCGGGCACGTGCACCTCGTCGGGCGTCGGCGCGATATCAAGAAGAGTGCCGTCGCAGTCGAGGAACAGCGCATAGTTACTCACCTCGCCCGCCAGGATCTCCTCCGGCGAGCGGCGCGCTGCAATGTCTGCCAGATCGGCGTTTTGCACGGCCGCGTTTCCCTTCGCTGGTAGGCTAGTGTGCTTGGCGCTCGAGCGCATGATCCCTTCCCGTTAGAGTTTCCATTTGCGTAACCGCAGCTCGGCATCGGCGAGCCGGGCTTCGATAGCATCGCGTGTCATCAGTCCCGTCTGCGTGTCAACGTAACCTACCACGCTGGCGGCGTTCAGGGTCGCGGCCTTGAGCGACGTGTCGCTGGGGTGGCCGAGCGTAATGAACGCCGCAAAGGTCGCCGCGAAAGCATCTCCCGCGCCTGCCGTGCCGGCGACGACGGCCTTGCTGGCGGGGCAATAGTCGACGCCCTCATCGCTGCACACGAACGCGCCGCCAGGGCCATCGGTCAGCATGATGTAGCGCGGACCGAGCTGCCGCAGGGCGCTGAGAAAGGACGCGAGTGTCATCTGATACCCGCCGCCTGCAAGCCCTCGCGCCAGCAAAGGAGGCGGCTCCTCGCCCGCCTCGAGCGAGAGCGCCGTACCGCCCTCTCCGAAGCGCGCGACAAGGGTGGCAACCAGGGCGTCGCCTTCCTGCCGGTTGATCGTGAGGATGTCGACGTTGGCGAGCTGGCCGAGAAAGTCGCCGCCACGCGCGGAAAGCTGGCGGACGCCGGGGTTGACCGCAATGAGCGCGCCGGCGGCTTTGGCTTTCGCGATGATCGCCGGATAGCAGTCGGCCGAGCGGTTGGACAGGCTGCAGACGTAGACGAGGTCGGTCTTGAAGGCTTCGTCCGGAAGGTCGGGCAGGGCCAGGAGCGTGTTGGCGCCGCGGAAGGTGAATACGGCCGCGTTGCGCTCGTGGGAAGATACGAGGACCGAAGCGCCTGTCGGTGCCGCCGCATCGCGGATGACCCAGCGATCGGACACTCCCTCCGCTGCCAGCTTGGCGAGGATGATTTCGGCGCGCGCGTCGCGTCCGAGCTTGACCAGCGGTGCTACCTCGAACCCGATCCGCGCCATCGCCACGGCAGTGTTGATGGCGCCGCCGCCGCAGTGCGTCGACACTTCGAGCGCTTCCGTCTTGCGGCCCTCTTCGAGCAGCAGGAACGACGCGTCGGCATTGAGCATCGACATGCGTTCGATGCGATCGCTCTCGATGATGGCGATGGTGTCGATCATGGCGCCGCCGACGGTCAGGGCTTTCATCCTATCCTCATGGGCAGCGTGGCGCAGGGCAGACCGATGCCCGCAGCTTATTTCAGTTGGCCGAGAGGCGCGGCGAGACGCGTGCCAGCTCTATATCCTGCAGGGCTTTGCGTGCGGCCTCCGAAGGAGACAGCGGAACGGATAGCGCGCTGCGGCGGCGCACGTTGTCGAGCGAGTTCAAGAACGCACGGCACCAGGCGAAGGTATCATCCTCGCGGATGCCCGCCAGCAATGCGGCGTGGCGGTCTCGCCGTTCGGCAAGCCCCATGTCCAAAGCCTTCTTGAGCGCTTCCGACATTTCCTCGATGTCGTATGGATTGACGATCACCGCTTCCTTCATCTGCTCGGCGGCACCGGCGAAGCGCGAAAGAATGAGCACTCCCGGATCCTGCGGGTTCTGAGCCGCAACGTATTCCTTGGCCACGAGATTCATTCCGTCCCGCAGCGGCGTGACGAAGCCGACACGCGAATTGTGATAGATCTCGAACAGGGCCCGGCGCGGTGCCGATCGATGGATATAATGGATCGGGACCCAATCGAGTTCGCCGAAGTGGCCGTTGATGCTTCCCGAAAGGGTCTCCAGCTCCTGACGGATATCGGCGTATGCAGTGACGCTCTCTCGGGTCGGCGGCGCGATCTGCGAAAGGATTACCTTGCTTCGGTAGTCGGGATACTTTTCCAGGAAGCGGCCGAACGCGCGGAATTTTTGCGGCAGTCCCTTCGTGTAATCGAGGCGGTCGACGCCGAGAATGCGGGTTGCGGCGAGGGGAGATTCGCGGTTGCGTCGCGGGCGCGATGCGATGAAAGAATCGACATCTATGCCGACCGGGAAACTGGCGATCGAGAGTTCGCGGTCGAAGGCGCGAATGCGGCCGTCCTGCAAGATGCGCCCGAAAACGCCGTCCTGCAGATAATCGATGAGGTTTCCGACATCGACCTTGGTCTGCAGGCCGACGAGGTCGTAAGCGGCGAGACCACGCGCCAATTCGCGATGCTCGGGGATGGCGAGGAAAGTTTGCGCCGGAGGGATCGGTATGTGGAGGAAGAAGCCGATCGGATTGGTCACGCCGAGGGCGCGCAGCTCCAGACCCAGCGGGATGAAATGGTAGTCGTGGACCCAGATCGTATCGTCCGGGCGAAGCAGAGGACGGAGCGCGTTGGCGAAGCGGCGGTTGACCTCGGTGTAGCGCTGGAAATGACCGGCCTCGAACTGGGCGATGTCGAGCCGGCTGTGAAAGACCGGCCAGAGAACGTTATTGGAATAGCCCGAATAAAATCCGTCGTGCTCGCGCGAGCTGAGCGGCATGGTGGCGACGGTGGTGCCGCCGATATCCTGAATGTCGGGTTCAGTACGCCGCTCCTCGTTGCGGTCGCCGATCTTGCCGCTCCAGCCCAGCCAGAGGCCCTTGCGGGTGCGCAGGGTATCGGCGATCGCGACGGCCACACCGCCGGCTTGCGAAGCCTTCGTGAGGTCGGCGACGCGATTGGATACCAAAACTAGACGGCTCATGGTTCTCCCGTTGGCGCCGAGAGGAGGGGGATTCCTTAGCCTGACAACAATTTAATCCGGGTTATGGTTCCAGATGAGCAATTTATCCGCTCCTTAACCTGGTGCCCACGCGTCCTCCCAGCTGCGGGTGAGCTTCATCCCCGTATTGATGATGCCGGCCATGCAGTAGGTCTGCGGAATATTGCCCCACAATTCGCCCGTCGTCGGATGGATGTCCTCGCTGAGAATGCCGAAGGAGTTGGCGCGCGAAAGCACGTCCGTGAATATCTCGCGCGCCTGTTCCTTGCGCCCGACGATGGTCAGGGCATCGGCAAACCAGAACTGGCAGACGAGGAATGCCGTCTCGGGCGCGCCGAAATCGTCCTCGGCGACGTAGCGCATGATGAATCCGTTGCGGTTCAGCTCCCTGCCGATGACATCGACGGTCTGCTTGAACCTTGCATCCGAGGCGGGCATCAGGCCCAGTTCGGCTATGAGCAGGGCGCTGGCATCGAGGTCGTCGTGATCGAGAGCTCCGGCGATGGCGCCCCATTTCGAGCTCCACGCCCGCTGCAGGATTTCCGCGCGGATCTTTTCTGCGTGGCCCCGCCAGTAGGATGCGCGGTCCTGCAGTCCAAGGATCGCTGCCAGCCGGGCCAGACGATCGCATGCAACCCAGCACATGGTGGCCGAGTGGGTGTGAATGCGCTGGCGTCCGCGGTACTCCCACGGGCCGGCGTCCGGCTCGAGATAGAGGCGGCGCGCCTGGTGGCCGAGCGGCTCGAGCCGGCGGAACAGCACCGCATCGCCCATCCCGGGCAGCCGCTCGTCGATAAACATGTGTGAGGAGCCGAGGATGACGCTGCCGTAGGAATCGTGCTGCGTCTGCTCCGATGCCTGGTTGCCGACACGCACCGGGCCCATCCCACGGTAGCCGGCGAGATCGGCGGCCACCCGCTCCATCAGCGGCTGATTGTGGATGATGCCGTATACGGGCTGCAGCGGCGGATCGACGTCGACCGCGATGGTCGTGATGTAGTTGAGGTAGGCCTCCATAGTCTGCGTCGCGCCGAGGCGGTTGAGTGCGCTGATGACGAAATAGGCGTCGCGCAGCCAGCAGAACCTGTAGTCCCAGTTGCGCTCCGTATCCGGCACCTCCGGAATGGAGGTCGTGTGCGCGGCGATGATGGCGCCGGTCTCCTCGAAGTGGCAGAGCTTGAGAGTGATCGCCGCGCGAATGATCTCCGCCTGCCACTCGAGACCGATGCCGAGTCCGCGCACCCAGCCGAGCCAGTAGCTGCGCGTGCGCTCGAGAAACTCGCGGGCGATCCCGTCGACCGAGGCCTCGAGCGGCTCGTCGGAGCCCATGATCATCGTCACAGGGTGCGTAAGCGCAAACGGCGTCTCGTGGGCGATATAGGAGAGTGGCGCATCCGTCGTGACGCGCAGGACGTCCGCACCGCCGCTGTAGCGGATGTGGTTCGATCCGATGGCGACGTTGTCGGCCGGACGACCGTAATTGAACGTCGGCCGCATTCGGATCGTGATGCGCGGCAGGCCGCGCAGCGGCTCGATGCGGCGGATGATCTGAGCGGGGTGGAATGCACGCTCAAAGCGATGGAAGCGCGGCGCGAAATCGGTGATGCGCACGGCATTGCCATTGCCGTCTTCGAGCACGGTTTCGACGATCGCCGTGTTGCGCAGGTACTGAGCATGCGAGGAAGCCTGGCCGTGCAGCACCACGTCGCAGAAGCCCTTCTCTTCGTCGCCGGCAACGAGATTGGAAAAAACCGGATCGGAATCGAGGCGCGGGAAGCACCACCAGACTATGCGGCCGCGGGTGTTGACGAGAGCGGCTATGCGCCCGTTGCCGATGGGCGCGATATCGAGGCTGGCGCGATTGGGGGGTGGCGTCATACGGCACTCGGACTGCTAGGGGGGACATCGGCAATTATGCGCGCAGCGCGCATCTGTCCAGGCCCGGCGGCGCATTGGCCGTGCGGCGGATGCAGCGATGCGAAAGATGTTTAAGGAGATTGGGTCGACGCGGCAGCGCGCAGGAAGCGAGTTTACGATAACCCGCCGGCGCGCCGCCGCGTCGACTGCGCCGGGTACGCGAGACATAATTCTCGGCGCCTGCGGACACTAAACCCCAAAAGTATTGCGACAAAGCAAATGCACTTCGGCGGTCGGCGAGCTTCAGGTTTCGTTATCGCCCGGATCCGACCACGGGCGTTCTTCACGCCGCCGCAGCAGCCATCCGATCAGCGGCAGAAGCAGCGCGTGCGGAATGAACGAGACCGCAACCTGCAGCAGCTTGCCACTTATGCCCGGCACCATGAGGCGCATGCCGAGCCAGTAGGCCCGGTAAGCCGAGCGCGCCGTCTGTGCGGGACTGAGCGCGAACATCAACTGGCGATAGAACGACAGCTCGGCGCCCATGGCCTGATGAAAGCCGGTGTTTACCGGACCCGGCGCCACGGCCAGCATCCGCACCCCCCGCCCGGCGATCTCGGTAGCGACCGCACGCGTCAGGGAAATCACATAAGCCTTGCTCGCGTAGTAGGCCGCCTGATTGGGTCCGGGAATCAGTCCGCCGAGCGAGGCGATGTTGATCACGCCGCCCCGGCCGCGCTCGAGCATGCCAGGAAGGGCATGACGCATCAGCCGGGTAAGAGCGGCGATGTTGAGATCCACAAGGTGATCGATGGCCGCTTCGTCGTGGCTGACGAAAGGCCCTGAGAGCCCCACCGCAGCATTGTTCACGAGCACGTCGAGATAAAATCCGTGGGCAGCCAATTGCTGGTCGATGCGTTGCGGCGCGTCGGTAGCGGTAACATCCAGGGCGATGGCCAGCGCCTTGATCTCGCGGTCACGAGCTACGTCGGCAGCGGCGGCCTGAATCGTGCCGGCGTCGCGTCCGATCAGCACGAGGTCGTGGCCGGCGCGCGCAAATCTGTGGGCAAGTGCCAGCCCGATACCGCGCGATGCACCGGTGATCACGGTGGCTGGGCGCAGGTTGGAAACGGCCTCCAATGCGGCTGGCGAGGGCTCCGCATGGCGGGAAACCCAAAGGTCGATGATGCGGCGCAGCACTCGCGGTTCCGTTGCGACTGAAAGGATGCGCCGGCAGTAGCCAGCGATGTCTTCCTTAGCAGATGGGCCGGTTTACGCCACCGTCGAGCAAGGTTGCGCGGTTCCGACGAGTTGGTGGGCAGGCTGAGCTTCCGTCGCCTGAGGTGCGCCGCAGCTATCCGCAGCTACTCATGCGCGTTGCCATTGGTCTTGCGCCGCGCGGTCGCCTCCAGAATCGGTGCGATCATCTCCGGGCAGGTGGCCAGACTTGCTGCCGTCTGATGCAAACATGCTTGGCGCCATTCGTGATAGTTATACTGTAGCCGGTAGGGAGCTTGATCGAGATCGATTGCGACGCGAGTGCCACAGCGGGGGCACGTGATTTCACGGTGCATGCAGCACTCCGTTGGAGGACGTCTATCGACCTCCACAGGATGCTATTGATCGGCGTTCGCAATTGATCGATGTCAATGAAGAGGCGAGCGGGCACGTTAATTGCCCGTATGAAGAACATTGTTCCAGTTTGGCGGAGGCTGGTTGATGTCCCATGTTTTGATAAAACAACCACTCTATAGCCAAGTCGCTGACGCCCTGGCCCAACGCGTAGCGGATGGCGTGTGGAAGCCCGGCTCCAGTCTCCCGAACGAGCAAGACCTTGCCCGTGAAATGGGGGTCAGTGTCGGGACGATGCGCAAGGCGCTCGACAGGCTGGAAGCCAACCGTCTGGTGACGCGTCTGCAGGGCCGGGGAACGTTCGTCGAAGATCACTCGAAAGACGCCTACGCATCGCGCTTCGAACGGTTCCGGGACATGGGAGGAGGCAGCCTCGAGCTCGAAAGCCGCATCCTGGCGCAAGAGCCGGGCGAGGCCGACCCCACCGAACAGGCGCGCCTGGAGCTGCGATCACCGCAGAGGGTACTGCGCACGACACGTGTCCGCCTGCGCGGCAACAAGCCTTTTCTCTACGAGACCGCGGTGCTCGCGACGTCGCGCTTTCCTGCCTTGAACGGCAATCCCTACGGCGACTACCAGCTCGGTGCCTTCGCTCAGCGGCATGGGGTCCTGCTCGGGCAGGCCGAGGAACACCTCACCCTCAGCGAGGCCGGCGGCGATGCCGTCGGCCTGCTGGACGTGGAGCCCGGAACCATCCTGCTGAGGCTCGACCGGATCGTGCGCTCGCTGACGGGGGAGCCCGTGGAGTGGCGGGTAGGCCTCTGTCCGCTGCGCGACGAGCAGTACGTCGTTTCGATGAACTGAGCGCCGCCGGCTAGCGGCGCATCAGCAGGGCAAACACGAAGCCGATGCCGGCCGCTATGAACATGGCCTTCGCCGGCTGCTCGCGGATGGCGGCGTTAACCGCATCGGTATCCTGGAAATAGGTGCGCGCCCGTTCGATCCTTTGGCGTTCGCGCTCGTATGCCGTGTCGGCCTTTTTGGGGCTCTCCGGCTCGTTGGCGGCATGATCCAGCACGGGGCGGTTGTCTGCCGGTTTCGATAGTCTCTGTTCCATGATGTGCTCGCAAATGGCGCCTGCATGGAAACGCCCGCGGCCCGCGGAGTGTTCCAACGCCGGGGCCAAGTCAGCTCGCGGCGTCGGGCTTCCATCGGGGACGAGCGGTGCCCAACGGGGGCGCCTCGGACGGGGCGGCCATCTCCGCGGGTGAGGCCGGCCATGGCAGATCGCCTTCGCCGGTCAGCGACAGGATCGCCATCAGCAGGGCGACTTCGTCCGGTGCGGTAGCCGCCGGGCCTGAGGTCTCGCTGCCCGACGGGGCCGCGGTGAGGTCGGGGGCCCGGCCGCCGTCAAAACTGTCCTGCTTATGATTCTGCATCGCTGTCTCCCGCTTTCGATCCTCAGGCAACGATGCGGATCGGGCGAGTTCTTGTTCGTGCCAATCAACTCTCGATACCCCCATGTCACAAAGCTCAAGGCGATCCTCGCAAAGACCAGCAAGTTCAGCGCTTTGCGGTGTGGCCGAAGAGCCAGCATCGCGGACCGAAGCGCTTCTCCCCGGCGCGCTGGGACGAAAGCGCGGCGAATTGCTGTAGCGGCCATCGCAATTGGGAAACCAACGCCGGCACGCAGCGTCGCTTCGATCGCAAAGTATCGCGCGCTTTGGGCCGGCGTTTAGAAACGGCCCCTACCCTTGCGCGAGCCAGGCGTCGAAAGCTGGAGGCTCCTTGTGGCGCAAGACAACCTCGATGAAGCGCGATCCGAGGCTCAGGCTATCCTCAATCTGGAAGACTCGGCGGTGGCGCAGCTGTTCTTCCGCGAGGCTATGCGGCGCAACCTGTCGCGCACCGTTCGTCACCTCGACCGCCTGGTCGAATGCGGCGGGCAGGACCGCGAGCTGGGTGCGCGTGCGCTAAAGCGGCTCGGCTTCGACGTCAGCAATTGAGCCGGTGCTGGGCTAGCGCCAACTCGCGCGTCGCTAGCCGAATATCTTGTCGCCACCCACCCAGGTTTCCGACACCGCAATGTTCATGATCTCATCGGGGGCAACCCCGAGTGGATCCTTCTCCAGGATGACCATGTCGGCTTCCTTGTTCGGTTCAAGCGTACCGATGCGATCGGCCTGACCGATCTGGGCGGCGGCGCGTGCGGTGACTGCCCGCACTGCCTCCTCGACGGGAATCGCCTGCTCGGGACCGACAATGGAGCCGTCGACGACGCAGCGCCGGGTCACGGCGGTTTGCACGAGACGCAGGGCACCGAGCGGCGAGCATGGGCCGTCGGTATGCAGGGTGAATGGCAGATCCTCTTGCAAGCAGGCGCCGGCCGGATCCATGAAAGCTGAGCGCTCCGGACCAAAGAGCTGATCGCGGTAAGCCGCGCCGTAGAAGAAGACGTGGTTCATGAGGAACGTCGGCTGGACGCCCAGCTTCTTCATGCGCACGAGCTGATCGGGGCGAGCCAGCGTGGAATGCTCGATGCGATTGACGCCTGTCGCCGGGTTCGCCCCGTATGTAGCCTCGATGGCATCGAGCGCATAATCGATGGTGGCATCGCCGTTGCAGTGGATCTGCACAGGCCAACCGGCTTCCTTCACGGAAGCGACCATCGTCTTCAGCAAATCGGGTGCAAAATTCGGGGCACCCTTTTGATCGGTTCCGAGGTAGGGGATGGTCTGCGCGCCGGTCTTCGTCTGATTGGATCCATCGCCGATGATCTTGATCCCGAACAGCGAAAAGCGCGAGTTCGGGAAATGCGCCGCCGTGGCGCCGCGGCCAAGGTTGCGGTAGGCGTCGCCAGCCTTCATGTCGTCGTACATCAGGCTGGCGCTCAGTCGCGGCGTCGCGCAGGCGGTGAGTTTGACGAGACCGTCGATCCACGCAGGCTGCACCGTGCCGGGTTCGTGCGTAGTGGTATTGCCGAGTGCCGCGCTCGTCTTGAAATAGTCGGTGAGCGCCTTTTCGAAAATCGCCGGTGTAATCTTCGGCAGCGCATGCGTCACGAACTTGAGCATCGCGCTTTCTTCGTAGACGAGGCCGTCGAGCTTGCCATCCGGCCCGCGTCCGAAGTGTCCGCCCCCTGGCAACGTGCCGACGTCATCGGGGATTTGCGCTGTTTTGAAAGCAGCTGAGTTGGCTGCTCCGTCGTGCATATTGATGTACCAGACGAGGATCGGCCGATCCTTCGAGATCCCGTCGAGCTCGCGCATCGACAGGTCGCCACCCTGCAGCAGATTGTCGAAGTTGTACGCCAGCAACCACTGCCCGGCGGGCAGCTTTGCATCGAGTGCCTTGAGACCTTCGATGAGCTCGGCGCGTTTTGGATACTTGGTATACCCCACGTCGGCGAGCAGCTCGGTGAATAGCGCCACGAAGCAGGAGTGCTGGTGGGGATCTATGAAGCCCGGGAGCAGCGTGCGCCCGTCGAGGTCGACGATTTTCGTCTGCGACGTCTGCAAGCCGGCGATCTCGTCCGCCGAACCCACGGCGACGATCTTGCCGCTGCGCACGGCGATGGCCTCGGCCCTCTGCGGGCCGGCGGAAGCCATGGGAATGACCGTACCCCCGCGGAAGATGTAGTCGGCGCCGCTTGGCTTCTCAGTCTGTGCGCGTGCCGGCGCGGATGTCATGCCGAGGCCGGTCGCGCCTGCCGCGGCGCCGGCCAGCGTCATGAAGTTGCGCCGTGAGGGCTGCAGGGACGGCGGGGTCGGCGCGTCCGCGGGCCAGCCAGAATAAAGACTCTTATGGGTGAGCAGCGTACCAACGCAAAAGCGGCACATGGCGCGTCTCCAAGCTGGCGGCCGACCGAGGGCCCGCCCCTCGGCTCGGCTGCGGGCCAGCGCAGATGCGGGCCCACGGAAGCCAGGCGCCGGCCAGCCGGAAGTGTCGCTTTATTCTGGTGAAGAAGTCTTCCACGCGGGCGATGCCCGGCGAGGCAGGGCGCGCTGTTCGCTGCTGGAGTTTGGAAACGCTGGTGCCGCAAGAGGGATTCGAACCCCCGACCCCGTCATTACGAATGACGTGCTCTACCGGCTGAGCTATTGCGGCTTTCCAGTGCAGTATCAATCGCGTGGCACTGACGCGGGGTAGGCTGGCCTACCTTCCCGGCACGGCCCGTAGGCAACGCCGGAAGCCAGCCGAATAGACCAAACCGGCTTCCGGTTCAAGATGCCAGGGATGCGGCCCGCTCCCGCGCCGGGTCATAGCCGTCTGCTAGCCGCGCGGCGCCAGTACGGGCATCCGGTTTCTGGAGCGCCCGCCTACTTCCAGCCTGCCTCGGCGTCGCAGGCTTTCATGGCGTCCGGGTTGGCCTTCTCCCATTCGCTGATCGATCGGGTCTCGTCGTCGTCCATGGCGTTGTTCATGCAGACGCAGTACTTGCGCACCACGTCTGCGCCGGCGCCGGCTATCTTGTTGTCGGCGATGCACTGGTTAATCCACGTGACGTCGTCTTCGGTCGTGTCGGCCCATGCAGCTGGACCTGCCAGAAGCGCGGCTGCGGCGATCAGCGATCGCAGACCCATTCGCGGCATCGGTGTTCTCCGAGTGTTGCAGCCGCCGGGCGCGGCCGGCGCGCAAGCTAAGCCAGCCGCGAGATCCACGGCAGGGGCCGGAGAACGGATGCTGTGGACATCCCGGGGGTGGCGCCCGCGAGCGGGTCAGGCGCGCTGGGGCCGCAGCGGCAGCACGTCGTCGGGCTCGCTGAGATCGGGACCGGGATCGTCCGGCGCGGGCGGAGCGACGAAGACGTTCGCCTCCTTCTTCGCCCTTACCGAAGCCGGAGCCGTCGCCGGGTTGCCGACGACCGGGGATGCGTCCGCGGCCCGCTTTGGTTCGGGGTCCGCGCTGCTCCTGGCCGCCTTCATGGGTGGAACGCTGCCGGTCGCCGGAGCGTCGGATGCCGGTGCTGGCGCCTGCGCTTTAGCTGCCGGCCTGACGGTCTGCGCTTCGACCGTCTTGGGCTCCTCGTCGGTGGTTCGCTTGGCGGGTGCCGGCGGGACGGAGGTGTCCGACGGCCCGGCGTCGTCATCCTTGTCCTTGTCCGGCCGCGCAACGCCGAGCGCCACCAGCTCCTCGACCTTGCTCGCCAGCATCTCGTCGTCGCCCTTGTCGACGGCTTCGACCGGCACGCGCCACTGGAATGCGTCGAGTGCGCCGGTGACGGGCGATACGGCCATCCACCGGTCGGCGACGTAGCCGTCGGCGGTCCACGCCGGATCGCGCTGCGCGTTGACCGCACGCGCCAGCCATTCGCGCACGCGGCCCTTGTCGGCGAACTGCTCGCCTTCGATGCGCGCCATGAGCGTCGCCACGCGCTGCGTCATGCGCGAGGGAATGAGTGGCTCGAGTGCTGCGCGCGCCTCGTCAAACTGATGGGCCTCGATGGCGGCGCTGGCCACGGCGATTGGGCTTTCGATCGAATTGGGGCTTAACGCCGCGAGCTGGCGGACGCGATCCAGGCGATCCCTCGGGCTGTCGCCGATGCGCGCGTAGGCGTAGGCCGTGGCGAGGTCGGGATGCGGCGCGCGGCTCCACGTCCGCTGCAGGATCTTGGTGGCGCGCGGAGTATTGCCGCGCGAGGCGAGCACGCGTCCCGCAATGGCGGCGGCCGGCACCAGATTAGGCGCCAGTCCGTGCGCTTCGAGCGCGAGGTTGAGCGCGCGTTCCGGGTCAGCCTCCTCGGCGGCCTGCGCCTGCGCGGTGAGCAGCACGGCGCGGCGACGGTCGGCCTCCGGCTTTTCGACATGGCCGTTCTTGCGCGCGATGGCCAGCGTTTCGAGCGCACCCGCCCAGTCGCCGTCGCGGCACTGAATGTCGAAGAGAGCCTCGACCGCCCAGCCGAGCTTCGGATTGAGTTCGACTGCGCGTTCGGCGAAATGACGCGCCGCTTCTTTTTCCTTCTCGCGCTGCGCTTCGAGGAATAGCCCGCGCAGGCCGAGCTGCTCGGTGTCGGGCGAGGACAGCATCGCCTCGAAGATGCGGCGTGCCGTCGTGCGATCGCCGGTAAGCTGCGCCGCCTGCGCGCGCAGAAGATGCGTCAGCGGCTCGTTGGGCAGCGATTTGCGCGCCTGGATGGCGGCGCGCGTCGCCGCCGCCTTGTCGCCGGCGCCGAGCGCGATCATGCCGCTCGACAATGCGTCGATGCCCATCTTCTGCCGGCGCTTGTTGATGAGGCTGCCGAAGGCGGCGGGGCTGTTC
>JAESGM010000762.1_pt1 | contig 15640 bp, 15 predicted proteins | sample 9269721 | NCBI WGS metagenome assembly JAESGM01 (sample SAMN15720920, study PRJNA650825) | algae metagenome | isolation source: Komarekiella atlantica HA4396-MV6 and co-occurring heterotrophs from... | place: USA: Theobald House, Kauai, HI | collected 2009-07-29 | reverse complement strand
AGCGCGCGCGATTCCGCATACATGGGGGCGGTGAGATAATAGCAGGTCGCGTCCAGTGCGCGGGCCATCATCGCGGCGTTATCGTAAGGGTTGATCAGCGTGCTCTCGGCGAGACCACCACAGAGCAGGACGACGCGGTTGTCCATGCCCTTCCGAGCTTTCAGATTCTGCGCAGCAGCGTTGATGGTGCCGCCCCAGCTAATGCCGAGCGATCCGCCCTCTGGCAACTGCGTCGAGACATATTGACCGGCCGCCGCGCCCACGAAGGGGCGTACATCGCTGCCTGGCAACGGTGACGGCACGACGATCGCCCGCCGCAACCCAAAAGTCCCGGTCAGCGCCACCTCCAGCTCGTAGCAGGGCCCCCGGTCCCCGGCGATCGAGATATGGACGAAGCCGCTCTGGCGCGCCTCGCCCAGGATCTGGTTGACGCGCTTTCGGGTGATGGCGAGGCGCTGAGCAATCGCCGCCTGCGTTTGCCCTTCCTTGAAATAATACCAGCAGATGCGTGCCATCAGCGCAGCATCTGCCGGTTCGTCGGAGCCGACAGTCGTCATCGGCTTCACTCCTTTAATCCTATTCAGCACGTCTTCGCGTCTCCGCCGTGTCTACCCGATGGCTGCTGGTCTGGGATAGCAGTGCAGGCAATTTGCCAAGCATCGAATTCACATATGTGCCGATGATGTCACATATGTGTCACGCGCATTCGATATGAGCGCCTTAGTCACTGCTCAGGAGCTTTCTTGCGTAGCCCCGCATCTCACCCCCCTCAAGCCATCGCCGACTCGTCGCCTGAATCACGGCTGCCGCGGTTGGACACCAACCGACCGCCGATCGAGGTCAACGGCCGGGCCTATTGCTGGCCGAAGTACCCGACGGTCGTGGTCTGCTTCGACGGTTGCGATCCGTCCTATCTCGCGGCGGCAAGCGCGGCCGGCGTCATCCCGACCTTCGACCGCCTGCGACGAAGCGGCTTCTGGACCACCGCGCTCGCGGCGATGCCCACCTTCACCAACCCTAATAATGTCTCGATCGTCTGCGGCGTGCCGCCTGCCGTGCATGGCGTCTCGGGCAATTTCTACATCGACCGCGAGACCGGCCGTGAAGTCATGATGGTCGACGCAACGCCGATGCGCGCGCCCACCATCCTCGCTGCCTTCTCACAAGCAGGAGCCTCCGTCGCGGCGGTGACGGCGAAGGATAAGCTGCGCAAGGCGCTTGGGCGCGATCTTCGCGGCATCGCCTTCTCGGCTGAAAAGGCGAATGCGGCGACCGAAGCCGAGAACGGCATTGCCCAGGTTACGGCGCTCGTCGGCCGTCCCGCGCCCGACCAGTATTCGGCGGATCTGTCGCTGTTCGTGCTCGATGCGGGACTGCGCCTGCTCGAAACCCGGCGGCCGGACCTCATGTACCTCTCGCTCTCCGACTATGTGCAGCACAAGCACGCTCCGGACGCGCCCGAGGCCCTTGCCTTCATGGCCGAGGTCGACCGGCGCATCGGCGCCTTGATCGAAGATGGCGCGGTTGTCGGCATCGTTGCCGATCACGGCATGACCGACATGGCGAAAACCGGCGGCGCGCCAAACGTCCTCTATCTCGGCGACGCGCTCGACGAAGGCTTCGGACGCGGCGCTGCCCGCGTCGTCTGTCCGATCACCGACCCCTTCGTTCGGCATCACGGCGCGCTCGGCAGCTTCGTGCGGGTTCATCTGCTGCGTCCGAACGTGGACATCGCGGCTGTCGCCGCGCTGTTGCGCGGCCTACCCGGCATCGCGCTTGCCCTGCCGCGCGAGGAGGCCTGTGCGCGCTTCGACCTGCCGGAGGACCGGGAGGGCGATCTTGCCGTCATCGCCGAAAAGGGCGTCGCGCTCGGTGCGCGTGCGGCGGAGCACGATCTCGCGCAGCTCGCTGGCCAGCGCCTGCGCTCGCATGGCGGTCTCGCCGAGCAGATCGTGCCCTTCATCCTCTCGCATCCGCTACGGGCGGAGGCGATCCCTTCCGACTCGCAGGCCTTGCGCAACTACGACGTCTTCGCGCTGGCGCTCAACGTGGTGGAGGCTTGATCCATGCGTCGCGTCGTCATCGTCACGCTCGACGGCCTGCGCCGGGATTTGATCTCGGAGAAGACAACACCAAATCTCGTCGCCTTTGCTGCGCAGGCCGAGCGCTTCGCCGATTACCGGACAGTCTTTCCGTCCTGCACCCGCGTTGTCTCGGCGAGCCTCGCCACCGGCTGCTTCCCAGCCCGCCATGGTCTTCAGGGCAATTCCGTCGCCCTGATCGAGGATGGCCGGCTCGTCCTGCGCGATGCCGGCGACCCCCAATTCCTGCAGCACAAGCGGCGCGTCACCGGCACCTCGCTCGCCATGCCGACACTGGCGGAACGGCTGAAAGAGAGCGGCGGCTCCGTCATCTTCAGCAATGTCTCGCCGGGGGCAGCCTACGCACACGACCCGGACGGACACGGGCATGTCTATCATCGCGCCGGCTCCTTCGGGCCAAGCCGCGTCCCGGTGCCGGCCGAGGATCGCCTCGACGTCGCCCTCGACATCGCGGGCGACCGAAGCATGACGGAGCGCTTCGCCGACGAGGTCTTGATGCGCCGCCGGCCGGCGCTTGCCCTGCTCTGGCTGGGTGAGCCCGACCATATCCAGCACGAAGCCCCGCTCGGCTCGCCCGAGAATCTGACTGCAATTGCGGCAGCGGATGCTCATGCCGGGCTCGTCATCGCAGCGGTCGAGCGGCTGCGCGCGGCCGGCGACGACATCCTGCTCCTGATCGGCTCCGACCATGGCCATCAGAGCGTCAGCGGAGTCGTCGACATCGATGCGGAGCTGATCGCGGCCGGCCTCAAGGAAAGTCCTGGCTCGGACGACGTGATGGCCGTCTCGAACGGCACCTCGGCCCTGATCTATGTGCATCCGAACCGTGTCGCGGTGCTGCCGGCGCTGCGCGATTTCTTCGCCTTGCGCGATTGGGTCGGCGCACTCTTCGGCCCTGACGATCTCGCACAGATCGGCCAGAAGCCGGAAGGAGGGCTCGCTTTCGCTGTCTCGATGGCGGCAAGCGAAGAGCCGAACGCGTTCGGCGTTCCGGGATCGAGCCTCGCCGCCAAGCCCGCCATCGGCAAGCCGGACCGGCTCGGCTGCGGCCAACATGGAGGCCTTGGGCGTTACGAACAGTCACCCTTCCTCATGACATCGGGCCCCGGCTTCCGGCCGGGCACGACTCGGATCGAGCCCGCCCGCATCGTCGACATCGCCCCGACCGCTCTTCGCCATCTCGGGCTCGACGCGGCGGGCATGGACGGCGCGCCATTGCAGCATCCTGCTGCGGCGGCCGGCACCGAGCAGATGCGATGAGCGGCCTCTCGCTGAACCACATCGTCAAGACGCACGGGCCGACGCCGGTGCTGCGCGGCCTGTCGCTCGACATCCGCGACGGCGAATTCCTGACGCTGGTCGGCCCGTCCGGCTGCGGGAAATCGACCCTGCTGCGTCTCATCGCCGGACTCGACGCTCCGGATTCCGGCTCGATCTCGATCGGCGGGCGCGTGGTCGATGGACTGCGCCCGAAGGAGCGCGACGTGGCGATGGTGTTCCAGAGCTATGCGCTCTATCCGCATCTCTCCGCCTTCGACAACATCGCAATGCCGCTGCGTATCCGCCGCCTGTCGCCGTTGCAGCGCGCCCCTTTGCTCGGACCGCTGATGCCAAGGCGACGCGCGATCGAGGCCGATATCCGGCGCGAGATCGAGCAGACGGCGGAGTTGCTCGATATTGCGCCGCTGATGCCGCGCAAGCCGGGGCAGCTTTCCGGCGGCCAGCGCCAGCGCGTCGCACTCGGCCGCGCCATGGTGCGCCACCCTTCCGTCTTCCTGATGGACGAGCCGCTCTCCAACCTCGACGCCAAGCTGCGCGTACAGATGCGTGCCGAGATCGCAGCGCTGCACCGGCGCCTGCGCTCGACTTTCGTCTTCGTTACGCATGACCAGGCGGAGGCGATGACAATGTCGGACCGCGTGGCAGTAATGATGGCCGGTGAACTGATCCAGCTCGGCACGCCGGAAGAACTCTATGACGATCCGCAGGATTTGCGCGTCGCGGAGTTCATCGGCAGCCCGAAGATCAACGTCCTGCCGCGCGCTGCGCTCGGCCCATCCGTGACGGAATGGGACGATGTCTCCGCGCTGACCTTCCGGCCGGAGGCAGCGGTGCTCTGCGCGCCGGATGCCGGACTGGCGGCCGGCACTGTCACCACGGTTGAGAATCTCGGCTCGGACCTCTTCATCTATTGCAAAGCGCCGCGTCCAGACGGCGGCACTCCGATCCCGTTCGTGGTGCGGCAGACCCCGTCGTCCCGGCGCGTCGCCCCAGGCGAGACCATCGGCATCGCGGTGGATCCAGCCCGCCTGCTGCGCTTCGATGCCCGAGGGCGCCGGATCGCAGAGCGACAGGAGCGCGCGGCATGACCTCGCGCTCCGTTTCGGCGGTATCGCATCAGTACATCGCCTGGCTCGCGGCCGCGCCCGCCACTGTTCTGCTCGCGCTGCTTCTGCTCGGGCCGGTGCTTGCGGTGATCGTCTTCTCACTCACCGACTGGCAGATTGGTGCGTCGTTGGCGCGTTTCATCGGGCTTGCCAATTACCGCGAGCTCTTCGCCGACCGGATCTTCTGGACCGCCTTTGCCAACACCGCGCTTTATGTCGCGATCGTCGTGCCCGGCACGGTCGGCCTCGGCCTTGTCGTCGCGCTGCTGATCGAAGCCCGGCCATCGCTGCGCGGCTTCTACCGTGCGGCCCATTTCCTGCCGGTGATGTCGACGATGGCTGCGATGGCGATCGTGTGGGGCAGCATGCTGCATCCGAGCATCGGCGCCGTGAACCGCCTTCTCGCCGAATTCGGGATTGCCGGCCCGAACTGGCTGCGCGACGAGCGCTTCGTGCTACCCGCGCTCGCCGGGATCGGGATATGGCAGGGCTTCGGCTTCGCCATGGTGCTCTTCGTCGCCGGTCTCAAGGCGATCCCGCAATCGCTCTACGATGCCGCCGCGATCGATGGAGCGGACGGGATCGTTGATAGGCTGCGCCTCGTGACGCTGCCGCTGCTCGGGCCGGTCACGATGTTCGTGCTGGTGCTCACCGCGACGCGCGCCTTCGAGGTCTTCGACACAGTCCGCGTGCTCACCCAGGCCGGGCCCAACTTCGCCTCCGAGGTTTTGCTCCACCGGCTCTACACCGAAAGTTTCGACTATCTGCGCACCGGTTACGGCGCAGCGCTGACCGTGATCTATCTCGCTGTCGTCGTGCTGCTCACCCTGGCGCAGGCGCGCATCCTCGATCGCAGGATCCACTACGCATGAGCGTTCCGGCGAGGAGATACCGCCCGGACTGGCCGGGCCTGGCGCGGCACGGCGCTCTCGCGCTCTCGGCGCTGTTCGCGCTCGCGCCCTTCATCTGGATGCTCAGCCTCTCGCTGAAGCCGCCGCAGGAGATATTTCAGCCGGACTTCCGTCTCTGGCCACAGAGCTTCCACGGCCTCGAGAACTATCGGACCGCGCTGACCACTGTGCCGCTGCACCGCTTCCTGTTCAACGGAGTCTTCGTCTGCGCCACCATCTTCCTGCTGCAGATGCTGGTGTGCCTGCCTTGCGCCTATGCGCTGGCGAAGCTGCGCTTCGGGGGCCGCGACACCCTGTTCTCGGCCGTGCTGATCGGCCTGCTCGTGCCACCGCAGGCGCTAGCCATTCCGCATTTCGTGCTGCTCTATCTCTTCGGCCTGCTCGACAGCTACGCGGCGCTGATCCTGCCCTGGACGATCTCGACACTCGGCATCTTCCTGATGCGCCAGTTCTTCCGGGGCATTCCTGACGAGCTGATCGACGCCGCGCGGCTCGACGGCATGGGCGAGTTTGAGATCATCTGGCGGGTTATGTTGCCGGTCGCGACGCCAGCGCTCGCCGCTTTCGGTATCTTTTCGGTCGTCGCCCACTGGAACGATCTGTTCTGGCCGCTGATCGCCATCCGCAGCGAAGAGCTGTCGACGCCCGCGCTCGGCATCCTGCTCTTCCGCGACGACGAAGCCGGCCAACTCCTCGGCCCCTTGATGGCGGGCGCTACCCTCATCGTCGCCCCGCTCGTGCTCGCCTTCCTGTTCGCGCAGCAACGCTTCATCGACGGCATTTCCTTCACCGCTAGAAGCTGATCCACCCAGGAGACCACACGATGTTCAAACACTCCGTTCAACGCCTCCGCCGGCTTGCCGGCGCCGCCCTCGGCCTCGCGCTGCTGGCCACGCCGGCCGCCGCTGAAACCACCCTCGACGTGCTCTACACAACGCCCGGCACCTTCAACACGCTCCAGCAGGACCTTGCGAAGCGGTTCACCGAGGCGCATCCCGACATCAAGATTAAGTTCCGCAATCCGGTCGCCGGCTACGAGGAAGCTGTTCAGCAGATTCTGCGCGACCAGCTCACCGGCCGGCTGCCCGACGTCGCCTTCAACGGCGTCAACCAGATCGGCCTCTTCGTCGATCGCGGTCTCGGCTCACCGCTCGACGACCTGATCGCAGCCGATGGCGGCGCCGACAAGCTCGGCTATTACCCGACGCTCGCCGCGCTCGGCCGCTGGAAGGGCAAGAGCTACGGCTTCCCCTTCGCCGTCTCGACGCCGGTCCTTTATGTGAATGCCGATCTGATCGAGAAGACGGGCGGCAAAGTCGAGGATTTGCCGAAGACCTGGCCGGAGTTGATCGCGCTCGGCAAGCAGATCCAGGACAAAACCGGCAGCGGTGCCACCGGCTTCTATTTCCAGTGGGAGCAGACCGGCAATTGGCTCGTCCAGTCGCTGATCACGAGCCGCGGCGGCAAGATCCTCAAGGCGGATGGCTGCAGCATCGCCTTCGACGATGAGAAGGGCATGTGGGCGCTCAAGACCCTGGAGTCCTTCGGTAAGTCCGGCATGCCGAACCTTGCCCTCGGCCAGGCGCGCCAGTCCTTCGTCGCCGGCAATATCGCGATCCTCGTCGACTCGACCTCCTATGTCGCCGCCGCCCAGCGCCAGATCGGCGACCGCTTCAAATTCCGCACCGCTGCCTTCCCGCTCGCGGCGGCCGATGGTCTCCTGCCGGCGGGCGGCAATGTCGCCATGGTGTTCGCCAAGGATGCGGCCCGCCGCAAGGCCGCCTGGGAATACGTCAAGTTCGTCACCGGCCCGGTCGGCCAGACGCAGATGGTCAATCTGACCGGCTACATGCCCAGCAACGCGCTCGCGGTGAAGGATCCGGAGCTTCTCGGCCGCTTCTACGAGAAGAACGCGAACCACCAAACCAGCATCGCGCAACTGCCCATACTGACGGAGTGGGTGTCGTTCCCGGGCGACAACGCACTTAAGGTCATCGAAGTCATCAAGATTCACACCGAAGCGCTCGTCACCGGCCGCGCCACCGCTGAGCAGACGATGCCGGCATTGGTGAACGATGTGCGGAAGCTGATGCCGGCGTGTGGAGGCTGACGCATCGCGGGGAGCCGATCGCGGAACGCTTTAATTCAGCCAAAGCAGAGCAAGCTGCGGCAGCAATCTCTATCCACCTGGTTCAAATATCCGCCAGGTCAATCACGGCGGGCTGTTACTCTGTGACGCCAGGCCTCGCCGCGTGTTCGTTTTAATCCCGAGCTTGCTGTTTTTTCGAACTGGTGAATGAACGAGAGCGACACCGGAATCGCATTCAGACCGTGCTTAGCGAGGCAAGGCTCCCCATCGTTGTCAACTACACGCGGCCGGTAGCGGAAGCTGAAAGCGTTGTTGAGCGATCAGTGGCGCCGACGGTCCGCCCTATCGGCATGCACCCCAAAAAAGGTGCGGCCGGCCTCGGGGGAAGGCCGGCCGCGCACGAATCCGGTCGGGGGACGGGGAGGGGTGGGGACGTGACCAGACTCGTGTAGCTCTAACTCCTGTCAGCGCGACGAAGTTGCCGTCGCGATCGTCGGGCGCGGATCGCCAAGCGCCACCCAGACATTCGGATCCTGCTGTGACTGGCGTTTGACGAAGCGGTAGTTCGTGGCCGACCAGAGCAGGATGTCCTCGTTCTGATTGTCGAGGATGAACTCGCCCTTGTCGGTCTTCACCGTCAGCACGGCGTGGCCATCGCCATTCCGCTCGCGCACCACGGTGACCAGCAACGCCTCCCGCGGCCAACCCGCCTGGATCAGCATCCGGCGCTTGAGCAAGACATAGTCTTCACAATCGCCACGTCCAGTGTCCGGGTAGGACCATTTTTCGACGACGCCCCATTGTTCCATGTCCGTCATCGGCTTGATGGTCTCATTCACCCACCTATTCACCCGCACAAGGTCTTTCCAGGCCTTGGTGGTGAGGATGACATCGCGGGGATTGCTCGGCCCGCTGGCGCATTCCTTGGGCGTATCGGAACAGAACTCGATCCAGCCAATGGGCGGGCGGGAATTCTCGCCCAGCGACACAAAGAGCTGGCGCTCGCTGGCAGCCAGCGCGGATCCTCCCAGCGCGGCCAGAAAGCCGAGCGCCGTGATTGCGCGGCGAGCGGATTTGCCGCAAGTATTTCCAAGTATTCTTTCTGAATACCGCTGCATTGGGGTGGCCCCTGTTCCCTGTCGTTGGGCCACATTTCCCACAAAGCTTTTGGTTTGCCGCTAATCCAGCAAAGGACATTTGAATAGAAACCAAGTAAAAGCTGCATCGAATACGCTGAAGATTTTCAGACAGCTTGAGTAAAATTTGAAAGATCGGCCGTTGATTCAAGTTTTACGTATTAACCGCAAACCTTGCGCGGAATCGCAGGCGAAGCGGTGTCGTGGTGCCACCGTTAACGACGACCAGACACACCAAAACAGCCCGAAAACGCAGGCTTCGAGACGTGTTCGACGCAAGTTGAGGGGGTTGGAAAGGGGCCGGCGTTTACCCGCCGGTGACGCTTTCTTCCAAGAAGTCTGGATGCTGCAGCCGGGTGAACTCGACCGCGAAGCCTTCGTCCAGGTGGCGGACGACCCGCCCCTGCACCTTGCCCAGCATGACCAAGGCCCCGATCGCGGGGCGGTGCTGGGTGGCGAGGCCGGCGCCGGACAGCGACAGGTCGATCAGCCGGCACCCGACATTGATGCCATTCGGCAACACCAGCATGGTCATGGGGTTTTTGGGGGCGAAACGGCCGTGGCGGCGGTCTTCAGGCGAGGCCAGGAGATGCCGGTTGGCGAGCCAGGTCAGCTGGGCCGCCAGCTTGTCCCGCTTGCGCAGCGTGGCGGCGATGGTCATGGCGAAGCCGTTCTCGAACAGGCGGGTACAGACGCCCTCAAGCCGGCCGACATGGTCGATATAGGCAATCACCCGTTCGCCAACCTGCGCGGAGGCCGCCCCGATCAGCGCCATTCCACCGGGCGACATGTCCACCACCTGGCAGGGATATTCCTGCCGATTGGCGAGCATGTAGCGCCCGAGCAAATTTACATCGACCCGCTGGAACCGACGCCGTTCCTGCGCATGCGGAAGGATGCGCGCGGTGCCTTGGGGCAGATCGGTGTGGAGCAGGGTCATGAAGTTCGTGGCCGTCATAGCGCATCACGCAGGCGCCGCATCGACGCTATGCAACCAGTCTTAATGTCGCGTTAGCCGTATTGGGCCTGTGATTTATCCGTTGCGTCCGCCTTCGTAGACCACGAAGGTCGGCCGTCGCAGCGGCGGCGCACCGGGCGTGAGGCGCGGGGCTTCCGCGGCATTGCCGGCGCCGCCGACGAAGCGGAGCGACTCGAGCCGCAAGCCGGTCAGCGGCTTCGCACTCAGCCACCACGGCAGTTCGCATGGCGCAAGCGATCCCAAAAGACGCGCCGGTACGCGGCCACGGTGCGCGAGCGGCAGCAGCAGCATTTCCATCCCAAGGATGCTGCCATCGACGTTGCGGCCAGTGACGCGCGCCACGGCGCCATTGGCCTCCGCCGTCAGCGTCTTCAGCAGATCGTGGATCGGGCCGACATCGGACCACAGCGGCAGGAAAGGGTTACCCTTCAGCTCGCGGCCGAATGCGGCGCAGATCCGGGTGCCGGCAAGCCGGAACGGATGTCCGCAACCCGGCTCGAGGTCGAGCATGAAGACATCTCCGAGCGCACGGCGGATGGCGCCGGGCTCGATGTCATCGCGCTCCGGCGCGATCCGGGAACCCCGACACCGCTCCCAATGTGCGAACACGTCTCTCGTCGAAGCGAGTTTCATCCCTTGTCCCTGCTTGAGGGCATGCCGTGGTGCGGAGAGTGTTCCGGAACGGCACATCTTGACCGGCGGCATGCCGGCCTGCCGTGGACAGAGCAGGGGACGTGCCGTTTTTTCCGGCGCAAGCCGGGACGGGCGCGCCGCCGTTTAGGTTAACGGGAGGTTGACGTTGGCTTGCCGCCGATACGCGTCTAGCTTGCCGGCGATCCAAGTTTTCGCCGTCAGGTGGCTCCGGGCGGCGGCACGACTTTAGAGCCGAGGGAGAGTGGGGACGTGACGGCTCACAAGGGCTGACGTCCTGAAGATGGGCTCAAAGGGGAGGACGAAAGTCCTCCCCTGTTTTTTTGCTGATATCCCTTGCAACGCGGCCTTTGTCGCGCGACCTATGACCCTGCATGTCTGAACCACTGTCGGCCTCCCGTCCTCGGCAGCCCATTCTCAATGTGCCGCCGGTTGTTACATCTGTGCTGGCGGTGCTCGCGCTGGTCCATGCGTTGCGTGCCTTGCTGTCGCGCAGTGCCGACCTCGAGATTCTGCTGCTCTTTGCATTCATCCCGGCGCGCTACGAAGGTACTTTCGTGCCGCTGCCCGGCGGGCTCGGAGCGGATATCTGGACGTTCTTCACATACTCGCTGCTGCATGCCGACCTCACGCATCTCGGCTTCAACGCCATCTGGCTGCTGGCGTTCGGAACGCCGCTCGCGCGCAGATTCGGTGCAGCCCGGTTTCTGCTGTTTTGCGTGGTGACCGCGGCCGCCGGTGCGCTCGCGCATCTGGTTACGCATGCCGGACAGGTTCAGCCGATGGTCGGTGCTTCCGCGGTCATTTCGGGCGCGATGGCTGCGGCCATGCGTTTTGCCTTCCAGCCGGGAGGCGGCATGCAATGGCGCGGCGACATGCACCTGCCTGCGGTACCGTTGCTCACTGCATTGCGCGACCCGCGCGTTCTGGTGTTTCTGGCCGTGTGGTTCGGCCTGAACCTGCTTTTCGGTCTCGGATCGGTGCCTATTCTGGGAAATGACCAGCCGGTCGCCTGGCAGGCGCATGTCGGCGGCTTTCTGGCGGGACTCCTGCTTTTCGGATTCTTCGATCCTGTCCGGCGCACTGTTGCAGTGCAAAACGGTCGCCCGCTTTAGACGACCGTTGGAAACAACCGCCGAGCGGTTGCGTTGCCTTCTGACAAAATGAAGTCTTAGACTTATGTCTAAGTGAGCTTTCAGCGCTGGTCGGCCGGCGTGGCGGGCCGGCGCTTTCCGAAACGTGCGATCGATGATCGCGCAGCAGGGAGGCGACACAGATGATCGTGAGCACGATTCTATCGGCCAAGGGCGGTAACGTCGTCACCATCGAGCCGACGGCGACGCTGGCGGAGGCGAGCAGATTGCTGGCGCAGCACCGCATCGGCGCGGTGCTGGTGACCGGCGCCGGAGAGCGCATTGTCGGCATCGTGTCGGAACGCGATATCGTGCGTGCACTCGCCGCACATGGCGGCAATGCCCTGAATCTTCCTCTGACCGATGTGATGACGCGCAAGGTCGTCACCTGCACGCGCGCGGACACGATCGCCGAACTCATGGAGCGGATGACCGGCGGCAAGTTTCGCCACCTTCCAGTAGTCGAGGACGATCGCCTGGTCGGCATCATCTCGATCGGCGACGTCGTGAAGATGCGTCTGCTGGAGATGGAGCACGAGCAGAACGCGATGCGCGACTACATCCAGACGGCGTGAAGCTCTAACCCGTCAGCGCCGCAATCGCTTCCTTGATGTCGTCGATCGCCCGCTCGGCCGCCTGCGTGCCGATGGCGGTCGCTTCCTTGGCGCGGTGAAAATCGAACAGCCCCACCTTGCCGAGCCGGGGATTGATCAGCACGTCCGGCGGGTCGCCGGCAAGCCGCGCGCGTGTCACGCGATCCTGCATGATGTTGAAGGCATCCATCATGACGCCCGTGATGTTGGGGCCGCGCGTCGCGCTGATGAAATGCCGCTTCATGAAACGTTCCGGATTGAAAATCGACAACCCGCTTGCCTCGGCCTGTTCGCGCAACTGCTTGAGCGCGGCGGCATCGTCCGCGTCCGGACCATGATCGGAGATGGTGGCGCCGCGGCTGGTCAGTTCGGAATTCAGATTGACGGCGATCACGACGCGCGCGCCGAGCGCACGCGCGGCGGACACCGGCACCGGATTGACCAGCGCGCCGTCGACCAGCCAGCGTCCGCCCAGCCGAACCGGCGTGAATATGCCGGGTAGTGCATAGGAGGCGCGCAGCGCATCGACCACGCGACCGCGCGTCAGCCAGATTTCATGTCCGGTGCCAAGTTCGGTCGCGATCGCGGCGAAGCGGGCGGGGAGATCCTCGATCTGGATGTCGCCGATGGTCTCCTCAAGCCGCGACGACAGCTTTCCGCCGCTGATCAGGCCGGAGCCGCCAAGGCTGACGTCGAGATAACTCAACACGCCGCGCTTGGTCAGGCTGTGCGCCCAGTCCTGGAAGGCATCGAGATGGCCGGCAATGAAACAGCCGCCGGCGACCGCGCCGATCGAGGTGCCGACGATGACATCGGGCACGATGCCGTGCGCCATGAGCACGCGAAGAATGCCGATATGGGCGAAGCCGCGCGCCGCGCCACCGCCCAGCGCGAGACCTATGCTCGCCTTGGGCGGCGCCTTCTTCTCGGCGGTCGCTTCGACGGCGCGGTCTCCGTTTCCCGCGCGCCTGATCAGGCCTTGCAGCACGTTCATCTCCTCGATGCGATGATCGACCCCCGAGTCCCAGCCTACAAGCAGGTTATGGCCATATGGTGAAGGTTTTTCCCGCCGTCAGCGCGTCGGGCGCCGCATGGCGAACTGGCTCTCCACCACCGCATAGTTATGGTAGCCGCAGCGAGCGATTGGCTTCATCGCGGCGCTGTCGAGCAAGCCATCCTTGATATAGCGGTCGTCGATATGCACGCCGATGACCTGGCCGAACACGACATGGCCGTCGATCTCGCGTCCGTCGATATCGGCGAGGGAGACGACCTGCAGCAGCTTGCATTCCAGCGCACAGGGCGACGCTGCGACGCGCGGCGGCTTCACGAGGCGCGAGGGCGCTGATTCAAGGCCGGCATGCGCCATCTCGTTTATGCCGCGCGGCAGCGGCGCCGATGTCGCATTCATGGCCTCGCGCAGATCCCATGTCGCGAGATTGCAGACGAACTCGCCGGTCTCCTCGATGAAAGCGAGCGAGTCCTTGCGGCCTTCGCTCGCGAACATCACCACGGGCGGACGGCTCGCGACGCCGTTGAAGAACGAATAGGGCGCGAGATTGATCTCGCCCTTGCCGTTGACCGACGAGATCCATCCGATCGGACGCGGCGCCACGATCGCCTTGAACGGATCGTGCGGCAGGCCATGATCGTTCTTGCGGGTATCGTAGAACATGTGCCGCAATCACGCGCCGAAGCGGGTGACGATCTCCGCCAGCGGTGGACGCGGCCGGTCTTCCGGCGGGCGCTGCGGTCTGCCGATATGCACGAAGCCGGCGATCTTCTCGCTCGGCGCAAGACCCAGTGCGTCGAGCACGCGGCGGTCATAGGCGTACCATTCGGTGAGCCAGGCGGCGGCGTAGCCGAGTGCATGCGCGGCGGTGACGAGATTCATGGCGGCGGCGCCGGCCGACATCACCTGTTCCCACTCCGGAATTTTCACGTGCGGCGCAGCGCGGCTGACCACGGCGATGACCAGCGGCGCCCGCGCCAGGCGCTGGCGCTCGAACTCCACCTGATCGGCAGTCGCATCGGGACGGTCGGAGCGGAAAAGCGCCGCCAGCGTTTCGCCGATGGCGAGGCGATGCTCGCCCTCGAACACGATGAAGCGCCACGGCGTGAGCTTGCCGTGGTCCGGGACGCGCGAGGCGACGGTCAGCAGGGTGTCCAGTTCGGCGGACGATGGGCCGGGGCCGGTCATCTCGATCGGCTTGATGGAGCGGCGGGTTTTCAGGAGATCGATGGCGTTTTGCATGACGGGATGGCCGCTACCATAAGGCGAGCGCAGGGACAAATCCGGCCCGGCTTGAATTCGCCCTGATTTCGGTCGAGAAGGGCCGCATGTGGGCGAGGGTCCGGACGGCACAACACATCGGTCTGATCGCGGTGGCGCTTCTGGCGCTGGCCGGCGGCAGCGCATGGGCGCAGCGCGGGCCGGGCTTGCCGCCCTCCCTGGGTCCAGGCGGACCGGGGCCACAGGGTCCGATCGGACCTGGGCCGGGTCCCGGATCGGCCCCTGGCGGGATCATCTCGACGTCGCCCGGACTGAGCCTGATGTCGCCGGGCGGCGGTATATCGCCGCCATCCTCCACCATCACCGGTCCCGCCATGCCGGCCCAGGTGGTCCCGTTGCCGACCGCGGCGCCCATGGTGCCGGCCGGACAGGTGGCGCTCTATCTCAACGCCCGCTTTGGACGCGACCTGCCGCCGATCACTGGCGGCGTGGTCTGGCGCATCTTTCCGGACAAGCCCGACAATACCGGCGCGTTCAAGATGCTGCGTGAGGAGAAGACGTCGGCACCGACCTTCCTCCTGCCGGCGGGCAATTACGTCGTGCATGCCGCCTTCGGCCATGCGCAGGCGACCAAGATGGTGCAACTGCGCGCCGAAACCGTGCGCGAGGTCTTCGATATTCCCGCCGGCGGCATCCGCATCGAAGGCAAGGTCGGCGATGTGAAAATTCCGACCAGCCAGATTCACTATGACATCTATCGCGGCAGCCAGTTCGAGCCCGGCGACAAGCGGCCGCTGGCGCAGAATGTCGTGACCGGCGACGTCATGCTGGTGGCGGAGGGGACCTATCACATCGTCTCGCATTACGGCGACGGCAATGCGGTGGTGCGCTCCGATATCCGCGTGCAGACCGGGAAGGTCACCGACGTGACGGTGACGCACCGCGCCGCGGTGATTACACTCAAGCTTGTCGGTGATCGCGGCGGCGAAGCCATCGCCAACACGCAATGGTCGGTGCTGACACCGGGTGGCGACGTGATCAAGGAATCGATCGGCGCCTTTCCGCGCGTGATCCTCTCCGAGGGCGAATATCGCGTGATCGCGCGCAATGAAGGCAAGTCGTATCAGCACGAATTCAAGGTGATTACCGGCGTGGATTCGGAAATCGCCGTGCTCGCACGCTGACCCGCATCGCGGTTCGAATTCGTTACTCCTCCAATAGACGCTGCAACCGGACTGACCTACCGTAAGCTGCAAAGGCCGCGCGCGGAGATGCCATCCTGTTTGCCGCGCAGAACGGGCCGCGAGCTCACGGGAGGTTTCATGACCGCACTTCGCGCATGGCTGCTGCCTGCCTTGCTGGTCGCCTTCGCGGCGCAGGCACAGGCGCAAACGAAATGGCCGGACCGGCCGGTGAAGTTCATCGT
>JAESGM010000761.1_pt1 | contig 15645 bp, 14 predicted proteins | sample 9269721 | NCBI WGS metagenome assembly JAESGM01 (sample SAMN15720920, study PRJNA650825) | algae metagenome | isolation source: Komarekiella atlantica HA4396-MV6 and co-occurring heterotrophs from... | place: USA: Theobald House, Kauai, HI | collected 2009-07-29 | reverse complement strand
GCCGGGGCCGTAAGCTAGCCTCATGACCTTCTGTCGCCGGCGCGAAAATGCCGGTGGGCCCCGGGCAGGGATGCGATCCGGGGAAGATGGTTGGTCGGCGAGCCGTGTCCGGGTGGGGCGGCGATGGCTGCATCCATCACGATCATTGAAAGGGCCAGGACCGCCCCGCTCCCGCGATGCAAAGCCTCGGACGAAAGTCGCGGGGAATGTCGTGCTGGCTGGCCGGCCGGGAGCATCGCGCGACGCTGCTCGGCATCTCCACGTAAAACGCTCCCGGCATGTTCCCGCGTCTGAAGTTCAGGCGTCGACCGGACGCCGGGAAGAAGGTTCGCGCCAACCGCGCCGTGGTTCAAATCGTGTTAACGAAGCACACGTCCTTTTTGAACAAGTCGAAACGATTTGTCGCGCAATTTCAATTGGTTACTTTAACCCCTTGCCTCGATGTTGCCCAATACCGGCCCCTAAGTGCCCCCAATCGCCCGATAGCAAGCGGGCTTCGCTGGTTACCGGACTTTAAGGACCGGTGGCTTAACCCTTAGAGAACGTGAATGCCGGTCGCAAACCGGGATGCCTGTAAAACGCTTCGCGTGAGGCAACCCATAGATCGGTCAGGAACGGGGTGGCATTTGGTATTGCGTAAACAGGCTGTCCTCGGCGGTGTAGCTGCCGCCATTCTGGGTCTGAGCATCGGCTCGCCCATGGCCGTCGCCGCGCCCGGCGCCGAGCGGACCATTTCGCTTTTTCACATCCACACCAAGGAATCGATCTCCGTCACCTACAAGCGCGACGGCAAGTTCGACGAAGAAGCGCTCAAGAAGCTCAACTGGTTTTTGCGCGACTGGCGCGTCGACGAAGCGACCACGATGGATCGCGAGACGATCGACCTCCTTTGGGAGATGCATACCGAGCTCGGAAGCAGCAAGCCGATCCATATCATCAGCGCGTATCGCTCCGAGAAGACCAACAGCATGCTGCGCAAGACGCGCGGCGGCCAGGCCAAGAAAAGCAAGCACATTACCGGCCAGGCCATCGACGTCACCTTCCCGGATATTCCTCTCAAGCAGCTTCGCTATTCTGCGCTCGTCCACGAAGTCGGCGGCGTCGGCTACTATCCGAATTCCGGCATTCCCTTCGTGCATGTCGACAGCGGCCGCGTCCGCGCCTGGCCGCGGGTCCCGCGCAAAGAGCTCGCCCTGCTGTTCCCGAACGGAAAGACCGAACATCGCCCTTCCAGCGGCGGTCCGGTAACCCCGGCGGATGCTCGCAAGGCACGCGAATCCGACAAGGAATTGGCTCAGCAAATCGCGGCCTTCCACGAAATGCGCAAGAATCCGCGCCGTGTAACGGTCGCGCAGACGACGCCTCCCCCGATGCTGTCGGCACCGCCGCGCCAGGTCGTGACGCAGACGCCTGAAGTGAAGGTCGCTGCCCTCGAAGCCGGCGTTGCGGTCAACGAGGCGGTCGTCGCTCCGGCGCCGAAGCTCGTACGCGGACCGCGCGTCGCCACGCCGCCGCCCTCCGACATTGATCGCGGCCGTCTCGACCAGCTCGTGACGCTCGCCTCGCTGACGCCGAACGACATACCGCCGGCTCTGCGCTCGCGTCCCGACGACGGCGACCGCCACCGTCTCAACGCGCTGATCGACGAGGCGGCCGGCAATGCAGCCGAGCAGCCTAAGCAGGTGCCGCCTCCGGCTGCCGCCCTCCCGCCGCGCCAGTCGCCGGTCAAGCTGGGCGACGACGCCAACAAGGGGCTGAAGCATGGGGCCTCGTGGGTCGCACCGACCGAATTCGACGACGACCATCCGGAAGAGCTTTCCTATCGGCCGTTTCCCATCGCGCCGCTGCTGACGACGACGGCTTCGGCCGACGACGAAGCGCTGGTGAAGATTGTGCATCCGAAAATCGAGCGCACGCTCGAGCTGCTCGACGAGCGCGAGATCGTACTTCCGATGCGCCTGCGCACCGGCGATCAGATCACGCAGGTCCTCTGGGCGCAGCAGTTCAAGGGCAATGCGGTCGAATTCCCCGGGCAGCAGATCGCCGATGCACCGGGCAGCGGGATTACGTCGCGCCCCGTCAGGACGTCTGCTCGATAGGCGCTTTGGCGTGACGCGCGCTGCGCTTCCCGCCTTGAGGGGCGCAGCCCTGCAACCAGGCCTCCTCGATGAGGCGGCCTAGTTCGCGAAAGTCTGCGCTACGCGGCGACGTCGAGCGCCACGCAAGGCCCACGGTGCGGGACGGCTCCGGCTCGACGAAACGCGTCAGCCCGATGTCGCGCCCGCGCGTCTCGAGATTGAGACTCATTTCCGGTAGCAGCGTGATGCCGTAGCCGGCAGCCACCATTTCCACGATGGTCGACAGGCTCGACACGCCGAAAGTATTCACCGTCGATACCTGCTGCAGGCTACAATAGGTGAGCGCCTGCTCGCGCAGGCAATGCCCTTCCTCGAGCAGCAGCAGCCGTTCGTGCTCGATCAGGTCCCGCGTCGCCCGCACCCGGGTCGACAGACGCTTGGACGGCGGCAGCGCCAGGAGAAAACGATCCTCGAACAACGACAGCGTTTCGATTTCCGGCTGCGCCAGCGGCAGCGCCAGCAGCAGCACATCGAGCTTGCCGTCGATAAGCTCCTGCGTGAGCGGCAACGTCTGGGTCTCGCGGACGTGCAGCTCCAGATGCGGGTAGCCCTCGCGCAGCAGCGGCAACAGCGGCGGCAGCATGTAGGGAGCAATCGAGGGAATGACGCCGAGCCGCAGCGTGCCCGACAGCACGTTGTTGCAGTGCTGCGCGTACTCGATCATTTCGTGGACATCGCCGAGGATGCGCGCCGCCCGCTGTGCGATCTCGCGCCCCTTGTCGGACAGCAGCACGCCCGAACGCGTGCGCTCGACCAGGATGAGGCCGAGTTGCTGCTCCAGCTCGTGGATCTGCATCGACAGCGCCGGCTGCGTGACGGCGCAGCTCTCGGCAGCGCGCCCGAAGTGTTGCTCGCGGGCGAGCGCGTCGAAGTAGCGGAGCTGCTTGAGTGTGACGTGCGGAGGCATAAGAAACTCTGATCCTATACCGAACAAGATACGATTAGATCTTATGCATCCTACTGTCTATATCGAGTGCATCGGATTGGGCTGCACCACCCGGGTGCTCACCCAGATGTGACCGGCGGGGCGGGGGCAACCCCTCCTCTCTAGCCGTGGGCGCCTCGGACGAGCGCCGAATCGGACCGAGGCGCTCTTTTCATTCTCTGCCCTGCGTGGTGGCGCGCTGCTTCGAGCGGCGCGCCACTTTCTCATTCGGCGGCGATCATCGCGTCGGCGCGGTTATCCACGTCGGCTCCCGGCATGGCTAGCATACCCAGCGCGTGCAGATAGACTTCCAGCACCGCATCCTCTTCCTGCCGCTCGGTGGCGCTCTTCTTGCGCAACCGTACGACCTGGCGCAGCACCTTAACGTCGAAGCCTAGTCCCTTTGCTTCGAGGAACTTATCGCGGATGTCGCCGGCGAGCGCCTTCTTCTCCTCCTCGAGCCGCTCGATTTGCTCGACGATCTGGCGCAACTGGTTTTGCGCCGAGGCCTGGAGCGTCGTCATCGGTTTCTCCCGTCTTGATAATGTGCCTCGACGCTATCGGCGCCGCCTTGCCGCTTCAAGGCGACGGCTCAAGCCATCCAGAGGATTCGTTCGACGGTGGATGGATATGCGCCGCACGGTTGACGGCGCTTGTGCCGAATCAGCCCTTGTGCGTCGGCGCCGATTTGGAAAACGCGGCTTGCGCTTCGGAGGAGGCTTCGGTCTGGTGCAGCCTCTGCCACTCTTCGTAAGGCATGCCGTAGACGATCTCGCGCGCTTCGTCCTTGCCGATCTCGATGCCGCGCTCGGCAGCCGCTTCCTGGTACCACCGCGACAGGCAGTTGCGGCAGAAGCCGGCAAGATTCATGAGGTCGATGTTCTGCACGTCGGTGCGTCCGCGCAGGTGAGCCACCAGTCGGCGGAATGCTGCCGCTTCCAGTTCCACAGTCGTCGCCGGATCGATGTCCTTCATGGGCTGCTCCTCTCCGCTGGGCTCGAGTACGGCGGAGGATCGTCGGTGTCCGTGTGCGAGCCAAAATATTGCACCCGGTGGGTCGCCTCCCAAAGGTCGGCCCGGGCAAAAATACTCTTGGTCGCCGCTGCGATCAGTTCGCCCCACTCCAGCTGGCCCTCGGGCTCGGCAATGAGATCCTGCCTCACCTCGAGGATGGTATGGGCGAGCCCGCGGCGGGTCCCGTGCTGCCACATGCAGTCGCCGGCAAGCTTGCCGTCGTACGGCTCGTTCTCGCCAACCACGAGACGCTTGTCCGCGCGCAGCGCGTCCAACAGAGGAACCGAGAAGCGATAGTCGCGATCCCACAAGACCGCTGCGTGCCAAGGGCGAGGCACCCCTTTCCAGTTGTCGGTGAAGCTGTGGATCGACAACAGCACCGGGGGCACGCCTGCCGCCGAGCATTGCTCGATGAGGGCATCGATCTGCTGATGATAGGGCTCATAGTAGTGGGCAACGCGCCGGTCGCGATCGGCCGCATCGAGGTGCCGATTTCCCGGGATCACCGCACCGTCGGCGATCCGCATGATCAGGGTCGGGTCGTCGAGCCCGCGGTTCGGATCGATAAGCAGCCGCGAGAAGCGTGTACAGATGGCCGGCACGCCGAGGATGCGCGCCACGTGCCGGGTGACCGCGGCGGCACCGATGTCGTAGGCGATGTGGCGGGCGAGCTGCGTGGCCGGCAGGCCGAGGCTACCGTAATCCTCGGGGAGCGTATTGACGGCATGATCGCAGAGCAGCAGCAGGCCTGCGTCGCAGCGGCCTGAAATCACTTCGAAACTGTCGGTAATGAGAGGGGGAGCAACCGCTACGGGTTCGCCCCGGTCGGAATCGGGCATGCCCCGAATATAGTCTCACGCCTCCGCCTAGGCCACCGTCCGCGTCCGCGCGCCGCTTGACGTGCGGAGGGCGATTGCGCAAACCAACGATGCGCAGGGGGAGATAATGATCACAAGCTGGATGCTGGCGCCTTACGGCCGCCTCCGGGCGGCCTGCACGGCATCGCAATGCCGCCAAGTTCCTGGAAAAGAACAGGCGCTACCGCTGGTTCGGCCACGCGCCGAGTGCAGCATGCAGGCCAGCGGCTGCGGCAGGTCGTTAATTCCACTCCGACCGGCATAATCGGGAGCGAAGAGCGTGTTGCCCTGGCGGGAAGAGCGGTGGCAATGGGCGCGGCAGCTTGTCGCCGCCATAGCTACAACATTTGCTCTCGCGGCCAGCGCAACGTACGCCAACGCTGACCTGAAGCTGTGCAATTCGACCTCGAGCCGCGTCGGCGTAGCAATCGGTTATCAGGACGCATCCGGATGGGCCACCGAAGGCTGGTGGAACATCGCCTCGCAAACCTGCGAGACCCTGCTGAAGGGTGCCGTCCCGAGCCGGTTTATTTACGTTCACGCTTTAGACTACGACCGCGGTGGCGAATGGGTCGGCACCAACTTCATGTGCACGCAAGATAAGTCTTTCGCCATCCGCGGAGTCCACGATTGTCAGCAGCGCGGCTACAAACGCACCGGCTTCTTCGAGGTCGATACGGGAGAGTCGCAGGAGTGGACCATCCGCCTCACCGACCCCGAGGCAAGTGAAAAATGAGACGTCAACGACGGGTCAAGGTGCTCGCAACCTTGGGCCCTGCCTCGTCCGCCACGGAAATGATCGAGCGCCTGTTTTTGGCGGGCGTCGACGTGTTCCGCATCAACATGAGCCATTCCTCGCACGAGACGGCGCGCGCGCTCCTCAACTCGATACGCTGGGTCGGCAAGCGGCACCGGCATCCGATCGGCATTCTCGCTGACCTCCAGGGCCCCAAGTTCCGCGTCGGCGAGTTCGCCAGCGGGCGCGTGTTCGTCAACGACGGCGCTATTTTTCGTTTCGAGCGGGCCGAAAAGCCGGGCACCAACGAGAGCGTCCACCTTCCCCATCCGCAGATCTTCACCGCTGTCGAGCCGGGGCACACGCTCCTACTCGACGACGGCAAGCTGCGCATGCGCGTCATCGAGAAAACGAATAACTCGATCTCTGCCGAGGTGCTCGTCGGGGGCGCCCTGTCGAGCCGCAAGGGCATCGCGCTGCCGGACACGCTGCTCCCGGTCGGCCCGCTGACCGAGAAGGATCGCGCCGACCTCGCCCACATGCTCAAGCTCGGCGTCGACTGGGTGGCGCTATCGTTCGTGCAGCGCGGCGAGGACATCGAGGAAGTGCGCCGGCTCGTCGGCGATCGCGCGGCAATTCTCGCCAAGATCGAAAAGCCCTCGGCCATCGCCGACCTCGACGCGATCATCGCCGCGGCTGACGGCCTCATGGTCGCCCGCGGCGACCTCGGTGTCGAAATGCCCGTCGAGCGCGTTCCCGGTCTACAGAAGCAGATCACGCGCAAGGCGCGCGCCGCCGGCAAGCCGGTGGTCGTCGCCACGCAGATGCTCGAGAGCATGATCTCTTCGCCGGTGCCGACGCGCGCGGAAGTGTCCGACGTGGCGACCGCTGTCTTCGACGGCGCCGATGCGGTGATGCTCTCCGCCGAGTCGGCAATCGGCCAGTTCCCGCTCGAAGCCATCCAGATGATGGACCGCATCGCCATCGAGGTGGAAGGCGACCCCAGCTACGACGCCATCGTCCACGCCACGACGACGACCCCGCAGCCGACGGGTGCCGACGCCATCGCCGCGGCCGCGCACGCCATCGCCGACACCGTGAAGCTCTCCGCAATCGTCTGCTATACGGCAACGGGCTCGACGGCCCTGCGCGTAACGCGCGAGCGGCCCGGACTGCCGATCATGGGCCTGACGCCCATCGAAGCCACGGCCCGGCGCCTGTCGCTGGTTTGGGGCATTCAGTCGGTTCTCACAGCCGACCCGGCTACGCTAACCGACATGGTCAGCAAGGCCTGCCGCATCGCCTTCGACGAAGGCTTCGTGAAGCCGCACGACGGGATTTTGATAACCGCCGGCGTGCCGCTCGGCTCGCCCGGTGCGACCAACATGATCCGCATCGCCTTCGTCGACGAGAACGGTGCTCCCGTCGCCGAGGTTCGCTGAAGGCAGGGCGATCGCTAGATGCCCTGCCCCTCTACCTCGACCGATAGCTCGTCGGCGGTTTCCTTGGCGCCGTCGAGATGCGGATTGATCTTGAGGATTTCCTTGTAGGCCTGCAGAGCCGCCTTTTTCTGGCCCGTCTCGCGCAGAATGCGGGCGAGACCTTCCAGGGCCTTGAAGTGCTTCGGCTCTAGCGCCAGCGCACGGCGCAGATCGCCAACTGCGGCTTCGTAATTGTTGAGCATGTAGTAGACGTAGGCGCGGCGGTTCCAGCCCTCGGCGTACGCCGGCGCCAGTTCGACAACGGCATCGAGGAACTGCAGCGCCAGCTCTTTCTTGTCGTCGGTGATAGCTTTCGCCGAGCGGCTCATGAGCAGGCCGACGGTATCGCTGCCGGACTGCAGCCACAGCGTCTCGATGCTCTCGGCAATCGGTGCGGCCTGGGTGGCGTCGTTAGCGCTGGCGAGGTGCCCGTAAAGCTCGCCGAGCAGTTCCTCGCGGCTGAGCTTTGCGGCGGGCTTCTTCGCCTCGTCTGCGCGCTCGGAGGGATGCTGCGGGGGCTTGTCGGAGGGGAATATGGCGCCGGGCGGCGGCTCGACCAGCGGGTATCCGCGCTCCTGAGGGGCCGCCTGTGGCGGCGCCGAAGGATTGTCGACAGGCGGTTGCTGCGCCCAAGCGGGAGCGCCAACGGCCAAGGCACACAGGGCCAGCAGTGAAATGAAGCGGGGCATCGGGCTGCGCATCCTCGAAATGTAGGACGGCGCAGCGTAGGCGTCAAAAGGTGGCGCGAGTGCGCCCGTCAGCCCTGGCGCGCCTTGAAGCGCCGCTGCACCTTGTTGATGATGTAGACCTTGCCCTTGCGACGCACCAGACGGTTGGCGCGATGACGCGAGCGCAGGGATTTCAGAGAATTACGAACCTTCATTGCAACACCGACAGTCAAAGGATGGTGGGCGCGACAGGGATCGAACCTGTGACCCCTACGATGTCAACGTAGTGCTCTACCGCTGAGCTACGCGCCCCAGAGGCGCGGTTCTATGCGCTCCGCCCCGCCAAGGTCAATACTTGATTGCGGGGGCGCGTCATGCCGCCAGCAGGCGATCTACCTCGCGCACAAGGTCCTTGAGATGGAAGGGCTTCGACAGGACGCGCGCGTCCTTGGGTGCTGCCTGGTCATTATTGAGGATAACGGCCGCAAAACCGGTGATGAACATGATCTTGAGGTCGGGGTCGAGTTCGCTGGCCCGGCGGGCCAGTTCAATGCCGTCCATCTTCGGCATGACGATATCGGTGAGCAGCAGGGTGAACGGTTCGGTCTTGAGGCGCTCGAAAGCTTCCTCGCCATTGGGGAATGCCGTAACTTCGTAACCGGCCTTCTTGAGGGCCCGGACCAGGAAGCCGCGCATCGAGTCGTCGTCTTCAGCGAGCAGGATGCGAGAGATGGTTACGCGCGAGGGCTTTGCAGTCATGGCTACTCTGAAACTACCGTTGGCGACGCGCCCGTAGGCGTATTTGCCGGGCTTCGCCCGACTGTGGTGCGACTATGGTAAATGGGAGATGAACCAAACCCCACGACGAGCGAATCGGGCCTAGGGTTCTCCACCACGAGGCCATTAGCCCTGCCGTCCCCCGATGGACATATTGAGCTGACGTAGGCAGAGTGAGCAAGGGCGATGTGTTCGCTTGAGACGCATTGTCCCGCACCTGCTGTTTTTTATTCCCTCGTGCTGTTGAGCGGCACACCATTCCGTTCCGGCGCTTAACGCGAGAGCAATCGCCACCAGCATGCCCGCGCACGATATTTTGCCCTTTCCGGCGGAGCTGCTTCCGCCGTTTACCGTCACGAGGCCGGATGAGCAGGCCGCTCCGTTCGTGCTGTGCTCGCCACACTCGGGCAGCGTTTACCCAAAGGGCTTTATCGAGCAGTCGAGACTGAGCCCGCTCGCGCTACGCAAATCCGAAGACTGCCTGGTCGACGAGCTATTTTCGCCGATAGCCGCGGCCGGCGTACCGATGATCGCAGCGCGTTTTCCGCGCGCCTATCTCGATGTCAATCGGGAGCCCTATGAACTCGATCCGGAATTGTTTCGAGATCCTCTTCCCGACTTCGCCAATTCTCAATCGGTGCGAGTCGCAGGCGGCTTGGGGACGATCGCCCGCATCGTCGCCGACGGCGAGGAGATCTACCGGGACAAGCTGCCCCTGGCGGCCGGCCTGCAACGCGTGGAGCAGCTCTACATCCCATTCCATGCGGCTTTGTGCGAGCTCATCGAGAACACGCGGCGGCGCTTCGGCTATGCGATCCTCATAGACTGCCATTCCATGCCGTCCGCCGCCATGGCCCCCGCCGGCGGGCCGCGCCCCGACATGGTCATCGGCGACCGCTTCGGAGCATCCGCCGACTGCAAGATCACCCGCTTCGTCAGGGATGCACTGATCGGCCTCGGCTACGAGGTGCACATGAACCGCCCCTACGCCGGCGGCTATATCACCGAGCACTATGGAAAGCCGGCGCGCGACGTCCACGCGATCCAGATCGAGATCAACCGCGGCCTTTACCTCGACGAACACTCATTACGACCCAAGTCCGGCTATGCGGAGCTACGAGCCGACCTCGAAAGCCTCGCCGCTCCCCTGCTTACGGGACTGCCGGCCCTGCTGGAACGCCGCGCGGCCGCAGAGTGATCAGCGCCTGTGCAGAACGATTGCAAAGCTATGCAGTATACACATGCTGCATCGCACAATCGTCGCGCCATCCCGATGATCTAGATGGTTTATCAGCCGACTGAACACTATCGCTGGCAGGTGCACTCTGGCGCCGGACAACCTCCCCGAGCTGTGCGCGGGCCCCGTCGGGGGGGCCAGGCATGAAAAAAGGGCCGTCCGGGTCACGAACGGCCCAAGTCTAGGGAGGAAACGCCCAAGGAGGGCTACGACAAACGAGCCGGGCTCGCGATGTCGCATTGCAAAACTAAGGGTGCGCCGCAGCAATTTCAAATGCGTTTTTTGCAGAGCTGCACATCGAGAAACGAAGGGCTCTGCTGAGAGCTTGGGCAGCGAGGTCCCGGACATGAAAAAAGGCCGTCCGGGTGACGAACGGCCCAAGTCTAGGGAGGAAACGCCCAAGTGGGCTACGGTAACGTAGGACGTCCAATGTCACCGCGCAATTTAGGTATGACTTTGTTCGCCACCCACAGCAAGGATCGTCGGGCAACGAGGCCATCATTCGTGTTAATGTGTCGCTCGATGGCCACACACAATTGATCAAATGTCACATAAGAGGATTTTCCTCTGTTTGAATCTCAGCCGGCCGAAATCAGGACATTGAAATGTCGAACGAAAATAAGAAACTCGCTGCGCAAGCTCATGTGGCGGATCCGACACATAGCGAAGCCGCCGAGCTTCTCGCTTTCGCGCACAGCCTGGCTGACATCTCCGGCGAGGCCATCCTCCCCCACTTTCGCAGCCGACTCGATGTCGTGAACAAGGCGGACGGCGGCGCCTTCGACCCCGTCACTCTCGCCGACGAAGCGGCGGAGCGGGCTATCGCTGCTGCCGTCAAGGCCCGCTGGCCCGAGCATGGATTTGTCGGCGAAGAGTACGGCACCACCCAGCCGGACGCGCGCATGCGATGGGTTGTCGATCCGATCGACGGCACGCGAGCATTCATCATGGGCGCCCCCATGTGGGGTACGCTCATCGGCCTTCTCGACCGCGATCAACCGATACTCGGCCTGATGGACCAGCCCTACACCCGCGAGCGGTTCTGGTCACAGGCCGACGGCGCCTTGATGCGCGATGCGAACGGCGCGACCCGCCCAATCACCACTCGGCCCTGTTCGCAGCTAGGAGACGCGGTGCTTTCGACCACCCATCCCGACCTCTTTGCCGCTGGCGAGGAGGCAGATGGTTTTGCCCGGCTCAAGTCGCAGGTGCGCATGACGCGCTACAGCGGCGATTGCTACGCTTACTGCCTGCTCGCTGCGGGTTTCGTCGACCTGATCGTCGAGGCGGGGTTGAAGCCTTTCGACATCGTCGCGCTCATCCCCATCATCGAGCGCGCTGGCGGCCGCATCACTACCTGGGAAGGTGCATCGGCTCATAACGGTGGACGCATTATCGCCGCCGGCGATGCAGAGTTGCACGCTAAGGCAATGGCCGTGCTGGCGAACTAACCGGAAGTTAAGCGACCTTCGTCTCGACGCCGAGGTAGGCATCGAACGCCGCCCAGAAGCGCGTGCGGATAGCGTCGTTCTCCTGCAGGATCTCGTGCCGCGACCCCGGCATAAGAATGCAGGAGGAAACCTTTGCGCCGGCCGCGAAATTCTCGATGGCGCGCTCGGAAACCACCGTGTCGTTGGACGCTGCAAACATCAGCAGCGGCACATTTATCCGGCTGGGGTAGTCGCTCCGGCTGAGGCACCGGCAGGAACGCAGAGCGGCGCGAAACCAGCCGACCGTAGGCGAGCCGATACCAAGCTGCGGCGCGAGGTCGAGTATGGCTTTGGAGCGCAGCCACCGCTCGTGGTCGGTCGTAAGCGGGTTGTTCTCGAAGCCTTGCCCGGTGGTCAGCTCGTCCGATCCACCGACGACATAGGACGTGGACATCCCAAACAAGCTCGCCGCTTCGGCATACGCGGTAGCGCGCCCGGCGGTGGTACCCATGCAGGCCTCGGCGATCGCGATCATCGGCGACGTGAGCACGATCCGCTCGAACCAGAGCCCCGGCATGGTTGCGTTGCGCAGAAGGATGTTGCCGCCCATGGAGTGCCCCAGGCCGATGAACGGCGGCGGGCAATCCGGGAGCACGATATCCTTCATGAAGCGGATGAGATCGCGGTCGTACTCCCAGAACCCGCGCACGTGCCCCTTGCGCGGGTTCGGCAGCATGCGCTGCGAGCCGCCCTGTCCGCGCCAGTCCATGGTGGCGACGGCGAAACCGCGCCGCCGCAGATCGGCGATGACCTCGAAGTACTTCTCGATGAATTCGGCCCGCCCGGAAAACAGGCAGACCGTACCCCGCCGCGGAACGCGGGTTGCATCCCAGCGTGCATAGCGAAGCGATGCCCCATCGTATCCGCTGAACACGCCGACAGTAGCGCCGCTGGGAACCGGATTCTTAGCTAACGATACCAGTTCCATTGCGCCTCCAGGCGTTGGCCGACTCTTCGCCGACTATATACCCGGAGCGCGCAACTAGGACCAAGCCGCAGATAGGCCCACAGATCAGTAGCGGTCACCCCAATAGCGGGCCCGCTCGGCAAACCGTCCGAAGCCGCCGCGACGCAGCGGTTTGGCGTCGACCACCTCGCCCGAGCACCTGTCGATGGTCAGATCGTACAGCCGCCCGCCAGGACGGCGCGCTCGTACATGAACGACCTCACCGTCCGGCTCGATGTCATGGAAATGCCGCCAGCCGGCGTCGCGCAGCCTGTCGCGTGCCAGTTCGCGCGGTACGCACCGATCAGCATAACGGGCCGGATATGGTGGCTCGAAATCATCGGGAACGTCGGCATAGCGATCAGGTGGAGGCGGCCCTTTGCCGTACGTGTCGCCGTACTCGTACGGATAGAGGTCGGCGGCAGTGGCGGGAAGTGCGTATGCAGCGGCGGACAGGGCGAGCGCTGCGGCAACGAGACGAACGTGCGCCGGCATTCGGTTCTCTCCTTTAAACGCGGGTTGATGCTCCTCCCAAAGCCGGTTGAGGGTGATCGGTTCCACATGAACCGCTCATGAAGGCAGGATGAATAAGTGTTGCAGCAAGGTAACTTGCTCGGATCCGGCCGGGCCTTGAACGCCTCATCCGGCCTCCTAAATACCTCGTGCGCACGCCCGACCGGGGTGCGCAGCAACTACCCAGCCTGGCCATCACGGCAGGCATAAGCATGTCGCTCAATCATCGGAGGATATGTCATGCGACAGTTCGACTTTGCCCCTCTCTACCGCTCGACCGTCGGCTTCGACCGTCTTGCGCAGCTCCTGGACAGTGTCGGCGGCTTCGAAGCGGACGGGTACCCGCCGTACAACATCGAACGCCTCGGCGATAACGACTACCGCATCACCATGGCGGTGGCCGGCTTCAACAAAGATGAGTTCAAGATCGAGGTCAAAGAGCAGAGCTTGGTCGTCTCCGGCGAGAAGAAGCCCGAGCAGAAAGAGCGCGTTTTCCTGCATCGAGGCATCGCGGCCCGCTCCTTCGAGCGCCGCTTCCAGCTTGCCGATCACGTCGAAGTGACGGGCGCCGACTTTACCGACGGACTTCTGCACATCGACCTCGTCCGCAACCTGCCCGAGCGCATGAAGCCGCGCACCGTTGCGATCGGCACTTCGGGCGCCAAGCAGATCGAAACCACCGCGGCGTAACGCTCCCAAGCTTCGCCACGCACGCAGGGGCGGTTGTCGGTTCTCCGGCAGCCGCCTTTCAGCATGTTTGAAACGACTTCTTCCCGCCTTGATGCTTGTGTGAGCAGGCGAAATCTGCGAAGCTCCGCGAAAGGTCAGTAATCCTGTCCTTTATGGCCCTCGCGGGCGCCCTGTCACGCGAGACGAGCCAGAAGGCCGGGAGCGAGCGAGTTACTTGTTTTATGCGGCGTTTCAAGGCCCGTCGACGCGGCTACAGGGCCGCTCCGGAGCAACGAGTGCCGACGAGCAGCTCAGCCTCGATCTGGCGATGTTATTTCCCCGCCGCTTGGCGCCGGTGATCCCGGCGGCAAGTGGCTCGATCTGTCCGCACTATGCGCATGACGCTGCAACGTCCCGCACCGAGGTCGCAGTATGACTGAGAGCCAAGATATGAGCGAAATCGAGCCCATCGGCGAAAACGGGGCACCTCAGGCCCAGGGACTTTACGATCCGGCCAACGAGCGGGATGCGTGCGGCGTCGGCTTCATCGCCGATCTCAAAGGACGCAAGTCGCACAAAATCGTCTCCGACGCGCTCGCCATCCTGGCTAATCTCGAGCACCGCGGCGCCGTGGGCGCCGACCCGCTTGCCGGCGACGGCGCCGGCATCCTGGTGCAGATCCCGCACGACTTCCTGAAGGAAGAGTGCAAGGCGCTCGGCTTCGATCTGCCGCCGCCCGGGCGATATGCCGTCGGCCAGATCTTTATGCCGCGCGACGAGCGCTTGCGCGCGCACTGCGAGCGCGTTTGGGCGCGCATCCTCAAGGAAGAAGGCCTCGAGCTGCTTGGCTGGCGCGACGTGCCGGTCGACAACTCGTCGCTGTCCGAGCTGGTGATCGCCACTGAGCCGGTGCATCGTCAGATCTTCATCGGCCGGCCGTCGACCTATCTCGACCAGGACGACTTCGAGCGCGCGCTGTACGTGACGCGCAAGGTCGTCTCCAACGCACTGCTGCAGTCCTACAAGAACCGCGATATCGGTCACTACACGGTGTCGCTGTCTTCGCGCACCCTCGTCTACAAGGGCATGTTCCTGTCGTATCAGGTGAAGGCCTATTACAAGGACCTGTCGGACCCGCGCTTCGTGTCGGCCATGGCGCTGGTGCACCAGCGCTTCTCCACCAACCCAGTCCCCTCGTGGAAGCTGTCGCACCCATACCGCATGGTTGCGCACAATGGCGAGATCAACACGCTGCGCGGCAACGTAAACTGGATGGCCGCCCGCCAGGCTTCGGTGACTTCGCCGCTCTACAGCGAGGACATCTCCAAGCTGTGGCCCATCTCCTACGAGGGTCAGTCGGACACTGCGTGTTTCGACAATGCGCTCGAATTTCTCGTCATGGGCGGCTACTCGCTGACCCATGCCGCGATGATGCTCATCCCGGAAGCCTGGGCGGGCAACCCGCTCATGGACCGCAAGCGCCGCGCCTTCTACGAGTACCACGCCTGCCTGATGGAGCCGTGGGACGGTCCGGCCGCCATGTGCTTCTCCGACGGCCGCCAGATCGGCGCCACTCTCGACCGCAACGGCCTGCGTCCGGCGCGCTACCTCGTCACCAAGGACGGCTTGGTGATCATGGCTTCGGAGTCCGGCGTGCTGCCGGTTCCGGAGGAATCGATCATTCAGAAGTGGCGCTTGCAGCCCGGCAAGATGCTGCTCATCGATCTGGAAAAGGGCCGCATCATCTCGGACGAGGAACTGAAGGCCGAGATCGCCGCCTCGCACCCGTATGAGACCTGGCTGAAGCGCACGCAGATCCTGGTGTCCGATCTGCCGCTTCCGAAGCAGCGCTCACAGGCAAAGAAGTCGAACGTGTCGCTGCTCGATCTGCAGCAGGCATTCGGATACACGCAGGAAAGCACCAAGCTGCTGATGGCGCCGATGGCCGAAACCGGCCAGGAAGCGATCGGCTCCATGGGCACCGACACGCCGATTTCGGCGCTGTCGTCGAAGCCGAAGCTGCTGCACACCTACTTCAAGCAGAACTTCGCGCAGGTGACGAACCCGCCGATCGACTCGATCCGCGAAGAGCTCGTCATGAGCCTCGTGTCATTCATCGGTCCGCGTCCGAACCTGCTAGATCTGGAAGGCACGTCGAAGCAAAAGCGCCTCGAGGTGTACCAGCCGATCCTCA
>JAESGM010000760.1_pt1 | contig 15662 bp, 16 predicted proteins | sample 9269721 | NCBI WGS metagenome assembly JAESGM01 (sample SAMN15720920, study PRJNA650825) | algae metagenome | isolation source: Komarekiella atlantica HA4396-MV6 and co-occurring heterotrophs from... | place: USA: Theobald House, Kauai, HI | collected 2009-07-29 | reverse complement strand
GCGTCACGTCCACGTCTGCAATCTCAATCGGGCCCGACAAAACACGAAGTTGGAGTGGTTCTAGCCACGCAGTTTCCGCGTCATCCCGGCCGAAGTCCGAGCGCAGCGAGGCGAGAGCCGGGATCCATTCCGTGACCTCGAAACTCACGGAATGGATCCCGGACAGCCGCTCTCCGCTGCGCTGCGATCAGCTTCCGTAATGACCCCCGACCGGCCTAGTTCCCCACATCCATATCCGTGATCTGCTTCTCCCCCTCGATCTCCTCATACGCCAGCAGCACGTCCATGCCTTCCGCGATCGCCTCGACGTCGAACTCGCCCGGCAATTTGTAGACATTGCCGTTTTCGAGCGTGATCGTCATCGCCTCGCGGTCGATGGCGGTGATCGGGCCTTCGTCGTTGGCGGCGAGGGCGCCCGAGGCGAAGAGCGTGGCGGCGGCGGTGAGAAGGGCGATCTTGCGCATCAGATGGAATCCTCCGGATGATCGAGAGGATGTTTGAATCGAAACAATGTGTCAAAACTCCGCGCGGTTTGACCCTCCGCGAAAACGCCAATAGAAGCGGTGGCGAAACGGCCTTCGAGGGGCCGGCGGGGCAGGGACCAGCATGTCGCACAACACGTTCGGGCATCTCTTTCGCGTGACGACCTGGGGCGAGAGCCACGGGCCGGCGCTCGGCTGCGTGGTCGACGGCTGCCCGCCCGGCATCCGGTTCCAGCTTTCCGACATCCAGGCCGATCTCGACCGCCGCCGGCCCGGCAAGTCGCGCTTCGTCACCCAGCGCCAGGAGCCCGACCAGGTGAAGATCCTGTCGGGCGTGCTCGAGGACGGCGACGAACTCGTGACCACCGGCACGCCCGTCTCGATGCTGATCGAGAACGTCGACCAGCGCTCCAAGGATTATGGCGAGATCGCCCGGCAATACCGCCCCGGCCATGCCGACTACACCTACGACGTCAAATACGGCCTGCGCGACTATCGCGGCGGCGGGCGCTCGTCCGCCCGCGAGACGGCGGCGCGCGTCGCGGCCGGCGCGCTCGCCCGCAAGGTGGTACCGGGCATGGTGGTGCGCGGCGCGCTCGTCTCGATGGGCGTCAAGGACATCGACCGCGCCAACTGGGACTGGGATTTCGTCCAGTCGGCAGACAACCCGTTCTTCACGCCCGATCCGAAATCCGTATCCGTCTTCGAGGATTATCTCGACGGCATCCGCAAGGCCGGCTCCTCCGTCGGCGCCATCGTCGAGATCGTCGCCGACAACGTCCCCGCCGGCCTCGGCGCGCCGATCTACGCCAAGCTCGATCAGGAGATCGCGTCGGGCCTGATGTCGATCAACGCCGTCAAGGGCGTCGAGATCGGCAACGGGTTCGAGGCGGCGCGCATCACCGGCGAGGAGAACGCCGACGAGATGCGCATGGGCAATGACGGCCCGCGCTTCCTGACCAACAAGGCCGGCGGCATTCTCGGCGGCATTTCGACCGGCCAGCCGGTCGTCGCCCGCTTCGCCGTCAAGCCGACCTCCTCCATCCTCAACACCCGCCAGTCGATCGACGTCGACGGCCAGGAAGTGGACGTCCGCACCAAGGGCCGCCACGACCCCTGCGTCGGCATCCGCGCCGTGCCGATCGGCGAAGCCATGGTCGCCTGCGCGATCGCCGATCACTATCTGAGACATCGCGGCCAGACGGGCCGGGTCAATTAGGGGAGTGGGGGAATAGGGGAGTAAGAGAGTAAATGAAATTCGAGGATGCGGCCAACGCCGGCGCCTCTTTTTTCCCTATTCCCCTACCTCCCTTACTCCCCTACTCCCCCCACTCCGAAAGACGCTTCATGCCCTACGACCAGCAAAAAACCGTCGAAGCCATCCGCGCCTTCGAGCGCGGCGAGATCGTCGTCGTCATGGACGATGACGGGCGCGAGAACGAGGGCGACCTGATCGTCGCCGCCGTGCACTGCACGCCCGAGAAGATGGCCTTCATCGTGCGCCACACCTCGGGCATCGTCTGCACGCCGATGACGCGCGAGGACGCCAAGCGGCTGAACCTGAACCCGATGGTCGCTGACAATGACGCGCCGCATTCGACGGCCTTCACCGTCTCGGTCGACTTCAAGCACGGCACGACGACGGGCATCTCGGCCGAGGATCGCACGCTGACGGCGCGCAACCTTGCCAATGGCAATGTCGGCGCGTCCGATTTCGTGCGTCCCGGCCACATCTTCCCGCTCGTCGCGCGCGAGGGCGGGGTGCTCATGCGCTCCGGCCACACCGAGGCCGCGGTCGATTTGTGCAAGCTCGCCGGCCTGCCGGCGGTCGGCGTCATCTGCGAACTCGTCAACGATGACGGCACGGTGATGCGCGGCCCGCAGGTGCAGGGCTTCGCCCGCCAGCACGGCCTGAAGGAAGTCTCCGTCGCCGACCTGATCGCCTATCGCCAGCGCCAGGAAACGCTGATCGAGCGCATCTCCGATTTCGAGATCGAGACGCCCGGCGGCAAGGCGCGCGCGCTGACCTACCGCCTGCCATGGGACACGATGCACCATCTCGCCATCGTCTTCGGCGACATCCGCGACGGCCGCGACGTGCCGGTCCGCCTTCACACCGAGGACGTCGTCGCCGACGTGTTCGGCGCCGGGTCCGAGCTGAAGGACCTCCTGTCGAAGTTTGGATCCGAACGCGGCGTCCTCGTCTATCTGCGCGAAGGTTCGGTAGGTGTCGCGCACAATGCGCGCAACCGGCCGATGGGCGAGCGCGAGGCGCATGAGGAGGCGCTGGTGCGCGAGGACGAATGGCGCGAGATCGGCCTCGGCGCGCAGATCCTGCGCGATCTCGGCATCTCGTCGATCCGGCTCTTGGCGTCGCGCCCGCGCCACTATATCGGCCTCGAGGGCTTCGGCATCGAAATCGCGTCGACCGAAATCATCCAGAGCTGATCGCTGTTGATCGCTCGGCCGAAGTGAAATCGGGGCGTGGTCACGCGCCCTGATCGGCCCTATATCAAGCGCCCATGGTCACACGTCTCTACACGCACCCGATCTATCTCGAACATCTGATGCCCGCCGGCCACCCCGAGCGGCCGGATCGCCTGCGCGCGTTGGAACGTGCGCTGGAGGCCGAGGCGTTCGACCGGCTCGACCGGCATCTGTCGCCGATAGGCGACATCGAGACGGTGCTCTATGCCCACCCGCAAAGCCATGTCGACAAGCTGCGGGCGCTGATCCCCTCGGAGGGACTGGCGAGCATCGACGGCGACACCACCGTCAGCCCGAAGAGCCTCGACGCCGCGCTCACGGCCGTCGGCGCCGCCAATGCGGCGGTGGACGACGTCTTCGCCGGCCGCGCCGACAACGTCTTCGTCGCCTCGCGCCCGCCCGGCCACCACGCCGAGAAGGCGACGGCGATGGGCTTCTGCCTCTTCAACCACGCCGCCATCGCCGCTCGCCACGCCCAGAAGGCGCAGGGCGCCGAGCGCGTCGCGATCGTCGATTGGGACGTCCACCACGGCAACGGCACGCAGGACATCTTCTACGACGACCCGACCGTCCTCTACTGCTCGACCCACCAGATGCCGCTCTACCCCGGCACCGGCGCCAAATCCGAGACCGGCGCCGGCAACATCGTCAACGCGCCGCTCGATCCAGGCACCGGCAGCGAAAGCTTCCGCGAAGCGTTCGACAGCCGCGTGCTTCCCGCGCTCGACCAGTTCCGCCCCGACCTCATCATCATCTCTGCCGGTTTCGACGCGCACCACCGCGACCCGCTCGCCGAGATCAACCTGACCGAGGACGATTTCGACTGGGCGACCGGCGAGTTGATGGAGCGCGCGACGCGCCATTCGAACAACCGCCTCGTCTCGCTGCTCGAAGGCGGCTACGACCTGCAGGGCCTGGCCTTCTCGGCCGCCGTCCACATCGCCCGCCTGATGAAGGGATGACCATGACCGACCAGACCACCCCGAATGCCGACATCAAGGCGATGAGCTTCGAACAGGCGCTCGAAGCGCTCGAACGCATCGTCGACGACCTGGAGCGCGGCGACGTCCCCCTCGACCAGTCGATCCGCATCTACGAGCGCGGCGAAGCGTTGAAAGCCCATTGCGACCAGCTTCTGAAGGCCGCCGAGGACAAGGTGGAAAAGATCAGGCTGTCGCGCGACGGCAAGCCCATGGGCACGGAGCCGCTCGACGGGGAGTAGACTCAAAAGCTTGAAAATGATGTCAGCCAACGCTATCTTAGCCAGACTTAGCTAAGGAGGTGGCGATGTCTACCGTCAACATGCTGGAAGCCAAGAGCTCTTTGTCCCGTCTTGTCGATGCGGTCGAGAGCGGTGTGGAAAGCGAGATCATCATCGCGCGCAATGGCAAGCCGGCGGCAAAACTTGTGCCGCTGGGCGCGCGAGGTATGAAGATGGTTCGCTTCGGGCACGCTAGAGGGAAGTATCCGCCACTCGACTATGAAGCCTTTCAGGCGCTCGACGCTGAGGTGGAGGCTATGTTCTTCAGCGATGAAAAGCAGAAGACGTGAGGCTCCTGCTCGACACCCATGTCGCGATCTGGGCGGCCACGACGCCGGAACGAATACCGCAACACATCCGGGATACAATTGTTGCGAATTCCGGCTCGATATGGGTTTCGGCCGCTGCGATTTGGGAAATTGCAATCAAGCATCCGTTGATGCGCCCGGACGCGCCGCCGTTTTCGGGCTACGAGGCTGCTATTGAATTTCAGGCGACTGGCTTCGATCTTCTGGATGTGACGTCTGAACACGCCGCCTTCGTCGAACGCCTGCCGCTTCTACACGCTGATCCGTTCGACCGTCTGATGCTCGCTCAAGCCATCATTGAAGGCATGCAATTCGTCACATACGATCGGCATTTGGCACGATATAATGTGGCCCTGCTGACTTGGCAGTGAGACGAGGCAAGCACCCATGAGCTTCTTCCCCGGAACTGACCCTGCCGCCGGCGACGCCTTCGCTTGCGATGCCATCGAAACGCTCATCATCCCGCGCGCCCATGACATCGGCGGCCTCGAAGTCCGCCGCGCGCTGCCCTCGGCACGCCGTCGTCTCGTCGGGCCGTTCATCTTCTTCGACCGCATGGGCCCGGCGATCCTGCGCGCAGGGCAGGCGCTCGACGTGCGCCCGCATCCGCATATCGGGCTTGCCACGGTCACCTATCTCTTCGACGGCAAGATCCGGCATCGCGATTCGCTCGGCACCGAAATGGTGATCGAACCGGGCGACGTGAACCTGATGACGGCCGGGCGCGGCATCGTGCATTCGGAGCGCTCGCCGGAGGAATTGCGGGGTGCTCCGCTCTCCATCTCCGGCCTCCAGACCTGGCTCGCTCTGCCCGACGACAAGGAGGAAATCGCGCCCCTCTTCGAGAACACCGCCCGCGCTGAACTCCCGGAGATCGACGGCGAAGAGGCGACGGGGCGCGTCGTCATCGGCTCGTTCTCGGGCCTCAACGCGCCGGTCCGCACCGCCTCCGACACGCTCTACGCCGACATCCGCCTGAAGCCCGGCGGGCGCATTCCCATTCCCGCCGACACCGAAGAACGCGCGATCTACGTCCTCGAAGGCGAGGTCGACATCGCTGGCGACCGGTTCGCTGCCAACCAGCTTCTCGTCTTCCGCGAGGGCGACGAAATCGTCGTCGGATCGGAGCGCGGCGCGCATTTCATGCTCTTCGGCGGCGCCTCGCTCGGCTCGCGCCGCTACATCTGGTGGAACTTCGTTTCCTCGTCCAAGGAGCGGATCGAGCAGGCCAAGGAGGAATGGCGCACCGGCCGGTTCGACATCGTGCCGGGCGACGCCGAGGAGCGCATTCCGCTGCCCGAGGGCTGAGCGTCGCATTTACTTTCGCAACCCGAGCCACTATCTCCCCGTTAACGCGCGACGAGAGATCATGGCACCTGTGAAATCACCCCCCGAGACGCCGATCCTGGACCAGGTCAAGGTTCCGGCGGACCTTCGCCGCCTGAAGGAAGGCGACCTGCCGCAACTGGCGGACGAACTGCGTCACGAGCTGATCGACGCCGTCTCGCAGACCGGCGGGCATCTGGGCGCGGGCCTCGGCGTGGTCGAACTGACCGTCGCACTGCATTACGTCTTCGACACGCCCGCTGACCGCATCATCTGGGATGTCGGCCACCAGGCCTACCCGCACAAGATCCTGACCGGCCGCCGCGACCGCATCCGCACGCTGCGCCAGGAGCACGGCCTGTCCGGCTTCACCAAGCGCTCCGAGAGCGAATACGACCCATTCGGCGCGGCACATTCCTCGACCTCGATCTCCGCCGGGCTCGGCATGGCCGTGGCGCGCGATCTCGCCGGCGCGAAGAACAACGTCATCGCGGTCATCGGCGATGGCGCGATGTCGGCCGGCATGGCCTATGAGGCGATGAACAATGCCGGCGCGCTCGACGCGCGGCTGATCGTGATCCTCAACGACAACGACATGTCGATCGCCCCGCCTTCCGGCGCGATGAGCCACTATCTGGCGCGCCTCGCCTCGGGCTCGACTTACGCCGGCATCCGCGATTTCGGCAAGAAGCTGACTTCCTATCTGGGCAAGCGCGCCGACAAGGCGATCACCCGCGCGGTCGAGCATGCGCGCGGCTACGTCACCGGCGGAACGCTCTTTGAGGAACTCGGCTTCTTTCACATCGGCCCGATCGACGGCCACAATCTGGAACATCTCGTCCCGGTCCTGAAGAACGTGCGCGACAATGGCGACGGGCCGATCCTGATCCATGTCGTGACCAAGAAGGGCAAGGGCTACGGGCCCGCCGAGGAAGCCGCCGACAAATATCACGGCGTCAACAAGTTCGACGTCATCTCCGGCGCGCAGGCCAAGGCCCCCGCGAATGCGCCGGCCTATACCAAGGTCTTCGCCGACGCGCTGATCCAGGAAGCGCGCGAGGACGAGAAGATCGTCGCGGTCACCGCCGCGATGCCTTCGGGCACCGGTCTCGACCATTTCGGCAAGGAGTTCCCGGACCGTACCTTCGATGTCGGCATCGCCGAACAGCACGGCGTCACCTTCGCCGCCGGCCTTGCGACCGAGGGCTTCAAGCCCTTCGCCACGATCTATTCGACCTTCCTCCAGCGCGCCTACGACCAGGTCGTCCACGACGTCGCGATCCAGGGCTTGCCGGTGCGCTTTCCCATCGACCGCGCCGGCTTCGTCGGCGCCGACGGCGCGACCCATTGCGGCGCGTTCGACGTCACCTATCTCGCATCGCTCCCCGGCTTCGTCGTCATGGCCGCCGCCGACGAGGCGGAACTGAAGCATATGGTCCGCACCGCCGCCGCCTATGATGACGGCCCGATCTCCTTCCGCTATCCGCGCGGCAACGGCGTCGGCGTCGAGATGCCTGCGCGCGGCGAAATTCTCGAAATCGGTAGGGGCCGCATCGTCAAGCAAGGCACTAAGGTCGCGCTCCTTTCCTTCGGCACGCGCCTCGCCGATTGCCTGCTCGCAGCCGAGGAACTCGACGCGGCCGGCCTGTCGACCACGGTCGCCGACGCCCGTTTCGCCAAGCCGCTCGACGAGGATCTCGTCCGCCGCCTCGCGCGCGAGCACGAGGTGCTGATTACCGTCGAGGAAGGCGCAATCGGCGGCTTCGCCAGCCACGTCCTGCATTTCCTCGCCCATGACGGCCTGCTCGAAACCGGCATCAAGGTCCGCCCGCTGATCCTGCCGGACGAATTCACCGACCACGCGAAGCCGGAAAAGATGTATGCCGATGCGGGGCTCGATTCCGCTGGCATCGTGCGCTCCGTCTTCGCCGCCTTGGGCCGCGACCGCGCAGCCGCCACCGCGTGAGCGCGGAGAAGCTTCGGCTCGACGAACTGCTCGTCACCCGCGGGCTCTTCGCCTCCCGCTCGCGGGCGCGCGACGCGATCCTGCGTGGCACGGTTGCGGTCGCCGGCGCGGTCGTGACCAAGCCCGGCCTCGGCATTTCCTCCGATGCCGAAATCACCGTCGACGACCCGGCACAGGACTATGTCTCCCGCGCGGCTTTGAAGCTCGTCCACGCGCTCGACGCCTTCGGTCTCGATCCCTCCGGCACGACCGCGCTCGACATCGGCGCCTCGACCGGCGGCTTCACGCAAATCCTGCTCGACCGCGGCGCAGCGCATGTCTTCGCGATCGACGTCGGCCACGGCCAGATGGACGCGACCCTTGCCGCCGACCCGCGCGTCACCTCCATCGAGCGCCTCAACGCCCGCGACCTCGCCGCCGAGCATTTAGGCGGTATCGCGCCCGATTTCCTCGTCTCCGACGTCTCGTTCATCTCGCTGAAACTCGCGCTGCCGCCCGCGCTCGCCCTTGCCGCGCCCGGCGCGCGCGGCGTCTTTCTGGTCAAGCCGCAATTCGAAGCGGGTCGCGATGCGATCGGCAAGGGCGGTCTCCTGCGCGATCCGGCACAGGCTGAAATCGTCGCCGAAGACCTCCACGCCTGGCTCGACGCCATGCCCGGCTGGCGCGCCACCGGCCTCGTCCCGTCGCCCATCGAGGGCGGCGACGGCAACCGCGAATTTCTTTTGGCCGGAGTGAAGAACCGATGAGCACCGCGCTCACCATCGACCATCTGGGCGCGCAAGGCGACGGCGTTGCGCCCGCCGGCAACGTCCAGGTCTTCGTGCCGTTCACGCTGCCCGGCGAGCGCGTCACGGCGGCCGTCGGCAAGAACCGCGCCGACCTTCTCGCCGTCCTCGACCCGTCGCCCGATCGCATCGCGCCCGCCTGCCGCCATTTCGGCACCTGCGGCGGCTGCGCCCTGCAGCACATGGCCATGCCCGCCTATCTCGCCTGGAAGCGCGACAAGGTCGTCGCCGCCTTGAAGGGCAGGGGCATCGACGCGCCCGTCGGCGACATCGTCGCCTGCCCGCCGCATTCGCGCCGCCGCGTCGTCTTCGCCGTCCGCCGCACCGAGCGCGGCATGCTGCTCGGCTACAACCAGGCGCTGTCGCACCAGATCGTCGACATCGAGGAATGCCCGATCTCGGTTCCGGCCATCGTCGGCGCACTCGACAAGCTGCGCGAACTCGCGCGCATCGCCTGCAACACCGGCGACGCCTTCCGCATGGCCGTCACCGCCACCGAAACCGGCCTTGACATTGAACTCCGCGAGGCCGGCAAGCTCACCGACGACGCCCGCACCGCCGCCTCCCGCTTCGCCATGGCCGCCGGCTTCGCCCGCGTGAGCGTCGACGGCGAGATCGTCATCGAGCCGAACAAGCCTGTGCTGCTTGCCGGCGACATCGCCGTCATGCCGCCACCCGGTGCCTTCGTGCAGGCCGTCGCCCACGCCGAAGAGGCGATGGCGACGCTGGTCACCGATCATTTGCGCAGGGCGAAGAACGTCGCCGACCTCTTCTGCGGCTGGGGCACGTTCTCGCTCAGGCTGGCGAAACGATCACAGGTCCACGCAGTGGAGGCCGACGCCCCGGCGCTCGCAGCCCTAGACCGTGCCTTCCGCTTCGCCGAAGGCCTGAAGACCGTCACCACCGAAAAGCGCGACCTCTTCCGCCGCCCGCTCACCTTCAAGGAACTCGACGCCCGCTTCGACGGCCTCGTCTTCGACCCGCCCCGCGCCGGCGCCGACGACCAGGCGAAACAGATCGCCCGCTCGTCCGTGCCCCACGTGGCCGCCGTCTCCTGCAACCCTGTCACGCTCGCCCGCGACCTCGAAATCCTGATATCCGGCGGCTACGCACTGAAATCCGTCACGCCCGTCGACCAGTTCCTCTGGTCGCCGCACGTCGAGGCCGTCGCGCTTCTGGAAAAGCCGAAGAAGCGGCGCTGACGTCGGACCCGGATTGAGCGTCATGTCGCCTTGAAATGAGCGTCAATTGAGCGCATATTGAGCGGGACTTAGAAATTCTGCGCAGCAAAGGAGGCAAATCATGGCAACGCTCGATGCATTCGCGTCCCATTATGGCGATGACGCAACGCCTTTCCTGTCGCCCCGCCGCGTGGCCGAGCGCCTCGGCGTCACCATGAGCGAACTGGCCAGCCTCGTCGGCATTGCGCGCAACACGCTGGCTTCCGTCAAGGGTGGACGCAAGGTCGACGCGGCGCTGAGCCCGCTCGTGCGCATCCTTGCAATGGCCGCTGAAATGACCGGTAGCGACGCACGCGCGGCAATCTGGTTCAAACATCAGCCCATTCCCGGCTGGGCCGGCAAGACGGCCTACGATCTGGTCGGCGAAGGCAAGGGCGACAAGGTGCTCGCCTATCTCGAATCGGTGCGCGCCGGGATCTATGCCTGACAAGGCGCCGGTTGCGCTCTGGCGCGCCTTCGTGCCGCGCTGGTCTTTCGCGCCGTTGTCGGGCGAGGGGGCGGCACGGTTCGGCGGGCGCTGGAACCCGGTCGGCGCACCGACGATCTATGCCGCGCGCGAACTATCGACGGCCTGGGCGGAATACAACCAGGGCTTTGTCCAGCACCCGGCCCTGATCGTTCGCCTCGAACTGCGCGGCGCGACGCTTGCCGACCTGACAGATCCCGAGGTGCTTGCCGAATACGGCTCGGATGCGTCGATCCACGAATGCGAATGGCGTCAGATCATCGATGCTGGCGAAGAGCCGCCAACATACGCACTGCGCGAACGCCTTCTCAACCTAGGCATCGATGGCGTCGTCTATCCTTCCTTCATGTCGAAGGGTGGCACCTGCGTGGCGCTCTGGCGATGGAACGGGCCGGACGGGCCGCGGCTCGATATCGTCGATCCGGAGGGCCGGCTGCCGAAGTCGCAGGCGTCCTGGAACTGACCTAAGCCTTCGTCCCGCCCACCGTCATCCGGTCCATCCGCAGATGCGGCTGGCCGACGCCCACCGGCACGCCCTGGCCGGCCTTGCCGCACATGCCGATGCCGGTGTCGAGCTTCATGTCGTTGCCGATCATCGAGACGCGGTGCATCGCGTCCGGCCCGTTGCCGATCAGCATGGCGCCCTTGATCGGCCGGGTCACCTTGCCGTTCTCGATCCGGTAGGCCTCGGTGCAGCCGAACACGAACTTGCCCGACGTGATGTCGACCTGCCCGCCGCCGAAGGAGACGGCGTAGATGCCGTCCTTCACCGAGGCGATGATCTCCTCGGGCGTGGCGTCCCCGCCGGTCATGTAGGTGTTGGTCATGCGCGGCATGGGCTGGTGGGCATAGGATTCACGGCGCCCGTTGCCGGTCGGCGCCATGCCCATCAGCCGCGCGTTCTGCCGGTCCTGCATGTAGCCGACGAGCTTGCCGTCTTCGATCAGCACCGTGCGGTTCGTCGCCGTGCCTTCGTCGTCGATCGTCAGCGAGCCGCGCCGCTCCGAAATCGTGCCGTCGTCGACGACCGTCACGCCCTTGGCGGCGACCTGTTGGCCCATCAGGCCGGAAAAGGCGGAGGTCTTCTTGCGGTTGAAGTCGCCTTCGAGCCCGTGGCCGACCGCCTCATGCAGCATCACGCCCGGCCAGCCGTTTGCGAGCACGATGTCGAACGTGCCGGCCGGCGCGTCCTCGGCTTCGAGGTTCACCAGCGCCTGGCGCAACGCCTCGCCGGCCGCGAACTGCCAGCTCTCGTCGGCCAGGAACTCGCCGAACCCCTTGCGCCCGCCGGCACCGTAGGAGCCCGTTTCCTGCCGGTCGCCGTCGCCGACGACGACCGCGACGTTGAAGCGCACGAGCGGGCGCACGTCGGTCGCGATCCGCCCGTCCGCGCGCACGATCTCGACATGCTGCCACGAGGCGGCGAGCGACGCCGTCACCTGCCGCACGCGCGGATCGCGGCCGCGCAGCCAGGCGTCGATCTCCTGCAGGAGCTTCGCCTTTTCGGCAAAGCCCGGCTCGGCGATCGGATTGGCGTCGCCATAGAGCTTGGCGTTCGTGCCCTGCGGCGCAGCGGCGAGCGTGCCGGAATAGCCGGCCTTGACGGCGCCGACCGCATCCGCGGCGCGCAAGAGCGCGGCCTGCGACAATTCATTGGCATGCGCATAGCCGACCGCCTCGCCCGCGACGGCGCGCAGGCCGAACCCCTTGTCGGTGTTGAAGCTTGCGGTCTTCAGCCGGCCATTGTCGAACACCAGCGCCTCGCCCTCGCGATATTCGAGGAAGAGTTCCCCATCGTCCGACCCGCCCACCGTCTCGGAAACGATCCGGCGCACGGCCTCTTCGGAAATGTCGAACTGTTCGATCAGGCGCTGGGTCACGCGGCTCTCCATGGGCTGGAATTCTCCGCCCTATATAGAGACGCCGATCCGGTTTCGCGACCTTGCTTCGGTCGTCACGCTCGACAGGCGTCATTCCGGCCGAAGCCCGAGCGCAGCGAGGCGAGAGCCGGAACCCATTCCGTGCGGTTTCCGCCTGGAGCACCGTCACGGAATGGCTCCCGGATACGGATGCCGCCGCTTCGCGCCGCCCCGTTCCGGGATGACGCGGAGAGGGGAGTGCTCGTCATCCGCGAAAGCCCGGCATGACGTGGAGAGGGCAGTGGCGGAGACGAATGCGGCGGAGAGGGATGTGCGCAGAAACAGACCGTCCGCATCGCTCGACAGGCGTCATTCCGGCCGAAGTCCGAGCGCAGCGAGGCAAGTGCCGGAACCCACTCCGTGCCGGTTTCACTCGAAATCCACGTTCACGGAATGGCTCCCGGATACGGAGCCGCCGCTTCGCGCCGACCCCGTTCCGGGATGACGCGGAGAGGGGAGTGCTTGTCATCCGCGAAAGCCCGGCATGACGTGCAGAGGGCAGTGGGGAGACGAATGTGGCGGAGAGGGATGTGCCCAGAAACAGACCGTCCGCATCGCTCGACAGGCGTCATTCCGGCCGAAGTCCGAGCGCAGCGAGGCGAGAGCCGGAACCCATTCCGTTCGGTTTCCGCCAGGAGCCACGGTCACGGAACAGCTCCCGGAAGGGTGCATGCCGCTTTGCGCCGTCCCCGTTCCGGGATGACGCGCTTCATCAAGGTTTGCGCATCCTACGGTAGCGCGTCGAATCCCTCGCCGAATCCGTCCAACTCCACCGGAATGCCGATGCCTTCCTCGGGCGTCTGGAAGACGATGAACGTTGCCGCCTCGCCGTTGCGCAGCGTTTCCTTCAGCGGCTCCTCGAGGATCACCTCGGCATAGCAGCCGTCCTGGAAGCAGCGCACGAAATAGGCGCGGCCGATGTCCTCGCCGTCGACGTTGAGCCCGAGCCCGTTGGGGAGCAGCACGCCGAGCGGGGCGAGCACGCGCAGGATTTCGGCCTGGTTGTCGGCGGTCTTGAGCACGACGACCGAGAGCCCGACTTCCGGCCGATCCTCCGCGACGACGTTCTGGATCAGCGCGCATTGCTCCGAGGTCGAGCCTGCCGGCGTGTCGCAGATCAGCGACCAGGCGCCATGGGTGGAGCGTACCGCGCCTTGCGGCGCCTGCTGGGCGAGCGCGCTGCCGGTGATGAGCGCCGCACTGAGCGTGAGCGTGGCAAGGGCCGGGCGGAGGCTTCTGGAGATCGTCATCTTTATCCTGCGAATCGCGGATGGAGGTGGAGACAAGGTGTATCGCAAGACGCGCATTGTCTTCCACACCTTGTTTGGCCGGGCAGGCGGAAGGCCGTTCCGGCGCTGTCCGGCAGCGTTTTTCCACAAATCGAGCGAATTGAGGGCGCTTTGCGGCGATCCGTCCGCTCGCGCGCAAAAATGCCGCACACATCCATTGACGGCTTTCTTGCGGTCGAACCCGGAGTATGATTTGAACGCGCGACGAAAGCCATGCAATCCGCGTGGCGGCTGCCGCATTGGCGCTGCGCGATGGACGATCCGGGAGACGAGAGGGTGATGAAGAAGTTCCTTTTGGGCCTCAGCACGGCAGGCGCCGCACTGGCGGCGACGGCGGCGTGGGCCGACCAGCCGCGCCCCTGGCAGCTCGGTTTCCAGGAAGCGGCGACGCCGATCATGGAGCAGATCCGCTGGTTCGAGCAGTACACGCTCTGGTTCATCGTGCCGATCACGCTGTTCGTGTCCGCGCTGCTCGCCTGGGTCATCATCAAGTACCGCGCCAGCGTCAATCCGGTGCCTTCGCGCACCAGCCACAACACGCTGATCGAGGTCGTGTGGACCGTCGCGCCGGTGGTGATTCTGCTGTTCCTCGCCGTCCCGTCCTTCCAGCTTCTGACGGCCCAGTACGATCCCGACGAGGACCCGACGATGACGGTCAAGGCGACCGGCTTCCAGTGGTACTGGGAATATGAATACCAGGCCGAGACCGAAGAGGACCAGGCGGTCACCTTCTCCTCGATCCTGCTGCCGGACGGCGACCGCGCCGCCGCGGGCAAGGAAGACATGGCCGCCTATCCGCGCCTTCTGGCCGTCGACAACGAGGTCGTCGTGCCGGTCGGCACGACCGTGCGCCTCCTCGTCACCGCCGCAGACGTGCTGCACGCCTTCGCGATGCCCGCCTTCGGCGTCAAGGTCGACGCCGTGCCCGGCCGCATCAACGAGACTTGGTTCCGCGCCACCCGCGAGGGCCTTTACTACGGCCAGTGCTCGGAGCTGTGCGGCAAGGACCACGCCTTCATGCCGATCGCCATCCGCGTCGTGAGCCAGGACCAGTTCGACGCGTGGCGCGTCGCCGCCGCCGAGAATGTCGGCGAAGCGAACCGCGCGCTCACCGCCGCGATCGACGGCACCCAGGACGTAGCTGACGCCGGCAACTGAGCCGACGCTCTAAATTATTGATTGGCATCGGAATCCCGAAAACCGGGTTCCACTTTTCGGTCCGATGCTCGCGAACAAGGAACGGAGCGGGAAAATGGCAGGCGCTGCTGCTCACGACGACCACGATCACAAGCCTTACGGCTGGACGCGCTGGGTCTATTCGACGAACCACAAGGATATCGGCACCCTCTATCTGATCTTCGCGATCTTTGCGGGCGTCGTCGGCGGCTTCCTGTCCGTCATGATGCGCTGGGAACTGGCCGAGCCGGGCATCCAGATCTTCCACGGCCTGGCCGCGATGGTCTACGGCATCCCCGAGGATGCCGCGCTCGACGCCGGCAAGCACATGTACAACGTGTTCACGACCGGCCACGGCCTGATCATGATCTTCTTCATGGTCATGCCGGCGCTGATCGGCGGCTTCGCCAACTGGATGATCCCGATCATGATCGGCGCGCCGGACATGGCGTTTCCGCGCCTGAACAACATCTCGTTCTGGCTGCTGCCGCCCGCCTTCATGCTGCTGCTGATCTCGATGTTCGTTCCCGGCTCCGCCGGCGGCTTCGGCGTCGGCACGGGCTGGACGATGTATCCGCCGCTCTCGACCATGGGCTCGCCCGGACCGGCGATGGATCTGGCGATCCTGTCGCTGCACATCGCCGGCGCCTCGTCGATCCTCGGCGCGATCAACTTCATCACCACCATCTTCAACATGCGCGCCCCGGGCATGACGCTGCACAAGATGCCGCTCTTCGCCTGGTCGGTGCTGATCACCGCCTTCCTGCTGCTGCTGTCGCTCCCGGTCCTGGCCGGCGGCATCACCATGCTCCTGACCGACCGCAATTTCGGCACGGCCTTCTTCGCGCCCGAAGGCGGCGGTGACCCGATCCTCTACCAGCACCTGTTCTGGTTCTTCGGTCACCCGGAAGTCTACATCCTGATCCTGCCGGGCTTCGGCATCGTCAGCCACATCA
>JAESGM010000759.1_pt1 | contig 15729 bp, 15 predicted proteins | sample 9269721 | NCBI WGS metagenome assembly JAESGM01 (sample SAMN15720920, study PRJNA650825) | algae metagenome | isolation source: Komarekiella atlantica HA4396-MV6 and co-occurring heterotrophs from... | place: USA: Theobald House, Kauai, HI | collected 2009-07-29 | reverse complement strand
CACAGAAAAAATCGTACGCGGCCTTGCCTATCGCGAGGACAATGCCTTTATCGAACCTCCCTACAAAGTTGATTGCTATCTCGTGGAGGACAGCGGCGCGACAGAAGCAAAAGCGGCACTTGATAGAGCGGGTAAGGTATTTAAGCGCGAGCCGGGTCTAGAAATACGCCGTGCAATTGTTGACGGAGACCAGCACTCTGCCCTCTATGAAATCACATTCTGGCAGCAGTTGAGGACTTACGCGACCGTTTCCAAGTTGGGGGCGCGAGAGCTACCAAATCTTTTTCGCGTAGTCAGGCATACAAACAATGCCGATGGGATATTGGCTGAGCGTGCCGTTCTGGCGGGACGCCTAGAGACACGAGAGGCGGCGGTTGCGTATGTTGAGGCACAAGCCGCAAAAAACACCCCCTGGGGCTTTGATCCAGATAAAGCCTGCTGGTGGATTACTGACCGGAATGGCAGAGTTCATTGGCTGTTGATTGAAGGATAAGGGTCATCAAGTCCGTATCAATTAGACCTGCTTTCACTTCCGGCTCATCGTCAGCCCTTCGGGGGATTCCGGCACGCGCTGCCACTTGTTCGGCTCATATTCCTCGAAGCGCAGGCTCTGTCCGTTCGCGGACGACATGACCACCTCGCCGCGGTCCATGCGCCAGTTCACCGGGTTGAGCCGCATCATCGCGCCGTCGCAGCCCGGTTGCACACGCAGCGCATAGCCCAGTTCGCCCCCGGCGCCGCTATTGGTCAGCGACAGCGTGCAGACCGGCTTGCCGGCGCGCGCGACGATCCATTCGCCGAACATGTCCTCCGCCGCGCGCGCGGGAGGCGACGCCGTGGACGCAAGCCCTTGCAGGAAATACAGCCCCTCCTTGCGCTCGGCTTCATACATGCCGCTCTCGACCTCGGTGAAGTCGAAGACCACGCGCCCTTTCGCATCGAGCATCCGCAGGTCGTCTTTCACCAGGCCCCACGCTTCCACCTCTTTCGTGGCCGGAAAGACGGTCGCGCAGGTTGTGTCGAACTCGACCTTGAAGCCGCCCTTCACCGGATCGGTCTTCAAGGTGAGGTTGCAGGCCTTCTCGCGATCCGCGGTGGAGATTTCCCATTCCCCGGCGACCGCCTTGACCGCGTCGCTCGGCGCCTGCGCAGCCACCTGAAACGGCGCAAGCAATACGGCCAGTGCGATCGGTAAAATTTTACGCATGCACGGCGTCCCTGCTACAAGCAGGAAACGCTAGCACATCTGCGGCGGCCGTCATCCGCGCTTTTGCGGCGGGTAGGGCGTTTCCGGCACCGGAGTCAGCGGCGGCTTCCCGCCGAACCAGGCCAGCAGATTGTCGACGACGAGCTGGTCCATCGCACGCCGTGTATGCTCCGACGCCGAGCCGAGATGTGGAAACAGCACCACATTTTCCATGGCGATCAGCTCCGGCGGCACATGCGGCTCGTTCACAAACACGTCCAGGCCCGCCGACATGATCGTTCCCGCTTTCAGCGCCTCGATCAGCGCCGGCTCGTCGACCACCGAGCCGCGCGCCATGTTGATCAAGATTCCGTTAGGCCCGAGCGCCTCGAGTACCTGTTTGTTAATCAGGTTTTTGGTTGCCGCGCCGCCCGGCACGATCACCATCAGCGTATCGACCTCGCGCGCCATCGCGACGAGATCGGGGTAGTATTTGTAGCTCACGTCCTTTTGCGGATTGCGCGAGTGATAGACGACCGGCACGCCGAACGCCTCGAGCCGCCGCGCGATCGCCTTGCCGATCCGCCCCATGCCGACAATGCCGACGGTGCGGTCGCGCAGGGTCGCCTTGCTGAGCGGATAGCCGGCCTTCTCCCATTTGCCGGCGCGCAGATAACGTTCGGCCTGCGGAAATTCGCGCACCGTGCAAAGCAGGAGTCCGAGCGCGGTATCGGCCACTTCCTCGTTCAGCACGTCCGGCGTGTTGGTGACGATGATGCCGTGTTCGCCCGCCCATTTCGCGTCAACATGGTCGTAGCCGACGCCGAAGCTGGAGACGATTTCCAGCTTCGGAAAACGCGACATGAAGGCGCCGTCGACCTTGTTCGCCGTATAGGCGATTGCGAGGCCACGGACCTTCGGCGCGACGTCCGAAAGATACGCCTCGCGGTCCTTCTGCTCGAACAGCTTGTGCAGGTTGGTGTGCGGCGCGAGGCCGTTGACGATGACCGGCTTGGACGCCCCGATCAGCACGATGTCGGCCTTGTCTGCGGCCATTCCTTGATCCTCCCCAAATTCCGGCTGGAAACCCTGCCGTATATTGCAGCCTCCGGGCAAGCCCGATTAGCACAAAGGCTCCTTGTCGCAAGCCCGGCGAGCGACTAGACACCCGACAGCATCGCTGGCGCCAATCGGCCGATTGAAAACATGAATATCGCGACCGTCCAGACCATCCGCAAAATCGTGCTGTTCCTGGCCATCGCGCTCGGCGTCTTGATCTTCGCCGTGACCAATTCGCGCTATCCGAGCGGCGGCACCATCCATGAAATGATCGAGTGGATCGGGATCGTGCTGATCGTCGCCTGCATCCTCGGCCGCACTTGGGCCTCGCTCTATATCGGCGGACGCAAGATCGACGAGCTGGTGACGATCGGCCCCTATTCGACGATGCGAAACCCGCTCTACTTCTTCACGTTTCTCGGGGCCGCGGGCATCGGCGCGCAGATCGGCAGCATCGTCGTCGCGCTGGCATGCGGGCTGATTGCCTATGCCGTCTTCCATATCGTGGTGTTGCAGGAAGAGAAGCTGCTGCTGGAACGTTACGGCGATTCCTACAAGGCCTATATGGCGCGCGTGCCGCGCTTCTTCCCCAATCCCGCGCTGTGGCGCGACGAGCCGACACTGACCATTCGCCCGCCGCGCGTGCTGATGACCTTCGCAGATGCGCTGGTGTTCCTGCTCGCCGTGCCGGTAGCGGAAGGTTTCGAGTATCTGCAGGACGTCGGCGTGTTCCCGGTCCTGCTTCTGCTGCCCTGACGGCTAGCTGCCCTTCACCACGCGCTCGCGATACAGAAGATAGAGACCCGAGGCGACGACCACCGCGGCGCCGGCGAGCGTCCAGTTGTTCGGCATATCGCCAAAGATCAGGAATCCGAGCAGCGTCGCCCAGATCAGTTGCGTGTACATGAACGGCGCAAGGATCGATGCCGGCGCGAGCCGGTGGCCGACGATCAAGAGATAATGTCCGAAACTCCCGAACGCGCCGAAGGCCGCCATCAGAAAAATCAGGAACCAGTTGTCGGGCGTGCTCCAGACGAATGGAAGCACCGGCATCATCGCAAAGACGCCGACCAGGTTCGAGTAGAACAAAGTGGTCTCGGACGAATCCGTGCGTGACAGGATGCGCGTCGTGATGATGTAGACCGCGTAGCAAAGCGCGCTGGCGACCGAATAGATGGCCGCCCAGTGAATGCCGCCATAGCCCGGCCGCGTCACCAGCAGCACGCCGGCAAAGCCAACGAGAATCGCCAGCCAGCGCCGCCAGCCGATCCACTCGCCGAGAAACGGGCCGGCCAGGATCGCCACCATGAACGGCGTCGAAAACAGGATCGACAGCGCCTGGTCGAGTTGCAGATAGCGGAAGGCAAGAAAGTTGAACAGGGTCGAGCCGAGCAGCAGCGCCGAACGCACGAGTTGCAGGACCGGGCGCGTCGTCCGCATCAGGCCGGGATGCGTGACCGGATTTGAGATGAGCAGGGTCAGCACGAAGGCGCTGGCATAGCGCGCCCACACCACCTGCAGGGTGTCCATATGGCCGTTCAGATACTTTGCGGTCGCGTCGAGCACGGCAAAGCTCGCCACCGCGCCGCACATCAGCGCGATTCCGGTCAGGCGGTGCCGGCGCTGCTTGTGGGCTTCGCTGTCTGGCAACTGGTGCGGGTCGGATTCCATGCCGCCGCAAACTACCGGAGGCGCACTGGCGATGCGAGGCCCGGCGGCGAAGGGGAGGGCTGTGCGCGGGCCTGTTGAAGCCACCTGCCGATTGCGGTAGCGTTGTCGTGCGGGGCTTGCGACGGTCGCCCCGCTTGCAAAGGCGCGCAACGCCCAAGCACCGTCTCCTTCGCGCATTCGGCGCAGATGGAGGAGACTATGCGCGCTGCAAGCTTTTTCGTTTCCCCGCAGGATCTCTGGACTCGCATGGGCGGCCCCGACGCGCCGCGCATCTTTGACGTGCGCAAGCCTGACGTCGTCGAATCCTCGCCGGGCATGCTCCCAACCTCGTCGTGGCGCGACCCGCTTGCATCCGGCGACTGGATGGCCGCGCTCGACCGTCACCTGCCTGTCGTCTTCGCCTGCAAGGAAGGCCATGAACGCAGCCAGATTGCAGCGGCACACCTGCGCGAACGCGGGTTTGATGCCTGCGTGCTGGCGGGCGGCTACAAGGCCTGGGTCGAATCGGGATTGCCACTTGTCGCCAAACCGGCGCTCAACAGGTTCCTGCCAAAGCGTCCGAGCCTGTGGGTGACCCGCCGCCGGCCGAAAATAGATCGCGTCGCCTGTCCGTGGCTGATCCGGCGCTTCATCGATCCCGAGGCGCGTTTCCTCTTCGTCGATCCGCCGGAGGTTGCCGCGGTGGCGCGCGAGACCGGCGCGGTGCCGTTCGATATCGACGGCGTGGAGCTTTCGCACGAGGGCGAGCGTTGCTCCTTCGATACGATCCTGAAAATCTTTGGCCTCGAAAGCGAACCCTCGCTGGCGCGGCTCGCGTCAATCGTCCGCGGTGCCGACACGGCAAGGCCCGATCTCGCGCCGGAGGCGGCCGGATTGCTGGCGATCTCGCTTGGCTTGTCGGCGCAGGCAGGCGATAACGACTACGCACTGCTCGAACGGGGCTTCGCTGTTTACGACGGGCTTTACGCCTGGCTGCGCTTTGCCGCCGAAGAACGACACAACTGGCCGGTAAAGGCGGCATGAGAAGCACATGACTGTGAAGCCAACTTTCTCCGAAGCCGTCGCAACCTGGTTCAAGATCGGCTGCCTCGGCTTCGGCGGCCCTGCCGGCCAGATCGCACTTATGCACCGCATCGTCGTCGACGAGAAAAAATGGGTCGACGAGCCGCGTTACCTGCATGCGCTGAATTTCTGCATGTTGCTGCCCGGGCCGGAAGCGCAGCAACTCGCCACCTATATTGGCTGGCTGCTGCACGGCGTGCGCGGCGGACTCGCCGCCGGCATCCTGTTCGTTCTTCCCGGCGCCTTCGTGATGCTGGGCCTGAGCCTGCTCTATGCACTCGGGCGGGGCATTCCGCTCATCGACGGCGCGCTGTTCGGCATCAAGGCGGCGGTGCTGGTCATCGTCGTCGAGGCGCTGATCCGCATCGGCAAGCGCGCGCTGAAGACGTCGTTTCTGGTCGGCATCGCGGCGGCGGCTTTTGTCGGAATCTATTTTCTCAGCGTCCCCTTTCCGCTGATCGTCATCGGCGCCGGCCTGATCGGATTTCTGGTCGCGCGCTCCGCACCGGCACAGCTCGGCCTGTCGGACAAGGACAACCACGTTGCAGCGCCGCATCCGGGGCGCTGGCGCCAGGCGATTTCCGCGATCGTCATCGGCGGCATTGCCTGGTGGGCGCCGGTCGCGCTGGCCGCAATCCTGCTCGCGCCGACGCATATTCTTGTCAGCATCGGCACCTTCTTCTCAACGCTGGCTGTGGTCAGCTTCGGCGGCGCCTATGCGCTGCTCGCCTACATGGCGCAGGAGGTGGTGCAGACCAATGGCTGGATGACCGCGCCGGAAATGGTCGACGGTCTCGGTCTCGCCGAGACCACGCCCGGTCCGCTGATTCTTGTCACGCAGTTCGTCGGATTTCTTGCCGCCTTCCGCGAGGCCGCTCCTTTCTCTCCGGTCGTCGCCGGCCTGCTTGGCGCGGCGATGACCCTGTGGGTGGTGTTCACGCCGTCGATGCTGTGGATCTTCGCCGGTGCGCCTTTCGTCGAGCAGTTGCGCGCCAACAAACGCCTCACCGGCGCGCTCGCCGCGATCACGGCGGCCGTGGTGGGCGTCATCCTCAACCTGACGGTCTGGTTCGCGCTGCATGTGCTGTTCGGTCACGTGCAGGAAACCCATTTCGGCTGGCTGCGCTGGTATGCGTTCAGTCCGACGAATCTCGACACGGTCGCCGCCGGCCTCGCCGTTATCGCCGCCATTCTGGCCTTCCGCTTTCACGTCGGGCTGGTCACGCTGGTCGGCATCATGGCGGCGCTGGGCATCGCCGCGAAATTGCTGCTTGGTGTGTAAACCTCACGCGTCCTGTTCGGCGGCGCTGTCATGCCAGCGCCGCAGCAGCAGATGCGAGACCCACGACAAAGCCGCAAAGATCACAATGCCGGTGAAGGACAACAGAAGCAGCGCCGCGAACATGCGCGGAATGTTGAGACGATAGCCCGACTCGGCAATGCGATAGGCCAGTCCTGAACCTGCTCCGGCCGATCCGGCGGCGAGTTCCGCAACCACCGCGCCGATCAGCGACAACCCGCCTGCGATCTTCAGCCCGCCGAGGATATACGGCATCGCCGCCGGCAGTTTCAGGTCACGCAGCACCTGCCAGCGCGAGGCGCCATAAAGGCGGAACAGGTCGACGAGGTTACGGTCGACCGAATTCAGGCCGAGCGTCGTATTCGCCAGCACCGGAAAGAACGCGACGATCCATGCGCAGGCCAGCACCGCTGCGTGCTGCGGCAGATAGATGAGCAGAAGCGGTGCGATCGCCACCACCGGCGTCACCTGCAAAATCACCGCATAGGGATAGAGCGAATATTCGACCAGCCGCGACTGGTTGAACAGGATCGCAAGGCCGACACCGCCGAAGAAAGCCAGCGCCAGCCCCTGGAATGTCGTGTTCAGCGTCGACAGCAAGGAAGCGAACAGCAGGCTCCAGTCGGCGATCAGTGTCGAGAATACGAGCATGGGGCTCGGCAGAACATAAGGCGGCAGATCCTGCGCCCACACAGCCAATTCCCAGACAAGAAATCCGGCCAGCAGCGCCGCGACCGGCAGAACGCGGCGCAGCAGGCGCTCACGCCGGGTGCGTTCGCGAATCTCCTCTTCCCGCTGCCGGTGCGTCTTTCTCATGCCGCCTCCGCCGCCATCGCCTGCGCCAGCGCTTCGGAGACGCGCCGACACAAGGCTGCGTAATCTGCCGAGGTGCGGAAGGATTCAGGGCGCGGATAGGGCGCGTCGATGTCGATCTCGGCGAAGACGCGGCCCGGCCGCCCAGTCATCACCAGGATGCGGCTCGACAGGAAGACGGATTCGAACACCGAATGGGTGACGAAGACGATTGTCTGATCGCTTGCATGCCACAGCGAAAGCAGGTCGTTGTTGAGACGAAAGCGTGTGATCTCGTCCAGCGCCGCGAACGGCTCGTCCATCAGCAGAAGTTGCGGCTGCGTCACCAAGGCACGCGCGATCGAGACGCGCATTTTCATGCCGCCCGACAATTCGCGCGGATAGGCACTGGCGAAGTCGGCGAGCCCCACGCGCGCCAGTGCCTCGGCAATCTGCTGCTTCGCGGCAGCGAAACCTATTCCAGTGATCTTCAACGGCAGGTAGACATTGGCGGCGACCGTTGCCCACGGCATCAGGGTCGGCTCCTGGAACACGAAGCCGATGGAGCCCGGCGCGCCGTGCCGCTCGTCATGCCAGACCACGTCGCCCGCAGAGGGCTCTGTCAGACCGGCAATGATACGCAAGGCCGTGGACTTGCCGCAGCCGGACGGACCGAGCAGCGAGACGAATTCCTGGTGCCGGACGTTGAAACTCGCGCGCTGCAGCGCAGTCACGCCATTGGCGAACGTCTTGCCAACGTCATGCAGGCCGACAATGGAACGACGCGCGGAGGAATGATCCGCCATGGAGATGGCTATTGCTTCGGCCGAAGATTGACGCCGACGCCCTTGTTCACGAATTGCAGCGTGTAGGATCGCTTGTAGTCGATGCCGGCCTTCACCACGCCGGCCTGCACCATCTTGTCGAAGAAGTTCTTGATGCGCGCGTCGGTCATCGCGCCGATGCCAAGTTTTCCCGAGTCTCCCGAATCGACAATGCCGTACTCCTTCATCCTGGCGATGGAATAGGCGATGCGTGCGTCGTCCATTTCCGGGTTGTCGCGCTTGATCAATGCGTTCGCCGCCTTGTTATCGCCGTAGAGGTAATTCGCCCAGCCGATGATCGAGGCGTCGACAAAGCGCTGCACGAGGGCCGGCTTTTTCTCCACCAGGTCGCGGCGCGTCTCGATCAGCGTCGAATAGGTGTTGAACCCTTGATCGGCGATCAGAAAAATCTTCGGCTTGAACTTGCCGATCGTCTCCACCGCGTAAGGCTCGGAGGTGACATAGCCCTGCATGGCGCTGCGCTTGTCGGCGAGGAAGGGCTGCGGGTTGAAGGTGTAGGGTTTCACCTGCGCGTCGGTGAAGCCGAAATCCTTTTTCAGCCATTGATAATAGCTGGCCATCCCTTCCTTGGAGACGAACAGCGTCAGCTTTTTCAGATCGTCGAATTTTTCGATGCCCTGGTCCGGATGCGCCAGCAGCACCTGCGGGTCTTTCTGGAACATCGCTGCGACGACAAGCGTCGGAATCTTCTGCTCCACCGCATCGAAGGATTGCAGCGTATTCGCGCTCATGAAGAAATCGATCTTGCCGACCGGCAGCAGGATGCGGTTGTTCACATTCGGCCCGCCGGGCACGATGGTCACCTCCAGCCCGTACTTCCTGTAGGTGCCGTCGGCGACCGCCTGGTAGAAGCCGCCATGCTCGGCCTGCGCCACCCAGTTGGTGCCGAACGACACCTTGTCGAGGGCCTGCGCCGCCGCCGGCCCGACAAGGGCAAGAACGGTCAGAACACTGCTGGCAAAGCGGCCAATCCGAAAAGGCATGAGGCGGTCCCGTGCTGCAACCCGGCGATTCGAAAGATAGGCAAAACGGGCCGGAATGCCCAGCGCCCGCTAGACTTTCGCCAGGTGGCGCCGCACGTTCTCGGCCGTGATCCGGTTGGTGCGGTCGTCGGATTCGACGGTCACGCCCGCGACATGCGGACTGAGCAGCAGATTTGGGACATCCTTGAAGCCCGCGGCCGTGTCCTCCGACAGCGGTTCGTTCGCGAAGACGTCGAGCATCGCGCCGCCGAGATGGCCCGATTTCAGGGCGTCGACCAGTGCCGCCTCGTCCACAATGCCGCCGCGCGCGGGATTGATCAGGATCGCACCCTTCTTCATGCGCGCGAGCGCGCCCGCGTCGATCAGATTCTTGGTCTTCGGCGTCACCGGCAGATGTAGCGAGATCACGTCGGAAGTCGCGATCAGCGGGTCGAGGTCGGCCTTGGTGACGACGCCGATCTTGTGCGTCCAGGCCGCGTCGCTGGCAGGAACATTGGGGTCATAGGCCACGACATTCATGTCGAAGGCCAGCGCGCGGAACGCGGTCTTGCGCGCATTGTTGCCGTAGCCGATCAGGCCGAGCTGCTTGCCGGCAAGATCGTGCCCCATCAGCTCGTTGCGCGGCCATTTGCCGGCGAGCACATCGGCATTGGCGGAATAGACGCCCTTGCGCATCAGAACCAGGATCGCGCCCATCACATATTCGGCGAGGGTCACTTCGTTGGCGCCGGTCGCGGGATAGACTGTGATGCAGCGCGACTTGCAGGCGTCGAGGTCGATATTGTCGAGGCCCACGCCCAGACGCCCGACGCATTCGAGCTTCGGCGCGGCCTCGAGAATGTCCCTGGTCACCTTGGTGCGATTGCGGACAATGAGCGCCCGCGCATCGGCCATCAGCGGCGGAATCCTGTCCGGGTTGTCGACCAGCGTCTTGTCGTAATGAATGTCGAAACCGGCGAGAAGCTCGTCGATCGCGTCCTGCTTCATGAATTCGGTAATGACGATGTCGCTCATCAAATCCTCGACGCCGGCAAGTGGCCGGACCCGCCGGATCATTGCCCGAAGACGGAGGCTGTCACAACAAGAACCAGCAGGATGTCCAGTTCAATCGGTGAATGCCAGCGGTTTAGCCACCGCTTCCAGTGGTTTGCGCTCTGCATTCACGGAGTATCGCCATGCGACGATCGCCGCGCCGATCATCAACAGGGCGGCGAAGGCATAGCCGGCAAAGACGCTGACCCGCGATCCGCTCTCGATCAAAAGGCCGAATACAAGCGGCCCGACAACACCGCCGATGCCGGTGCCGATCGCGTAAAAGACGGCTATCGCGAATGCGCGGATTTCCAGCGGGAAATTTTCGCTGACCGTGAGATAGGCGGAGCTTGCCGCTGCGGACGCAAAAAAGAAGACGATCATCCACGCAATGGTCTGCGTCAGCGCGGTCAGCCATCCCAGCATGAACAGATAGCCGCTGATCGCGAGAAGAATGCCGGATATGGCATAGGTGAAGCCGATCATGCGCCGGCGCCCGATGGTGTCGAAGAGTCGGCCGAGAATGACCGGTCCGAGAAAATTTCCCGCGGCAAAAGGCAGGATGTACCAGCCCACCTGATATGCGGGAATGCCGTAGAACTCGGTCAGCATCAGCGCGTAAGTAAAGAAGATCGCATTGTAGAAAAACGCCTGCGACGCCATCAGGGCCAAGCCGACATAGGCGCGACTGCGATGGGTCTGAAACAGCGCCGTGAACACTTCCGACAACGGCGTGAATCGCCGCGTGCGCAGGCGCACCTTCGGCAGCATTCCATCATCTGGAACGGTGAACGATTGCCGCTCGATACCGGTCACGATCGCTTCCGCCACCGCGACATGGCCGTGCGTCATCAGCCAGCGCGGACTTTCCGGTATCCACATCCGCATCAGGAAGATGACAAGGCCGAGCATTGCCCCGATCAGGAATGCCAGACGCCAGCCAGTCTCCGGATCGATGACGGAAGGATCGAGCAGAATAATCGCGGCCGCGGCCCCGAGCGCGGCGCCAACCCAGAAGCTGCCGTTGATGACAAGGTCGGTCCAGCCGCGCACGCGCGCCGGGATCAGTTCCTGGATCGTGGAGTTGATCGCCGCGTATTCGCCGCCGATGCCCGCTCCGGTGAAGAAGCGGAACAGCGCGAAGCTCCAGATATTCCACGAAAAGGCCGTCGCCGCCGTGGCAGTCAGATAGACCGACAGCGTGATGAAGAACAGCTTCTTGCGTCCCAGCCGGTCGGTCAGCCAGCCGAAGAAAAGCGCCCCCAGCACCGCACCGGCGAGATAAGCGCTTCCGGCGATGCCGATATCGATGTTGCTGAATTGCAGAACCGGACTTTGCTTGAGGGCGCCGGACAGCGCGCCCGCCAGCGTCACTTCCAGACCGTCGAGAATCCATGTGACACCCAGCGCCACGACCACCAGGGTGTGAAAACGGCTCCAGGGGAGCCGGTCGAGCCGCGCGGGAATGTCCGTTTCGACGACGTTATCGACCTGACGGGAATGTGATGCCATCCGGCATCAATGCCGGCCGGGACCGTCCGGTTCCTGCGCATCTGTGCCGCGCAATGCGGTCTTGACCAATTTGAACATATTGGCTGGGTATTGCATGACGCTTCGAGCCCCGACATGAACCTGCGCCGCATTTCCGGATTTGCCAGCATGCCCAAGGGAAACATTCCCCGCGGGCTACTCGCGCTGCTTGCGGGGGCCGGAATTGCGTTGTCGCTGCTGATGGCGCGGATCGAAATGCAGCAATACCGCGCAATCGAGAGGCTGCGAATCGGCGAAGCGGTCGATTTTAGTTTCACCAACGTCACGGATCATCTCGCCGTGCGGGAGAATCTCGCCACCATTGTCGCCGCGCTGTTCAGGCCTCCCCCCTTGTCGGCGCCACGGCCGCTGGCGCAGTTCGGGGAAAAAATTCTGGCGCTCGCGCCGGACGCAGCAGCCGTCGGATGGCTTCCGGAACTCGCGCCGGTCCAGGTCGATGAAGCGCTGCAGTCGATGGCGGCATCCGGCATCGAGAATCCGGTGTTGCGCGGCGCCGCCGGCAAGCCGATTCGGGCGCAAGCAATCGACCGTCCGCTTTATCCCGTTCTCGACGCGGTTCCGGAGCGCGCGCGCACAATCATTGGTGTCGATGCCGGCGACTATCCGAACCGGCTCGCCGCGATACGGCAGGCGCGCGAAACGCGCTCGTTGTCGCGCACCGCGCCCACCGGGCTTGTGCAGGAGCCCGACGCCAGCGCGCTGCTCGTCTATGCTCCGGTGTTCGGAGAAGATGGTGCATTCCTCGGCGTCATCGGATTCGGATACAAGGTTGACGACTTTTTCCGGGCCGCTCTGGGTACGCTCAGGGGCGACAATCGTTTCGCGGTTACGGTCTTTTCGCACAAGGCCAGTCAACCGCTGTTCGCCATTTCGTCTCCGGGCGATTCCGCCGCAGTTGCAGGCGAGGATCGAAGCGCAACCATAGTCGAACGGAAGGTCAATTTTGCAGGAGAGGAACTCAGATTTGTCTACGCGGTGCGGCGCGATCTTGCACGTGAAGGACTCATTCACGCTGCGTGGGTGGCGGTGGCAGGGCTCTGTCTGACTGGTGCCGCCATCCTTCTGCTCGGCTTCATGGCGAGCCGCGCCGCCACTCTTGCGCAGGAAGTCGAATCGCGGCGATCGGCGGAAGACCGGTTGAAGATCCTGATCCACGAACTGAACCACCGCGTCCGCAATGTCATGACGGTCGCGCAGGCCGTGGTGCGTCTGAGCTTCACCTCCGGCTACAGCCTGGCCGATGTGCAGAAGACCTGCGAAGGCCGCCTGCAGGCGCTCTCCAACGCGATGACGCTGCTCACGGCCAGCGACTGGCGCAGCGTGGGACTGCGTCAGCTCATGAGCGAAGAGATCATTCCCTTCGCCGAACGCATCGATATCGACGGACCTGACATCTTTTTGCGTCCGCGCGCCGCGCAGACCTTCTCACTGCTGTTGTATGAGCTCGCGACCAACGCGGCCAAACATGGCGCCCTGTCGGTGCCGGACGGGAAGGTTCGCCTGTCGTGGATGATCGACCGGTCGGGCGAGGAGCCGGTGTTCCGGCTGATCTGGCAGGAATCCGGCGGTCCCGTCGTCGCCACGCCGACACGCAGGGGTTTCGGCGAGCTGCTGGTCCGGCGCATTGCGCCGCGCGACGTCGCCGGCCGCAGCACGGTCAGCTATGACAGTGAAGGGTTCCACTACGAACTGGACGCGCCGCTCAAGGAATTGATCGACCCGAAAGCCGCCGAGAAAATCGTCTGAAAGTTGGAGAAAGTCCTTTTACGAGGACGAAGGCCGCTTCGACCGCCGGTCTGGCTCGGGCTGGCCGTCATGAGACGAGCAAAAAGAGGCCGGAATGGGAGAGGGGTGCGGCTTGGCGCGGGAAGGGAAGGCGGCTATCTCTCGGACATGAAGATCAATGGCAAACAGACGCGCAGCATCTGGCTGGAGACCGACGGCTGGTCGGTTGGCATATACGACCAGAGTCACCTTCCGCACCGCGTGGAAAAACTGCGCCTCGCTGGCCGTAAGGATGCGGCGGACGCTATCAAGTCGATGCAGACTCGCGGTGCACCGCTGATCGGCGCGGTCGCGGCCTATGGCGTTGCGCTGGCGCTGCGCGAAGACACCTCGGATGAGCATCTGGAACGGACCTATGCGGCGCTGCTGGAAACGCGGCCGACCGCGATTAACCTGAAGTGGGCGCTGGATGAGATGATGGCTGCGGTCCGCAACCGTCCGCGCGAGCAGCGCGTCGCTGCGGCTTATCAGCGGGCTGCCGAGATCTGCGACGAGGATGTCGCGATCAACGAAGCTATCGGCCGCAACGGGTTGAAGTTGATCGAAGAAATCGCGGCAAAGAAGAAGCCAGACGAAAAGATCAACGTTCTCACGCATTGCAATGCCGGCTGGCTGGCGACGGTGGATTGGGGCACGGCGACCGCGCCGATCTACATGGCGCATGACAAGGGCATTCCTGTCCATGTCTGGGTGGATGAAACGCGCCCGCGCAATCAGGGCGCATCGCTCACCGCGTTCGAACTTGGCCAGCACGGCGTGCTGCACACAGTCATACCCGATAATACCGGCGGGCATCTGATGCAGCACGGGGAGGTCGACATTGTCATCGTCGGCACCGACCGTGTCACCGCGCAGGGCGACGTCTGCAACAAGATCGGCACATATCTGAAGGCGCTGGCGGCGAAGGACAACAATGTGCCGTTCTATGTCGCGCTGCCGTCGCCGACGATCGACTTCAATGTGGTCGATGGCGTCGCCGAAATTCCGATCGAGCAGCGCGCGGGCGAGGAAGTCTCCGCGATGACCGGCCGCACCCGGGATGGTCGCATTGAGACTGTGACCATCGTTCCGGAAGGCTCGCAGGTGGCGAATTACGGCTTCGATGTCACCCCGGCGCGGCTTGTCACCGGCCTGATCACCGAGCGCGGCGTGGTTGCGCCGGACCGCAAGGCGCTGGAAAATGCGTTCCCGGATCACGCCTCGCGCAAGGGCAGCAGGCAGGCCGCCGAATGAGCAACCTTGTCGCACGCATCGCGGAAGTTCCGGTCGACGGTCGCCAGTCGGAGACCGCGCTCGCGGTGGCGCGTGGCACCATGCGTCTTTTCCTTTCGCACGGATTCTGCTGTGTCAGCGAATTGCCGCTGCCGTCCGGACGGCGTGCCGATCTTGCGGCACTCGACGCGTCTGGCGAAATCTGGATTGTCGAGATCAAGTCGTCGGTCGCGGATTTCCGCGCGGACCACAAATGGATGGATTACCGCGCGCATTGCGACCGGCTGTTCTTTGCGACGACGCTCGAAGTGCCTTGCGAAATTTTCCCCAGGGATACCGGGCTGATTGTGGCGGATGCGTTCGGCGGCCAGATCGTCTGCGAAGCGCCGCAGCACAAGCTCCCCGCGCCGACGCGCAAGGCGATGATGCTGCGTGTGGCGCAATGTGCGGCGCTGAGATTGCAGTCGCTCGTCGATCCAGCCGGGCCGTATGGCCAGGAATTCTGACCGACCGGTTTTGAATTTTTTCGGCATGAATAGCCCGCAAGTTGGGGAAAACCCGACTTGCGTGCTCGAACAGATGCTGGTGCAAAGCCCAACAGAATCCACATATTGAACCGGCCGGAAGGCTCGAAACAGGCCAGTGCGGGTGACGATGACCGAGAACGACACAAGGTATTTCATTATCGCGAAAGCCGGGCGTCAGTGGCTAGGTGGCAACCCGCCCGGATTTCACGCATTTGATGGCGATGCAGCCCCGCTCGTATTCGACGACAAGGACGACGCGATAAGGGCGCTCAGTTCATTGCAACCGGATGTCGGGCAGGGCGCGACTGTCCTGGAGGTCGAACTGCAATCGTCGGGCGACGGAAGGTACGCGGTTCTGGTCCCGGCTGAATATCTTTCCAGATACAGTCAGTGAGAGCGATTGACCGCGCGGTCCGCAAAAGCGGTCAGTATCCTCTTCGCCGTTCCTTTTTCGCGGCTTTGCGCGCTGCGTAGCGAGCATCGCGATCCGCTTTCTGCTGTGCTTTCAACAAGGCTTCACGTTCGGCATTCTCGGCCGCTATCAGAGCCGCTGCTTTTTCCGCCTCGCGTTGTGCCTGCAATTCAAGTTCAGCGGCGTGAGCGGCTTGCTTGGCCATCTCGGCTTTTTGAGCAATCTTGGCAGCTTCACGTTCGGCAGCGCGGGCCAGGCGCGCCGTGTTGATAGCCATTCTTTCGGCGGCTCTCTCGGCGACGGCAGGGTCTT
>JAESGM010000758.1_pt1 | contig 15738 bp, 16 predicted proteins | sample 9269721 | NCBI WGS metagenome assembly JAESGM01 (sample SAMN15720920, study PRJNA650825) | algae metagenome | isolation source: Komarekiella atlantica HA4396-MV6 and co-occurring heterotrophs from... | place: USA: Theobald House, Kauai, HI | collected 2009-07-29 | reverse complement strand
GTCGTCGGCGCCGACGAGGAAGTGTTCGAGATGAACAATGGCTGCATCTGCTGCACGGTGCGCGGCGATCTGATCCGCATCCTCGACGGCCTGATGAAGCGCAAGGGCAAGTTCGACGCGATCATTGTCGAGACCACTGGCCTCGCCGATCCCGCCCCGGTCGCCCAGACCTTCTTCGTCGACCAGGATGTCGGCGACGCCACCAAGCTCGACGCGGTCGTGACCGTGACCGATGCTAAGTGGCTGAAGGATCGGCTCAAGGACGCGCCGGAGGCCAAGAACCAGATCGCCTTCGCCGACGTGATCATCCTCAACAAGACGGATCTCGTGACGCCTGAGGAGCTGGCCGAGGTCGAGGCGACGATCCGCGCGATCAACCCCTATGCCAAGCTGCACAAGACGACGCGCTGCGACCTGCCGATCGCCGAGCTGCTCGACCGCAACGCCTTCGATCTCGACCGCATCCTCGACATCGAGCCCGATTTCCTCGAGGCCGGCCACCATCACCATCACTCGGAGGACGTCCGCTCGATGTCCTTCACCATCCCCGGCGATGTCGATCCGGAAAAGTTCATGCCGTGGATCAACGACATCAGCCAGGTGCAGGGGCCGAACATCCTGCGCTCCAAGGGCATCCTCGCCTTCAAGGACGAGCCGCGCCGCTTCGTCTTCCAGGGCGTGCACATGATCCTGGACGGCGATCTGCAGCGCGACTGGAAGTCCGGCGAGACGCGGGAATCGCGCCTGGTCTTCATCGGCCGCGATCTCGACGAGGCTGAGCTGCGAAAGGGGTTCATGGCCTGCGCGGCTTGAGCTAAAGCCAAGGCCATGGAGACCATCACCAAACCCGTCTCGCTGCGCGAGCATGTCATCCCCATCGAAGCCGGCGAGCATGTCGTCGGCGCCGTCTGGCTGAAGCAGACGCTGGCGCTCGCCCTGGCCGATGGCCGGGTGCTGCGCTGGCGCGACGGCGAGACGCAGAGTGTCGAAGCCCATGCCGGCGGCCTGCTTTGCACGGCCTCTGATGGGGCACGGCTGATCAGCGGCGGCGATGACGGCCGCGTCGTCGCTACCTCTGGCGATGGCGAACCGGAAGAATTGGCGCGCGATCCGAAGCGCCGCTGGATCGACGCTGTGACGGTATCGCCGGCTGGCAGCCTTGCCTGGAACAGTGGCCGCGATGTCCATGCACATGACGACAAGGGCAAGCTCAGGTCGCTCGAGGTCGCCTCGACGCCGCAGGGCCTCAGCTTCGCTCCGAAGGGCTACCGCCTCGCCATCGCGCAGATGAACGGGGTGCTGCTCTGGTATCCCAACACCGAGGCCAGACCCGACTTCCTGGAATGGAAGGGCTCGCATCTCGATGTGACCTGGTCGCCGGACGGGCGCTTCGTCGTCACCGCCATGCAGGAGAATGCGCTGCATGGCTGGCGCCTCGGCGAGAAGCCAAGCCATATGCGCATGACCGGCTATCCGGCGAAGCCCCGCTCGCTGTCCTGGTCGCATGACGGACTCTGGCTCGCCTCCAGCGGGGCGGATGCGGCGATCGTCTGGCCCTTCCAGGGCGAGGGCCCGACCGGCAAGGCGCCGCGCGAATGCGGCGCGCGCCATGCCAAGGTCACGCGCGTCGCCTTCCATCCCAAGGCGCTGGTGCTGGCGATCGGCTATGATGACGGCTGCATCCTGCTGGTGCGCCTGACCGACGCCTCGGAGCTGCTGGTGCGGCCGGCGCAGCGCGGCAGCGGCATCACCGCCTTCGCCTGGGACAAGCTCGGCAAACGTCTCGCCTTCGGTACCGAGGACGGCGCAGCCGGCGTGCTGACCTTGCCGGGCGGCTGAGGCAGCGATGCGCTTCGGCCTGTTCGGCAAGGACAAGCGCGAGGCCGCCGGGCTTGACGCCGCGGCGCAGGTCAAGCGGCAGGTGCGCGAATTGCTTGGCCTGCCGGAGAACGCCGTGATCGCCGTCAACGAGATCCTCTGCGCCGATCCCGCCTGCCCGGGTACCGAGACGGTGATCCTGGTGATGAAGCCCGGGGAGAAGACCCGGGCCTTCAAGGTCCAGATGGCGCTAGCGGAGCTGACGCCTGAGGCGCTGGCGCAGGCGTTCTCCGTAGCGCAGTAGCGCCAATCTTTCCTCGCTCCACGCGCCATGCTAGGTTACATGTAACCGACGCAAGAGCAGTGACATGGCACCTCCGGGCAGCAAGCTGAAGGTTCGCCGTCATCGCGAGCGCCTGCGTGAGCAGGGGCTGCGGCCGATCCAGATCTGGGTTCCGGATGTTCGGGCCGTCGGGTTCCGAGCAGAAGCGCATCGCCAATCGCAGGCGGTAGCGCGGAGCGCGCAGGCGGCGGAGGATCAGGCCTTCATCGACGCGATCTCGATCGGCGATGCCGAATGAAGCGCGGCGAGGTCTGGACCGTCTCGGGCGGCCAGGACTATGCCGGCAAGCCGCGCCCCGTGGTGATCGTTCAGGACGACAATTTCGACGCGACCGCTTCGATCACGATCTGCGCCTTCACCACGGACGAGACCGAAGCCCCGCTGTTCCGGCTGCCGGTGGCGCCGCATGCGGGCAACGGCTTGCGGTTGTCTTGCCGGCTGATGGTCGACAAGCTCACCACGGTCCCGAAGACTAAGCTCGGGGAGCGGATCGGGCGGCTCGATGATGAGGATATGGTAAGGCTCAACCGGGCGATCGCGGTATTCCTCGGGCTGGCGGCGGCATCGCGGATGAGCGGTGGCGATTGAGGTGCCGGGCGGCGCTCCTTTCACCGCCGACAGCTCCTGTCAGCAATGAGTCTTATCGCCACTTATCGGCGCTCTCACTTGCAACTAGCTTGTTCCCATGGCGACGCGACCGCGAAAGATTCTGACACTCGACAAGGCGGATGCACGCCGGATCTGGCTCAAGGCCCAGAAGCTCGACACGCGCGAGCCCTTCGGTTCCGGTCCCGGGGCGACGACGGCCGCGGTCAGCCATCTCGGCTATGTCCAGATCGACACGATCAATGTGATCGAGCGCTGTCACCACCACATCCTCTACAGCCGGATTCCGGATTATCGCCGCGACGACCTCGCGCAGGCGCAGTCGCAGGACAAGTCGGTGTTCGAATACTGGACGCATGCGCTGTCCTATGTGCCATCAACCGATCTCCGCTATTTCCTGCCGGCGATGAAGGCCCATCGCGCCGAGCCCAAGCGCTGGGCTTCGGTCGGTGGTCGCGAGGAGACGCGCAAGCTGCTGCGCCGCATCCGCAAGGACGGCGCGCTCACCATCCGCGACATCGACACGGACGTCTTGGTCGAGAAGACGCATCTCTGGGCCAGCAAAAAGCCGTCAAAAGGCCTGCTCGAACGCGCCTTCTATGATGGCGAGCTCGCGATCTCGGCGCGCTCCGGCATGCTCAAGACCTATGAGCTGATCGACCGGCATTTCGGCTGGGAGAAGTCTCCGATCCCGGCTTCCGAGCGCCAGATCGCCGCCTACAAGCTCGACCGCGCCCTGCGTGCACAGGGCATCGTCAGCCTCGATTCAATCTGCCATCTCGATGCGCCCAGCAAGAAGGCGGTCGCCGAGCTCATCGCTGGCCGTGTCAGGCGCAAGGAGCTGGTGCCGGTCGCGATCGAGGGCGCAGAGAAGATGCCGCACTGGGCTGCGCCGGGCGTGCTGGAGCTGTCCAAGCCGGCCGATGACAGCCTCGTCCATATCCTGTCGCCCTTCGACCCGCTGGTCATCCAGCGCAAGCGGCTGAAGCTGTTCTTCGAGTATGACCATGTCTTCGAGGCCTATCTGCCGAAGGAGAAGCGCGTCTTCGGCTATTTCGGCCTGCCGGTGCTGGCGGGGGACCGGATCGTCGCCGTCGCGGATCTCAAGGCCGACCGGGCGGCGCGCAAGCTCCTGGTGCAGCAATGGACCTGGCTGGAGCCGGAGCCGTCACCCGAACTGAAGCGGCAGGTCGACGAGGAGATGCAGCGCTTCGAGCGCTTTCAGCTGGCCTGAGCCACCTCAGTTCGGTCGCGGCCAGCGGAAATCGTCGGCGCGGCCGGGGCGCGGTTCCGGCGCGATGCCCTGGCCGAAGACGCGCTCGAGCCCGGCTGCGACATCGCCGCGGCCGCGCGCCTCCTGGATCGAGGCGATCAGCGCGGAATCGCCACCTGGGGAGACAGCCCCGGTCAAGGGCAGGATCGGGCCTGCGAGCGGCCGGAGCGGGGCCACCGGGACGAGCGGAAGATCGGTCGGGATGCCGCTGACCATGCGGTCGATCAGGCGCTCGACATCCATCGGCTGCGTCGGCGGTGCGGACGTGCCCTCTGACTCGGGAGGAACGGGCAGGGCGATGACGTTCTGCGTCGGCGTCTTCTCCAGGATACGGCGGATGACGACGTCGACGAAATGCGCGGCCTTGCGGGCGCCGGCCTTGGTGAAATGCACGCCGTCGCCGAGCCGCAGGCGGGCGATCTGGCCGTTCACGTCCGGTCCCATGGCGGCGTAGCGGTTCTCGGTGTCGACATAGGCTTCCCAGAGGTCGACGAACTGGCCGCTGGCCGCTTCCGCACCTTTGCGGAAGAGATCGTTCAGCGTGGTGAGGTCGGTGGACAGGCGCGCGTTCTGCATCGGTGGCGCGCCGACCCAGATCAACGGTACGCGCCTGGCACTGAAGGCTGCCGCGACGGCCTCGATCCGCGCCCTGTAGAGCTGGAGCCAGCGCTCGCTCAGCGGCTCATGGGTGATCTCGCCCTCGCGGATCACCTGGCGGTCGTTCGGCCCGAGCACGACGACGCCGACCATGACCTTGGCGTCGCCCGCCAGGAGTTCGCCGGTTGCCTTCGGCCAGTCGTAGAAATCGGTTCGGACAAGGCCGCTGTCGGCCTTGGCTTTGTTCACCACGGCGACATCGGCTCGGTCCTGCAGGCTGTCTTCCAGCCCTTCGGCGATCTGCCCGGCGAGCGTATCGCCGATCACCAGGACATGGTGGTTGACGTCGACCTTGGGGATGACCGGGTCGTCTCGGACGACGACGCGGGTCGGCGCCCGGCGCTGGGCCGGCGCGAGGCGCTCGCGTTGCTGCCGCGGCTGCATGGCTGGCCGCTCAGGAATCTGCCAGAACATGTTGAACAGGCTGCGCCCCTGTGGCGGCGGCGCCTGCGGTATTCGTCCGGGCGGCACCGGGTTCTGGGCGATCGAGGCCGGCCCGCCGGTCGCGAGCACGAGCAGGGCCGAGGCCAGAACCATGAAGAGCGAACGCGGGCGCATCGTGCTCTCGATCGACGCCGGTCAGGAGGAGGCGCCGCCAGCCAATATAGTTGCGATCGCCGCGTTCGTCAGCGGGGCGCCTTCATCCGCGCCAGCAGCGCCGGGGTCGGGTAGCCGTCGGCGAGCAGGCCGACGCGCAGCTGGTACTGCCTGACCGCCTCGCGCGTGCCGGTGCCGATGCGTCCGTCCGCGTCGTGATTGTAGAGGCCGAGGGCCTTCAGCCGGCGCTGGACGTCGGTGGTGCCGGCCTTGTCGAGGCGCGGCGCCCTGACCGGCCATTCGCCCTGCAGGGCCGGGCGGCCGGCGATCCGGTCGCCGAGATGGCCGACGGCGAGCGCATAGGCGTCGGAGGAATTGTACTTCTTGATGACGTCGAAATTCGCGGTCAGCAGCATCGCCGGACCGGTATGGCCGGCCGGATAGAACAGCCTGGCTTCGCCGGAGGAGGGCAGCGAGCCGCCATCGGCGCGGCGCACGCCGGCGGAGCGGAAGCTGGAGAAGCTGGCACGGTAGAGATTGTGGTCGAAGCCCTCGGGGATCACGACCTCGATGCCCCAGGGCAGGCCGGGGGTCCAGCCATAGCCCTTGAGGTAATTGGCGGTCGAGGCGATGGCGTCGCTGGTCGAGGTCCAGATGTCGGCATGGCCGTCGCCGGTCTGGTCGACCGCATATTTCATGTAGCTCGACGGCATGAACTGGGTATGGCCCATGGCGCCTGCCCAGGAGCCGCGCAGTTCGCTGCGTTCGACATGGCCCTTCTCGATCAGCTCCAGCGCGGTCAGCAGCTCGTCGCGGAAGAAGTCGCCGCGATAGCGGATATTGGCCAGCGTCGCGAGCGAGCGGATCACGTCCTTGTCGCCTTTGAACGAGCCGTAATTGGTCTCCATCCCCCAGATGCCGAGGATGATCTCCTTAGGCACGCCATAGCGGGACTCGACCTGGGCCAGCACGCTGGCATGGGCGTCGAGCATCTCGCGGCCGCGCGAGATGCGGCCGCCGCCGACGGCGCTGTTGAGATAGCTCCAGATCGGCGCGACGAACTCCGACTGCTTGCGGGTCAGCACGATGATGGAGGGATCCGGCGTCACGCCCTGGAAAGCCAGGTCGAAGGTCTTGCGCGAGATGCCGCGGGCCTGCGCCAGCGGCCAGAGCGTCTTCAGGAAGCCGTCGAAGCCCGGTGCGGCCGGACGCGCTTCGGGTTTGGGTGTCTGCGCCCGCGCCGGGTTGATCGAACCCGTCGTCTGCGCGAGCGCCGGCCCGAGGCCGAGCGCTGCAGCGAAGGCGAGAACGGTGACGGGGCGCATGGTTGCTCCTCTGGCTCGGGCGCGGGGTCTTTCCACCACAGCGCCCGAACGAGGTTAACCATGGGTTAACGCCGTGCCAAATAGGCCGTCAGCTCGCGTTGCGCTTGCGCAGGCTCTCCTCCCAGGCCAGCGCCTGGGTGACGATCTCGGTGAGATCGTCATGCTCCGGCTGCCAGCCGAGCTCGGCGCGGATGCGGTCGGCCTTGGCGACCAGTGCGGCCGGGTCGCCGGAGCGGCGCGGCGAGAGCCGGACCGGGAAATCGATCCCCGAGACCTGCTTCACCACCTCGGTGACTTCCTTGACCGAGTAGCCGCGGCCATAGCCGCAGTTCAGCGTCAGATTGTCGCCGCCGGCGCGTAAGTGGTCGAGCGCCGCCAGATGGGCGCGGGCGAGGTCGGTGACGTGGATGTAGTCGCGGATGCAGGTGCCGTCTGGTGTCGGATAGTCGGTGCCGAAGATGTCGAGACCGGCGCGCTGGCCGAGCGCCGCCTGACTCGCGACCTTGATCAGATGGGTAGCGTTGGCGCTGGACTGGCCGGAGCGGCCCTTGGGGTCGGCGCCGGCGACGTTGAAATAGCGCAATGCCACGTAGGTCAGCCCATGGGCGCGGGCGACGTCGCCGAGCATCCACTCGCTCATCAGCTTGGAGCGGCCATAGGGGTTGATCGGGTTGAGCGCGATTTCTTCCGGCACCGGCGAGACCGGCGGCTCGCCATAGACGGCGGCGGTCGAGGAGAAGATCACATGCTTGACGCCACCGCGCACGGCGCTCTCCAGCAAAGCGCGCGTCTTGACCGTGTTGTTCTGGTAATAACCGAGCGGGTCGGTCACCGAATCCGGCACGACGATCTTGGCGGCGAAATGGGCGATCTCGCTGATGCCGTGCTCGGCGATGGTGCGCTCGACCAACGCCTGGTCGCCCATATCGCCCCGCACCAGCGTCGCTTCCTGCGGCACGGCCCACCAGAAGCCAGTCGAGAGATCGTCGAGCACGACCACCTTCTCGCCCCGGTCCAGGAGCTCGAGAACCATGTGGCTGCCGATATAGCCGGCGCCGCCCGAAACCAGAATCGCCATCTTCTTCTCCTCGTCACGTGACCCGCATAGACCGGAATCACGACAGTTAGATTCACCCTGTCGGCGCGACATGGCTATTCTCGGGCGTCGCTTCAGTGAAGCCATGCAAGAATGGTGGCCAGGGCAGCAAATCCGGCAATCTACAGCGGGAGTGTTGACGTATCGGCAAGACCCGACTGGTATTCGAGAACAGGGCCGGCCCGGCTTTCGCCAGAATCGCGGGCCAGCCTGAACCGAGCCCGTTCCGATTGGCTTACATTGCAAGCCAATCGGTAAAACGGTCTCTGAACTAAAGCGAGAGACGGATTCACAGATCAGGTTGATCCAACCTGATCTGATCCGGCTCTAGCCGGCATGAATGGGCGAAGCCGGCTCTTCCCAAGCCCTCCGATTTTCAGCAGGCGCGCGCCTTAAGCGCGCGAGATGGACGCGCATGATCAAGAAAATCCGCAAGGCGGTCTTTCCCGTCGCTGGTCTCGGCACCCGCTTCCTGCCCGCCACCAAGGCGATCCCGAAGGAAATGCTGACCATCGTCGACCGGCCGGTGGTCCAGCACGTGGTCGACGAGGCGCGCGCCGCCGGGATCGAGCATTTCGTCTTCGTCACCGGCCGCAACAAGGGCGTGATCGAGGACCATTTCGACATGGCCTATGAGCTCGACGACACGCTCGCCAAGCGCGGCAAGGTGAAGGAGCTGGAGGCGCTCAAGCTCGACCTGCCGGCCGCCGGCACGGCGAGCTTCACCCGCCAGCAGGCGCCGCTCGGCCTCGGCCATGCCGTCTGGTGCGCGCGCGACATCATCGGCGACGAACCCTTCGCCCTGCTGTTGCCCGACATGCTGCACCATGATCAGGGCAAGGGCTGCCTCGCCGAGATGATCGCGGCCTATGAGCAGCACGGCGGCAACCACATCGCAGTGGCGCCGGTGCCGGAGGACCAGACCCATCAATACGGCATCGTCGGCGTCGCCGACGCCAAGGCCAAGGTCTCGCAGATCAGCAGGATGGTCGAGAAGCCGCCGAAGGGCACGGCGCCGTCGAACCTGCACATCACCGGCCGCTACATCCTGCAGCCGACGATCTTCAACCTGCTCGCCAATCAGGAGACGGGCGCCGGCGGCGAGATCCAGCTCACCGATTCGATGATCGCGCTGGCAAAGCTCGAGAAGTTCTTCGCGGTGCGCTTCGACGGCGACATCTACGATACCGGGTCGAAGATCGGTTTCCTCACCGCCAATATCGCCTATGCGCTGGAGCGCGGCGATCTCGGCCCGCAGCTGCGCAGCGAGATCGAACGCCTGCTGGACCGGTAAGGGCAACACCAAAATGACATGGCCGGGGCGGGCCCGGCCGTGTCGAGATCGGTGCTGCGGGGCTTCAGCCCTGCTTGGCCTTCTTCGCCCGCTCGATCGCCTCGACGATCAGCTGCTTGGCCTTGGCGGCATCGCCCCAGCCGGTCAGCTTCACCCATTTGCCGGGTTCCAGATCCTTGTAGTGCTCGAAGAAGTGCTGGATCTGGTCGAGCGTGATCTGCGGCAGATCAGTGTAGTTCGTCACATTCTCGTAGCGCTTGGTCAGCTTCGGGACCGGTACGGCGATGATCTTCTCGTCGCCGCCGCCCTCGTCCTCCATCATCATCACGCCGATCGGCCTGACCGCGATATAGGAGCCCGGCACCAGCGGGCGGGTATTGGCGACGAGCACGTCGCAGGGATCACCGTCTTCCGACAGCGTATGCGGGATGAAGCCGTAATTCCCGGGATAGCGCATCGGCGTATAGAGGAAGCGGTCGACGAAGAGCGTGCCGGCTTCCTTGTCCATCTCGTACTTGATCGGCTCGCCGCCAATGGCGACCTCGATCACGACGTTGACCTCTTCGGGGGGATTCTTGCCGATGGCGATGGCGTCGAGCCGCATGTACCTGACCTGTCTATGACAAAACTTCGGGGCCTTATGCGCGCTCGCGCCCCAAAGGCCAAGCCCGGCTTTTAGTCGGAGTTACCGATTTGCGCAGCGAGCGTTGCGCTGCTATCGGGCCGGCATGACAGGTGCGATCCCATGCTGAACCGCTGGCGGCGGCCGGAAGACCGCTATGCAAGGCGCATGGCGCGGATCGCGCGCTGGGACCGGCCTTTGAGCGGCCGGCTCGACCGCGCGCGGGCCTGGACCAACATGCTGCTGGCCGACCATGGCATCTTCCGGCTCGTCTATCTCAACGCCCATCGCGTCACGCCGCAGCTCTGGCGCGCCGCGCAGCCGGCCCCGACCGACATCGCCTGGTTCGCCCGCCAGGGCGTCAAGACCATCGTCAACCTGCGCGGCGGCCGCGAGCATGGCGCCTGGCCGCTGCAAAAGGAAGCCTGCGAGCGTCATGGCATCGCGCTCGTCGAGTTCATCCTGCGTTCGCGCGGTGCTCCCGACCGCGATACCATCCTCGCCGCGCCCGCCTTCTTCGCGGGTTTGCAGACGCCGGCACTGGTTCACTGCAAGTCCGGAGCCGACCGCGCCGGCTTCTTCGCCGCGCTCTATCTGCTGGTCCACGAGAAGCGGCCGCTCGCCGAGGCTATGGCCGAGCTCTCCCTACGCTACGGCCATTTCCGTTTCGCCAAGACGGGCATCCTCGACGCCTTCTTCGAGTCTTATGCCCGCGAGGGCGCCAGCAAGGGCACGCCGTTCCTCGACTGGGTGGCGAAGGACTACGATCCCGAGCGGCTGGAGCGCGAGTTCAAGCCCGGCTTCTTCTCCTCGCTGCTCGCCGACCGGCTGATCCGGCGCGAATAGTCTGGGCCAAATGGCGGGCGTGGAGCGGATTTGGTTCTAACCCGCCATCCGCTCCTCGCCGATCGCGGTCCATGCCAGGCGCAGGTGCAGCAGCAGCCGCATCAGCGAGATCAGGCCGATCGCCATGAGCAGGGCCAGGGATAGGCTGCCGAACCACCAGATCACGATCGCTGCGGCAGCCAGCGCCAGCGCATTGGCCATCACCTGGCTGTGTGGGCGTGACGAGAGCGCTCCCATTTCGTGCAATGGCCCGACCATCGCACCGCAGCCATAAAACACCGTCATGATCGCCATGACCTCGCCGATCCCGCTCCATTTGGTGCCGCTCAGGACGAGTTCGTCAGCGCCGATGGCGATGAAGGCGATCGTGATGAAAACTGCAGCCGCGATCGCCACCATGCCCAGCGTGAGCAGACGCGCACGCTTTTGCAGCTCGCGACCATGATGCTTGCGCAGATCGTTCATAACCAGGGGGCCTGTCACGGCGCCGAACATCTGCGCGGGCATGTCGAGCAGGCGCGTCGCCAGCGCCACATGGGCCGCCAGTACCGGATTGCTCGCCAATGGCAGAGCCAGCAGCGGCGCCGCCGAAAAACCGACGGCGAGCAGTGTGGAGGGCAGGAGATAGGTCGGCGAGTTGCGCCATTGCCAGGCGGCCGAGGTCAGTTCAGCACATGACCAGCGGGACGGGTGCATCAACCGCGACAGGGAGCGGCGGCGGCGCCAGGCGAGATAAGAGGCAGCGACGGCATGGCCGAATGCGTCCGCAGCGAACAAGGCCAAGGCGGTCGGTCCGAGCAGCCAGATCAGCAGGATCATCATTCCCGGCTGGACCAGGGCCTGGACGATGTTGCTGTTGCCGATCGTGGCGAAGTCGCCTTCCGCCGTGGCCTCGGCCAGAAGCAACCGGGTCACTGCCCGGCTCGCCAGCGAGAGCAGGAAGAGAGCGCCGAAGCCGCGAAGGACCCAACCTTGCGATACCGCGAAGAGGATCACGAGCACTGCTCCACCCAGGAAGACGGCGCCGGCAGCCACGGCCAGGCGGAAGGCCCGGCCGAGCCGCAGCCGGTCGCTGCTCTGGAAGAAGACCATCTCGAAGCGCAGCAGGGCGGCAATCGCCCCGACATTCGCCAGGGCCGCGAAGATTGCGAAATCGGCGAAGACCTGGGGTGGGCAAAGGGCGGCTGCCAGCAGCAGGCCCCAGACCGAGAGCAGGCGCGCCTGAACGAAGCGCAGCGCCAGCATCGCCGCGTTGCGGAAACCGGCGCTCTGGGTGAGCGATGCCAGTTCAGCCCGGGAGTCGGTCGCTGCTGTCGGGCCGATGAGGTTCTTGGCCAGGCTGGCCCGTGCCAGGGCAAGCTGCGCTGCCATCTCAGCGTCCTCAGCCGGAACCTCGAACAGGTCCTTCGCGCTCGCCGGCCGGCCTTGGCGCTCGCCTGTCGGAAGCCGCACGTGATCAACAGGTTCGATCACGTCGTTACGCTCCGCGGGCATAAGGCTGCGCCTCTATGGTTAACGCTTGGTAAATACCCGACCTTTCACGATGCCGCTCAAGCCGCGCTACCGATATGGTGCGGCTTATGGCGGAAACGTGGCGATTGAGCTCATTCGCCAATGATCAGGCTGCCGCTTAAGCCCGCGTCCAACAAGAGAGCCTCCGCCGGAGGGCGGCGGAGGCTCGGAAACAGGATGACCGTACGGCCAGGCTCAGGCGAAGTCGCGCTTCAGCGTCTCGAAGCGGGCGACCTGATCCGGCAGCAATTCGCGCGCCTCGTCGCGGCGGACGAAAACCTTGAACATTGCCTCGCCCGCGCCGTTGAAGAACTGCACCGAGCAGGAGCGGCGGCCGTGGAACAGGCGATCGACCAGATAGATCGCGGTGCAGTTGCCGGCCTTGATGTGCCCGCCGATCGGGCTGTCGCCATGGATGTTGTAATAGCCATGGCCGAAGGAGCCGACCGGCAGCGAGCCCTCGCATTCGAGCACGATGTCGGGCGTATGCACGATGAAGAGCACCGTGCCCCAGCTCGAAAGCTCCTGCCAGAGTGCCTCGAAGCGCTCCGCCGCGATGAAGCGGCGCTGCTCCTCCGGCGTCGCCTCCAGCACGGCGAGCGTCGAGACGCCGTGCTCGCGCGCGACGGCCTCGATCACCCCGTCCGGCTTGGCGGCGAGAGCCGCCCGGACCTTCTCCATGGCCTCGGCCGGAGTGGCCGGCGCCAGCGTTTCAGCGAGCGACATCGTGATCAGCCTCTCACTCGGCCGCCTGGCGCGGCAGGTGCGGGTTGCGTTCGGTCAGGATCGTCTCGAAGCCTTCGAATTCCGGATGGCCGAGATAGAGCGGCGTCGGCCGCGGCTGGCCGGCGCTGCGATGCGACTCGCGGAACTGCTCCGACTTGGTCCAGGCGGTGAAGTCCTCCTTGGAGGCCCAGGTCGTGTGCGAGGAGTAGAGGGTATGGTCCTCCTTCTCGGGGCCCTTCAGCAAATGAAAGGCGATGAAGCCCTGCATCTCGTCGAGGCGGGTCTTGCGCGAGGACCAGACCGTTTCGAAGGCCTCTTCCTCCCCCTTGACGACCTTGAAGCGGTTCATGGCGATGAACATCGGGAAATCCTCGGCGGTTCCGGAAACAGGATGGTCGGGCAGCTTGCGCCGCTCTTGACCCTCCTTAGTAAAGCCGCATATCACCGTCAACAATCGCTCGATTAATCGTTGTTTTGAACGATTATAAATTGAGCAAATACTTTGGAATGACTTCAGTGTAGTCGGGCGCGCGCAGTGCCATTGCTCCACGTCGTCGCATGCATGAGATCGAGCATGGGCACCTTGCCAGCGCCTTCGACAACTCCGCTCGCGGGTCTCAGGGCCAAGCGTCTTGGCCGCGAGATTGCGGCTGCGGCGATCATTTCCCTGCTGGCGATCGCAGGCCCGGCCGGACCGTTCGAGCAGCTTGCCGGCGTCGCCACCGCCCAGGCCCAGACCGCCGAGCGCATCGTCGCGGCCGGCGGCGTCGTCACCGAGGTGCTCTACGCTCTCGGCCTGCAGGACAAGGTCGTCGGTGTCGACACCACCAGCCAATGGCCGCCGGAGGCACTGAAGGACAAGAAGAGCGTCGGCTATGTCCGGGCGCTCTCGGCCGAAGGCGTGCTCTCGCTCAAGCCCTCGCAGATCATCGCCGTCGAGGGCGCCGGCCCGCCCGATGCGCTCACGCTGCTCAAGGAGTCCGGCACCCCGATCACGATGATCCCGGAGGCGCTGTCGCCGGAGGCCGTCGTCGGCAAGATCGCCGCGATCGGCAAGGCCGCCGGCGCAGCTGAGCCGGCGCAGCAGCTCGCCGCGAGCGTGAAGACCCGTTTCGACGAGCTCGACAAGCTGAGGGCCGGCCTGCCGAAGCAAAAGCGCGTCCTGTTCGTGCTCTCGCTGCAGAACGGGCGCACCATGGTCGGTGGCCGGAACACCACGGCGGACGCGATCATCGCGCTCGCCGGCGGCGTCAATGCCGCGAGTGCGGTCGAAGGCTTCAAGCCGATGACCGACGAGGCGATCATCACTGCCGGTCCCGACGTCGTGCTGATGATGCGCCATACCAACAGCGGCGCCCATAGTGCTGTCGCCGCCGAGCTCTTCGCCATGCCGGCCTTCTCGCAGACGCCGGCAGCTAAGCAGCAGTCGCTGATCCGCATGGATGGGCTCTATCTGCTCGGCTTCGGCCCGCGCACCCCGAACGCGGCGCGCGACCTGATGGCCGAGCTCTACCCGGAAGCCAAGGTCGCCCAGCTTTCCGCCGCCAAATGACGCTCGCCGTGAAGCAGACCCCGAGTGCGAGTGCGGCCGCGCTGGCCGTGCTCACGGCCGGCCACCGCCGCAAGGGCGTCATCGCCGTGGCGGCCCTGGTCGGCCTCTGCTTGCTGCTGATGCTGCTCTCGCTTGGGGCAGGAGCCTTCGCGATCACGCCCGGCCGCGTCGCCGACATTCTACTGGCGAAGCTCGGTTTCGGCGCGGCTGACATGCTCGACAGCCGCGAGGCTCTGGTCGTGCTCAACATCCGCATGCCGCGCCTGCTGCTCGGCGCGCTGGTCGGGGCAGCGCTCGCGATCTCGGGCGCGCTGATGCAGGGGCTGTTCCGCAATCCGCTCGCCGATCCCGGCCTCGTCGGCGTCTCCGCCGGCGCCGGCCTCGCCGCCGCCGTGACAATCGTGCTCGGCGACCGCATCTTCCTCTCGGCCTTCGCGATGAAGCTGCCCTTCGCGGTGCTGCCCTTCGGCGCCTTCTTCGGCGGCCTGGTCTCGACGCTGGCGCTCTATCTGATCGCGACGCGCCAGGGTCGCACCTCGGTCGCGACCATGCTGCTCGCGGGCGTTGCGCTCGGTGCTCTCGCCGGCTCGCTCACCGGCCTGCTCGCCTTCATCTCCGATGACCGGCAATTGCGCGACCTGACCTTCTGGTCGCTCGGCAGCCTCGGTGGCGCGAGCTGGACCAAGCTCTCGGTGGTGGCGCCGATCGTGCTGCCGCTGCTCTTCGCGGTGCCGCTGCTGGCGCGCGGGCTCAACGCGCTGATGCTCGGCGAAGCCGAGGCCTATCATCTCGGCATTCCCGTCCAGCGCATCAAGGCGCTGGCGATCCTGCTGGTCGCCCTCGCTGTCGGCGCCAGCGTCGCCGCGGCTGGCGTGATCGGCTTTGTCGGCATCGTCGTGCCGCATCTGATCCGGCTCTCGATCGGGCCGGATCACCGCCTGCTGCTGCCGCTGTCGGCGATCGGCGGCGCGGCCCTGCTGGTCGGTGCCGACATCATCGCCCGCCTCGTCGTCGTGCCGGCCGAACTGCCGATCGGCATCGTCACCGCCTTCATCGGCGCACCCTTCTTCCTCTGGCTGCTGCTGCGCCGCGGCCGGATCGCGGAGCTCTGAGCATGGCGATCCTCGAAGCGACCGATCTGTCCTTCTCCGTGCGTGGCAGCGCTTTGGTGCGCGGCGCCTCGCTGGCGCTCGAAGAGGGCGCGACCACGATCGTCGTCGGCCCCAACGGCGCCGGCAAGTCGACTTTGCTCAAGCTCCTGACCGGCGAGCTGTCGCCCTCGCGGGGCACGGTTCGCATGGACGGCGCGGCGCTGCCGCAGATCCCCGGCTGGGAACTCGCCTGCCGGCGCGCCGTGATGGTGCAGAACCAGCGCCTCGCCTTCCCGTTCAGTGTCTACGAGGTCGCGCGCCTCGGCCTGGAAGGCGTCGGCCGGGCGCAGCCGCGGGCGCACAAGGAACAGATCATCGCCCAGGCGCTGGAGACCGCCGGGGTCATCGGCCTCGCCGGCCGGCAATACCAGACCCTCTCC
>JAESGM010000757.1_pt1 | contig 15739 bp, 12 predicted proteins | sample 9269721 | NCBI WGS metagenome assembly JAESGM01 (sample SAMN15720920, study PRJNA650825) | algae metagenome | isolation source: Komarekiella atlantica HA4396-MV6 and co-occurring heterotrophs from... | place: USA: Theobald House, Kauai, HI | collected 2009-07-29 | reverse complement strand
GGAGGATCGCCGCGCTCGAAGCGCAAGTCGCGGCGCTGCTGCAGGCGTTCAATGTCGGGCGTGGCGGCGCGGTCGCGATCACGGCTCCAGCGGGGCTGTCGATCACGGTCGGCGGCACTTGCACCGTCAATGTCGGGGCCGAGTTGGCGCTTTCGGTCGGAAGCAATTTTCGCACGGCGGTCGGTTCGGCCTATGTCGTCAATGTCGGTAACGGCATGCGGACGACTGCGGGTACCAGCATCGGCATTATCGCAGGCACCGCTCTCACCATGAATGCCAATCGCGAGATCAGCCTGTCGACGCGCGCTTTCGAGGTCGCCGCCGCCGTCAGCATCGATCTCGACAGCAGCAAGGATTTCGAGATCGCCAGCGGCAAGTCGCTCGTGGTCAAGGCTGCGGACGCCATTCTGCTCGATGCCGGCGCGGCCGACCTCAACCTGAAGAAGGACGGCTCGATCGATCTCAAGGGCAAGGACGTGACGATCCGGGCGAGCGGCAAGATCAATGCGACGGCGAACTCGGACGTCGTGATCAAGGGCTCGAAGATCAAGCAGAATTGAGCGCTGCCGCAGCGGCCCGGTTGGTGAGCTTCAGCGCAGCGTGGTAGGCGAACCTTGGCTCAGCGCAGGGGGCGAAGAAAAAAAGGCCCCGCCTGATGGCGGGGCCTTGTTGTTGGTGGATCAGTGATGCGCCTGGGGCGTCGCGTCTTTCGGCTCCACCGGCTTCTTCTTGCTGCCGAGCGAGGCGAGCCAGCGCACCACGACGTAGAACACCGGGGTGAACAGCAAGCCGAACAAGGTCACGCCGATCATGCCTGAGAACACCGCGACGCCGAGCACCTGGCGCATCTCGGCGCCGGCGCCGATCGAGATCGTCAGCGGCAGCACGCCGAGGATGAAGGCGAGCGAGGTCATCAGGATCGGCCGCAGCCGGGTCCTGGCCGCCGCGATCGCCGCATCGCGCCGGCTCATGCCCTCGTCCTCGGCCTGCTTGGCGAATTCGACGATCAGGATCGCGTTCTTCGCTGCGAGGCCGACGAGCACGACCAGGCCGATATCGACCAGCACGTTGCGGTCGAAGTTCTGGTAGTCGACGCCGACCATGGCTGCGAGGATACACATCGGCACGATCAGGATGACAGCGAGCGGCAAGGTCCAGCTTTCGTACAGCGCCGCCAGCAGCAGGAAGACGAAGACGACAGCGAGGCCGAAGGCGATGATCGCGGTGTTGCCGGCGAGCTTCTCCTGCAGCGCGATCTCGGTCCATTCGAAGCCGAACCCGGCCGGCAGGACCTTCTGGGCGATCTGCTCGACCGCCGCGATGCCTTGGCCGGTCGAGTAGCCGCGCGCCATCGACAGCTGCACTTCGGCTGCCGGATAGAGGTTGTAGCGCGGCACGCGATAGGCGCCGGTCGTGTCGGAGAAGGTCGCGACCGAGCCGATCGGCACCATCTCGCCATCGGCATTGCGCGTCTTCAGATCGGCGACGTCGCGGATGTCGAGCCGGTTGGGATTGTCGGCCTGAGCCGTGACGCGGAAGGTACGGCCGAGGATGTTGAAGTCGTTGACATAGGCCGAGCCCATATAGACCGAGAGCGTCTCGAAAATACGGGTCACAGGCACGCCGAGCATTTCGGCCTTGGTCCGGTCGATATCGGCGTAGACCTGCGGCGTCCTGGTCGAGAACAGCGTGAAGGGCTGCTGGATGCCCGGTGTCTGGCCGGCCGTTCCGGCCACCGCCCAGGTCGCGGCTTCCAGTGCGGGCAGGCCGCGCCCGCCACGATCCTGGACATAGCCCTTGAGTCCGCCACCGCTGCCGATGCCCGGAACCGCCGGCGGCTCGATGATCAGCGCGAAGGCTTCGCCGATCCCGAAGAGCTGGGTGCGCAGGTCGTTGAGGATGGCCTGGGTGGTGAGACCGGCCTTGGCGCGCTCCCGGAAGTCGGAAAGCGTGACGAAGGCGACGCCGGCATTGGGTGCGAGCGTGAAGGTCGCGCCGTCGAGGCCGGCGAAGGCGACGGCATGCGCGACGCCCGGCCGCGACAACAGGATGTCGGTCGCCTTGCGGATGACCGCGTCGGTCCGCGGCAGCGACGAGCCCGGCGGCAGCTGGAACACGGCGATGAAGTAGCCGCGGTCGAGTTGCGGGACGAGGCCGGTCGGAATGGCCGCAAGGCGTTGGCCGGCGACCGCGATCAGCGCGGCATAAACCAGCAGCATGATGACGCCGAAGCGGATCAGGCGCGAGGTCACCGCGCCATAGGCGCGCGAGAGCCAGTCGAAGCCCTTATTGAAGTACTTGAAGAACCAGCGCAGCGGCGCGCTGAGCACGGCCAGGAACCCCTTCGGCTCCTCATGGCTGTGCGGCTTCAGCAGGATCGCCGCAAGGGCCGGCGACAGCGTCAGCGAGACGAAGCAGGAGATCGCCGTCGAGGCCGCGATCGTCACCGCGAACTGCTGGTAGAACGTGCCTTGCAGGCCGGTGATGAAGGCGGTCGGGATGAACACGGCGCAGAGGACGAGCGCGATCGCCAGCAGCGCGCCGCCGACCTCGTCCATGGTCTTGTGGGCCGCGTCCACGGCACTCATGCCTTGCGCCAGATAGCGCTCGACGTTCTCGACCACGACGATCGCATCGTCGACGACGATGCCGATCGCCAGCACCAGCGCCAGCAGCGAGATCGTGTTGAAGGAGATGCCGACCGCGCTCATCACCAGGAAGGTGCCGACCAGCGAGACCGGGATGGCGATGATCGGGATGATCGCGGCGCGCCAGGTCTGCAGGAACAGGATCACGACGATCACGACGAGCACGACCGCCTCGAACAGCGTCGTCACCACGGCCGAAACCGATTCCCGGATGAACTCCGTCGGGTTGTAGACGATGGTGTATTCGACGCCTGCCGGGAAGTTCGCCGACAGCGTCTTCATCGTCCGGATGAGGGCGTCGGAGGCCGCGAGCGCATTCGTGCCGGGGCGCTGGAACACGCCGATCGCGACGGCTTCCTTGTTGTCCAGATAGGAGTTCGACAGATAGTCCTGCGCGCCGAGCTCGACGCGGGCGATGTCGCGCACGCGAATCGTGCCGCCATCGGCGTCCGAGCGCACGACGATGTTGTAGAATTCGTCGATGCTGGTCAGGCGGCCGAGCGTGTTGACCGAGAGCTGGAAGGCGCCGTCGGAGGTAGCCGGCGGCTGGTTGATCGCGCCCGCCGCAACCTGGATGTTGGCTGCGCGGATCGCGGCGACGACGTCGCCGGCGGTCAGGTTGCGTGCCGCAACCTTGGCCGGGTCGAGCCAGACGCGCATCGAATAGTCGCGCGCGCCGAAGACCTGGACGTCGCCGACGCCCTCGACGCGGGTCAGCACGTCCTTGACGTTCAGCGTGGTGTAGTTCGAGACGTATTGCTGGTCGCGCGAGCCGTCCGGCGACAGCATGTGGATGACCATCAGGAAGTCCGGCGAGGCCTTGCGGACCTGCAGGCCGAGCGCGCGCACCTCCTGCGGCAGGCGCGGCTCGGCGGCCGAGACGCGGTTCTGCACGAGCACCTGGGCCTGGTCGACATCGGTGCCGGCCTTGAAGACCACGTTGATCGTCACGCGCCCGTCGCCGGTCGACTGCGACGAGATGTAGAGCATGTCGTCGACGCCGTTGACCTCCTGCTCGATCGGCGCCGCCACCGTCGAGGCGACGACCTCGGCCGAGGCGCCCGGATAGTTCGCGGTGATCGTGACGGTCGGCGGCGCGATCTCGGGATACTCGGCGATCGGCAGCGTGCGCAGCGTGATGGCGCCGGCGATCGTCAGCAGCACCGAGAGCACGGTCGCGAAGATCGGCCGGTCGATGAAGAAATGGGCGAAGCGGAACATGCGATGGTCCTGGCCGTAAGCAATTCCAGGAAAAGTGGAGGACCAGTTTTCCCGGAGTTGCGGCGAACACGAAGGCTGGGCAGGGCGGACGGAGGATACCGTCCGCTCTTGATGCGGCCGTCAGGCCGTCAGTTGGCGGCGGCGGCCTTGATCTCTGTCGGCTGCGGGGTCACGGCGACGCCCGGGCGCACCATCGGATTGGCGATGCCGTTCACGATCACCTTGTCGCCAGGCTCCAGCCCCTTGGTGATCACGCGCAGCCCGTCGCTGATCGCGCCGAGTTGAACCGGCTTCGGCACGACCTTGTTGTCGGCACCGACCGTCAGCACGATCTTGTTGGCCTGGTCGGAGACGATGACCGCGTCCGGCACCAGCAAGGCGTCGCCTTCGCCGGCGAAGAGCCGCAGCCGCCCGAAGGTGCCCGGCGTCAGCTGCCCGTCGGGATTCGGGAAGACGGCGCGAGTTCGGATCGTCGCCGAGCGCGCGTTCAGCGCGTTGTCGACGAAGTCGATCTTGCCTTCGCGGTCCCATTTGGTTTCGCTCGAAAGCCGCACGCGCACCGGCGTGCCGGGCTTCCGCAGATCCTGCGACTTCGCATAGCGGAGATAGTCGGCCTCGGAGGCGTCGAAGACGAACTTGATCGGATCGACCGCGACGATCGTGGTCAGCAGCGTCGCGCCCGACTGGCCGCCGGCGATCAGGTTGCCCTGGTCGACGCGCCGGTTCGAGGCACGGCCGGCGAGCGGTGCGCGCACCTGCGTCCATTCGAGGTTGAGCTCGGCCGTCTTCAGATTGGCCTCGGCCGCCTGCTGGCTGGCGATCGCGCCGTTGAGATTGGCGCGGCGCTGGTCGATGTCGCGGGCGGTGATGGTGCGGTTCTGCGTCAGGGCCTCGGCGCGCTCGACCTCGTTCTGGTTGAGGTCGACCTGCGCCTTGGCGCGCGCCACCTCGGCCCGCGCCGCATCGACGGCGAGCTTGTACGGCCGCTGGTCGATAGTGAAGAGCAGGTCGCCCGACTTGACCAGGTCGCCGTCGCGGAAATGGACCGAATCGAGGAAGCCGGAGACGCGGGCGCGGACCTCGACCTGGTCGCTGGCTTCGAAGCGGCCGGTGAACTCGTCCCAGTTGGTGACGCGCTTGGCGAGCGGATTGGCGACGGTAACCGGCGGGGCCGGCGGAGCGCCTTGCGCGAGGGCCTCGGCGGACAAGGCCGGGAGCAGGACCGCCAGGGCTGCAATGGCCCGGCTGGAGCGGCGGATCATGTGAAACTCCGAGAATGCGGGCGCGGCGCAACCTTCACGGTTTCCGGCCGAATGCGCAACAACTCCATCGGACTGACGATTGTCAAGTTTCTTCACTCGACAATTTCGACGATATTTTCATCTCCGCCGCCATTGCCGCCCCGGAGTCGTACGAAACCGGAGCAACAGATGCTTGCTGGCGGCGGGCCGAGGCTCTACCTGAAGGACGCGCGCGCCCGCGTCAGCAGCAACACCTCATGGAAGTCGTCTCATGAATGCGCATGTCCGTCCCGCCGACCCCAAGAAGCTGATCAAGGGTGCGACCGGCGACTGGGAGATCGTGATCGGCCTCGAGATCCATGCGCAGGTCACCTCCAACGCCAAGCTGTTCTCGGGATCTTCGACCGCCTTCGGCGGCGAGCCGAACGCCCATGTCAGCCTAGTCGACGCCGCGATGCCGGGCATGCTGCCGGTGATCAACGAGGAGTGCGTGCGCCAGGCGGTCCGCACCGGCCTCGGCCTCAACGCCAAGATCAACAACCGCTCGGTCTTCGACCGCAAGAACTATTTCTATCCCGACCTGCCGCAGGGCTACCAGATCAGCCAGTACAAGCATCCGGTCGTCGGGGAGGGCGAGATCGCGGTCGATCTGTCGCCGACCGAGCAGATCAGCGTCGGCATCGAGCGCCTGCACCTGGAGCAGGACGCCGGCAAGTCGATGCACGACCAGCACCCGACCATGAGCTTCGTCGATCTCAACCGCTCGGGCGTGGCGCTGATGGAGATCGTCTCCAAGCCGGACCTGCGCTCGGCCGACGAGGCCAAGGCCTATGTCTCGAAGCTGCGCACCATCCTGCGCTATATCGGCTCCTGCGACGGCGACATGGAGAAGGGCAATCTGCGCGCCGACGTCAACGTCTCCGTGCGCAAGCCCGGTGCGCCCTTCGGCACGCGCTGCGAGATCAAGAACGTCAACTCGATCCGCTTCATCGGCCAGGCGATCGAGGTCGAGGCCCGCCGCCAGATCGGCATCCTCGAGGATGGCGGCACGATCGACCAGGAGACCCGCCTCTACGATCCCGGCAAGGGCGAGACCCGCTCGCTCCGTTCCAAGGAAGAGGCGCACGACTATCGCTACTTCCCTGATCCGGACCTGCTGCCGCTCGAATTCGACGATGCCTTCGTCGCCGAGTTGAAGGCGCATCTGCCCGAGCTGCCGGATGCCAAGAAGAACCGCTTCATCGCCCAGTACGGGCTCTCGCCCTATGACGCCTCGGTGCTGGTGGCCGAGCGCGAGCAGGCCGACTATTTCGAGGCCGTGGCGAAAGGCCGCGATGGCAAGGCGGCAGCCAACTGGGTGATCAACGAGCTGTTCGGCCGCCTCAACAAGGAAGGCAAGGACGTCTCGGCCTCGCCGGTTTCGGCGGCGCAGCTCGGCGGCTTGGTCGATCTGATCGGCGAGGGCGTGATTTCGGGCAAGATCGCCAAGGACCTGTTCGAGATCCTCTGGACCGAGGCAGGAAACGGACCTTTGGACCCGCGCGAGATCGTCGAGGCCCGCGGCATGAAGCAGGTCACCGACACCGGCGCGATCGAGAAGGCGGTCGACGAGATCATCGCCGCCAATCCGGACAAGGTCGAGCAGGTCAAGGCGAAGCCGACCATGCTCGGCTGGTTCGTCGGCCAGGCGATGAAGGCCTCGGGCGGCAAGGCCAATCCGCAGGCGCTGAACGAGATCCTGAAGAAGAAATTAGGCATCGAGTGACGCAGAAGGACTTGATCATCCGCGATGCGCTCGCCGCCGATCTGCCGGCGGTCCGCTCGCTATTGGTCGAGACCTGGCACGACGCCTATGACGGCATCTATGGCTGGCGCCGCGTCGCGGAGATCACCAATGCCTGGCACTCGCTAGATGCGCTGGCGGCCCAGCTCGGCCGCGACAGCGGCGTCTTCCTGGTTGCGCTTCTGGGCGAGGAGATCGTCGGCACCGCCTCCGCCCGGAGCGAGCCCGACCGGGCGGCGATGCTGACAAGGCTCTACGTCTCGCCGACCCGTCAGGGCGAAGGCATCGGGCGCACATTGCTGCAGGTCGCGCTCGCCTGCTTCCCGGATGCGCCGGTGGCGCGACTGGAGGTCGAGAGCCAGAACGAGCTCGCCATCGCCTTCTACGAGCGCATGGGCTTCTTCCTGCAGCGCCAGGCCCGCTTCGATGGGCGCGAGGACACGCCCAACACGCTGATCATGGCCAAGCGGCTTTTCGTCGGATGAAAGCCTACGACGTGATCCCTTTTGGTGAGCGGCAGTTCCTGCTTCGCTTTTGGCCTGTCGCGGGCTTCCTGGAGAAATTCGACTCCGGACAATATTACGCCACCACCTGCAGGATCGTGCTCTCGGACGGTCATGCAGCCCTGCATGATTGTATCGTGCGCAGAGAACGCAGGCGGAACTTTGCTAACGTACTGGTCGACGGTGTCTATGTCCACGTGAAATCAGGCCTCGTTGCAGAGGCGCTTTCCGCCGCAGCCTATCAAATGACGCATGTTGGCAGGGCAATCAGCGAGTCTGAGGCTATAGCTTGGAGAAGCGATCCGCAGTCGCAAAGCCCTGACATTGCGAACAAAACGAAAGCCTGCTGATGACTACTTTGGACAATGACACGATCGAGATTCGCAGGGCCCAACGCGAAGACGTGCCGCGCATCGCCACCCTGATCATGCACGGTGCGCCGGTACAGAAGCATACGCCAGAGCAGATCGCCGCGGAGGCGCAGGACCCGGCTTATCTAAGGGCTTTCGAGGCGGTGTCAGCCAATCCCTACAACGCGCTCTTTGTCGCCGAATTGGAGGGCCGCGTCGTCGGCACTTATCAGATCACTTTGCTGCCGGGTATGGCCGAGCGCGGCCGCGTCAGGGCCAAGATCGAGAGCGTCCATGTCGCACCGGAATGCCGGGGACGCGGCATCGGCGCCGTGATGATGCGCCATGCACTCGCCTATGCGACCGAAAAGGGCGTCGGTCTCGTCGAGCTGACCTCGAACAAGGCCCGGCCCGATGCCCATCGCTTCTATCGCAACCTCGGCTTCGCGCAGAGCCACGAGGGCTTCAAGAAGGCGCTGTGAGGCGTCGCCCGCATGCCGCGCCCGCTTCGGGCGCACGGCAGCAGCGCTTACGCCAGCCACGCCCGAGGCCTAGATGTCCTGTCGACCCGCAACAACCCGCGAGGACTGGGACATGGCAGCAGTGCAGGGCAAGCCGATCGATCTCCATTACTGGCCGACGCCAAACGGCTGGAAGATCACCATCATGCTCGAGGAAACCGGGCTGCCCTACAACGTCATCCCGGTGAACATCGGCAAGGGCGACCAGTTCAAGCCGGAGTTCCTGGCGATCTCGCCGAACAACCGCATGCCGGCGATCGTCGATCCCGACGGGCCGGACGGCAAGCCGATCTCGGTCTTCGAATCCGGCGCGATCCTGCAATATCTCGGTCGCAAGACCGGACAGTTCTATCCCAAGGACGAGCGCGGCCGCGTCGCCGTCGACGAATGGCTGTTCTGGCAGATGGGCGGCTTCGGCCCGATGCTCGGCCAGACCCATCATTTCCGCATCTACGCGCCGGAGAAGGTGCCCTACGCGATCGACCGCTACACCAATGAGGCCAACCGTCTCTACGGCGTGCTGAACAAGCGCCTCGAAGGCCGCGACTATATCTGCGACGACTATTCGATCGCCGACATGGCCTGCGTCGGCTGGGCCCGCGGCTGGGAGCGCCAGGGCCAGGACATCAAGCACTTCCCCAATGTCGGGCGCTGGCTCGACACCATGTTGGCCCGTCCGGCGGTCCAGCGCGGGCTCAAGGTCGCCGAGGAGCTGCGCAACCCGGCCGGCATCTCGACGCCGGAGGAGAAGGCGATCCTGTTCGGTCAAAAGGCGCGTTGAAGCGCCGACTGAGCACCGCCGTCATGCTCGCCCTTGTGGCGAGCATCCACGTCTTGGACACCGCATTCGCTGCCTGAAGCCAAGACGTGGATGGTCGGGACAAGCCCGACCATGACGGGATAGATCAATTGCTGCGCGACCACTTCACCGAGCGGCAGATCAGCCCGCCCATGACGCAGCCCGAGGTGGTCAACGCATCGCCCGAGAGCGACATCGTGCCGGAATAGGTCTTGCCGTCCTCGGGGTTGAAGGCGCTGCCGCTCCACTTGCCGGCGCCGGACGGCTTCATGTCGTAGAAGATGCGCTGGCCGACCTTGGCCGGGCCGCCCGCTTCCTTCAGCCACGAGATCGAGCCGCACATCGCCTCGCCGCATTTGCTGAAGCGCACCTTGGAGGCGCCGCTGTCGCGCAGCCAGGTGCCACTGACGTCCTGCGCCGAAGCCGGCACGGCAAGAGCGAGCAGCAGGCCCGCAGCGGTGATGGTCGAACGGATGGCCATGGGGTTCCTCCTCGTTGCAGGCGATCTTCGTCGCTCAGATGGTTCAGATGTAAACTATATCTGAAGCCGCGCCAGCTTCCTAGATGGCGCATCGTGAAGACCACATTCTCGCGGTGACCATGGGGCAAGGTGAATCGCAGGTTGACGCGCTTGCCGATGGCAAGTTTGGAAGGTGTTGAAAATTCTACAGAATTCGGCGTTCGATCCTGAATCGAATCTTGCTTTAACCGCTCGTTTGCGACTCGTTGAGCTTCGATTCATCTCAAAATTTAGCGGAGTGTTTTACCGCCCGGCCTGAACCTCTCCTCACAAGCCGCGGCCTTCGAACGGGCCGGCATCGAAGGAAAACAGGGAGAGTTTGTCATGGCACGCATGGAAATGAGCGCGATCCCGGCCTCGCTGGCGATCCCGATGGAAGCCTCCGCCGACGCCTATTACGAGCTCGGCTTGATGCATGCGTCCGGCCGCTCCGGCCCGGTTGATCTGGTCGCGGCGCAGACCTGGTTCAACGTCGCCTTCGCCAAGGGCTGCGCCCGCGCCGCCTCGCATCGCAGCGAGCTGGCGCTGGAGATGAGCCGCGACGAGGTCGCCGAGGCCCTGCGCGAGGCGCGTAGGTTCCTGACCCGGCATTGAAGCGCCCGCATCGTCGGATCGGTTTCAGGCGATCCTGCGCAGCCCCGGCGGGGTGGCGGCGGCGCGGTCGATGCTGGAGATGATCCGGTTGCGCTTGCGCAGCCGCGAGGCGTCGAGCAGCATTCGCCCAGCCCAGTAGAACACGTTGTTCTCGCTGACGATGTCGCGCATCAGCCGCATGCGCTCTTTCTGCTCGGCGGCCGGCATCCGCAGCGCCGTATCCATCGTCTCCGCGGTGGCGCGGGCGTCGAACGGGTTGACGATCAGCGCCTCCATCAGTTCGCGCGAGGCGCCCGCGAAGGTACTAAGCAACAGCACGCCTTGCTCGTCCTCTCGCCCCGCGACGAACTCCTTGGCAACGAGATTCATTCCGTCGTGCAGGCTGCCAACGATGCACAGATCGGCGGCGCGGAGCAGTTCGTAGACCTGGTCTGGCTCGAAATGGCGCATTTCGAGGATCAGCGGCCGGTACCCCTGCCGTCCGAACCGGGCATTGATCTTGTCGGCGGCGCTCTCGGCCTCGACACGCAGCGCCTGGTAGGCCGGCAGCTTGCTGCGGGTCGGAGCGGCGATCTGCAGCATCACGAAGCGGCCGCGCCATTCGGGGTGCTCTTCCAGCAGAATTTCGACCGCCCGGAAACGGTCGGGAATACCCTTGGTGAAGTCGAAGCGCTCGACGCCGACGGCGAGGCGCACATCCGCCGGCAGGCCGTAGCGGCGGAAGATCTCTGCGCGACATTCGGCCACCGGCGCCTGGCGCTTCAGCGGTTCGGGCGGCCAGGCGATCGAGATCGGATAGGGACGCACGACCGCGCTGTTGCCGCGAGCGGAAACCATCGACTGCTCGCGGTCGATATGGCACTCGATGAAGCGGTCGGCCGTCTCGATGAAGTTATTGCAGTGCAATTGCGTATGGAAGCCGATCACCGAGCTGCCGAGCAGGCCATCGAGAAGCTCCTTGCGCCAGGGGCAGATGCCGAAAATCTCGGCATTCGGCCATGGGATATGCCAGAAGGTGATGATCGTGGCGTTGGGGAGCTGCTCGCGCACCATGCGCGGCACCAGGGCAAGATGATAATCCTGCACAAGCACGATCGGCGCATCGGTTTGCGCCTCGGCCACCACGGCATCGGCGAATTTCTGATTGACCGCCCGGTATCGTTCCCAATCCGGCTGCCGGAACACGGGCCGCACGAAGGTGATATGGCAGAGGGGCCATAGGCCTTCATTGGCCAGTCCGAAATAATAGCCTTCCTCCTCCTGCGGGCTCAGCCAGACGCGGCGTAGCGTATAGGCCGGCGCCTCCGGCGGCACCGAAAGCCGATCCTGCTTGTCGACTGTCGCGTTATCGGCCGAGCCGTTGCCATGCGCGATCCAGGTGCCGCCGCAAGCTGCTACGATCGGCTCCAGCGCCGTGACGAGGCCGCTCGCCGGCCGCTGCAATCTGATCGAGCCATCTGGGTCGCGGTTGTGGATGTAGGGCTCGCGATTCGACACCACGATGACCTCGGCCCCCGGCAGCTCGTTGTCGACGACCTGGCGCAGGGTTTCCGGTGACCAATCGACGCGGATGCCGGCGGTGGTTCGGCGCGAGATATCGAGGTCGCGTAGCAACTGCCGGATCTCGCCCATCACCGGGGCGATCTGCGGGTCCTGGCGGCCGCTGTCGCTGCCGCCGGCGATTCCCTCGCGGACCGAGCGGAGCCAGCCGCGCAGGGTCAGCCGCGCCATGAGCAGGGTCACCGCCGCGGCTGCGATGCCGAGCAGGGCGATGAAGCCCATCAGGTAGAGCTGGGCCGACAGGCTGCGGGCGCTGGCGAAGCTGAGATCGTGGACGATGGCCAGCTGGGTCAGGCCCTGGCTCTTGGTCTCGACCGCGAGGCGGGCTTCCAGCACCGGGCCGCTCGGTAGCTCGATCGCACGGAACGAGCCTTCCTCGCCCGCGACCTTCCTGCGGCAGGCAACCAGGTTTCGTCCGATGCGCGTGCCGGCGATGAGCGAGCCATCGGCGGCGCAAAGCCCGATCGCCAGGATGCGCTCGTCTTCCGCGATCCGCTCGAACAGGGCTTCGAGTTGCAGCGGCGCCGGTTCGTCGACGAGCCGCGCGACGCTGTCGCGGATCGAGGAGACGATCAGCTTCGATCTGATCTCGACGTCGTGCTGGAACCATCGCGCCATCAACCCGTCGGCGAGCGGAGCGACGGCGACCGCCATGAGCGTCAGCACGCCGAGCAGCGGGAGGGCGAACCGGTACAGCAGTCGCATTTGCTAAGGCTAGCCGATCACACGCCCGAAGGACACCCCGAGCCGGCCGTCGGCGGGGATACGGCCGTCCCCGGCGCTTGTGGCCCGGGGAGGGCGCCGCTATAAGCGCGCCGCATTCCCGATTTTCCCGCAAGGATCACAACGATGGCTGTCCAGCGTACCTTCTCCATTCTCAAGCCCGACGCGACGAAGCGCAATCTCACCGGCGCGGTCAACGCGGTCATCGAGAAGGCCGGCCTGCGCATCGTCGCGCAGAAGCGCATCCAGATGACCACCGCGCAGGCGCAGACCTTCTACGCCGTCCACAAGGAGCGCCCCTTCTTCGGCGAGCTCGTCGAGTTCATGACCTCCGGCCCGGTCGTCGTGCAGGTCCTCGAGGGCGAGGACGCGATCGCCAAGTACCGTGAGGTGATGGGCGCCACCAACCCGGCCAATGCCGCCGAGGGCACCGTCCGCAAGCTCTTCGCCCAGTCGGTCGGCGAGAACACCGTGCATGGCTCGGACGCTCCGGAGACCGCCGCGATCGAGATCGCGCAGTTCTTCTCGGGCAACGAGATCGTCGGCTGAGCCGGCTTTCGTATCCCTGAAATGAGAAGGGCGGGTCCGCTGGATCCGCCCTTTTTTGTTTGACCTCCGCTCGCGCTGACGGCGGCGTTTAGAAGCCGAGGTCGATGGCGTAGCTCGCCGAGACACCGAAGGTCAGCGAGTCGCGGTCGCCGAAGGCCTTGACGATCGGCGCCTTGGCGGCGTCGCCCATCAGGCGCTTGTACTCGATATAGGTCGTCGTCTGGAACTTGTCGGTCCAGTTGTAGGTCGCCTGGGCGATCGCACCGACCGAATACACGCCGGCATTGAAGCGCTGCAGGACGCCGCCATTGCCGGCCGTCGTGCCGCCGAAATAGGTCCGGATGTAGTCGGCGCCGGCGATGCTCATGCGCGGGCCGATGCCGAGCGACCAGGGGCCGATGCGCTGGAAGACGTCGAGCTTGGCCTCGGCCATCATCGCGTCATGGGCGACGATGCCGCGGCGCAGGTCGACGCGGGCGCGCAGCCAGGAGGTCGGGTAGAACTCGACGAAGGCTCCGGCCTCGGCGCCGAACTTGGTGTTGGGCACGCCCATGACGCGCAGCGCGATATTGGTGTCGGCCTTGCGTTCCCAGAGCAGGTTGCCGGAGAAGCCGACGCGCCAGGCCTTGCCCGAGAAGAAGCCGATGCTGATCGCGTCGTCCTCAGAGGTCCACCAGGTGCTCTTGGTGCCGCGCGCCAGCGAGATGATCGGCCGCGGCCGGAAGACGTAGTCGTTCGAGCCCATATAGTCGGGCTGGTAGCGCAGCCCGGCGCCGAGCGTCAGGTGCCAGTTCTGAACCGGCTCCGGCGAGGTGTACTGGCTGTACTGCGGGGATTGGGCCTTGGCCGGCGCACTCAGCGCCAGGGACAGGCAGGCGGCCGCAAGGCCGGCAAGGAACGCAACGCAACGCATCGTCAGGACTCCGGCGCAAAAGCGCCTTGGACTACTCGGATGCGGCCAAACTGAATCATTAATCTTAACCCGGGGTTGACGCGCCGCGACCTGCGACAACGCTGCGCGTATGGCTGATGGCCCGGCCGAATCCCCAGCCGCCGGATGTGGGAGACCTTGCCCCGCCGCAGCCGCGCAATGCAACCGTGCGCTTCCGCCGACCCTGGACCTGTTCTAGGAAGGAGGCATGACAGAGCTTCCTCGCATCGCGCGCCTGCCTTCGGTCTGCCCGCATGACTGCCCCTCGGCCTGCTCGCTCGAAGTCGAGGTCATTGACGGCAGGACGATCGGCCGCGTCCGCGGCAACAAGCGCCAGAGCTACACCGACGGCGTGATCTGCGCGAAGGTCGCTCGCTACGCCGAGCGCATCCATCACCCCGACCGGCTGCTGCATCCGCTGCGGCGAACCGGCCCCAAGGGCTCCGGCGCCTTCGAGCGTATCTCCTGGGATGAGGCGCTGGACGAGATCGCCAGGCGCTTCCTCGCGATCGAGGCCGAGCACGGTCCTGAGGCGGTCTGGCCCTACTACTATGCCGGCACGATGGGGCTGGTGATGCGCGACGGCATCAACCGCCTGCGCCACGCCAAGCGCTATTCCGGCCAGTATTCGACGATCTGCACCACCACCGCCTGGACCGGCTTCATCGCCGGCACCGGCAAGCTCGCCGGACCTGATCCGCGCGAGATGGCCAAGTCGGATTGCGTCGTGATCTGGGGCACCAACCCGGTGCACACCCAGGTCAACGTCATGCATCACGCGGTGAAGGCGCGGAAGGAGCGCGGCGCCAAGATCGTCGCGATCGACATCTACCGCAACGCCACGCTCGACCAGGCCGATCTGCCGCTGGTGCTCAAGCCCGGCACGGACGGCGCGCTCGCCTGCGCCGTCATGCATGTGCTCTTCCGCGATGGCCATGCCGACCGCGACTATCTCGCCCGCTTCGCCGATGCGCCGGACGAGCTGGAAGCCCATCTTGCCACCCGCACCCCGGAATGGGCCGCGGCGATCACCGGCCTTTCGGTCGCCGAGATCGAGGAGTTCGCCACGCTCGTCGGCACGCGCAAGAAGAGCTTCTTCCGGCTCGGCTATGGCTTCGCCCGCCAGCGCAACGGCGCGGTCAACATCCACGCCGCCTCCTGCATCCCGACCGTGACCGGCGCCTGGCAGCACGAGGGCGGCGGCGCCTTCCACTCGAACAGCGGCATCTACAAATGGCGAAAGGGCCTGATCGAGGGCCTCGACAAGATCGACCGCAATGTCCGCCAGCTCGACCAGTCGCAGATCGGGCGCGTGCTCACGGGCGATGCCGAGGCGCTGCGGCAGGGCGGGCCGGTCAAGGCGCTGTTCATCCAGAACACCAATCCGGTCACGGTCGCACCCGAGCAGGAGCTGGTGAAGCGCGGCTTCGCGCGCGACGACCTCTTCACCGTCGTGCATGAGCAGTTCATGACCGAGACCGCGCAGATGGCCGACATCGTGCTGCCGGCGACGCAGTTCATGGAGCATGACGACCTCTACCAGGGCGGCGGTCACCAGCACATCATGTGGGGCGGCAAGCTCGTCGATCCGCCCGGCGAATGCCGCTCGAACCATGAGGTGATCTGCGACCTTGCGCAGCGCCTCGGCGCCGAGCATCGCGGCTTCGGCATGACCCCGCGCGAGCTCGTCGACTGGACCTTGCAGGAGACCGGCCGCGGCACGCTCGAAGAGCTGGTCGCCAATGATTTCATCGACATCCAGCCGGATTTCGAGACGGCGCATTATCTCAAGGGCT
>JAESGM010000756.1_pt1 | contig 15803 bp, 11 predicted proteins | sample 9269721 | NCBI WGS metagenome assembly JAESGM01 (sample SAMN15720920, study PRJNA650825) | algae metagenome | isolation source: Komarekiella atlantica HA4396-MV6 and co-occurring heterotrophs from... | place: USA: Theobald House, Kauai, HI | collected 2009-07-29 | reverse complement strand
GCCGACGCCGGTAGCACCACATCGGCGTGGAATGCCGTCTCGGTCAGGAACAGGTCCTGCACGACGAGATGGTCGAGCATCGCCAGTGCGCCCCGTGCATGGTTGAGGTCGGGGTCCGACATCGCCGGGTTCTCGCCCTCGATATACATGCCGGTGATCTGGCCTGCATGGATCGCATTCATGATCTCGACCACCGTCAGTCCCGGCTTGGGATCGAGCGACTGGCCCCACAATGTCTCGAAGATGCTGCGGACCTCCGCATTCTCGACGGACTGGTAGTCGGGATAGACCATCGGAATCAGGCCGGCGTCGGATGCGCCCTGGACGTTGTTCTGGCCGCGCAGCGGGTGGAGCCCGGTGCCTGGCCTGCCGACTTGGCCGGTGACCATGGCGAGCGCGATCAGGCAGCGCGCATTGTCGGTGCCGTGGACATGCTGGCTGATGCCCATGCCCCAGAAGATGATCGCGGCGCGCGAGCGGGCATAGGCGCGCGCGACCTCCTTGAGCGTCTCGGCGGGAATGCCGCAGACCTCAGCCATCGTCTCCGGCGGGAAGTCCTTGATGCTCTCCTTCAGGCGCTCGAAGCCTTCCGTATAGCCGGCTATGTATTGCTCGTCCGTCAGGCCTTCGGTGATGATCGTGTGCAGCATCGCGTTCAGCATCGCGACATCGCTGCCGGGCTTGAAGGCGAGATGCTTCCAAGCATGGCGCGACAATGTCTGATGGCGCGGGTCCATGATGACGAGCTTGGCGCCGCGCTTGGCGGCGTTCTTGAGGAAGGTCGCCGCGACCGGATGGTTCACAGTCGGATTGGCGCCGATCACGATGATCAGCTCGGCATCCAGCGCGGCCGAGAACGGGGCCGTAACCGCGCCGGAATTGACGCCTTCCATCAGGGCGGCGACCGACGAGGCGTGGCAGAGCCTCGTGCAGTGGTCGACATTGTTCGAGCCGAAACCGGTGCGCACCAGCTTCTGGAACAGATAGGCCTCCTCGTTGGAACCCTTCGCGGAGCCGAAGCCGGCGAGCGCCTTGCGGCCCTTCTCGTCGCGGATGCGCTTGAGCCCGCCTGCGGCGATGTCCAGCGCCTCCTCCCAGGAGGCTTCGCGGAAATGCGTCCAGGGATTGGCGGGATCGACCTGGTCGCGCGCATCCTTGGGCATGTTGGGCAAACGCACCAGCGGCTTGGTCAGCCGGTGCGGATGGTGGATGTAGTCGAAGCCGAAGCGGCCCTTGACGCAGAGCCGGTTGCGGTTCGCCGGGCCGTTGCGGCCCTCGGCGTAGACGATCGTCTCGTCCTTGACCTCATAGGTGACCTGGCAGCCGACGCCGCAATAGGGACACAGCGAATCGACCTTCCTGTCGGCCCAGACCGTGCGGGTCTGGTTCGCGTCGAGATAGGCCGAGGGCATCAGCGCCCCGGTCGGGCAGGCCTGCACGCATTCGCCGCAGGCGACGCAACTCGACTGGCCCATCGGATCGTCGAAATCGAAGACGATCTTGGCTCCGGCGCTGCGATAGGCCATGCCGATCACGTCGTTGACCTGGACCTCGCGGCAGGCGCGCACGCACAGCCCGCACTGGATGCAGGCGTCGAGATTGACGCTCATGGCGGTATGGCTGACGTCGGACTGCCAGCGCTCCGCGGCGGGGAAGCGGCTTTCGGTGACGCCGGTCGTCTCGGCCCAGCCCCAGAATTTCGAAGTCGGGTCGTGCGAGGTGGCGCGCGCCGGCTGGTCGGCGACCAGCAGCTCCATCACCATCTTGCGGGCCTTCTCGGCCCGCTCCGTGCTGGTGTGCACCTTCATGCCGACCGTCGGCTTGCGCATGCAGGACGCGGCGAGCACGCGCTCGCCCTCGACCTCGACCATGCAGGCGCGGCAGTTTCCGTCGGCGCGGTAGTCGGGCTCCGGCGAATAGCACAGATGCGGGATCGTCGTGCCCAGCCGCTGCGCCACCTGCCAGATCGTCTCGTCGTGGCGCGCCTCGACGCGCTCGCCGTTCAGCTCGAAGGTGATGCTCATTCCGCCGCTTCCTTCGTCATGAATTCCTCGGGGAAGTAGCGCATCACGCAGGTCAGCGGGTTGGCCGCCGCCTGGCCCAGGCCGCAGATCGAGGCGTCGCGCATCGCCTGCGACAGCTCCCCGAGCAGGTCCTGGTTCCAGTTCGGGCGCTGCATCAGCATCACCGCCTTCTGCGTGCCGACGCGGCAGGGCGTGCATTGCCCGCAGCTCTCGTCCTCGAAGAAGCGCATCAGGTTCAGCGCCGCGCCGCGCATGTCGTCACGGTCGGACAGGACGACGACCGCGGCCGAGCCGATGAAGCAGCCATGCTTTTCGAGCGTGCCGAAATCGAGCGGGATGTCGTCCATCGAGGCGGGCAGGATGCCGCCGGACGCGCCGCCCGGCAGATAGGCGTGGAAGCGGTGGCCCTCCTCCATGCCGCCGCAGAATTCCTCGATCAGCTCGCGGATGGTGACGCCGGCGGGGGCCAGCTTTACGCCGGGCTCCTTGACGCGGCCTGAAACCGAATAGCTGCGCAGGCCGACGCGGCCGTTGCGGCCATGCGAACTCCACCAGCCCTTGCCCTTCTCGACGATGTCGCGGACCCAGTACAGCGTCTCGACATTGTTGATCAGCGTCGGCCGCCCGAACAGCCCGACCTGGAACGGGAAGGGCGGCTTGTGGCGCGGCAGGCCGCGCTTGCCCTCGAGGCTTTCGAGCAGCGAGGATTCCTCGCCGCAGATATAGGCCCCGGCGCCCCGCCGCATGTGGATCGCCGGGCCGCCCGGCGGCAGCTTCGCGATCTCGCGCTCCAGGATTTCGCGGGCGAGCGGATATTCGTCGCGCAGATAGATGTAGACCGCGTCGGCTTCGACGACATGCGCACCGATCAGCGTGCCTTCCAGAAAGCGGTGCGGATCGGAATTCAGGTAGTGCCGGTCCTTGAAGGTGCCGGGCTCGCCCTCGTCGCCGTTGACGGCCATCAGGCGCGGGCCGGGCTCGCCGCGCACGGCGCGCCATTTGCGGCCGGCCGGAAAGCCCGCGCCGCCCAGCCCGCGCAGGCCGGAATCGTCGAGCGCCAGCAGGATGTCCTCGACGCTGCGCTCGCCCGAACGCAGGGCGTTCAGCAGGGCGTAGCCGCCGCCGGCGACATAGGCGTCGTAATCGGGGTAGTCGCACATATGGGGATGGGTGTCGCCGGCCGCGATCGCAGCGTTCACGGTCTCCGGCGTCGCCTTGTGCAGGAAGTGGTGACCGACCTCGGCAACCGGGGCCTGGTCGCAGAGGCCGACGCAGGGCGCGCGCACGACCCTCACGCCGGGCCCGACCGAGCGCTCGAGAGCCTCATGCAGGGCCTGCGCGCCATGCATCGCGCAGGTCAGGCTGTCGCAGACGCGCACCGTCAGCGGCGGGATCGAGGGCTCGCCATCCTTCACGATGTCGAAATGGGCGTAGAACGTCGCCGTCTCGAACACCTCGGCGAAGGAGAGCTTCATCTCGTCGGCCAGCGCCGCCAGATGCGCCGCCGAAATCTGGTGGTAGCGGTCCTGAATGAGATGCAGATGTTCGATCAGCAGATCGCGCTGCCGCGAGCGTTCGCCCAGCAGCGCTCCGATCTCCTGCAGGGCGACGGGGTCGATCTGCCGGCCCTTGGGCGTCGAGCGCGCGCGCTTCCGGCCGAGGCCGGGATGCTCGAACGGCTGGACCGTGTGATCGTGGGCTTGGCTCATGGACCGGATCATTCTCCCTGATCGGAGCCGAAAAGCCCCGTTTGCCCTGCGCCGTTATGCCGGCGCTTGTGGACGTGGCGACGTTATCCGAAGAAATCCAATCTGCCAACATCTGGCATCCATAATGCCAGAGCGAGTTTTCGGGTGGCGTGGAGGGACGGGGCGGGTCGGTGCGGGCCGGTGTCGCAGGGGGACGACCGCGATATAAAGCAGGGATTTCACCCGAGCAGATGTATCTGGTAGACCATGTGCCTGAACAGGCGCGCCGGGAGCGCGCCGCCGATTCGACAGCGCGGAGCACCGACCCCTTGAAAGCCCCGACGCAGCCGCCCGCTTCCGACAGTTCGGCGCCCAATCTCGTGCTCGCGCGGTTCGCGCCCGAGGAGACCTTCAAGACGAAGGTGTATGTCGCGCTCAAGAACGCGATCATCAACATGGACATTTACGGCGCGAGCGAGCCGACCTGGATCGACGAGCGCCAGCTCTCCGAGAAGCTCGGCGTCAGCCGCACCCCGGTGCGCGAGGCGGTCGCCATGCTGGAGCAGGAGGGCTTCGTGAAGTCCCTGCCGCGGCGCGGCATCATGGTGCTGAAGAAGACTAAGAGCGAAGTGGTCGAGATGATCCAGGCCTGGGCGGCGCTGGAGAGCATGGCGGCGCGGCTCGTCATCCAGCGCGCGAGCGACGCCGAGATCGCCCGGCTGCGGACGCTGTTCAAGGGCTTCGACAGCGCCCACAAGCCGTCCGACTACGTCAGCGAATACTCGGACGCCAACCTCGTCTTCCACCAGACGCTGATCGGACTCAGCCAGTCCAAACTGCTGGTCGATATGACCGACAATCTGGTGCTGCACGTGCGCGGCATCCGGCAGATGACCATCGGCCGCGACGACCGCGCCAGCCGCTCCATCGTCGACCACCTCAAGATCATCGAGGCGCTGGAGCGCCGCGATATCGTCCTCGCCGAGCAGCTGTCGCGCGACCACACGCTGGGGCTGGCCGCCTATGTCGACGAGCACGCCGACATCTTCGACTGAGCCGAATCCGTCGCGTCCTACTGCACGAAGCGGTTGGCGAGCGTGCCGACGCCCTCGATCACGATCTCGACCGCGTTGACCGGCTCCTTCATCGCGCCGACGCCCAGCGAGGTGCCGCAGCAGATCAGATCGCCCGGCAGCAGGGTCATGTCGTGCGAGAGCCGGCTCACCAGCTCATGCGGCTGGAACACCATGTCCGCGACCGGGTAGTTCTGGCGCTCCTGGCCGTTGAGCAGCGTGCGGATCGTCAGCTCGCGCGGGTCGATGCCGCTGACGACCCCCGGGCCGAACGGCCCGAATCCGTCGAAGCTTTTGGCCCGGACCCATTGCGCGAAGCTCGGATCGGCGCTGATCAGGTCGAGCGCCGTGATGTCGTTGACGCAGGTATAGCCGAAGATGAACTCGCCGGCTTGCGCGGGCTCGACATGCCGGCAGACCCTGCCGATGACGATGCCGAGTTCGCCCTCGAAGACGACCCTGCCGCCATAAGAGGGCGGGCGCGGGATCGTCGCGCCCGGCGCCGCGAGCGAAGAGGGCGCCTTCATCAGATAGAGCGGCTCGGCCGGGACCGGCATGGACATCTTGGCGGCGAGCGCATGGAAATTGTTCCACAAGGCGATGATCTTGGAGGGCGTCGAGGGCGCGAGCAGCGCGACCTCGACCAGCGGCAGGCGTTCGCCCGTCGGCTCCGAACCCTCGAACATGTCGCCGGAATGGACCGAGACCTCGTCGCCCGCGACCGTGCCGAAGCCGTCGCGGCCGTGCCGCGAGAAGCGGACCCAGCGTGTCGCCGCACGGGTTCGGTCGGCCTGCGCCATCGGCAGGGTTGCTGTATCGGCCATCGTCTCTCCCCTTCGAGCCTGTCTTGAAATCCGGCGCGGCCCTGCGGAGATCGACGATCTCAGACAGCGACCACCCTGAGATTGTTGGTGCTGCCGGCCCGCCCGAACGGCACGCCGGCGACGACGACGAGCGTCTCCCCGCGCTTGACGTAATCCGCCGCGAGCGCCTGGGCGACCGCCTGGTCGACCATCTGCGAGTAATCGGAGACGTCGTCGGATTGCATGCTGTAGGTGCCCCAGAGCAGCGCGAGCCGGCGCGCCGTCTGCAGTTGCGGCGTCAGCCCCAGGATCGGCACGGGCGAGCGCTGGCGGGCGATGCGATAGGCCGTCGTGCCCTTTTCGGTGAACGCGACGATGGCCGAGGCACCGATCGCGTCGGCGACCTCGGCGGCGGCTGCGGCGACGGCATGCTGGGGCATCGGCTCGATCGCCGGCTTCAGCGCCTCGATGACCGGGCGGTAGGAGCGATGCTGCTCGGTGCGCCGGATGATGCGATCCATGGTCTCGACCGCCTGCACCGGGAACTGGCCCGACGCGCTCTCCGCAGACAGCATCACCGCATCGGCGCCGTCATAGATGCCGGTCGCAACGTCGGACGCTTCCGCCCGCGTCGGCGTCGGGGTCTGGATCATCGATTCCAGCATCTGGGTCGCGATGATGACGGGCTTGCCCGCCAGCCGGCAGAGCCGGACCAGATCCTTTTGCGCGCCGGGAACGTCCTCGGTCGGGATCTCGACCCCGAGATCGCCGCGCGCCACCATCACCGCGTCGGAAAGCGCGATGATGTCGTCGATCGCGTTCAGCGCCGACGGCTTCTCGATCTTGGACATCACGCCGGCGCGGCCGTCGACCAGTTGATGGGCTTCGATTAGGTCCGACGCGCGCTGGACGAAGGAGAACGCGACCCAGTCGACGCCGAGATCGAGCCCGAAGGCGAGGTCGTCGCGGTCCTTCTCGGTGATCGGCGAGAGCTGCAGCACGGTGTCGGGCAGGTTGACGCCCTTGCGGTCGCTGACCACGCCGCCGATCATCACGCGGGCCTCGAGCACGCCGCTGCCGCACGACGTGACCTGCAGGCGCACCTTGCCGTCGTCGACGAGCAGGTTGTGGCCCGGCAGCACGGCCTCGAAGATCTCGGGGTGCGGCAGCGCCAGATGCTGCGCGTCGCTCGCCGCCTTGTCGAGCACCAGCCTGATGGTCGAGCCGGTCGCGAGCGCGACCCTGCCGTCCTTGACCGCGCCGAGGCGGATCTTGGGGCCCTGCAAATCCTGCAGGATCGCGATGGGATAGTTCGCCTCCTGCTCCAGGCCGCGGATGATGTCGCGCCGCGCGCGGTGGTCCTCCTTGTTGCCATGGCTGAAATTCAGCCGGAAGACGTCGACGCCGGCCATGAACAGGCGGCGTATGGTGTCGGCGTCCGAGCTGGCCGGCCCTAGCGTCGCAACGATCTTCGCGCGTCGGTCTCTTTTCACGATGTCCTCACAATGCTTCGGCCATGCGCCGATTCACGGGCATTATGAGGCAGCCATGCGACGGTTGTCCGCAAGGACGGGTTCGGCCGGCGAGATGTCCTCGGGAAATGTCGGGTAGAGGCCCTTCACGCGCGCCATCTGCTGCACCAGCGCCAGCACCGCGTCGATGAAGGGCGTGGCGACCCCGGCGAGCTGGCCCATTTCCTGGACGGCGGTCAGCAGCGCGTCGATCTCCAGCGGCCGGCCCTTGTCGAGGTCCTGCAGCATCGAGGTGCGGTGCGCGCCGACGCCCGCCGCGCCTGCGATGCGACGGTCGACATCGACGCGGAAACGGGCTCCGAACGTCTCGCCGATCGTCTGCGCCTCGACCATCATGTTCCGGGCGAGCGCGCGCGTCCCGGGGTCGGTCGCGACGAGATCGAGCGTCGCCTGGGTCAGCGCCGAGATCGGGTTGAAGCAGAGATTGCCCCACAGCTTGAGCCAGATGTCGTCGCGGATGTCGTCGTAGAGCCGTGGCTTCATGCCGCCGGCGCTCAGCGCGTCCGCGAGCCGGGCGAGCCGCTCGCTGGCGATCCGGTTGGGTTCGCCGAGGCCGAACTGGTCGCCATAGATGTGCTTGACCACGCCCGGTTCGACGATCTCCGTCGCCGGATAGACGGTGCAGCCGATCACGCGCCGGGGCCCGATCGCGTTCCACTGGCGGTCGCCCGGATCGACGCTGCGCAGCCGCCTGTCGGCATGGGGGCCGTCGATCCCGTGGAAATACCACCAGGGCACCCCGTTCTGGGCGGTGACGACGGCGGTCTCCGGCCCGAGCAGGGGGGCCATGTCGTCGGCCGCTTCCCAGGCCTGATGGGCCTTGAGCGCGATGATGACCACGTCCTGCCGGCCGAGATCGCGCGGATCGCGGCTCGCCGGCATCGTCTCCGTCACCGTCTCGTCCTTGAGAAGAAGCGTCAGTCCCTTGGTTCTGATCGCGTCCAGATGAGGCCCGCGCGCCACCAGCGAGACATCGACGCCGCCGCGCTTCATCAGCACGCCCATATAGCCGCCGATCGCGCCGGCGCCGTAGATGCAGACCTTCATCGGCTGTTCTCCCCCTTGATCCTGTGGTCAGGCGACGGCGTGGTTCGCCATGGTTTCCAGCGCGCGCACCATGGCCGAGTGGTCCCAGTCCTTGCCGCCATGGGCGACGCAGGCGTTGAACAGCTCCTGCGCCGTCGCGGTGTTCGGCAACGAAATGCCGAGCGCCCGCGCCCCATCCAGCGCGAGGTTGAGGTCCTTCTGGTGCAGGCCGATCCGGAAGCCGGGGTTGAAGGTCCGCTTCACCATCCGCTCGCCATGGATTTCGAGGATCCGCGACGAGGCGAAGCCGCCCATCAGCGCCTGGCGCACCTTGGCCGGATCGGCTCCCGCCTTTGAGGCGAAGAGCAGGGCCTCGCCGACCGCCTCGATCGTCAGGGCCACGATGATCTGGTTGGCGACCTTGGTGGTCTGGCCGTCGCCATTGCCGCCGACCAGGGTGATGTTCTTGCCCATCAGGGCAAACAGCGCCTCGACCCGGGCGAACGCGGCTTGCGGGCCGCCAACCATGATCGTCAGGCTGGCCGCCTTCGCGCCAACCTCGCCGCCGGAGACCGGCGCATCGAGATAATGGGCCCCCGCCGCCTCGATCCGCCGGGCGAAGTCCTTGGTCGCGATCGGCGAGATCGAGCTCATGTCGACGACGATCTTGCCCGGCGACAGCCCGGCCGCGACGCCCTCCGTCGAAAACAGCACCTCCTCGACCTGCGGCGTGTCGGGCAGCATCAGGATGACGACCTCGCTCGCCGCCGCGACCGCCTGGGGCGTCGGGTGAACGACGACGCCCTTTTCGACCAGATCGGGCGCTGCCGGCTTGTGGTGGCTCGACGCGTGCAGGCGATGGCCGCCGGCGAGCAGATGCTCCGCCATGGGACGCCCCATGATGCCCAGTCCGATGAAGCCGATATCCGTCATGTCAGCATGCTTTCTCTCGTTCGACCGCCGCCGGTCTCAGGCCGCCAGCGTCGCGCCGGGCAGCCAGGTCAGTCCCTCGCGCGTGCCGCGGGCGGGCTTGTACTCGCAGCCGACCCAGCCGGCGTAGCCGATCGCGTCGAGGCGCCGGTACAGGAAGGGAAAGTTGATCTCGCCGGTGCCCGGCTCGTTGCGGCCCGGATTGTCCGCGAGCTGGACATGGGCGATCTTGTCGAGATTGCGCTCGATCGTCCGCGCCAGGTCCCCCTCCATGACCTGCATGTGATAGATGTCGTACTGGATGAAGAGGTTCGCCGAGCCCACCTCCTCGATCAGGCGTACGGCCTGCTCGGTGCCGGTCAGGAAGAAGCCCGGCATGTCGCGCGTGTTGATCGGCTCGACGAGCAGCGCGATGCCCTCCTGGGCCAGTTCATGGGCGGCGAAGCGCAGATTGTTCACCAGCGTGCGGTGGAGCGTCGCGTGGTCGGCGCCCTGCGGCGCGATGCCGACGAGGCAGTTCACCTGCTTGCAGCCGAGCGCGCCGGCATAGTCGATCGCCTCGAAGACGCCGCGCTGGAACTCGCTCACCCGGTCCGGCAGGATGGCGATGCCGCGCTCGCCGGCGGCCCAGTCTCCGGCCGGCAGGTTGTGCAGCACCTGCGTCAGGTTCCAGCGCTTCAGCCTGGCGGCCAGCATGTGCTTGTCGAATTCATAGGGAAACAGATATTCGACGCCGGTGAATCCGGCCTCCGCCGCCGCCTGGAACCGGTCGGGGAAGGGCAGTTCGTTGAAGAGCATCGTCAGGTTCGCGGCGAAGCGTGGCATGGTCCTGTCCCGTGATTGCGGTGGGGTATGGCGGCGAGGAGGCGGCAGCCGTCACTGCGCCGGCTGGAGCAGGGCTTCCGGCAGCGGCAGGTCGAGCACCTCCTCGAACTCCACGACATTGTCGATCTCGGTCCCCATCGCGATGTTGGTGACGCGCTCGAGGATGAACTCCATCACCACAGGCACCTGGTGCTCCTTCAGCCAGGCCTTGGCCTGGGCGAAGGCCGCCTTGAACTCGTTGGGGCTGCGGACCCGGATCGCCTTGCAGCCGAGCCCCTCGGCGACGGCGACATGGTCGACGCCGTAGCCGGCGAGGTCGGGCGCGTTGATGTTCTCGAAGGCGAGGCCGACCTCGAAATCCATGTCGAAGCCGCGCTGCGCCTGGCGGATCAGCCCGAGATAGGAGTTGTTCACGACGATGTGGATGTAGGGCAGCTTGAACTGCGCCCCGACCGCCAGTTCCTCGATCAGGAACTGGAAGTCGTAATCGCCCGACAGCGCCACGATCTCGCGGTCGGGATCGGCGGCGCGCACGCCCAGCGCGGCCGGCAGCGTCCAGCCGAGCGGGCCGGCCTGGCCGCAATTGATCCAGTGGCGCGGATTGTGGACGTGCAGGAACTGCGCGCCGGCGATCTGCGACAGGCCGATGGTCGAGACATAGCACACGTCGCGCCCGAAGGCCTCGTTCATCTCCTCGTAGACCCGCTGCGGCTTCAGCGGCACATTGTCGAAATGGCTCTTGCGCAGCATGGTCTCGCGCCGGCCGCGGCATGCCTGCGCCCAGTCGGTGCGGTTCCTGAGCTGGCCCTTGCCCTCCCGCTCGCGCGCCGCCGCGACGAAGACCTCGAGCGCCGCCTTCGCATCGGAGACGATGCCGTAATCGGGGTTGAAGACGCGGCCGATCTGCGTCGGCTCGATATCGACATGGACGAAGGTCCGGCCCTTGGTATAGGTCTCGATCGAGCCCGTATGCCGGTTGGCCCAGCGGTTGCCGATGCCGAGCACGAAGTCGGAGGCGAGCATCGTGGCGTTGCCGTAGCGATGGCTCGTCTGCAGTCCGACCATGCCGGCCATCAGCGGATGATCGTCGGGGATCGCGCCCCAGCCCATCAGCGTCGGGACCACCGGGACGCCGGTCAGTTCGGCGAACTCGACCAGCAGGTCGGCTGCGTCGGCGTTGATGACGCCGCCGCCGGCGACGATCAGCGGACGCTCGGCCGCGTCGAGCATCGCCATCGCCTTCTCGATCTGGCGGCGCGAGGCGGCCGGCCTGTAGACCGGCAGCGGCTCGTAGGTCTCGTCGTCGAACTCGATCTCCGCCATCTGGACGTCGACCGGAAGGTCGATCAGCACCGGGCCGGGCCGTCCGGATCGCATGATGTGGAAGGCCTGCTGGAAGACGCGCGGCACGAGGCCGGGCTCGCGCACCGTCACCGCCCATTTCGTCACCGGCTTGGCGATGGCTTCGATGTCGACGGCCTGGAAATCCTCCTTGTAGAGCCGGGCGCGCGGGGCCTGGCCGGTGATGCAGAGGATCGGGATGGAATCGGCGATGGCCGAATACAGGCCCGTGATCATGTCCGTGCCGGCCGGGCCGGACGTCCCGATGCAGACGCCGATATTGCCGGCCCTGGCGCGGGTGTAGCCCTCTGCCATGTGGGAGGCGCCCTCGACATGGCGCGCCAGGATGTGGTGGATCGACTGGCGGCTCTTCAGCGCGGCATAGAGCGGGTTGATCGCCGCGCCGGGAACACCGAACGCCTGGGTGACGCCTTCGCGCTCCAGAACCCTGACCGCAGCTTCGACGGCTCTCATCTTCGCCATGACGGCTCTCTCCACGTTCCCGATAGGCATACGAGATGCCATGGACGAGGCCCGGTCAATTTATTTCAGAATTTTATTCTGGCAATGCCTGAAAATCGAGATAATCAAATATATCAGATAGATAAGATTATTTCAGAGAGCTGCACGAAAGGAAATGGAAAAACATTTCATTTCAAATTTGCAGGCGGGCGGCCCGCGAGCTAAAGAGCTTGCAGGTCGATGAAGGGAGAGGGCGCATGACTCTGGTCGAACACCGCAAGGGGCGCGGGCGGCCGCGATCGGCGCAGCCGCCGCTGGCCGGCGGATCGGTGCAGGCGCTCGACCGCGGCCTGGCGCTGCTCGAGATCCTGGCCGAGGAGGACGGGCTGACGCTGACCGAGCTCGGCCGGCGCTCTGGCGTCTCGGCGTCGACCGTGCACCGCGTCCTGCTCACTCTCGAAAGCCGCCGCTACGTGTCGCACGACACCGAGCGCGGCCTGTGGCTGGTCGGCGTCTCCGCCTTCAAGATCGGCTCCGCCTTCCTTCGCAACCGCCGCGTCGCCAGCATGGGGCGCGCGACGATGCACGCGCTGATGGAGGCCAGCGGCGAGACCGTCAATCTCGGCATCGAGGACAATGGCGAGGTGGTGTTCATATCGCAGGTCGAAAGCCATGACACGCTGCGCGCCTTCTTCCGGGCCGGCAGCCGCGGCGCGATGCACTCGTCGGGCGTCGGCAAGGCGCTGCTCGCCGAGTTCCCCGAGCACCGGGTCCGGCAGATCTGCGCGGCCCGCCGGCTCGAACGCTTCACCGACCAGACCCTGACCGATCTCGGCGCGCTGTTGCGGGAACTCGCAGAGGGCCGGCGGCGCGGCTGGGCGCTCGACGACGAGGAGCGCACGCTGGGCATGCGCTGCGTCGGCGCGCCGATCTTCAACGAGCATGCCGAGGCCATCGCCGGCGTCTCGATCTCGGGTCCGGCCGTGCGCGTGACGCAGCGCAGGCTCGACGCCTTCGGCCCGATGGTCCGCCGCGCCGCCGACGAGATCACCCTCTCGATCGGCGGCCAGCTTCCGGCCTAGTCAGCCCTGCCCGGCGAGCGCCCGCCGGATCGTGTCGCCGACCAGATGCGCGCCTGGCGCGATCCGCACGCCGGCCGCCTCGAGCGCCCTGATCTTGCCGGCCGCGTCGCCGGTTCCGCGCAGGGTCATCGCGCCGGCATGCCCCATGCGGCGCTCGGGCGGGGCCTCGCGGCCGACGATCAGCGCCACGATCGGCTTCGTGGCCCTTATGCCCGACAGATACTCGGCGACGTCCTCCTCCTCCGTGCCGCCGATCTCGCCGATCAGCACCACGCCCTCGGTATCGGCGTCGTCGAGCAGCAGTTCGAGGCATTCGCGCATGCCTATGCCGTGGACCGGGTCGCCTCCGACGCCGACCGTGGTGGACTGGCCGAGCCCCGCCGCGCTGATCTGCGCCACGACCTCGCTGGTCAGCGAGGCGGAGCGCGAGATGATGCCGACGCCGCCGGGCCGCTCGGCCCCGGTCGCCATGACGCCGAGCTTGCCGACGCCGGGGACCAGGATGCCCTGTGAATTGGCCCCGACCAGCACGGTGCGCCCGCCCTTCAGCGCGTCGCGCACGCGCACCATGTCGAGCGTCGGCACGCGCTCGGTGACGGCGACGACCAGCGGCATCTCGGCCTCGATCGCCTCGATCATGGCGGCAGCGGCGCTGGCCGGCGGCACGAAGACGATGCTGGCGTCGGCGCGCATGTCCCGCCGCGCATCGGCGACCCTGTCGTAGACGGGCAGGTTGAGATGCGAGCGGCCGCCCTTGCCGGGCGTCACGCCGCCGACGACCTGCGTCCCATACTCCATCATGCGCGCGACATGGTGGGTGCCGGCCCAGCCGGTCATGCCCTGGCAGACGACGCGGGTCTCGCGGTTCAGAAAGACGGCCATGGCTCAGGCTCCCTTCGCGGCGATGGCGACCGCCGTCGAGGCGGCGGTCCACATGTCGGGGCAGTCGACGATGGCGCAGCCGAAGTTCCGCAAGCGCGAGCGGGCGAACTCGGCGTTGTTGCCGGCGAGCCGCACGACCAGCGGCAGCGACCGGCGGTTGCGCCGCATGGCGACGGCGAGCCCTTCGGCGATCGTGTCGCAGGGCTGCATGCCGCCGCCATGGACGTTGACCAGGATCGCCCGCGTCGCGCGATTGTCGAGCAGCAGCCCGAAGCCGTGGGCGATGTCCAGGCTTCTGGCCGTGGTGCGGATGTCCATGAAGTTGGCGGGCCGCCCCTTCGCCGCGACGACGAGGTCGAGCGTGGCGAGGCCCAGCCCCGCCCCGTTCGCCACCAGCCCGATATCCCCGTCGAGCTTGACGTAATTGATCTGGTGGCGCTGCGCCTGCAGATCGACCGGATCGGTCTCGCTTTCGTCCCGCAGGCTCTCCAGATCGGGGCGCCGGAACAGGGCGTTGTCGTCGAGAGCCATCTTGACGTCGAGAGCCATGAGCGCGCCCTCTCGCGTCACCGCCAGCGGATTGATCTCGATCAGGCTGGCGTCGAGTTCCACGAAGGCGCGGCGCAGCCCGTCGACGAGCGCGCAACAGCGGGCGTGCGCCGCCCCCGCCAGCCCGAGATCGGCGACGAAGGCGGCGACTTCACCGGCGCGCGCGTCGCGGCCTGAGCCGAGCCTGAGCTGGTTCAGGCGCAGGCCGCCATGCGCGACCTGCTCCTCGACATCCTCGCCGCCTTTCGCGCTGCCGATCAGCATCAACTCGCCGCAGGAGGCGTCGATCAGCAAGGCGAGGTGCAGCTCGCGCGCCGCATCGATGGCGGCCTCGATCAGGACGTGCCTGACCACCTCGCCCTCGGGCCCGGTCTGCGCCGTCGCCAGCCGCGCGCCGAGCAGCCGGGCGGCGATCGCCACGGCTTCGTCCGCTCCGTCGGCGGCCTGGACGCCGCCGGCGCGCAGCCGGCCCCCGGCGTGGATCTGCGCCTTCGCCATGACGCGGCCCCCGCCCAGCCGCCTTGCGATCTCGCCGGCCTCGCGCGCCGTCGTGGCGACGGCGCCTGGCGGCGTCGGCACGCCATAGGGCGTCAGAAGCTGCTTCGCCTGAAATTCGTGGATCTTCATCGCCTGCTCCCTCCCGTCGTCCCGCCTCGCGGGCTCTTCTTATCTGGTATACGTTATGCCAGACTCCTGCGACGGACAAGCGGCATCGCCATGTTGGACTTCCAGCGCGCACGTCGGCACGGGCAACGGGAAGGCTTGGCGGCAACCGCCGGGATTTCGGGAAAAGCCATGCCCGCAGCGTCCCCGGAGGATCGCTTCCCTTGACACGAAAAACACCGTGGCATACCAAGATACCGAAATGCCAAATACCAAGAAGCGGCAGCATTTTGCCGCCCTCGGGAGGTGCGAGACGATGCCGACCTGGCGCCGGTTGGTCCAGGAAACATGCCGGCCAGGCACGCCCTCGGGCGCGTCCGGCCATTCAGGGGCGGAGCGCTCCGATCTCCATGTCCGATCGCCGCGGATGTCCGCAAGGGGCGGTCGACCGGAGTCCCGGAGCCGGGCCTTCTTCATGCACAGGTCGAACAGGGGGCAGCGACGCCGTCGCTGCCAGTGATATGTCGCAGTCGGTCGATTTCGCTGAACTCGTGACCCGCATGGGCGATGCGGTCGTCGTGTCGGATGTGGAAGGGGCCATCGTGGTCTGGAACCCGGCGGCGGAGCGTATATTCGGCTTCACCGAGGCCGAGGCGCTGGGTCAGTCGCTCGATCTGATCACGCCGGAGCGTCATCGCCAGCGTCACTGGAGCGGTTACGAAAAGACCATGCGGACGGGGCAGACCCGATATGGCTCCGACCTGCTGCGCGTGCCGGCTCTGCACAAGGACGGCCGCCCGCTCTCGATCGCCTTCACGCTCGGCCTGCTTCACGGCGCCGACGACACCATCACCGGCATAGCGGCCGTCATTCGCGACGAGACGCAGCGCTGGAACGAAGATCGCCAGATGCGTCGGCGTCTGGCAGAACTTGAAGCCGCGCACAGCCCGTCCGCCGGGAGCGATCGTGCGCCGGCTCCGAGC
>JAESGM010000755.1_pt1 | contig 15808 bp, 21 predicted proteins | sample 9269721 | NCBI WGS metagenome assembly JAESGM01 (sample SAMN15720920, study PRJNA650825) | algae metagenome | isolation source: Komarekiella atlantica HA4396-MV6 and co-occurring heterotrophs from... | place: USA: Theobald House, Kauai, HI | collected 2009-07-29 | reverse complement strand
CTTGACGTCGCGCGTCCAGTCCTTGAACCGCACGCCGCGGTAGCCGTCCTCGTCGAGCTTATAGCGCTGGATCATGGTGCCCATGGCCCCATCGATCATCAGGATGCGCTTTTCTGCGGCCGCTTGCAGGGCGGCGTATGAGGGATGCTTTTTCATTGTGTTTCCTTACCCCGCCGCGCGTGCTTTGTCCGCCCGCGGCTGCGGGATGGCCGCCTGGCGTTCACGCAGGCCCAGCAAGTGGCAGATCGCGTAGACGAGATCGGCTCGGTTGAGAGTGTAGAAATGGAAGCTCTTCACGCCCTCGTCGACGAGGTCCATGACCTGTTCGGTGGCGACGGCGGCAGCAACGAGATGGCTCGTACCCGGATCGTTCTCAAGTCCCTCGAAGCGGCGCGCCAGCCATGACGGCACGCTGGCACCGGCCCGCTCGGCGAAACCGGCGACCTGTTTGAAATTATGGATCGGCACGATGCCCGGCGTGATCGGCACCCAGATGCCGGCGGCCCGTGCGCGCTCCAGAAAGCGCAGGTAGTGAGCGTTGTCGAACCCGAACTGGGTGATGATGCGGTCGGCGCCCGCATCCACCTTGGCCTTGAGGTTTTCCATGTCGGCCTCGAGCGACAGGCTCTCGGGATGCTTTTCCGGGTATCCGGCCACCGAAACTTCGAACGGAGCAATCCGCTTCAGCCCGCCCACCAGATCCGCGGCATTGACGTAGCCGTCCGGGTGCGGCTCGTACTTAGAGCCGGGCCCGCTGACGGGATCGCCGCGCAGTGCCACGATGTGGCGGACGCCCTGCTCCCAGTAGTCGCGCGCAATTGCATCGATCTCGGATCTGGTGGCGGCAACGCACGTCAGGTGCGCCGCGGGCTTCAAGTCGGTATCGTCGACGAGGCGGACTACGGTGTTGTGCGTGCGCTCGCGCGTGGTGCCGCCGGCTCCGTAGGTCACCGACACGAACTCAGGTTGTAGCGGCGCCAGCCGCTCGATGGCGGTCCACAGCGCCTGCTCCATCTTCTCCGTCTTGGGCGGGAAGAACTCGAACGAAACGTCGATCTCGCCGGCTCCGAGGAGCCGGCTTTTGCGTTCGGAAATCTGGGCCATCACCGGGCCTCCTGGAGGGCGCGTGCGCGCGCGGGTTGGTCTTGTTGGGCCGTTTGCGGCCGCGCGGCAAGCCATAGCGAGACAGTAAGGGCCTGCGCAGCGACATCGGAGGTCGGAACGAGGTCGCGCTGGAGGGACGGCTGCAGTCCGGCTTCCTGCATCCAGTGCGTGACCTGCTGCGGAGCGAAGCCCAGGCGGTCATGGGCATATTCCTCGCGCAGGAATTCGACTTCATGGGGCGCAAAATCGACGACCAGCAGTTTGCCGCCCGGAGCGAGAACGCGTGCGGCTTCGCGAATGGCGAGCGCCGGATCCGAGAGAAAGTGCAGGACCTGGTGCATGACGATGGCATCGGCGGCCCCGTCGGGCAGGCTCAACGCGTAGAGATCGCCGTGTCTCACCTGCACGCGCGCCAGCCCGCCGCTGGCGACCTTGCTGCGCGCGTAGGCGAGCATGGCGTGGTTGATGTCGAACCCGATAGCGCGTTCGTAGCGGTCGGCAAACAGCTCCAGAATGCGCCCGGTGCCGGTTCCAAGATCGATCAGCAGGTCGAAGGGGCCGGGCCCAAGCGCCTCGGCCATTGCCTGCTCGACGTCCCGCTCCCCGACGTGCAACGCCCGGATGCGGTCCCAATCGGCAGCATGCTCCTGGAAATAGGATTGCGCCGTCGTCTCGCGCTCGCGCTTCAGCGCATCGGCACGCTCCCGGTCGCGGCCGACGACCTGATCGGCCCTGTCGATGAGGGAGAGGATGTCGAGGGCCAGGCGGCCGCCGGTGCTGCGGTCGGACACGCGGAAGTAAGCCCAGCTTCCTTCGCGGAACCGCTCGACCAGCCCCGCCTCGGCCAGCAGTTTCAGGTGCCGGCTGATGCGCGGCTGGCTCTGCCCGAGGATGAGCGTCAGATCCTTCACGCTGAGTTCGCCGGCGGCAAGCAGTTGCAGGATGCGCAGACGCGTCGGCTCGGCCGCGGCCTTGAGAGCGGTGACGATGGCATCGCTGGACAGAAATTGGGCCACGGGCTTCTCCTTGGCCGCGGATCGTATAAAGATATGTTTATGTGTCAAGCGCCGCAGCGGGCCACACCCGTGCTTTTTTGGCACATCCCTTAACCGTACGGTAAGCCTGAGCGTTCTAGCCTCGGAATGAACAACTCCGACGGCGGACCCACCTATGCGCGTCACTATCTACGATCAGGTCGAGCCCCCTATCCCCGATCAGTTGCCCCTGCGCCTGTCGCAGAGCTGCGCCCGCCGGGAAGCCACGATCTGGCTCGCATTCTTCGTGCCTATCGCCTTAGGAATTCTCTGCCTGGGTGCATTTGTGCTCGTCGAGGCGGTACGCGTGCCGCAGGCGCGCGCCTTCGCCCTGGACCATCCGGTGACCGGCCTTGCGATCCTATGCGGCCTTTGCATCCTAACCTACATCCTGACCATACCGGCGCGCCGTCTGGTAGCCAGGCTGGGAACCTCGCGCAACGTCTACATCGGCGACGGGGTGGTGCACGTCCTCGAGGGGAGCGATATACGCTCCAGGAGCTGGGCCGAGCCCCTTTCCGCTTACCTGGGCGTGGCCGCGCACATGCGCACGTCGCTCTCGGGAACGCGCCACGAGATCATTCTCGTCCATCCACAGCGTGATAAATCTGTCTTGTTGAGTGTGGCACCGCGGACAACTGAGAGCGAACTCGCCCGTGTCGCGGCGCTGCTGAACCAGCGCGAAATTACTCCAAGCGTCCTCTACCGTTTGCGTCCGCTGCGTGAAACGATTTCTGCATCGCCGATGCCAGAGGCTGCGCATGCGTAATATCCAGCAACGTCCAAAAAATCGACGTTATCTCCGGCCAGCCTTTGACGGAGCCATGTCTCGTATGGCTAATGGAAGCCATGGGGCACTGAGGCCAGCGTCATTGCGGCCCACTTGCAAGTCCGTATCCCTAGGAGGGAGCCCGATCCGATGACCACCACCGCTGCACTGCGAGCCTTATCTTGGCGCATTCCGATGGGCTCCATCCGCACCGTCGCCCTCGGCGCGATTGCGTTTCTCGCAACGTGTGTGTCGGCCAGCGCCGAGTCCCCTGCAGGCTACATGAAGCGCGTCGGCAACGAGTTGCTGGCCGCCTCCCGGTCCGGTTCGGCGGCGCAGTTCCAGATGGTGCTGAACTCGAACGCGGATATCCCGTCCATCGGCCTCAGCGCACTCGGGGATTACGCCCGCAGCCTGCCGCGCTCCGACCGGCCGATCTACTACAACGGCATGATCAACTTCATTGCCCGCTACGCTGCCAAGGAAGCGCCGAAGTATCCGGTGGCCCGTTTCATCGTTACGGCGCAATCCAAGGAAGACGCCCGCGGCACGTATGTCGATAGCCGCATCACCCTGGCGAGCGGCGATGCATATGACGTGCGCTGGCTGGTCGTTCGCCGCGGCCAGACCTACAAGGTGCGCGATGCGCAGGTGATCGGCTTCTGGATGACGTCGTTCCTCGACAATCTCTTCCAGAACTACATCAGCGAAAACGGCGGCAATCCGAAGGCTCTCGTCGTCGCCCTGAACCGTTGATCCGGGGGGGCTCTCAGCCCGGCGACAAGCACAATAGCGCCGCGCCGGGGGCTTGCGGGTAAGCGGCCGCTATCCCGAACAGCGCGATGGCCAAGCCGAGCAGCGTCCGCGTGAGCGCCCGCGCCTCGATGCGCGCGAGGAAGGTGACGCCGTAGGCCGTCGCCAGTGTGGCCGGCAGGGTGCCGAGGCCGAAGCCGAGCATCACGACCGCACCCGTCAGCAGCGATCCGCTCAGCACCGCCGTGAAGAGGGCGGCGTAGACCATCGGACACGGCACGGCGCCCCAGGCGAGACCCGCAGCGAACGGCCCGACGAGCGCGGACGAGCGATACCGCGACGCGTAGCGGCTGACGCCAGCCGCAAACCCTCCTCCGATCCGGTGCAGCAATACCGGCTGCGGCAGCAGCCCGGCCACCGACAGCCCCACCCACATGAGGGCGGCCGCGGCGCCCCAGCGGAACAATTCATGGCCCGAGGAGCGGTCGAAGGCTCCGTAAGCGCCTGTGCCGATCGCCCCAAGAACCGCTCCGGCGATGACGTACGCTGTTATGCGCCCGCCTTGGGCGGTCAGGAGCACCTTGGCCCGCGCGGCCGGTGTGCCCAGGCTGAACATGAAGGCGACGCCGGATGCGATGCCCCCGCACATGGCGGCGCAATGAAGTGCGCTGGCGAAGCCGAGCAGCAGGCCACTGATGATGCCGAACTCGCTGATCTGCATTGGGTTAATAGGCCTCGGGCGCCGGTGTCACCCGATAGCAGGAGGAAGCCGGGCCGCCCTTGATGCGCGTCAACGCCGAGGAGCGGCGCGGCACCGGGCCTGGGCGTTGCTGGTCGGGCGCGAAGCCTATAGGGTCCGCGGCCATGCAAGGGCATCTAATCAGAACTCAGCGCGCGCGTCCGCTGGCGGTTTACGCCGCGGGCCTGTCGCTCCTTGCCGGTTTCCTCGCCTCGCTGGCCGGCTGGGGTTTGCCCGCCGGTGAGCGCGCGCCGCTTCCTGCCATCGCCGCCGGACAGCACACGGACCTGGCGACGATCCCCCGGCAGCATTCGGTCGCCCGTCCGGCGGCAGCGAAGACGCCGGATGTGGAGAGTTCGGGCGCCTCGCCAGTGGCGCTGGTACCCGCGGCGCTCGAAACCGCGGGCCGACCTCCCCGCGTAGCGAGTGGCGCTCAACGCACAGCTGCCATTCGTCCACCCGCCGACGCAGCGCATCGCCCCCGCGGCCCTCCCCGCGCCTGAACGCACGCACATTCAACGGGCCTGAACCGAGCCGAATGACTGCCCTCGGGCAGTTCTCTGCGTGCTGGGCGATGGCCTGCATCGGTTGCAGCGTCCCGCCCTAAGGCGGACGCACACTGGGGCGCACGCCATGTTTCTCATACCTGACTTCAAAGGCTACGACTTCTTTCCGCACGGCTCACACCTCGACTTCATGCGCTTCAAGGGGCTGTGCCTATCGCTGTCCGCGATCGCCATGGTCGCCTCGTTTCTGGCCATCGCGCTAATGGGCTTCAACTACGGCGTCGACTTTATGGGAGGCACGCTGATCGAAGTGCGCTCCACGGATGGTCCGGCCGACATCCAGGACATCCGCGCCAAGCTCTCGCAACTCGATCTCGGCGACGTGCAGATCCAGTCGCTGGACCGGGACGACGTGCTGATCCGCATCGAGCACCAGTCCGGCGGTTCGGGAGCGGAGGACGCTGCGATGGAGACCGTTCTCAAGACGCTGGGCGAAAACTTCGAACCTCGCCGCACCGAGATCGTCGGCCCGGCGGTCTCCAGCGAACTCTGGCGCAACGGCATCTTGGCCCTCGTCGGTTCGCTGATCGCCATCGTCGTTTACGTCTGGTTCCGGTTCGACTGGCAGTTCGCGCTCGGCTCGATCGTGGCGCTGGCGCACGACGTGTTCCTCGTCGCCGGCATATTCGCGCTGTTCCAGCTCGAATTCGACCTGTCGATCGTTGCGGCCCTGCTGACCGTGCTCGGGTACTCCGTGAACGACACGGTGGTCGTCTCCGACCGCATCCGTGAGAACCTGCGCCGCTATAAGCGCATGTCGCTCGACGACCTGCTGAACCTGTCGATCAACGAGACGCTCTCGCGCACGATCCTTACCGGCGCGACGACCCTTGTCGTCCTCGTTGCGCTGCTCGTCTTCGGCGGAGACGTGTTGTTCAACTTCTCGCTGGCGATGCTGCTCGGAGTGGTGATCGGAACCTACTCTTCCGTGTTTCTCGCCGCGCCGCTTCTTGGCTATCTGGGCATCCGCCGTGAAACCTTCGGTGCTCCCGCGGCGGCCGATCAGAAGCCGGCCGAGCCTGCGCCGGAGGAAAAACAGTATGGCAGCGCCGCCGAATAGGCACGTCGAGGCGCCCGGCGGATCGCATTCGCCGGGCGCACCCGCTCCGAGCTTAGGAGTGCTAGCCGCTGCGCGGGCGGTTCTTGTGGACGATGGCGGCGATGATCAACGCGAAGGTGACCAGTCGCGCAAGGTAATAGAACGGCTCCATTTCGTCGTTCGGATGGCGCAGAGAAAGCGCCACGCGCGTCACTGCGTCGAGGGCAAAGGCCGCCGCGAAGAACAGAAATAGTGGATCGCGCGTCTGCGCCCAGAAGCGCAGGAAGAACAGTGTGGCGACGAAGGAGCCCATGGCCACTGCGCCCAGCAGCATGGGGTAAAGGTCCTGGCTGATCATCGCTCCACATCCCAGATGAGACCGTAGAGCAGCACGACCATCGCACCGAGGGCAAACGATGCCCGCAGGATCGAAAGGTCGATATGCGGCACTAGGATCTTGTCGAATACCAGCGTCAGGTTGTTGAGCGTAAGCCCAACGAAGCAGAGCCCGCCCCATAGCAGGAGCCGATATCCTCCGCTGCGATACGCCTGCAACAGCAGGTAGGCGCAAATAGCAGCGGCTGCGGCGCACAAAGCGTAGATGACGGCGGCCATCACTTGTCCTTTCGCCACTTGAACGCGTCGGCAAACGCGCGCAGCCCGGAGGGCTTTGAATGAACGAGGTTTGTCACGGGAATGAGATGCTTCGAATAAAGCGCAGCCAAGCTCTCGACCAAGGGCTTCTGACCGCCTGGCCCTGAGTTCAACCAGTATACGTCGCTGCTGCAGCCGGCGAGACCATCAGCACATAACTGATCGAGCACCATCTTCGCCTCGTCTTCGCCAATGTAGAGATGGCTCGCGACGTCGGCGACGCGCCATTCGATCTCCTGCTTCTTGAGGAGCAGAAGTAGCGCTTCAAGCTGGGCGATCGAGTCTATGTGCCGGATGATGAAATCACGCACGTCGAGCGGAATCAGCTCATCGGCCATAACGTCCCCTAGTTATTGTCGATCGGCCGGTCACTGGACCTTCATCATCACTGCCGCGCGCGGCAGCCACGTAGCTCCGATGTTGAGATTGGGCCGTTTCAGCCCCTGCAACGCTCACGTTACAGAACAATTTCCCGCTTGTCACATCGGGGCTGGGAGAATGCCGCGCAGGGTGAATCGCGAAGGGTCGCATGCGCGGGACGCCGCAGCCCCTCATCGCCCGGATGCTGGGACCCTATGACGGGTCAAGGCCTTACACGCGCCAAATTTTTCGATATGCATGCCGGTGGGGAAGTCATGCCTGTTTTCGGTAGCGTCGGGGGAATGATGAATTGTATTTTGCGCCTCACTGCGCTCATCGCCGTGTGGCCGCTCGCCGCGTCGGCCGGAAAATTCGATCGTCAGCTGCAAATGCTTGATCCCGAAGAGCGCGCCCATCAGGTCTGCGTGATCCGCGGCATCGACACCATCCGCCGTGAAGGCAAACTGCCGAGAGCCGACCGTCTCAAGACGTCGATCAATGGGAGAGCCACGTTCACCGGCAAGCAGGTGACCACCAAGTTCGGCGCGGTGCGCGCCAAATCGCATTGGTACAACATCGCGTTTACCTGCGACGTCAGCGACGATCAGATGAAGGCTCTCAGCTTCAAGTACGAGATCGGCAAAGAGATCCCCGAAGACCGTTGGGACGACCTGGGCCTGTGGCGGTGACGCGGCTACTCGGTTTGACCGTCGCGCTTCTTTTGGGCCTGCACGGCGCCGCGTAGACTCGCTCCCTGCTTCAAGAGCACCTCAAACGTCCTCTCGCCCCCGTCGCCGCGACGCACCCTGACCTCGAAACCCTGCTCTTCGAGTTGGCGCGTCACTTGCTCGATCCATCGCTCCTCCGCATTCGATCCCTGAGCGCCAGCAGCGACCACGGATGCCGATAGTACGAGCAGGCAGAGGGCCCCGCGTGTGATTTGCCGAGGCATCAGCATGCCTCCTCATCTCCCAGTTGCGAGAACGGCGGCCGGGGAGGCCCGGCCACCGAGAAGTCAGTCATCGTAGCCGACGAGAATCTCCCCTGTGGCGGGATGCACGTGCGCGTCGATGCGAACGCCATTCTTGTCGACGAGATCGACCTCGTACACGCCATCATCGGTCTCGATCTCCGTCACGCGGTATCCCGCGGCGGTCAGCTTGTCGATGATCTGAGCGTGGGTCATCCACTGATCGCGCGGGACATGGATGCGAGTATCGGCGAGCGCGGGAACGATGACGGCCGCACCCATCACCAGGGCGATAGCGGGGGCGATAAGACGATTACGCATGAGTTGCAGCTCCTTGTCGTTGGCATTACGGGTGGGCCGGTGAGAACCGGTTGAGGCGGACCTTGACCCATGCGCCCTGACACCTGTCTGATCGCTCGCGTCAGCAATTTGTCAGGCGTTGAAAGTCATTCTGGAGCCATGAGAATTCTCTCCTTCCCCCTGATTTTCATCTTCGCGGGCTTCCTGTTCGCCCAAGCGCCCGTCGTCCAGGCCGACGATGTGGGACCGGACGTCGCCAAGCGCCTGCTGAACGAAGGTCGCATCAAGTCGCTCGCCGATATCATCACCGATGTCCGCAAGCAGGTTCCCGGCGACTTCCTTGAGGTCGAGCTCGAGCTCGATGACGGGATCTACGTGTACGAGATCAAGCTGCTACGTCCCGACGGCCGTCTCCAGGAAGTGGAGGTCGATGCCGCCAGCGGGAAGATCCTCAAGATCGAGGACGACGACTGATGCGCCTGCTGGTGGTCGAGGACGAGCCGCGCATCAGCGAGAACATCAGTTCGGCGCTCAATGCAGCCGGCTACGCTTGCGATGTTTCCGGCGATGGCGAAGATGCCTGGTTCCGCGGCGACACGGAGGCTTACGATCTCGTCGTTCTCGATCTTGGCTTGCCGGGAATGGATGGGCTCGCCGTTCTCAAACGCTGGCGCAGCAATGGCCGCAACATGCCGGTGCTGGTGCTCACGGCCCGCGGCTCCTGGCCGGAGCGCGTCGAGGGGATAGACGCCGGGGCCGACGACTACCTCGCCAAGCCATTTCGTACCGAGGAGTTGCTGGCGCGCGTTCGTGCTCTGCTGCGTCGCTCCGTAGGGCAGGCCAACGCGACCATCGAGGCAGGACCGCTGACGCTCGACACGCGCCAGATGCGAATTAGTGCCGCGGGCAAGCCCGTACAGGTGTCCCCGCTCGAATACCGCCTCGTCTCATATCTCATGCATCACAAGGGCCGCGTGGTGCCGCCGCACGAATTGATCGAACACCTCTACGGCGACGACGATGCGCGCAACGCCAACGCGCTCGAAGCGCTCATCATGCGACTGCGTAAGAAGCTCGGGGCCGACGCAATCGAAACGCGCCGCGGCTTCGGGTACATCATCTCGGACAGCGACGGGGACGAGGCATCATGAGCTTCGGCTCCCTGCGCCTGCGCCTTCTGGCTGGCGCGGCAGCCTTCATCCTCGCGGCGCTGGCCCTGGCCGCCATCGGCCTGACGGTTCTATTCCAGCGCCACGTCGAGACCTGGGTAGATGCCGAACTGTCGGGTCTTCTGGATCAGCTCATCGCCGGTATCGACCGCACGCCTGACGGCAAGCTGGCGGTCGTGCGCCCTCCGACAGATCCCCGCTTCGAGCGACCGCTTTCTGGGCTTTACTGGGAAGTGATCATCGAGCCCGATGGCCCCGTGCTCCGCTCGCGCTCGTTGTGGGACTACGACATCGCCCTGCCGCGTGAGGCGCGCGTCGACGATGCGGTACATCGCTACAAGGTTGCCGGTCCAGCCGAGCAGACGCTGCACCTCCTGCAGCGGCGGATCGAGCTGCCAGGCCGCCTAGGGCGCCAGACGGCACGCGTAGCCGTCGGGCTCGACAGGGCCGATCTGGATGCGGCCGTGCAGCGGTTCGCCGGCGCACTGATACCTTATCTCGTAGTTCTGGCCCTCCTGCTCACCGCGGCAGCATGGCTGCAGGTGTCCATCGGGTTGCGGCCACTGACGGCCATGCGGCAGAAGCTGGCGGCAATCGGCTCCGGCCGCACGCGCCGGCTCGGTGGGGGATTTCCCGACGAGGTGCTGCCCCTCGCCCGCGAAATCGATACCCTGCTCGATGCACGCGACCGGCAAATCGAGAAAGCGCGCGCACGCGCAGCCGATCTTGCCCACGGCCTGAAGACACCTTTGCAAGTTCTGAGCAGCGACGCCGAACGCTTGAAGGAGAAAGGCGAGGAGGCCATTGCGGAGGAAATCGAGGATGTCGCCGCGGCCATGCGCCGTCATGTCGAGCGCGAGCTGGCACGTGCCCGCAGTGGCGCCAATGTCGCGAATGCTGCGGCGAACGTTGCAGCCGTCACGCAACGCGTAGTGCGGGTCATGGAGCGAACGCCCGAGGGTATGCGGCTCGACTGGAAGACCGACGTGCCGCCGGGGCTGATGGCACGGATCGATCCGGAGGACTTGACCGAAATCCTCGGCAATCTGATCGAGAATGCAGCCCGCCATGCCCGTGCGTCGGTGGCGATCACCGCAAAATCCGACGACGGCGGCGTAGTTATCGTGGTTCGCGACGACGGTCCGGGCATTCCACCTGAAAAGGCACAAGAAGCGCTTCGCCGCGGCGGGCGCCTTGATACGTCGGGTTCGGCCGGACTTGGTCTTGCCATCGTCGCCGAGATAGCGGACGCGTGGGGCGCTTCGCTCTCGATCGACGCGCCGGCGAGCGGGTGCCGCATATCCTTCCGCCTGCCTGCAGCGCAATTTTCCCCGCCGAGTTGAGAGGATTGTAACGTTGGTGAGCCGTGATCCGTAGTCGGTAGTGGACGCTACTCTCAGCCCGCTTCGGCGCCTCGGATAATCCCATGCACGGACCTGCACCCGCGACGCATCGACGGCTCGTCAAACGGCATAGCCTGCCGGTGCGGCTCACGCATTGGGTTAACGTGCTCTGCCTGCTGGTCTTGCTGATGAGTGGCCTGCAAATCTTCAATGCGCACCCGACGCTGTATTTGGGTTCGATCTCCGAGCCCGATCGCGCCGTGCTCAGCCTCGATGCCGTCAGGAGAGATGACGGCTCCTACTCCGGTGTCACGACCATAGGCAGTGTATCATTCGACACGACCGGCGTTCTGGGCGTGTCGCGCGATCCCGACGGGATGCTATCGGCCAAGGGGTTTCCGCACTGGATCACCTTGCCCTCGTATCGCGATCTCGCCACCGGACGGCGCTGGCATTTCTTCTTCGCCTGGCTGTTCGTGTTCAACGGTCTTGCGTATCTCGCTTACACGCTCATCAGCGGGCACTTGCGGCGCGACCTGACACCGAGCGGGGGGCAGCTGCGCCACATCGGACAATCGACGTGGGATCACCTGCGTTTCCGCTTTCCGGAGGGAGAAGAGGCTCGCAGCTATAACGTGTTGCAGAAGCTCGCCTACCTCGCGGTGATTTTCGGCATCCTGCCGCTGGTGGTGCTTACGGGACTGACGATGTCGCCGGCGATGGATGCAGCATTCCCATTCCTCCTCGACATATTCGGCGGACGGCAGTCGGCGCGCACAATTCACTTTCTGTGTGCCCTCGCCCTCACCCTGTTCGTGTTCGTGCATGTGTTCATGGTCATCGTGTCGGGCTTCTGGAACAACATGCGGTCGATGATCACCGGCCGCTACGCCATCGACGCCAAGGAGCCCGCGCAATGAGCAAGCTGAGCCGGCGCAACTTTCTCGTACGTGGCGCGGCCCTGACCGGCGCGGCAACGCTGGGCGGCTGCGATCAGCTTTCAAAGTCGCCGACGATGCGCGACATCCTCTTCAAGGCTGAAGGCCTTACGAAACGGGTGCAGCGATTCATTCTCAGCGAGCATGATCTTGCGCGCGAGTACACCGAGGCCGATCTCTCCAAGAACTTCAAAGCGAACGGCTCAACCAACGTCAACGACGCGGCGTACCAGGACGCGGCTGCGAACGGCTTTGTGAACTGGCGACTGAAGATCGACGGGCTCGTCGAGCGACCGACCCAGCTCAGCCTCGATGAACTGCGCCGCCTTCCCGCCCGCACGCAGATCACCCGTCACGACTGCGTCGAGGGATGGAGCGCTATCGGCAAATGGACCGGCGCGCAGCTCGCCCCGCTGCTGCAGAGCGTCGGTCTGCGTCCCGATGCGCGCTACATCGTGTTCCACTGCGCCGACAAGCTGTCGCGGTCCGCGAACTATTACGAGAGCATCGATCTGATCGACGCGTTTCATCCGCAGACCATCCTGGCCTACGACATGAACGGCGCGGCGCTGACCATTCCTCACGGCGCGCCATTGCGCCTGCGTGTGGAACGCCAGCTCGGTTACAAGCACGCCAAGTACATCGACCGCATCGAAGTCGTGTCCAGCTTTGCCACCATAGCGGGCGGACGTGGCGGCTTCTGGGAAGACCGCGGCTACGAGTGGTACGCCGGCATCTGATGAATACCGATCGCCGCTCCGCGTTGTCGCAGCGAGCCGGCCGCCGGCTCGAGCGCGGTTTTGCGTTGCTGCTGGCGCTTCGTAGCGCGTTAAGATAGCTCCCGCTTTCGTTCCCGCACGTCATCGTTCGGCCCCACCGCGCGCGTTCCTTCGCGCCTTGCCGCATGTGCAAAAGCGAGTTCAAACTTGACATGCTTAGTAAGGTATTACCTATGGGCGTAGAAACCGGATCGGCGGAGTGGGAACGCCCTGAGACCATGCCTCAGCGCAAGATATTACTTTGGAATGCGTCTAAACTGACGCTCTCTGCCGTCATGCTCATGATGGCCATCACGCCGATTTCTGCGCAGGAGCAGATGCCGGATCAGGCACCTGCTGCGAGCGAACAACCGACCACACCGACAACACAACAGGCGGCGCCTCCGACCGAGCCGGCTCCCGCGGCCGCGTCGCCTTCGGCACCATCGGCAACGTCCCCTTCGCCACCAACCGCCACGCCACTTTCCCCGCCAAACGTCGGCGAGGCAGGACCGAGCGCAGTCGATGCGGCGCCGAACGACACCGTGCTCGGTACGCCTTCCGCAGCGCCCGCGGCTTCACCGATGGACGGTGATGCTGCGCAGCCCGCCACCGCACCGGCAGCACCGCCGCCGGCGGCGCCGACCGCGCTGCATTTGCCGCACGACCTGTCGCCGTGGGGCATGTTCATGCAGGCCGACATCGTCGTGAAGGCGGTGATGATCGGGCTGGCATTTGCGTCGATCGTCACCTGGACGATCTGGCTCGCCAAGAGCATCGAACTCACCGCCGCCAAGGCCCGTGTCCGCCGAGCGATCCGCAAACTCGCCGGCGCCAACTCGATCGCCGAAGCCGCCAGCCTCGTCGACGCCAAGCGCGGCGCCGTCCCGGCGATGCTGCGTGCCTCCATTGCCGAGACACGCGCCTCCTGGGACATCGCCGACAAGTATGCCGTGAAGGAACGCGTCAAGGCGCGCCTCGACCGCATCGAGCTGGCAGCGGGGCGCGACATCAACCGCGGCACCGGCGTGCTTGCCACCATCGGATCCACAGCCCCGTTCGTCGGTCTCTTCGGCACCGTGTGGGGCATCATGAATTCGTTCATCGGTATCTCGGAAGCGCAGACGACCAACCTCGCCATTGTCGCGCCGGGCATTGCCGAAGCATTGCTGGCCACCGCCATCGGCCTTATCGCCGCCATCCCCGCGGTCATCGTGTACAATCATTTCGCGCGCGCCATCGGCAGCTACAAAGCGCTCGTGGGCGATGCGTCAGTCATGGTCATCGGTCTGCTGTCGCGCGACTTCGATCGTGGCGTACGTCCTGAGCTGCGGGCAGCGGAGTAGGCGTCATGGCCGGGGGACTGCAGGACGACGACGTCTCGGAAAATCACGAGATCAACGTTACGCCGTTCATCGACGTGATGCTCGTCCTCTTGATCATCTTCATGGTCGCCGCTCCGCTGTCGACGGTCGACGTGCCGGTCGAGCTACCCGTATCGTCGGCTGCTCCCGCCAAGAAGCCGGACAAGGCTTTGTACGTGACGCTGCAGGCCGATCGCTCGCTATCCGTCGGCAATGACCCCGTGTTGTGGGCCGGCCTCGGACCGGCGCTCGACGCACAAACCAACAGCGACCGCAATCGCCGGCTATTCCTGCGCGCCGACAAGGCCGTGCCGTATGGCGAGTTGATGCGTCTCATGGATGCGCTGCGCGCTGCCGGGTACTTGAAGGTTGCACTCGTCGGATTGGAAGGGGCGCCCGTTGCAGGTGCGCCGAACACACTGCCTCCCGGCGGCACACCTGCCGCTCAATCTCCCGAACCAGCCCTCCTCTCCTCGCCACCCGCAGCCAGCCCGCAGCCATGAGCGCTCATCTGGAGCTTCTCGAAGGATTTGGCATTCGCGCACGCCGCTGGGGATTGGCGGCGGTGATGATGGTGTCCCTGCATGCCGGTGCCGGCGCGCTCGCCCTCATGCATTGGCCGGAGGAAGAAGCGGTCGAGGAAGCTGCCGGCATGTTCCTCCTGGAGCTGGCACCGATGCCGGCTGCTCCACCATCCGAGCAGCACAACCTGGCTATCGGTCAGCGCTCCGAAGAAGCCGCGGCCGCTGTCGCCCCGACCGAAGAAGTGAAGGAAAAATCGGAGGTCGAGACGCCGAAGGTCGAGGAGGCGCCACTCGCACCCGAGCCTGAGGTGGAGGTCGAGAAACAAAAGCCGGTCGAGGAAGTCGAGGAGAAGGAGGCGGAAGAAGATCCGCGTCCCGAGCAGAAGGCGACGCCGCAGGCCTCAGCCGCCTCGCAGCAGACCGCCGCTCCGCCGCCGGTGGATGCGCCGCCCGCTCCCGTAGCCGCCGCGCCGCAGCAGGGCGACTCCAAGAAGCCGTCGAAGGCGGCGCTGAGCTGGCAAAAGTCGATCGTGCTGCACCTCAACAAGCACAAGCGGTTTCCCAGCGAGGCGCGGCGCAAAGGCCAAGAAGGCATCGCCAACGTCTCGTTCGCCATCGACCGTTCGGGCAAGGTGATCAGCGCGCATCTCGATCAGAGTTCCGGATCGACCCTGCTCGACGCCGAGGCGCTCTCCGTGCTGGAGCGCGCCAGCCCGTTTCCGCCGCCGCCCGACGACGTGCCGCACCTGACGATCCGCATGTCGCTTCCGGTTCAGTTCAAGATCAAGCGCTGATCGCACGCGGCGGCGACGCTGCTCCGCTCCTCGGAGCCAGGTCGGCTAGATAGCTCGCGTGATACGAGCGGCCTCGCCGGCGACCGCGCCCTGCAGATGAGCAGCCGGCGAACGGCGCAGTTCGTCGAACAGGGCAAGGCCATTGGGCCACGGACCAAAACCGGCTGCCGCATCGACACTGCCGACGCGCCCGAGGGTGCTGAAGCCGCTGCTCCAGAAACCGGCCCAGAACGCCGCCTTGCTGAGGCGCATGTATGGATCGTTGGTGCTTGCCGCGACCATGGTCGGGAAACGCAACGGTTCCTCTGGCATCAGCCAGGCAAGCCGCAGGTTGTCCGGATCGAACGGCGCAACGAGAAGCGCGCCTTCAACCCGATCGGGCATGTCGAATGCGGCGCGCACCGCAGCGAGGCAGCCGAACCCGTGCGCGACGATCCACACCGGATCTATTGCTTTGCTGAGCTGCCAGCGTACGGAAGCCGCCCAGTCGGATAAATCAGTGCTTTTGTAGTCCTGTTGAGCGACGCGCTGTGTATCGGGAAGGACAGTTTCAAACCAGCTCATCCAGTGGCCTTTGCCACCGCCGTCGAAGCCGGGAACAAGGAGAGTGGTAGCCATGGGGTACCTCGC
>JAESGM010000754.1_pt1 | contig 15810 bp, 10 predicted proteins | sample 9269721 | NCBI WGS metagenome assembly JAESGM01 (sample SAMN15720920, study PRJNA650825) | algae metagenome | isolation source: Komarekiella atlantica HA4396-MV6 and co-occurring heterotrophs from... | place: USA: Theobald House, Kauai, HI | collected 2009-07-29 | reverse complement strand
GCGCACCGGATTGAACTTGTGCAGCGGCTTGAACTTGCCGTTCGGGTTCCACCATTCCTGGGCAAGGCGCGAAAAGCGTTCGACCTCGCCGGCGTCGATGGTGGTGCGCTGGGCGTCTGACATGCGGATGTCTCCTTCAGGAGTGGTCAAGTCGGGCGAGGGCGGCGAAAAGTCAAGCATACGCAATGTCAGGAGCGTGATGTCGGATCGCAGCCGGCGATTGCGTCCTTGGTGCTGCGACCTATATCCGCTGCGCTTACTCGCATTTCGAAAGTCCGCCATGCCCCCCGCACTCTCCATTCGAAATCTCACCAAGACCTATGCCTCCGGCTTCACCGCGCTGAAGGGCGTCGACCTCGAGGTCCAGCCGGGCGAAATCTTCGCGCTGCTGGGGCCGAACGGGGCCGGCAAGACGACGCTGATCGGCATCGTCTGCGGCGTCGTCAATGCGAGCGGCGGGGAGGTGCGGGTCGACGGGCACGAGATCGTCGCCGACTACCGCAAGACGCGGTCGATCATCGGGCTGGTGCCGCAGGACGTCTCGCTCGACGCGTTCGAGAGCGTGTGGGCGACGGTGTCGTTCAGCCGAGGGCTGTTCGGCAAGGGCAAGGATGCCGCCCATGTCGAAAAGGTGCTGCGGGCGCTGTCGCTTTGGGACAAGAAGGACGAAAAGGTCATCAACCTCTCCGGCGGCATGAAGCGGCGGGTGATGATCGCCAAGGCGCTGGCGCATGAGCCGAAGCTGCTCTTCCTCGACGAGCCGACGGCGGGCGTCGACGTGGAACTGCGGCGCGACATGTGGGAGATGGTGCGCGGGCTGCGGGCGACCGGCGTCACGATCATCCTGACCACGCACTATATCGAGGAAGCCGAGGAGATGGCCGACCGGATCGGCGTGATCTCGAAGGGCGAGATCATCCTCGTCGAGGACAAGGCGACGCTGATGCAGCGTTTCGGCAAGAAGAAGCTGGAGCTGGAGCTCGTCGAGCCGCTTTCGGCGCTGCCGGAAGGTCTGGCGGCGCGGGGGCTGGAGATCACCGATGACGGGCGCAGGCTCGTCTATTCCTACGACACGCAGGGCGAGCGCACCGGCATCACGGCGCTTCTGGCCGAGCTTTCGAGCGAAGGCATCCGCTTTCGCGACCTCGAGACGCGGCAAAGCTCGCTTGAGGACATCTTCGTCGACCTGGTGAGGGAACGGGCATGAACTTTCACGCCGTCAAGGCCATCTACACGTTCGAGATGGCGCGCACGTTCCGCACCATCATGCAGAGCATCATCTCGCCGGTGGTTTCCACCTCGCTCTATTTCGTCGTCTTCGGTGCTGCGATCGGCTCGCGCATCGAGACGATCGACGGCGTTTCCTACGGCGCGTTCATCGTGCCGGGGCTGATCATGATGTCCCTCCTGACGCTGTCGATCTCGAACGCGTCGTTCGGCATCTACTTTCCGAAATTCACCGGAACGATCTATGAGGTGCTGTCGGCGCCGATCTCCTATTTCGAGATCGTGCTCGCCTATGTCGGCGCGGCGGCGACGAAGTCGATGATGATCGGGCTCGTGATCCTGGCGACGGCAGCGTTCTTCGTCGACCTGCAGATCCAGCATCCCTTCATGATGGTGCTGTTCCTCGTCCTGACCTCGGTCAGCTTCTCGCTGTTCGGCTTCATCATCGGCATCTGGGCGGACGGGTTCGAGAAGCTGCAGATCATTCCGCTGCTGATCGTCATGCCGCTCGCGTTCCTCGGCGGCACGTTCTACTCGCTCGACATGCTGCCGCCCGTCTGGCAGACGATCTCGCTCGCCAATCCGGTCGTCTATCTCGTCTCGGGCTTCCGCTGGAGCTTCATCGGCACGTCGGATGTGAGCGTCTGGGTGAGCCTAGCGATGACGCTCGTCTTCCTCGCGATCTGCCTCGGGATCGTGAGCTGGATGTTCCGCACCGGCTACCGGCTCAAGAAGTGATCGGGCCTTGCCTCGCTTGCACATGGCAGGCGATTTGAGTATGCAACCCGCGCCGCCGCCCGATCCCAGCGAACGGGCGGCATGAACCGATCTTTGCCCCGAGGAATTCCCTTTCATGGCGCGTATCGTGATGAAGTTCGGCGGAACCTCCGTCGCCGACATCAACCGCATTCGCAATGTCGCGCGCCACGTCAAACGCGAGGTGGATGCGGGGCATGAGGTCGCCGTGGTCGTCTCGGCGATGTCGGGCAAGACCAACGAACTCGTCGCCTGGTGCCGCGAAGCCTCGCCCATGCATGATGCGCGCGAATATGACGCCGTCGTCGCCTCTGGCGAGCAGGTGACGGCCGGGCTTTTGGCGATCACGCTCCAGGGCCTCGGCGTCCACGCGCGTTCCTGGCAGGGCTGGCAGATCCCGATCCAGACCGACAACGCCCATGGCGCCGCGCGCATCCAGGAGATCGACGGATCGTTCCTGCAAAAGCGCTTCGGCGAAGGACAGGTCGCGGTGATCGCCGGCTTCCAGGGGCTGGCGCCGGACAACCGGATCGCGACGCTGGGACGCGGCGGGTCGGACACGAGCGCGGTCGCCATCGCCGCCGCCGTCAAGGCCGATCGCTGCGACATCTATACCGACGTCGACGGCGTCTACACGACCGACCCGCGCATCGAGCCGAAGGCCCGGCGCCTTGCCAAGATTTCCTTCGAGGAAATGCTGGAGATGGCCTCGCTCGGCGCCAAGGTGCTGCAGGTACGCTCGGTGGAACTCGCCATGGTACACAAGGTGCGCACCTTCGTGCGCTCCTCCTTCGAAGACCCGGACGCCCCCGGCATGGGCGATTTCGACAACCCGCCCGGCACGCTCATTTGCGACGAGGATGAAATCGTGGAACAGCAAGTCGTAACAGGCATCGCCTACGCCAAGGACGAGGCGCAGATTTCGCTGCGCCGCGTCGCCGACCGTCCGGGCGTCGCCGCCGGCATCTTCGGCCCGCTCGCCGAAGCCAACATCAATGTCGACATGATCGTCCAGAACATTTCGGAGGACGGATCGCGCACCGACATGACCTTCACCGTGCCTTCGGCGGACGTCGCCAAGGCGGTCGCGGTGCTGGAGCGGAACAAGGACCAGGTCGGCTTCGACGCGCTCCAGCACGACGAGGGCATGGCCAAGGTATCGGTGATCGGCATCGGCATGAGAAGCCATGCCGGCGTCGCGGCGATCGCCTTCAAGGCGCTGGCCGACCGCGGCATCAACATCCGCGCGATCACGACGTCCGAGATCAAGATTTCGATCCTGATCGACGCGGCCTACACTGAATTGGCCGTGCGGACTTTGCATTCCGTCTACGGGCTGGATAAGCAGTAAGAAGGGGAACGGCCGACACGGAGTCGGTTGCCGGCCCTCGACGATCGAGGGCCGGGTAGCGCCGTTGGAGAGAACGGTCGATGCGTGACATGGCGGCGGGACCGCGCGTATTGCTGAGAAGGCTGCGCGAGCTCATGGCGGAAGCGCTTGAGCCGCAGGAGCGGCTCGACCGGATCGTGCGCGAAATCGCCTCCAACATGGTCGCCGAAGTCTGTTCGCTCTACGTACTGCGCGCCGATTCGATCCTCGAACTCTACGCCACCGAGGGTCTGAACCCCGGCTCGGTCCACCTGGCGCAGCTCAAGCTCGGCCAGGGTCTCGTCGGCACGATCGCGGCGAGCGCGCGGGCGCTCAATCTGTCCGATGCGCAAAGGCACCCCGCCTTCGCCTATCTCCCGGAGACGGGCGAAGAAATCTACAATTCCTTCCTCGGCGTTCCGGTCCTCAGGGCCGGGCGCACGCTCGGCGTCCTCGTCGTGCAGAACCGCACCATGCGGCAGTATCGCGACGACGAGGTCGAGGCGCTCGAGACCATCGCCATGGTGATCGCCGAGATGATCGCCACCGGCGATCTCGCCCGGCTGACGCGGCCCGGCCTCGAACTCGACCTGTCGCGCCCGGTGAGCTTTGCCGGACTGCCGCTCAATGACGGCGTCGGGCTCGGCCATGTCGTGCTGCACGAGCCGCGTATCGTCGTCACCAACCTCTTCAACGAGGACACGGACACCGAACTCGAACGGCTCGGCGAGGCGCTCGGCTCGCTGAGGCTCTCCATCGACGACATGCTGTCGCGCCGCGACGTCGCCTTCGAGGGCGAGCATCGCGAGGTGCTGGAAGCCTACCGCATGTTCGCCAACGACCGCGGCTGGATCAGGCGGCTGGAAGAGGCCGTGCGCAACGGCCTGACCGCCGAAGCGGCGGTGGAGAAGGTGCAGTCCGACATGCGCGCGCGCATGCTGCACATGACCGACCCCTATCTGCGCGAGCGGATGAGCGATTTCGACGATCTCGCCAACCGCCTGCTGCGCCAGTTGATGGGACGCGGGCCCGAGGCGCTGGCGGCGCTGATGAACCGCGACGCCATCGTCGTCGCGCGCCAGATGGGCGCGGCCGAGCTTCTGGATTATCCGCGCGACAAGCTGCGCGGGCTGGTGCTCGAAGAGGGCGCCGTGACGAGCCACGTGGTGATCGTCGCGCGCGCGATGGGCATTCCCGTCACCGGCCAGATGAAGGGCGTCGTCTCGATGTCCGAGAATGGCGACGCCATCATCGTCGACGGCGAGGAGGGGCGGGTTCACCTGCGGCCTCAATCCGACGTCGAGGCGGCCTATGCCGAGAAGGTGCGCTTTCGCGCCCGCCGGCAGGAGCTCTATCGCGAACTGCGCGACAAGCCGTCGGAGACGAAGGACGGCATCCATATCGACCTGATGATGAATGCGGGGCTGGCCGTCGACCTGCCGCAGCTCACCGAGGCGGGCGCGGCCGGGATCGGGCTCTTCCGCACCGAACTCCAGTTCATGGTGGCGGCGACCTTCCCGCGCGCCGAGGCGCAGGAGCGGCTCTATCGCGACGTGCTGGAAGCGGCCGGCCGGAAGCCGGTCACCTTCCGCACCATCGACATCGGCGGCGACAAGGTGCTTCCCTACTTCAAGGGCGCCGGCCAGGAAGAAAACCCGGCGCTCGGCTGGCGCGCGATCCGCCTGACGCTCGACCGTCCGGGCCTGCTGCGCACCCAGATCCGGGCGCTGCTCAAGGCGGCCGGCGGGCGCGAACTGCGCGTCATGCTGCCGATGGTCACCGAGCTTTCCGAGATCGACGCGGCGCGCGACATCTTCGACCGCGAGGTGCGCCACCTCGCCCGCTTCGGCCACCATCTGCCGACGAGCTTCAAGCTCGGCGCGATGCTGGAAGTGCCCTCGCTGCTGTGGCAGCTCGACGAATTGATGGAGAAGGTGGATTTCGTCTCGGTCGGGTCGAACGACCTCTTCCAGTTCGTCACCGCGTCCGATCGCGGCAACACGCTTCTGGCCGACCGGTTCACGCCGCTTTCGGTGCCGTTCCTGCGGCTCCTGCGCCAGGTGGCGCGGGCGGGCGTGGCGCACGGAACGCCGGTGACGCTTTGCGGAGAGATGGCCGGACGGCCGCTGCCGGCGATGGCGCTGCTCGGCGTCGGGTTCCGCTCGATCTCGATGTCGCCGGCGGCGATCGGCCCGGTCAAGGCGATGCTGCGCGACCTGCCGCTCGCCACGCTGGCGAGGCTCCTCGACGACGCCCTCGACACGACGGCCGAACACGCCGATATACGCGCGCTGCTCGCCGGCTTTGCCGACCGGCACGGCGTCTCACTTTAGGAACTCCACAGAATGATCGAACTGCCGCGCGACCGGATGGACCAGGTCATCAAGCGCTTCGAGATGCTCGAGGCGCAGATGGCGGCCGGGCCCGAGGCCGACGCCTATGTGAAGCTCGCCTCCGAATATTCGGAGCTTCAGGACATCGTGGCCAAGGTGCGCGAATTGCTGGCGGCGGAGGGCGAACTCGCCGACCTCGAGGCGATGCTGGCCGACCGCTCGCTCGACAGGGAGATGCGCCAGCTTGCCGAGGCCGACCGGCCGACGGTGGAGGAACGGGTCGAGGCCCTGCAGCAGGAAATCCAGATCCTGATGCTGCCGAAGGATTCGGCCGACGAGAAGAACGCCATCCTCGAAATCCGCGCCGGCACCGGCGGCGACGAGGCCGCGCTTTTCGCCGGCGACCTCTTTCGCATGTATGAGCGCTACGCGGCGGCGCAGGGCTGGAAGATCGAGCTGATCTCGGCCAGCGAGGGCGAGGTCGGCGGCTACAAGGAAATCATCGCGACCGTTTCCGGCAAAGGCGTTTTTGCCAAGCTGAAGTTCGAGTCGGGCGTCCACCGCGTCCAGCGCGTGCCGGAGACGGAGGGCGGCGGGCGCATCCACACGTCGGCGGCCACCGTCGCCGTGCTACCGGAGGCCGAGGAGGTCGACATCGACATCCGCGCCGAGGACATCCGCATCGACACGATGCGCGCCTCGGGCGCGGGCGGGCAGCATGTCAACACGACCGATTCGGCCGTGCGCATCACCCATCTGCCGACCGGCATCATGGTGGTTTCGGCGGAGAAGTCGCAGCACCAGAACCGCGCCAAGGCGATGCAGATCCTGCGCGCGCGGCTGTTCGACATCGAGCGCACGCGGCTTGCCGACGAGCGCTCGGAATCGCGGCGCACGCAGGTCGGCTCGGGCGACCGTTCGGAGCGCATCCGCACCTACAATTTCCCGCAAGGCCGGCTGACCGACCACCGCATCAATCTGACGCTCTACAAGCTCGACCGCGTGATGCAGGGCGAACTCGACGAGGTGATCGACGCGCTGATCTCGGACCACCAGTCGAAGCTTCTCGCCGACATGGGCACGCATGGCTGAGCCGGTCGAACTCGGCGAGACGATGCGGCGGGCGAAGAGGCGCCTCGAAGAGGCCGGCATCGACAGCGCCGAGATCGACGCGCGGCTGATCGTCGAGCATGTGACGGGCACGACGCGGCTCGACCTGATCGCCCGACCCGACCAGCTCGTCGCCGGGCCGCATGTGGAGGCGATCGACGCGGCGCTTGCCCGGCGGGCGGGGCGCGAGCCGGTGCACCGTATCCTCGGGACGCGCGAATTCTACGGCCTGCCGATGCGTATTTCGGCCGGGACGCTGGAGCCGCGGCCGGACACGGAAGTGCTGGTCGATGCGGTGCTGGCGGTGGCGGGGACGGGGCCGCTGCGCATCCTCGATCTCGGCACTGGGACGGGCGCGATCCTGATCGCGCTGCTGGCCGAGCTTCCGCAGGCAAGCGGTGTCGCGGTCGATATTTCGGACGACGCCCTTGAAACGGCGGCGGCCAATGCCGACCTGAACGGTGTCGCGGATCGGTTCAGGACGGTGAAATCGGACTGGTTCGCGGATGTCGCCGGCGAATTCGACGTGATCGTCTCAAATCCGCCCTATATCGCGACCATGGATATCGCCGATCTCGACATGGATGTGCGCGGGTTCGACCCGCAAAGGGCGCTCGATGGCGGCGCGGACGGGCTCGACTGCTACCGGGCCATCGCGACAGGCGCCGGCGCGCACCTTGCCGGCAAAGGATGGATCGGCGTCGAGATCGGACACGACCAGAAGGACAAGGTCACGACAATTTTCGACCATGCCGGTTTTGATCGGCACGAGGCGCGCAAAGATCTGGGCGGCAATGACCGCGTTCTGATCTTCCAACGGCGCGATTGACCCCGGATGATCGGGGGAAGCCATGCAAAAAGGACTTGGCAAGACAAATCAATCCCGCTAGGTTTTGATGACCGGATGTGACGAAGCAGGCAGTGCTGTCATCGATTCGGTTCCCGTGACACAAACTGCCTTCTGCGTATGAGACGCCTTTGCTTCGCGCGGGGAATGTCCGGGCGTGACGCGAAACCGAAAAGCGGGACAAGTGGGCGATAGCGCTTCGAGCGGCTGATCGCCGGAGCGATGTTGCGGAACGGGCAAGCCCGGGCGCCGCATGGATATTCCTTACCAAGATGAAGAGAAACTGATGAGGCCACAGCAGAACAGGCGCATGCGCGGACGCGGCAACAACAACAATAATAACAGCAATAACAACAATAATAATAACAACAACCGCAAGGGCCCGAACCCGCTCACCCGCAGCTATGAGAGCAACGGTCCGGACGTCAAGATCCGCGGAACCGCGCAGCAGATCGCCGAAAAATACACGACGCTCGCGCGCGATGCGCAGAGCTCCGGCGACCGCGTCATGGCGGAGAACTATCTCCAGCACGCGGAGCACTACAACCGCATCATCGCCACCGCGCTTGCGCAGCAGGCCGCGACGCAGCAGCAGCAGCGCGACATGCGCGATGACGAGGACGAGGACGGCGACGACAACGATGCCGGCTTCGACGGCAACAGCAACAACAATCAAGGCCAGCGCGGCGACCAGAACCAGCAGCCGCGCGGCGACCGCCAGAATCGCGACAATCGCGACCGGGACAATCGCGGCAACCGCGAAAACCGCGAGGAGCCGGCAGCGGCATCCGACGGCAGCGGCCCGCAGCCGGTGATCGAGGGCGTTCCGGCCGAGGTCGCGCTCAACCAGGACGACGCGCAGGGCGAGAGCCGCCGGCAGCGCGCACCGCGCCGCGAACGCGCGCCGCGCCCCGAGCAGGCCACCGGCGAAGTCGTCGCACCCGTCGCGGTGTCGAGCCCGGCCGAGCTTGCCGCGAGCGTGCAGAGCGCCGAAGCGGCGGACGACACCGGCGAGCGCAAGCCGCGCCGCACGCGCCGTCCGCGCCTGAAGGCGGACGAGGGCGAAGGCGCTGCCGAGAAGTCCGACGATGTCGGCGAGGCGGCGGCCTGATCTGGCCGGCGATGAAAATTTCGAAAAGGGCGGTGGTCATCCACCGCCCTTTTTTGTTGCCGCGTGGCATGCGGGTTCACTTGAGCGCGTCGGCCGGTCTTCCCATATTGCGATCAACGGGGCCTGCCGGAGCGACGGGGGCCCGTCACCACAATCTGAACCGGCGCTGCGTGCCAGGCCGGGAACGGAACGGAGACAGGAAGACATGAATATCGAGAAGTATTCCGAGCGGGTCCGTGGCTTCATCCAGTCCGCGCAGACCATGGCGCTGTCGCGCAATCACCAGCAGTTCACGCCCGAGCATCTGCTCAAGGTCCTGGTCGACGACGAGGAAGGCCTCGCCGCCTCGCTGATCGAGCGGGCCGGCGGGCGCGTGCGCGACGTTCGGCTCGGCGTCGAGGCGGCGCTGGAGGCGATGCCGAAGGTCGAGGGCGGCAATGGCCAGCTCTATCTCGCGCAGCCGCTCGCCAAGGTGTTCACCACCGCCGAGGACGTCGCCAAGAAGGCGGGCGATTCGTTCGTGACCGTCGAGCGGCTGCTGATGGCTATGGCGATGGAGAAGTCGGCGAAGACGGCCGCCATCCTCGCCAAGGCGGGCGTGACGCCGGTCGCGCTGAACCAGGTCATCAACGACATCCGCAAGGGGCGCACGGCGGATTCGGCTTCGGCCGAGCAGGCCTATGACGCCTTGAAGAAATATGCGCGCGACCTGACTGCCGATGCGCGCGCGGGCAAGCTCGATCCGGTGATCGGCCGCGACGACGAAATCCGCCGCACGATCCAGGTCCTGTCCCGGCGCACCAAGAACAATCCGGTCCTGATCGGCGAGCCCGGCGTCGGCAAGACGGCGATCGCCGAGGGGCTGGCGCTGCGCATCGTCAATGGCGACGTTCCGGAAAGCCTCAAGGACAAGCAGTTGATGGCGCTCGACATGGGCTCGCTCATCGCCGGCGCGAAGTATCGCGGCGAGTTCGAGGAGCGGCTGAAAGCCGTCCTGTCTGAGGTCCAGTCGGCCGCCGGCGGCATCATCCTCTTCATCGACGAGATGCACACGCTGGTCGGCGCGGGCAAGGCGGACGGCGCGATGGATGCGTCGAACCTTTTGAAGCCGGCCCTGGCGCGCGGCGAACTGCACTGCGTCGGCGCGACGACGCTCGACGAATATCGCAAGCATGTCGAAAAGGACGCCGCGCTCGCCCGCCGCTTCCAGCCGGTCTTCGTCGCGGAGCCGACGGTCGAGGACACGATCTCGATCCTGCGCGGGCTGAAGGAGAAATACGAGCAGCACCACAAGGTGCGTATCTCGGACTCGGCGCTCGTCTCGGCGGCGACGCTGTCGAACCGCTACATCACCGACCGCTTCCTGCCGGACAAGGCCATCGATCTGGTCGACGAGGCCGCGTCGCGGCTGCGCATGCAGGTCGATTCCAAGCCGGAAGAGCTCGACGAGGTCGACCGGCGCATCATGCAGCTCAAGATCGAACGGGAAGCGCTGAAGACGGAGACGGACGTCGCCTCGAAGGATCGCCTCGCGCGGCTGGAAAAGGAACTCGCCGACCTCGAAGAGGAATCGGCCCGGGTGACGAGCCTGTGGGCGGCCGAGAAGGAAAAGCTCGGCCTTGCGGCGGACCTCAAGGGCCAACTCGACGAGGCGCGCAACGAACTCGCCATCGCGCAACGCAAGGGCGAATTCCAGCGCGCCGGCGAGCTTGCCTATGGCCGCATTCCCGAACTGGAAAAGAAGCTGGCCGAGGCCGAAAGCCAGGACAATGCCGGCTCGATGGTCGAGGAGACCGTCGCGCCCGACCATGTCGCGCAGGTGGTTTCACGCTGGACGGGCATTCCGGTCGACAAGATGCTGGAAGGCCAGCGCGAGAAGCTGCTGCGCATGGAGGACGAGATCGGCAAGCGCGTCGTCGGCCAGGGCGAGGCCGTGCAGGCCGTGTCGAAGGCGGTTCGCCGCGCCCGCGCCGGTCTGCAGGATCCCAACCGGCCGATCGGCTCGTTCATCTTCCTCGGGCCGACCGGCGTCGGCAAGACGGAACTGACCAAGGCGCTCGCCAACTTCCTCTTCGACGACGAGAGCGCGATGGTCCGCATCGACATGTCGGAATACATGGAGAAGCACTCCGTCTCGCGCCTGATCGGCGCGCCTCCCGGCTATGTCGGCTATGACGAGGGTGGGGCGCTGACGGAAGCCGTGCGCCGCCGGCCCTATCAGGTCGTGCTGTTCGACGAGATAGAGAAGGCGCATCCCGATGTCTTCAACGTGCTGCTGCAGGTGCTCGACGACGGTCGCCTGACGGACGGGCAGGGCCGCACCGTCGACTTCCGCAACACGCTGATCATCATGACGTCCAATCTGGGCGCCGAATATCTGGTCGCGCTCGGCGAGGACCAGGATGCCGACGCCGCGCGCGACGAGGTGATGGCGGTGGTGAAGGCCTCGTTCCGGCCCGAATTCCTCAACCGTGTCGACGAGGTGATCCTGTTCCACCGGCTGCGCCGTGCCGACATGGGCAAGATCGTGGCGATCCAGCTCGACCGGCTGGAGCGGCTTTTGGCCGACCGCAAGATCACGCTGTCGCTCGACCAGGACGCGATCGACTGGCTGGCGGAGAAGGGCTACGACCCCGCCTATGGCGCGCGGCCGCTGAAGCGGGTGATGCAGAAAGAGCTCCAGGACCCGCTCGCCGAACGCATCCTGCTCGGCGAAATCCTCGACGGGGCGACCGTCAAGGTCACGTCCGGATCGGACAGGCTGAACTTCCGCACGACCGGACAGGGCGTCGCGGTCGGCGAAGCGGCCTAAAGCTCGGTACCCGGCCGGCTTGTGCCGCATTTGCGGCCCGGGCCGGCCATTTTCATGTCCCGTTCATTCTTCATGAACCATAGTCCGGCCTCTCGCCGCGAGGCGGTGATCAAGTTTGATCACCGCTTGCAACCGTAATGCATCTGGTTGGTTTGATAGAAATGATCGCACGACCGTTTTCCCTCACCCTTCTCGGCATGCTCCTTTCGGCCGGCACCGCAGGCGCCGCCATCTCCGTTGCCGAGCCGCCCGAACGGCGCGTCGATGCGCGCGCAGGGGTTCAGGTCGCCCAGCGCGAGGTCGACGTCTATTACGACCAGTTCGGGCGCGAAGTGCTCGTCGATCCCTATACGGGCGAGGTGATCGCCATCGTCGGCGAAGGCGCCGGCGCGGTCGAGCGCGAGCAGTTCATCGAGCCCGATCCCTGGGGCGGCGACTATGTCGAGCCCGAGCGTTACGACCCCTACCAGGACGACCAGCGCCTGCGCCGCGAGCAGCGGCTGCGCGAACTCGGCCGCTATCCCGGCGGCCGGTCCGACGGTTTCCCCGAATTCCGTGAACCGCCGCCGATCCCGCCGCAGCCGCAACAGCCGCAAATGGTCGCACCGCAACCCCAGCCGAGCACGCCGCAACTGGCAGCCCCGCAGCCCCAGCCATCGATCCAGGGAGGCGTCGAGCGCCAGCCCCTCGGCGGCGAGGCGACCGCCAGCGTTTCCGGCGAGGAGCCTGCAGGTCTCACCCAGCCGGGCACGGTGATCGAGATCGATCCGGGCACGCAGCCGCCTTCGATCTCCACGCCGCGTGCCTCGCTTGCCGGCGCCAGCGAGGACGTGGCGAAGATCCAGATCATCCTGTCGCGCATCGGCGCCTCGCCGGGCGTGATTGACGGGCGGATGGGCGACAACGTCAACAAGGCGATCGCCACCTATCAGGAACTGCGCGGCGAGGCGCTGCGCACCTACGACACGCAGTCGATCGAGGCGGTGCTGCAGGATACCGGCGGCGACGCCTTCATCGAATACGAGATCACGCCCGTCGATGCGGCAGGGCCGTTCATCGCGTCGGTGCCGGAGGATTACAGCGAGAAGGCGCAGCTCGATACGCTGGGCTACACCTCGGTCACCGAAAAGCTCGCCGAGCGCTTCCACATGGACGAGAACTATCTGCGCGCGCTCAATCCGGGCGTCAATTTCGAGCGACCGGGCACGCGCATCCGCGTCGCCAACGTGCCGCGTCCGAAGCGCGAGCCGGTGGCCCGCATCGTCGCTGACAAGAGCGCCAAGCAGGTGCGCGCGTTCGATGCCAGCGGCAGGCTCGTGGTCGCCTATCCGGCGACGATCGGCTCGGACTCGACGCCGTCGCCGACCGGCTCGCACACGGTGGAGCGCATCGCGCTCGATCCGGAATACACCTACAATCCGAAGATCAACTTCAAACAGGGCGACAACGACAAGGTCCTGACCATTCCGCCCGGGCCGAACGGTCCCGTCGGCTCGGTGTGGATCGCGCTGTCGAAGCCGACCTACGGCATCCACGGCACGCCGGAGCCCTCCAAGATCGGCAAGACCTATTCCAATGGCTGCATTCGCCTGACCAACTGGGATGCGCAGGAACTCGCCAAGCTCGTCTCGAAGGGCGTGACGGTCGAATTCCAGGAATAGGGTTTCGGCTCATCGGACCGACAAGAAGGGCTGCTTCGGCTGCCCTTTTTGTTTTGCCTCAGTTGGTCGCGGCCATGCGCAGCGGCGGCACCGGATCGCCGTTCAGGAGCGCGTCGATGCGCTCGCGCTCGTAGTTGAAGGCTTCCAGTTCCTCGCCTTCGAGCGAACGGTTCTGCGGCAGGCGCACCCGCATCGGATCGACCTTGGTGCCGTTGACGATCAGCTCGTAGTGGAGATGGTTGCCGGTCGACAGGCCCGTCGAGCCGACATAGCCGATGACCTGGCCCTGGCGCACCCGTGCGCCGGGTCGCACGCCATCGGCGATCGCGTTCTGGTGGCTGTAGGACGAGACGTAGCCATTGGCGTGGCGGATGATCGTCTGGCGGCCATAGCCGCCGGTCCAGCCGGCTTCCTCCACCGTGCCGTTGCCCGAGGCGATGATCGGCGTGCCGCGCGGCGCGGCCCAGTCGACACCGGTGTGCGCGCGGACATAGCCGAGGATCGGGTGGCGGCGGCCGCCGAAGCCCGAGGTGAAGCGGCCGTTCGGGACCGGATTGCGCAGCAGGAACTGGCGCGCCGAGCGGCCCTCCTGGTCGAAATAGTCCAGCGTGCCATCTTCCATCTGGAAACGATAGAAATTGCGCGTCGTCGCGCCGAAGGATGCGCTGACGTAGAGAAGTTCCGAATCGCCGGTTGCGTTGTCGTCCGCATCGGGATTGGAGAAGAACAGCTCGATGCGGTCGGTGGGCCCGAGCCGCGCCTGGTAGTCGACCTCGGCGGCGAGGAGCCGGATGAGCTGCCGCGTCATGTCGCGGTTCAGCCCATAGGAATAGGCGGCGCGGTAGATGCCGTCATAGACGGTGGGCAGATTGCCGGCGGCGCCGACGACCGGGATCGAACCCTGCATGGCGATCGAGATCGCCGGGTTCGGCTCCGGCTCGTCGCCGGGCACGAACTGGCCGCGGTCGTCGATCGCGACCGTCGCGCGGTGGGAGGCCTCCTGATAGAGGCTCGCGCGCATGATACGCGCACGCTCGCCGCTGATCTCGAGGCCGATGCGCAGCACCGAACCGGCCGGCAGCGTCTCGCTGTCGACCATCTTGGCGACCGCCTCGGCCATCGCCGCGGAGGGGGGATCATCGTAGCCGGCCTCGGCGAGAAGTTCGGCGATCGGCTCCTCGCTGCGCGCGACCACCATGTCCTCGGCGAACTCGGGCGTCGCTTCGGCGGCCGAATCGCGCGGGGCGATCGACACGTTCTCGGGCACGACGCGGATGCCGTAATTGCCGAGCGCGGTGCCGGCGAGGCCGTCGCCGAAGCGCTGCGGGTCGACATAGTGAAGCGCGGCAACCTGGATGTCGCCGTCGGTCAAGATCGCGCCGGTGTTGCGCACGACGGCCTCCACCTCCTCGGCCGACAATTCGCTGCGCGTGTCGAAGGTCGCCGAATCGAGCGGGAAGGCGGTGGTGCGCAGGCTGACCTCGCTCTCGACCTTGGCGCCGTAGATCTGGCCCATCGCGACGGTCGGCGCGGGCGGCGCTTCCTCGGCGAAGACTTCCAGCGGATCGAAGGCGGGATAGTCGCGGTCGGTCGTGTGGCCGGCGGCAAGCGCCATGTCGACATGGACGAAGGGAACGGTGCGCACGATGTCGACGTCGTCCTCGCGCTGGAGCGTCGAGATTTCCATGCGGCGCCGGTCCGACGTGCTCGCCAGTATCCGCGAGGCGACGAGGCGGCCGGTCTTGGTGGCTTCGCCGGAAGCGGCGGCCGAGACGTCGCCGGGCGGGGGGGTGGCGGCCTGCGAGGCGCGCAGCACGACATTGCCCGCATCGAGCGCGGCGAACAGCGCGACACCCATCAGGATGCTCGAGGTGATGCCGGTCAGGAAGGTGCCGGACAGCCAGCGTGCGGAGATCTCGCGGCGATCCGGCGGGCCGCTGCGGCCGGCGCCGTTGAGCGGCGGCTCGTCTCCCAGTTCCCGTGCGGCCAGATCGAAATCGTTCATGCCATCTCTTCATGGGGCGCGCCGATTCGTCGAATTGGGCGGCCGATGTGCAGTCCGTGACGGACAATTGCCCGCCGGAACCTGCGAAGTCAACGAAAGGGCCGGAACGGGCGCGGCCCATCCACGGCTTCCCGCCCCGTGCGGGTTCAATGGGGCCCTAGTTAGGCACGCGCGCGTAGGGGAGGGCTGCTCGCGCAAATCTTCCGTGGGGCGTTCCGTTGGGTGACACAAAACTTTCGCAAAAACTTTGAATTGGTCGTTGACAGTTTTGGGGAGTGGGGACTATAACCCGCTCAACAACGACAGCGGCGACGCTGCTGGCGACGAGGAGGTTTTCCTCCGAGTTTAGCGAAAGTTGGTTGACACAACAAAGTATCGCTCTTATGTGAGCGTCGACTTTGAGGTCTTGAGGCGAAAGCGGATGGGCCGGGACGTTTTGCCGATCGGTTGAATGTCTGTTCTTTGACAATTGCATATTGAGAAGAAAGAGAAACGTGGGCGGCGAAGTGCTCGCGGGACTTGAGGGCCTTAGGGTTTGAGAGTTCCGAACGAGACTTTGGCGGACACGTTTTGTCTAGA
>JAESGM010000753.1_pt1 | contig 15859 bp, 25 predicted proteins | sample 9269721 | NCBI WGS metagenome assembly JAESGM01 (sample SAMN15720920, study PRJNA650825) | algae metagenome | isolation source: Komarekiella atlantica HA4396-MV6 and co-occurring heterotrophs from... | place: USA: Theobald House, Kauai, HI | collected 2009-07-29 | reverse complement strand
AGTGCCAAGTATGGGTTGAGGAAATGGTCAGTTCCATTCGCAATAAGCAGGCATATTATCAGCGAGGTTTAAGGGCTAGGAAACTTATACAGCAAGCACTTTAGCTCGTTTGTCGCCCCTTGAAAAACTCGCGTTTGCTTCAACTCGCTTAATCCAAACATTGTCTCTATTTCCTTCCTACTCATCGTGGGAATTTGATTTCAACTGATGAAAACTGATAAACGTTAGCTGCTTCTGATGATTTGCCAATGAGTTCAAAGAAGATACTAGGAAATTCTTGAAACAGCCGATAAAAGATGCTGTCTGTTTTCACTAATTTTTATCGATTTTATAACTCAACTTGCTTTTGCTTCATCCCCAGATGCTTCAGCAACAGCGGCTAACCTATCTGCCGCAGCTTGAACGATTTGAGCTACCTGGCCCAGAGGCATGTGCTGAATTTGTCTCAAGATTAAACTCAAATCTGAGGTTTCTGGAATTGGTTTGCCATCCAAACAGCTGAGTAACTCTTCCATTGTGTAGCCTGCTCTCGTTGCGATTTGAGCCAAATTTTCCGTATCTGGCACTTTCGCACCTTTTTCCCACATCTGAACAGCTGTAGCAGAAACTCCTAAAAGCTTACCAAACGATCGCTGACTCATTGAACCACGAGCCAGTTTAATGATTTCAATCAGTTTTTGTCTGCTTTCGATATTCACTGCTTGTGTAGCTAGCCAACGTATTTACAAGTTTACTTTCAATACTACAAGTTTACTTTTAGATTGACAGCCTTGTGTTTTAGTACTAAACTAATTATCCTAAGTTGTAAAGTGACAACTACAGTACTGATTTTATAAGTAGGCTAACGCAGCCATCTTGAGCCAAAAGAACTTATTTTGCTACGGCAGATCAGCTAGTAGCTAGGCATTGCTGCGAACAATAATATCGAAGGTGCATCATGTTTCGCAAGCTACATAAAATTAATCAATATCACCGCAAAGGTCGAAATCTTATAGCCGCTAATAAAATTAAACCAGAACAGTGGAATATTTCTAAATCAGAAGCCAAAACAGCCCTAAAAGCAAAAGGCTACGATGTTAAGCAAATCAAAAAAATCCATCACCTAAAGCATCAGGTGTGTATTTCCTTTTGGGATGCAAAATGTAACGTGTGCAGCAGCTTTTTCAGCTACCGGATTTTTGCACGTTGGCGAAGGGAAGTAGAAAGGTTAATTTATTGTTGCCAAAACTTAAAAGAATGGGCGAAGTTAAATCACCTCATGCAGTACGAATTTGCCTACTATAACTATCCTAGTGAAATAGAAAAAATACTCGACACTAAATTAGAAAACCACTTACGTGTGTTGAATGCAACAGAGCGACAAGCAGTTTTCCAAGTAGTTTAATAGTGACAATTAATTGGCAGCACCGGAAGTCGCTAATTCTGCTAAACGCTCTTGCTGATCTTGAGATATACAAGATTGGATAACTGTTTCTAAATCGCCTTCCAAGACCGGAGTAAGGGAATAGTTTTGACCTAAGCGGTGGTCAGTAACGCGGTTGTCTTTATAATTGTATGTGCGAATTTTTTCTGATCGCGACCCTGTACCAACTTGCGATCGCCGCATGGAAGTAACAGCTTCTTGTTGTTCGCTTAACTTGATGTCATACAACTTCGCCCGCAGAATTTGCATCGCCCGTTCTTTGTTTTGCAATTGGCTGCGTTCTTCTGTACAGAAAATGCGTATTCCCGTTGGTTTGTGCATCAAGTCAACGGCTGTTTCCACCTTGTTGACGTTTTGTCCACCAGCACCACCAGAACGAGCTGTGGTCATTTCAATATCCTTGGGGTCAATGTGGATTTCCACATCATCCACTTCTGGCATAATCGCCACTGTAGCTGTGGAAGTATGAACCCGTCCCCCAGATTCAGTTGCCGGCACGCGCTGCACACGATGCACTCCAGCTTCAAACTTTAACTGGCTATAAACGTCATTACCTTTAATTTCGAGAATGACCTCTTTCCAGCCACCCATTTCTCCTCGAGATTCGCTCACTAGAGAAACTTTCCAACCTTGAGTCTGGGCATAGCGGGTGTACATCTGCATCAAATCGCCAGCCCAAATACTTGCTTCATCGCCACCAGTACCAGCGCGAATTTCCAACATGATATTCTTTTCATCATTGGGATCGCGTGGTAACAGTAAGACTTTCAAGCGAGACTCTAAATATTCTATTTTTTCCTCAAGTTCCTTTACTTCCAGTGCTGCCATTTCTTGCAACTCTGGATCACTCGCAGATTCTTTATAAACCTCACGCGCTCCGATCAAGTCTTCTTGGGCTGTTTTCCAAATTTCATAGGTATCAACTACCTCTTCCAAAGAAGAACGAGACTTAGCAATTTCTTGATACTCATCAGGGTTGCTAGCGGTATCAGGGTCGCCAAGACGACGTGTTAATTCATTAAAGGTTTGTTCAACGGATTTTAGTTTGTCTAGTAAGTATGATTCAGCCATGACGGGTGCGATCGCTCCTTAAAATAACAAGTTGGCTCGAGCATTAAATGACAATCGACCCAGCTGATGCAGGGCCGTCGTTAACAGCAGAGCCAACCCGCTACTTTTTCTTTTGATCGTCACCAGATGTTTGAGTGCTGCTCATACCGTATTTGCGAAGGAAGCGCTCCACTCGACCCTCAGTGTCAATAATCTTCTGAGTACCAGTGTAAAAGGGGTGATTTCCAGACCAAACATCTACATGCAATTCTGGCTTGGTAGAGCCAACAGTCATCACAACTTGACCGTTGCAGTAAACTTTAGCTTCTGGATACCACTTGGGATGAATATCAGATTTAGCCATTGTTCCTTGTGTGGTGAATCTATATAAATTATAACTTTTAGCCTTCAATCAGAACTAGGGACTAGGTATTGGTTAGACAGCGCTGCGAAAGCATGACAGAGGCAATCACCCCAAGAGTTACTGGGCGATCGGAACAAAGATTGAAATTCTTCAAGCTTTTTCCCAATCACGCCACTTGCTTTTCGACGCAGGCGCGATTGTTCGCAGTAGCTTCCCAGTACCCAATCTCCGATCCCCAATCGCTTATCGTTTGGAGTACTGAGGCGCTTTTCGGGCTTTGTGCAAACCATATTTTTTCCGCTCTTTTGCTCTGGGATCACGAGTCAAGTAGCCTTCTGTTTTCAAAGGTGAGCGGTTTTCTGGATCTAGTTGACACAATGCGCGGGCAACTCCCAAGCGGATGGAGTCAGCCTGTCCGGTCAAGCCGCCGCCTTCCGCTTTAACTAAAATGTCATATTCGTTTTCCAGTCCCAGAGTTTCCAGAGGTGCTCTGATGACGCCAAGGTAATTGGCGTTAAATTGGAAATATAAGGTTCCATCTTTCCCATTCACAGTCAGTTGACCGCTACCGGGAATCAGACGTACCCGTGCGACTGCGGACTTGCGACGACCAGTTCCCCAGTACACGGCGCGACCGCTATTAGCGTCTGCTACTACCATTAATTTTCTGCTCCAGGAATTGTACTAACTTTTAGTTCTTTAGGTTTTTGAGCTTCGTGGGGATGAGTGGGCCCAGCGTAGACTTTTAGTTTGGTAAACAACTGCCTACCCAGGCTATTTTTGGGTAGCATACCTTTAACAGCGAGTTCTACTATCCTTTCTGGTAGGCGCTGTTGCAACTTGGCAAAAGTTTCTGTCTTCATTCCGCCAGGACGACCAGAATGGCGATGATAAATCTTTTGAGTGCGCTTTTTACCTGTAATTGCTATTTTTTCAGCATTAACGACGATCACAAAGTCACCTGTGTCTAAGTGAGGAGTATATTCGGCTTTCTTTTTGCCTCTGAGGATCTGGGCAATTTCGCTAGCGAGGCGACCGAGGCGTTGGTCAGTAGCGTCTACTACGTACCACTCACGCTCAAGAGATTCTTGAGGAGGAAGGTATGTTTTACTCATTGTTGTTTGTCCTTTGTCATTTGTCTTCTCTTACCCCTTCGGGGTGATGCCTCCGGCACGCCTGCCGTAGGATGCCAAAAGGGCTGTAAGGCGAACGTCAGTCCACAAGGGCGGCAGAGCCGCACGTGTGGCTGGTCTTACAAAGTTGATCCGGTCGCAAGGGAAAGGGTTAAGAGACTTGTGCGTTAGCGTAGCGGTAGCGACGCAGGAGCGTCACTGGCGTCTAAGCACCGGAAGCCAGAGCTTAGACTTTGCGCTTTGTCATTTGTCATTTGTCTTTACTAATAATTAATGACTAACGACTCTTGACTAATAACTAACTTTGGCAGGGTTTCGTACCAAATCTCTTTTGGAAAGGGAAAATCTGGATAGCCGACGCGTAATAAGCACAAGCCTTGGGGAGGTGCGGCGTGTTTCACTTCTTCCCGGCGTTGTTCTTTCCAAAGTTCTGTGAAGCTGGCAAGCGATCGCTTGCCAGAGCCTACTTGTGCCAGCATCCCTACCAATAGCCTCACCATGCCATACAAAAATCCATCTGCCTGTATTTCTATATGGATAAATGGCCCACTACGACAACATTCTGCTGCTTGTACCTCTACCCAGGAATGCGATCGCTTTGATCCTGCACGATGAAAAGCAGCCAAATGATGTTTTCCCATTAACGGTTTAAGGGCGGCTTGGATTAAGGCTTCATCCAAGGGTTCATAATAATAATGCCAACTGAAGGTTTGTACGAACAAGTTCGGTAGATCTTCAGTGTATATTGTGTAGCGATATCGTCGATAGGCTGCATTAAAGCGAGCGTGCCAACGGTTATCTACACTTGCCGAAGCCCTTATTAATATATCTTGAGGCAGATAGCTGTTAAGAATTGTTGCCCACTTGTGAGGTGGGATTAAACCTGTCGCATCAAAATGGGCTATTTGAGCAGCGGCGTGAACTCCGGCGTCGGTACGTCCTGCACCATGCAGTGGTACACGGTATCCAAGAATTTTCGCGATCGCTGCTTCAATTTCTTCCTGAACAGTGCGCTGCTGCTTTTGCCGTTGCCAGCCATGAAAGTGAGTGCCCAGGTATTGGATTACCAGGGCTACTCGGTGAGTCGGTGGAGGCTGGTGACTTTCTAGCATACAGATTTCGTCTTTTGTCAGGTGAGTTGCGGAGTTTCAAGTAGAAATAACTTGACTCTTGAACGCCAGTTGCGTCTCCCCCTGGGAGACGCTGCTTTGTAGCTTGCTTCCCCGCAGGGGTACAAGTCCGCAGAGCCGCCCAACGCACTAGCTCCTCTTGACTTTTGACTTTTGACTAATGAATTAGACCAGTTCAATAATCGCCATCTGAGCATTGTCGCCGCGACGCGGTACGGTATGCAGAATGCGCGTATAACCTCCTTGACGATTACCATATCGAGTAGGAGCTTGCTCAAACAAAGCGTGAACTAGTTGTTTGTCAAATATATAGCCAAGGGCTTCCCGGCGTGCTGCCAAAGAGCCGTCTTTGGCTAGAGTAATCATTTTGTCTACTTCACTTCGTAGAACTTTAGCTCGAACTAAAGTAGTGGTGATCCGACCATGACGGATCAGCTCGGTAGCGAGTGATCGCAGCAAAGCACGGCGCTGATCGGTTGGTTTACTGAGTTTCTTGACGCGACAACGGTGACGCATAATTATGCACTATTGAATTACGAACGGTTTTTAATTAAGGGTGTTTAGAACCTCTTTCTTGCGGTAGGGTAATGCCTAAGCGTCGCTGTAAAGCTTCAACCACTTCTTCCGCTGATTTTTGACCAAAGTTCTTAATTTCTAAGAGGTCTTCTTGGGTATAATCCAACAAATCTGCTACAGAGTTAACTTGTGCTCGTTTGAGACAGTTATAAGCACGCACAGAAAGTTGTAACTCTTCGATAGGAATCTGAGCAGTTGGATCGTCTGGAATGTCTGAACCTGTATCTGTTGGTTCTAAGGAGATATCTTTCAAAGGATTGAATAAATCTACCAAAATGCCAGCAGCAGAGGATAGTGCTTCTTGGGGGGAGAGACTACCATTTGTCCAAACTTCTAACAGCAGTCGGTCTTTTGTGATCGAGCCATCTAAACGGGCTTCTTCGACACTATAGTTGACTTTCCGCACTGGCATAAACACTGAGTCGATTTGGAGAAAGTCCAACGATGTGGCTTCTTCACGTCCTCGTTCTACGGTGCGATATCCTTTACCTTTCTCAATCCGAAACTCCATTTCTAGCTTGCCTCCCTCAGCTAGGGTGGCTACATACTGGGTTGGATCAATTACTTCTACTTCACTGGGCAAATCAAAATGTGCCGCGGTAACTGTTGCTGGACCGTTAACGAGCAACCGACCAATCTGAGGTTGAGAAGAATAGCTTTTAAGGATGACTTCCTTCATTTTCATGAGGATTTCCAGCACATCTTCCCGCACGCCCGCAACTGTGGCAAACTCATGGGAAACGCCTGCAATCCGCACTGCTGTGACTGCTGTACCCTCTAAATTAGATAGTAAAACCCGCCGCAGTGCGTTGCCAACAGTTGTTCCTTGACCACGCTCCAGAGGTTCCAGAATAAACTTACTGTAATGGCTCCGACTTTCTTCAGTACTAGACTCTACACATTCAATTTGAAACTGCGCCACGGATTAGCCTCCCTTCTTTTAAGGTGCTGCTAGCAGGCAAATCAATTGCCTCCCGAATTGACTTTGTATCTTGTAAGCTTAGGTCTATCAAACTCACAACATAGAGTTTGAAGTTTCTATTGAGCTTACAGGTGTTGATAAAATTTTGGGTTTTCTAAAGTTAGTAGCTCTTCCTACTGGAAGAACTGATCCGCTTTGAGTAGGCCCAGCCGTCTGAAGTTTACAAGCTCTACCTAACGGCAGTTTGCACTTCTACTAATCTAAGCATCCATGACGGGTGACTTATTTTTGATGAAACTTCTTGCCCTTAGTGTCTAATTTTGATGATTAAACTCGACGGCGCTTAGGCGGACGGCAACCATTATGAGGAATCGGGGTAATATCCCGAATTAGGGTAATTTCCAGTCCTGCTCCTTGGAGTGCCCGGATAGCCGTTTCTCTACCTGCTCCTGGGCCACTGACCATTACCTCAATTTGGCGCATTCCTTGATCGATGGCTCGACGTGCTGCGCTTTCAGCGGCAGTTTGTGCTGCAAAAGGAGTTCCCTTTTTTGCTCCCTTGAAACCGCTAGAACCAGCGCTAGCCCAAGAGATGACATCTCCATTTTGATCGGTAATGGTGACAATGCTATTGTTGAAAGTAGACTGGATATATGCCATCCCGTTGGGGACGTTCCGTTTTTGCTTTTTGCTCCCGGATTTTTTAGTTGGTTGTCTCGCCATATTTGTTTAGTTAATTTCTGGTAAAACTTGCTCTGATTAGCAAGCATTGCAAAATTATTTACCTGGTGCCTTCTTCTTACCGGCCACTGTCTGCCTTCTCCCACGACGGGTTCTAGCGTTAGTGCGAGTTCTTTGTCCTCTGACTGGTAAGCCCATGCGATGACGACGCCCTCTGTAGGTGCCAATGTCAACTAGACGCTTGATGTTCATCGACTCCAAGCGCCGCAAATCCCCTTCAACTTGATAGTTGCTTTCTACTTCTGCTCGCAGGGCTGCGACATCGGCATCGCTCAACTCTTTAACACGGATGTCTGGGTTTACACCTGTAGACGCTAAAATTTCTTGCGATCGTGATAATCCAATTCCGTAAATGTAAGTCAGACCAATTTCGATACGCTTATCGCGTGGAAGGTCTACTCCGGCAATACGTGCCACAATTAATCTCTCCCTATTGTTGTCGCAATTATTGTTGGAAAAACGTGATTAATCGCGTCTTTTCGTTTTAATGATGATATGTGTGTCGTACCCCAATCTGATGGTGGTAAGAGCACTATCCTTGACGTTGCTTGTGCTTGGGGTTGACACAAATCACCATCACGCGACCACGACGTTTGATCACGTTACACTTTTCACAAATTTTCTTGACTGAGGCTCTGACTTTCATGCCTTTTTTGATTGACTCCAAATATAGAATTATAGCATTTTTAGAGAAATTAATTTCAGGTCACTAACTGAGGAACACCAAAAAGTTGGTTTTATGGTAAAATTCTCTACATACGATTTACTTCTTTCGTAGTCGATAAGTAATTCTGCCTTTTGTCAAGTCATAGGGAGTTAACTCTACTTTGACGCGATCGCCAGGTAAAATCTTGATATAATTGCGGCGGATCTTGCCGGAAATGTGTGCCAACACGTTAAAGCCATTGTCCAAGTCAACGCGAAACATTGCATTGGGCAAGGATTCAGTAACCGTGCCTTCCATTTCAATCAAATCTTGCTTAGACAATTTGTTTTTTCCTCAACTCAACAATCTCCTGTTCTGTTGCAGCAGCTTCATCTGCAAGAGAACATACTTTGAGAAATATATCAACAGTTTATTAATATATCTTAGCTAAAATTGATCTACTCCTTGCTGGGAGTGGAAGAAACCAGGATGTAACTACATACTTATTCTTATCTCCCTATACTCCCCCTCCTGTTTTAGGAGGCTATTACCATCTTTTGAAGGTCTGTAGTGACATCTTCTTGGGACTGATTACCATTGATCGTGAGGAGTTTTTGGCGATTGCGGTAATAGTCAATCAAAGGCGCAGTTTCAGCGCGGTAAACTTCTAGCCGACGACGAATCACCTCTTCAGTGTCATCTTTTCGTCCTCTGCCAAGTAAACGTGCTACCACTACTTCATCTGGCGCATCTAAGTTAACTACCCTTTCACCATGCTGATGCGTTTTTTCTAGCAACTCCTGCAAAAAAACTGCTTGAGTTACTTTGCGGGGAAAGCCATCAAGAATCCAGCCGGATGCAATATCCGGCTGTTCTAACCGCTCCTGCACCATTTCCTGCACTAGCCGATCAGGAACTAACTCACCGCCATCAACATAACTTTGAGCCTTAATCCCTAAAGGAGTTTGCTCTTTCATGGCTTGCCTTAATATATCACCCGTAGAAATATGGGGAATATTCAACTTTTTAGCCAAGGTTTGAGCTTGAGTTCCTTTACCAGCCCCAGGTGGCCCCAAGAAGATTAATCGCGTCACTATTGTTTCACCATTCCTTCATAGCGCTGAGAGATGACGTAAGTTTGGACTTGTTTCGCTGTCTCAATTGCTACACCAACCAGAATTAACAAAGAGGTTGCACCCAGACCCTTAAAAGTTGGCACTCCTAAAGCACTTTCCACGCCGGTTGGAATAATAGCAACCAAACCCAAAAATATAGCACCCAAAAAGGTGAGTCGGTTTGTCACACGTTCGATATACTCACTAGTCGCCTTACCCGGACGAATACCAGGAATACTGGAACCCATTTTCTTCAAGTTTTGCGCTACGTCTACTGGGTTGAGTATCAACGAAGAATAGAAATAGCTAAAGAAAATGATAGAAATCATGTAAACCAAGGCATAGAGCCAAGAACCAGAACCGCTTGGACTCAGATAAGTGTTAACAATATTCGCCAATTCTGGATTTTTAGTAAAATTAGCGATCAAAAGTGGCAAACTCAGGATGGCAGCTGCAAAGATAATTGGCATGACGCCCCCGGCAATTAACCGCAGGGGTAAATAACTACGTTGCTCTGCCAAAACGCGGCGACCTACTTGGCGACGAGCCGAAATAATCGGGATACGGCGCATTCCTTCTTGCACAAACACAATACCAACAATTGTTGCCAGGAAAACCAAGATCAGCACTATTACACGACCTACTATTTCCCGACCACCAACTTGTACCAAGTCGATGGTATCACCTAATGATTTTGGTAAGGACGCCACAATGTTGACAAAAATCAACAATGATGCCCCATTGCCAATACCACGTTCTGTGATTAGTTCTGAGGCCCACATTACGAACATTGAACCAGCAATCAGAGCGATCGCAGTTTCAGCTACGAAGACTGGCCCTGGATTTAAAGCAAATTGCTGGAGAAATAATGCTGAAAAAGCTACACTTTGAATAATTGCCCAGCCTAAAGATACATAGCGGGTAATTTGTGCAATTTTCCGCCGGCCAGCTTCTCCTTCATTTTTCTGTAAATTTTCTAAAGAAGGAATTGCCGCAGTGAGTAATTGAATAATAATGGATGCATTAATGAAGGGCAGAATTCCCAAGGCAAATACTCCCAAAGTAGAAAGTCCCCGCCCAGAAAATATATCCAACAAACCGAATATGGAATTATTGCCCTGAATGGCTTCGCCAAATCTAACTCTATCAATACCTGGTACTGGTAGAAAGATACCTAGGCGAACCAAAATTAAAATCCCGACAGTGACAAGCAGCCTGCCTCTCAGCCCAGCCGCTTGCGCCATCTGCATAAAAGTTTCTTGAGCCGTTGGGGCTTTGTCTCGACTGATCATAGAGTGCTACCTTTATTGTGAACCAGGCGTTGGTAGCGAGTTGACTTGCATTTAAGTGCGCTGTTCTGGCTCACTCATAAGACTTCACAACTCCCACCAGCTGCCTCAATTTTGCTACGAGCTGTACCTGTGAAAGCTGCCGCTTGCACCTTGAGCGGAATGCTCAATTCCCCATTACCCAAAATTTTCAATGGCCCCTTCACAGCAGTTATGATACCTGCTGCTTTTAAGGAGATCAAAGTTACTTCTGTATTAGCAGGAAGGGAAGCTAGCTTCTCTACATTAATCGTAGTGTAATTTTTACGATTAACAATTGGAAAGCCCTTCAACTTAGGCAGACGACGATACAATGGCTGTTGACCACCTTCAAATCCTGGTCGGGTACCACTACCAGAGCGAGATTTTTGACCTCGCATACCTAAACCAGCACTGGCACCTTGACCAGCAGAAATACCCCTACCTACACGCTTACGGCGTTTTTTCGAGCCTTTTTGAGGCTTAACATCGTTGAGTCTCATAAGCTAAAAGTTGTCATTTGTTATTTGTCATTTGTTACTTGTCATTTGTCATTTGTCATTTGTCATTGCTAAGAACAAAGGACTAAGAACTACGGACAAATGACCACTCAGATATAAAGATGTTCAATAGCAATGCCCCGATCTTCAGCAACTTCAGCAAAGGTACGTAGTGTAGATAAGGCGTTAACTGCGGCTCTCGCATTGTTGAGTGGATTATTAGAACCGAGTTGCTTGGCTAAGACATTGCGAACTCCCGCCAATTCCAACACAGTACGCACAGCACCACCAGCAATTACTCCAGTACCAGGTGCGGCTGGTCGCATCATCACCTTAGCACCACCACCGACACCATCAATAGGATGAGGAATAGAGTTAGATTTGGTGATTGGAATGTCAATCAAATGTTTTTTACCGTCGGCTACGCCTTTTTTGACAGCACCAATTACATCTGAGGCTTTGCCCACTCCAACACCGACTTGACCGCGTTCGTTACCAACGACTACAATCGCTCGGAAGCTAAGCTTTTTACCGCCTTTAACAACCTTACTCACCCGTCGGATTTGGATAACCCGCTCTTGCCAGTTGGTTTCTTCTTTTTTTGTTCGGTTAGTTTTACGACGACCCGTTGCCATAATCAATGCCTCTGTTAGTCAATGGTCAACAGTCAACAGTCAACAGTCAACAGTCAAGATTTAAACTCTGGACTTTGGACTTTTGACTTTTGACTAATTTAGAAATCTAAACCAGCCTCGCGTGCTGCATCGGCTAATGCTTTGACACGACCATGATATAAGTTGCCACCACGATCAAAGACTACTTTAGTGATACCTTTTTCTAGCAATCGCGTTGCGATCAATTTACCAACTTGCGCCGATGCATCACGATTAGCGCCTGAACTCAAACTAGATTTCAACTCTGGTTCTACAGTCGAGGCTGCCACTAATGTATGATGCTGAGTATCATCAATTACTTGCGCGTAAATATGTTCATTAGAGCGAAACACGGCTAACCGTGGACGCTCTGGGGAGCCGATAACTTTACCACGGACGCGTCGATGGCGACGCTGTTTTGATTCTCTACGAGTAAGTTTCATTTTTACTTCTTACCACTCTTACCAGTCTTACCAGCTTTGCGTCTTACCTCTTCACCGGCATAGCGAATGCCTTTACCTTTATAAGGTTCTGGTGGACGAACGGCACGTATTTTTGCTGCTGTGTTGCCTACTATTTCTTTGTCATAGCCGCTGACAATGACGTTAGTAGTACCTTCTACTGCAAACTGAATTCCTTCAGGTGGAACAATTTGTACCTGATGGCTGTAACCCATATTCAAAACTAGGTTACGACCTTGAACTTGTGCTCGGTAGCCAACTCCTTGAATTTCCAGACGGCGCTGAAAACCACTAGAAACTCCCTCGACCATGTTGGCAACCAAGGTGCGGCACAAACCGTGCATTTGACGAGATGTCTTTGTATCATCCCGTCGAGTTATTTGTAATATTTCCCCTTCTTGAGAAACTGTAACAGCGTTAGGCAGATCGCGTGAAAGTTCACCTTTAGGCCCTTTCACAACAACTTTTGTGCCATCGATCGCTACTTGTACTTTGGTGGGAACAGTAATTGGACGTTTACCAATACGAGACATGACTTTTTGTCCTTTGTTATTTGTCCGTTGTCTTTTGTCCTCTCTTACAAAGTTCTGATCTAAGAAAGCCTTAGCTCAGACTTTGCGTTTTGTCCTTTGTCTTTTCCTAATGACAAATGACCAATGACAAATGACTAATGACTACCAGACGTAGCAAAGCACTTCACCACCCAAGTTTTGACGCCGCGCTTCGCGGTCAGTCATAATGCCACTGGATGTAGAAATAATGGCAATACCAATGCCGCCTAGTACTCTTGGTAATTCTTTTCTGTTGGAGTAAACGCGCAAACCTGGTTTACTCACTCGCTTTAAGGCGGTAATTAAAGGCTGGCGATTTTTGCCCTTGTATTTCAAGGAAATCACCAGATTACGCTTTACCCCTTCTTCGGCTTCTTCAAATTCAGAAATAAAGCCTTCCTCGCGCAGTACTTTAGCAATACTACGAGTCATTTTTGTAGCTGGCACTTGTGTAGTTTGATGCCTCGCCAAATTAGCATTGCGGATGCGCGTCAGCATATCTGCAATTGTGTCGTTAGCCGCCATCGTTCCCTCTTTAGATGAACTTATTGATCGCGAAAAGGCATTCCCATTTCTTTAAGTAAGGCGCGGCCCTCTTCGTCGTTTTTCGCTGTAGTGATGATGGAAATATCCATACCACGGATTTGATCGATGCTGTCGTATTCTACTTCTGGAAAGATTAGCTGTTCTCGTACACCCAGAGTATAGTTGCCACGACCGTCAAAGCTTTTGGGACTAACGCCGCGAAAGTCTCGAATTCTCGGCAGTGCCAAGCTAATGAGTCGATCAACAAATGCGTACATCCGCTCGCCTCTGAGAGTTACCATGATGCCGACAGGCATACCTTGACGAATTTTAAAGCCCGCGATCGCCTTTTTTGCTCGCGTTACGACTGGCTTTTGACCAGCGATCAACGCGATTTCGTTTATGGACGCTTCCAGCGCCTTAGCATTTTGAGCTGCTTCTCCCAAACCTCGGTTAACAGTAACTTTCACCAACTTCGGTACTTGATGAACATTAGTGTACTGAAACTGATTAATCAGTTTAGGGACGATTGTCTCTTGATATAAGCTTTTGAGTCTTGTTGGCGCCATAGTTTCTTGTCCTACTTATCCCTGGGCTTGGTCAGGGAAGCTTATTTTTCTTTTGTCTTTTCTTGCAACGTTCTGATCTAGGGAAGCCTTAGCTCAGACTTTGCGCTTTGTCATTAGTCTTTTGCTAATGACACATGACTATTTATCTAGAATCTCACCAGTTTTCTTGAGTTTCCTCACCTTTTTGCCTTCTGGCGTAAAGGTATAACAAACACGACTAGCGACGTTTTGCTTATTAGAATAAAGCATCACATTAGAGCTATGGATCGGGGCTTCTTGGGTGACTATCCGCCCTGATTCCCCTTCTTGCTGGGGTTTAACGTGCTTAGTTTTAATGTTGACGCCTTTGACGACAACTTTGCTTAATTGAGGAAGTGCTTGGATAACTTCACCAACTTTGCCTTTATCTTTACCAGCAATTATCTGCACTGTATCGCCAGTTTTGACGTGCATCTTGTGGAATACTTTCGGCTGATCTTTTCGGTATGCCATTACAGTACCTCCGGAGCCAGAGAAACTATTTTGGTAAAGTTTTTCTCGCGCAGTTCTCTTGCTACAGGGCCAAAGACCCGTGTACCTCTGGGATTACCATCTTTGTTGATGATCACTGCGGCGTTATCGTCAAAGCGAATACTCATGCCACTGTCTCGATTTACGCCTTTGCGAGTACGAACAATCACTGCTTCCACAACATCAGATTTTTTTACAGCCATGTTGGGTGTGGCATCTTTAACGACGGCAATAATTTTATCGCCGATCCCGCCATAACGCCGATTGCCTCCGCCTAAAATGCGGATGCACATTAATTTACGAGCGCCGCTATTATCTGCAACATTAAGGTAGGTCTGGGGTTGAATCACGATTAGTCTCCCGTGTGGAGTTGTTAAAAAATTAACAACGAGGTTTAAATAGATTTAACGTTGAGGACTTCTGTGACTTGCCAGCGCTTGGTTTTACTCAGGGGTCTGGTTTCTTGAATGCGGACGCGATCGCCCACTTTACACTTGTTTTCCTCATCGTGAGCTTTATAGCGCCGGGTTTGAACTACAATCTTGCCGTACTTGGGATGAGGAGCGCGGTTTTCCACAGCAACTACTACCGTTTTTTGCATTTTGTCGCTCACTACCAAGCCAACTCGTTCTTTGACTGCCATAATCTCCTACTTTTCTTCTTTAGCCGATTGACTTGCTGCCCGTTGGCGCTCCGTTTCTATTGTTAGCAATTGGGCTAAGCGGTGTCGGGCGTGTCTGAACTGGTGAGGTTTTTCTAGTTGTCTGGTTGCTTTTTGTAAGCGCAGCTGAAATAGTTGTTTTTTAATAGCAACAATTTCCTCAGCCAGTTTTTCATCACTTAATTCTCTAGCTTCTGAAATCTTGGGAAGAGGCATAACCTACTCCTGCTCCTCTGGTTTAGAGCGCACAATAAACTTGGTTTTTATGGGCAACTTAAATGAAGCTAAACGCATAGCTTCTCTGGCGATTTCTTCAGAAACACCAGCGATTTCAAATAAAATTCGCCCTGGTTTAACGACAGCTACCCAAAACTCCGGTGAACCTTTACCAGAACCCATCCGAGTTTCGGCGGGACGCATGGTTACAGGTTTGTCAGGGAAAATCCGAATCCAGATTTGTCCACCCCGGCGAATATAACGGGTCATTGCCCGACGAGAAGCCTCAATTTGACGCGAGGTAATCCAAGCAGGTTCTTGAGCTTGGAGTGCAAAATCACCAAAGTTTAGGGTGCTGCCACGACTGGCTAGTCCCTCCATCCGTCCGCGTTGTTGTTTGCGGAATTTAGTTCTTCTAGGGCTTAACATGACTATTTACTAGGGATTAGGGATTGAGGATTGGGGATTAGGAATTAGGAAATGGGTGCGGTTCTTTGCCCAGTCCCCGATCCCCAGTCCCCAGTCCCTTTTTTATCCTTCATTTGAGCGGTCTTCAAATTGCTGGCGGCGGCGTTGTTGTTGACGGCGGCGAGGTTCACGATCGCGATCGCGATCGCGTGTTGCAGGTGGGGGTGGAGTTTCTTCCTGTCCAGGGATAATTTCTCCCTTAAACACCCAGACTTTGATGCCTAGAATGCCATAAACCGTTTTTGCCGTGCAATAAGAGTAGTCAATATCTGCCCGCAAGGTATGTAGAGGTACTCTACCTTCACGAGTCCACTCTGTCCGAGCAATTTCTGCGCCGT
>JAESGM010000752.1_pt1 | contig 15888 bp, 14 predicted proteins | sample 9269721 | NCBI WGS metagenome assembly JAESGM01 (sample SAMN15720920, study PRJNA650825) | algae metagenome | isolation source: Komarekiella atlantica HA4396-MV6 and co-occurring heterotrophs from... | place: USA: Theobald House, Kauai, HI | collected 2009-07-29 | reverse complement strand
CCGATGGCCGCTTCTTCTTCCTGGAGATGAACACCCGCCTGCAGGTCGAGCATCCCGTCACCGAGATGATCACCGGGCTCGACCTCGTGCGCCTGCAGATCGAGATCGCCGCCGGGCGCGACCTGCCCTTCGCGCAGCAGGAAATCACGGCGAACGGCCATGCCATCGAATGCCGGATCTGCGCCGAGGATCCCGAGCACGACTTCCTGCCGGAGACCGGCACGATCCTGCACCTCGACGCGCCGCAGGCCGCGTACTTGCGCTTCGAGAACGCGCTGGATCGCGGCCAGCGCGTCACCGCCGATTTCGACCCGATGCTGGCCAAGCTCGTTGCCCATGGGCCGGACCGGGCCGGCGCGACCTGGCGTAGCATCGCGGCGCTGCACGATCTCGCACTGCTCGGGGTCAAGACCAATATCGACTATCTCGCCCGCGTGCTCGGCCACTCCGCCTTCGCTGCCGGCGAATTGCACACCGGCTTCGTCGCCCAGCACAAGGCAGCGCTGACCGCCGGCGAACCGGATGATGCGACACGCGACAAGGTCCTGATCGCTGCGGCGCTCGGCCTGCGCGATTTCCGCGATCTCATCCTCGGTATGCCTGAGCCGCACGCCTCGATCGGGCGCTGGAGGAACTGAGCATGGTCCTCAAGCTCGATCTCGACGGCATCGTCCACCACGTCACCATCCTGGCGCGCCGGCCGCATCTCGTGCTTTCGGTCGACGGTCGCCGGCATGTGGTCGAAAATCTCGACGAGGCCGGCGACGGCAGCCGCCAGCTGACCCTCGACGGCGAGCCAGTCGCCTTCGCCCGCGCCGGCAGCGCCGATGGCGCGATCATCCGCCTGGATGGGCGCAGCTTCGCCCTGCGCCGCCTCGATGCCGCCGCCGAAGCCTCGGCTGCCGGCGGCGGGGCCAATGTCGTGCGCGCGCCGATGCCGGGCACCGTCGTCGTGGTCCACAAGCGCGTCGGCGACAAGGTCCAGCGCGGCGAGACCGTCGTCACGATCGAAAGCATGAAGCTGCAGATGAAACTCGATGCGCCGCGCGACGGCGAGATCGCCGAGATCGCGGCGCGCGAGGGCGAAGGCTTCGACAAGGATGCCGTCCTCGCCCGTCTCGCGGCTCCGGCGGAAGGCTGACCCGATGTCCAGACTGCAATCGTCGATCAACACCGCTTCCGCCGATTACCGCCGCAACGAGGCGCATAACCGCCGCCTCGTCGCCGAGTTCAAGGCGAAGCAGGAGGCGGCGCGCCATGCCCGCCCGCAGCGCGACCTCGACCGGCTCGCCCGCCAGCAGAAGATGCCGCAGCGCAAGCGCATCGAGATGCTGCTCGACCCCGGTACGCCCTTCCTGGAGCTGTCCTCGCTCGCGGCCAACATGGCCTATGGTGGCGAATCGCCGTCGGCGAGCTCGATCGTCGGCATCGGCATGGTCTCCGGCCGCGAGGTGATGATCCGCGCCGACGACCCGACGGTGAAGGGCGGGGCCTGGTATCCCCTCACAGTCAAGAAGATCGTCCGTGCGCTCGACATCGCCATGGAGAACCGGCTGCCGGTCGTCCATCTCTGCGATTCCGCCGGCGGCTTCCTGCAGCTTCAGTCGGAACTGTTCCCCGATCGCTATATGGGCGGGCGGATCTTCCGCAACCAGTCGTTGCTGTCGAAGATGGGCGTGAAGCAGCTCGCCCTCGTCTTCGGCCATTGCACCGCCGGCGGCGCCTATATCCCGGGGCTGTCCGACTACAGCGTCATCGTGCGCGGCACCGGCGCGGTCTTCCTCGGCGGCCCGCCACTGGTGAAGGCGGCGACGGGCGAGGACGTCACGGTCGAGGAGCTCGGCGGCGCCGAGATGCATACCAGCGTCTCCGGCACCTGCGACTACCCCGCCGACAGCGAGGAGCACGCCATCGAGATCGGACGCGACATCGTCGCGCAATGGGACCGGCTGCCGCGCTGGGAAGCCCAACGCGAGGCGCCGGAGGAGCCGTTCTACGATCCCGCCGAGATCTACGGGATCGTGCCCGACGACATCAAGAAGGCCTTCGACATGCGCGAGATCATCGCCCGCATCGTCGATGGCAGCCGCTTGCACGAATACAAGCCGAACTACGGCACCACCCTGGTCTGCGGCTTTGCCAATATCTGGGGCTTCAAGGTCGGGATTCTCGCCAATAACGGCGTGCTCTTCAACGATTCCTCGATCAAGGGCGCCCATTTCATCGAGCTCTGCGACCAGAACAATACGCCGCTGGTCTTCCTGCAGAACATCACCGGCTACATGGTCGGGCGCGAATACGAGCGGCGGGGCATCACCAAGGACGGCGCCAAGATGATCATGGCGCAGAGCTGCTCGCGGGTGCCGAAGTTCACGGTGATGTGCAACGGCTCGTTCGGCGCCGGCAATTACGGCATGTGCGGGCGTGCCTTCGACGGGCGCTTCCTGTTCTCCTGGCCGAACCATCAGATCGGCGTGATGGGCGGCGACCAGGCGGCAAACACGCTGGCCGAGGTCAAGGCCAACCAGATGAAGCGCAATGGCGGCGCGGTCGACCAGAGCGAGATCGATCGGCTCTGGGAGGAGACGCGGAGAGCCTATCAGGAGCAGCTCTCGGCCTATCATTCGACCTCGGAACTCTGGGACGATGGCATCATCGACCCGCTCGACACCCGCAATGCGCTCGGCGTGGCGATCTCGGCCTCGCTGAACGCCCCGCTCGGCCCGCCCGGCTACGGCGTCTTCAGGTTCTGATCGATGCCGGGAGCGCTGCGCCTCTATCTCGATTTCGCCTCGCCCTATTCCTATTTCGCGCTTCGTCCGCTGGCGCGACTGGCGGAAGAGCATGGCCGGGCACTGGAGCTAAGGCCGATCCTGCTCTGGGCGGTGTTCAAGCAGCAGGGTGTGGCCAACCCGCTGGAGAAGCCGGCGCGGCGGCGCTATTTTCTCGAGGATGTGACGCGGTCGGCGGAGTTCTTCGGCCTGCCCTTCCGCATTCCCGAGCCACTGCAGATCTCGGCGCATCTCGCCGGCCGGCTCTACCACGCCTGGACCGTGACGCGGCCGCAGGACGGTTTGCGCCTGGCGAGCGAGATTTTCGAGGCTTTCTTCGCCCGGGGTGGAGACATAACCGATCCGGCCGTGCTTGCCGCCCTGCCCTGCCTCGCCGGCAAGACTCCGGACGCGATCCGCGCGATGATCGATGGGCCTGAGGGCCGCCAGCGCCTTGGCGAGGCAGTGGATGAAGCGTGCGCGGCCAATATCACCGGCGTGCCGTTCATGACGCTGGACGGCGAAAGCTTCTTCGGCGCCGACCGCCTGCCGCAGATCGCCTGGCGGCTGCAGCATCCGCGCACCGCGTAAACGGGAGAGTGCGATGAGCGACGACAGGCTCGCCGGGGCGCTGAAGGCGACGCCCTTCATCGATGCGAATGCGCCGGCGGTCCGCGCCTTTGTCGACCGCCATGCCGGCAGCGGACCCGATCGCTACCGCGCCGTGCGGCTCTATTACGCCGTCCGCGACGCGATCCCATACGACCTGCGCTATTTCGGGATTGAGCGCGACATCTTCGTCGCCTCGCGCTGCCTGGAGGCGAAGGGCTCGTTCTGCGTGCCCAAGGCGGTGACGCTCGCTGCGGTTTGCCGCGCCGCCTGCATTCCGGCACGCGTCGGCTTCGCCGATGTACGCAACCACCTGGCATCGCCGCGCATCCTCGACCTCATGGGCAGCGACGTCTTCCGCTGGCACGCCTATACGCTGATCCATCTCGAAGGCCGCTGGGTCAAGGCGACGCCGGCCTTCGATCTTGCCTTCTGCGCCCGCTTCGGCGTCGAGCCGCTCGATTTCGACGGCAGCTTGGACTCGATCTTCCAGCCCTTCGATGCGGCCGGCCGGCAGCACATGGACTATGTGCTCGACCGCGGCGATCATGACGAGATGCCGTTCGAAGCCTTTCGCGAGGCGATGCAGGAAGCCTATCCGCGCCTGATCACGGCGATGGCGGCCGAGCGTGCAGCGCTCGCCGGCAAGGCGCATCCGAAGTCCGCTCCAGGGATGTGAGAAGCGCCTGGCTTCCAGGATGCCGGGTATGACCGCAATTCTTCCACACTGACCAGATAGGAAGATGCCTTGCCAGCGTTGTCGTGGATCGCCACGACCGCTGGCTCTTGCGCTTTTGAGCGTGCACGGCCGTTTTCCATTCCAGAGCGCGTACGAGAAAAATAGACCATTTCCGCCGCCGATTTTATAAGACGGCTAATGATTTTGACGGCATAATCCGCCGCTTCATTCCTCCGATTCCCGCCGAAGGAGCGCCCTCCCCACGATGAACGCCGCCGAGAGCACCACCGCCATCCTGATCCACCTCGCCGGCTCGGTGGCGCTGCTGATCTGGGCGGTTCGGCTGGTGCGAACCGGTGCGACCAGGGCCTTCGGATCGTCGCTGCGGCAGGCGATCGCGCGCTTCACCGGCAATCGCGTCTCGGCCATGGCGAGCGGAGCGGTCGTCACCCTGATCCTTCAGAGCTCGACAGCGACGACGCTCCTGCTCTCCTCCTTCGCCGGCCAGGCCCTGATCGGCCTGCCGATGGCCCTCGCCGTGCTGCTCGGCGCGAATGTCGGCACGGCGCTGGCGGCCTTCCTGGTCTCGTTCGAACTCGGCTGGATCTGGGGGGCGTGCCTTGCCGTCGGCGTAACGCTCTATCTCGCCAACGAGGCGATGAACCGGGCCCGCAACATCGGCCGCCTGATCGTCGGCATCGGGCTGATCCTGCTCTCGCTCGCCGAACTCAAGACCGCCTCGGCGCCCCTGGCGCAGTCGCCGGTCTTCCGCATGGCGTTCGAGGCTCTCGCCAGCGAGCCCCTGCTTGCCGTCGCGATCACGGTCGCGGCGACCTGGCTGACCCATTCGAGCCTCGCCATCGTCCTGCTGATCGCCTCGTTCTGGGCGGGCGGGTTGTTCCCGGCCCCGACCGCGCTGATCCTGATCGTCGGCGCCAATCTCGGCAATGCGCTGGTGCCGGTGATCGACCAGCTCGGCGCGCCGGTCGTGCAGCGCCGGGTCGCGCTCGCCAATCTGCTGACGCGCATCATCATCGCGCTCGTCGTCATCCCCTTCGCCAAGCCGCTGGCGGGGTGGTTCTCGCAGCTGTCGCAGAACCCCGCGCGCCTCGCGGTCGAGATCCATCTGGCGCTGAACATCATCGGCGCCCTCGCCTTCCTGCCCTTCACCGGTCCGATCGCCGCGCTGGTCACGCGCCTGACCCCGGCCGCGCCCGAAGCCGAGACGCGCACGCGGCCGCTCTATCTCGACCCCAGCCTGCTCGACAGCCCATCCGAAGCGCTCGCCAGCGCCCAGCGCGAGACGCTGCATCTCGGGGACCGCGTCGGCACCATGCTGAAGGACCTGCTGATCCTGCTGGAGCAGGACAAGCTTTCGCTCTCGCGCGAGATCGCCGCGGCCGATGACGGCGTCGACACGATCCACGAGGCGATCAAGCTCTATCTCGTCCAGCTCTCGCGCCGCCCCCTCTGCGAGGAAGACAGCCGGCGCCTGTTCGAGATCATCACCGCGACCACCAATCTCGAGCATATCGGCGACATCATCGACAAGAATCTGCGCGAGCTGGCGGAGAAGAAGATCCGCAAGGGCTACCGCTTCTCAGAGGAAGGCCTGGCCGAGATCCGCGACTTCCACGCCCGGGTCGGCCACAGCCTGCAGCTTGCGCTCAACGTGCTCGCCTCGCGCGACATCACCCTCGCCCGCCAGCTCTTCGACGAGAAGAGCGCGATGCGCCTGGCCGAACGCATGGCGACCGAAAAGCACTACGAGCGCCTGCGCAGCGGCGTGACGGAGTCGCTCGAGACCTCGTCGATCCATCTCGACGTGCTGCGCGACCTGAAACGCATTCACGGCCACATCACCTCGATCGCCTATCCGATCCTGGAGGCGGCCGACGAGCTCAGCGACACCAGGCTGCGCAAGGCTGAGGAGCAGCCTGCCGACGAGAGCTACGGCCTTGCCCTGCCGCATAAGCCGGCCTGAGGCGGCGGAGCTGAGGCCTGCGCCAGACGCAGTGGCAACACTTGAAGAGCTCTGGCCTTTTCCGGAGTGCACAAGCCCTCCCCCCGCTTGCGGTGGGGAGGGTTGGGTGGGGGGCAGCACCGCTTGGCACTGGATTGGAAGAATAGGCGCGACCTGCTTTTCGGCCCCCCATCTCTAACCCTTCCCCACCGCAAGCGGGGGGAAGGGAACGAGTGCAGCCGTCAAGCAATTGCCGAGACCCACATCTCCTAAGCTTGACAGCCTGCGGGATTGACCGAGCTTAACGCCGGAGGCTCGGGGGTATCATGGACCGCATCGACGCGATGAAGGTATTCATCGCCGCGCTGGACGAGGGCAGCCTCGCCGGAGCGGGACGCCTGCTCGGCCGCTCTCCGGCCGCGGTGAGCCGGGCCGTCGCCTTCCTGGAGCAGCAGGCCGGCGCGCCCTTGCTCCACCGGACCACCCGCTCGATCCGGCTGAGCGAGAGCGGCGAGCGCTATGCTGATGTCTGCCGGCGCATTCTCGCGGAGCTGCAGGAACTGGAGGCGGTCGGCGCCGGAGAACGTGCCACTCCACGCGGGACCCTTACCATCACCGCGCCGCCGATCAGCGGCGAGGAGATCCTGCGCCCGATCATCGACGCCTTCGTCGAGGCCTACCCGGCGGTCACCGTCAATCTCGTCCTGCTGGTGCGCCTCGCCAACCTGGTCGAGGAAGGCATCGACATCGCACTGCGCATCGCCGAACTGCCGGATTCGGCGATGACGGCGGTGCATATCGGCGGCGGCGTCAAGCCCGTCATCGTCGCCTCGCCGCGTTACCTCGCCCAGCATCCGCGCATCGACGAGCCCGGCGATCTCCTCAAGCACACCATCATCGCCTGCACCGATTTCGGGCGCGATGCCTGGGTGTTCCCGCCGGCAAAGGGAGGGTCCGTTCCCCGCTCGGTCCAGTTCAAGCCGCGCCTGATCGTCAACAGCGTGCGCGCCGCGCGCGGAGCGGCCGTCGACGGCCTCGGCGTCACCCGCCTGTTCAGCTACCATGTCGGCGAGCGGGTCCAGGACGGCTCGCTCCGCCTTCTTCTGCGCAATGCCGAACCGCCGGCGCGACCGGTCAACCTGCTGATGCCGGAAGGGCGAAGTGCGGTCCCGAAGGTCCGCGCCTTCCTGGATTTCGCGGTTCCGCCGCTACGCGCCGCCTTCGCCCGGCTGTCGGCCGAAGCGGTCGCATTGGACGATTGACGCGCCAGTTCACTCTTCCGATTCAAGGAAGAATGACTGCCTGACAGCAGGCATTCAACCGGGCGGCGCGATACTCCAAATTCCTCGCCATCAGGCCAGACGGCCGGACAGCGGCACGTCCGCTCGCTGTCGAAGAGACGAGGAACATCATGAGCAACGAACGGAAGGTCGCCATCGTCACCGGCGCCTCGCAGGGCATCGGCGCGGCGCTGGTCAAGGGTTTCCGCGACCGCAACTATCGCGTCGTCGCGACGTCGCGCTCGATCACACAGGGCAGCGATCCGGACATCCTGGCGGTTCCCGGCGACATCGCCGACCCGGCGACCGCCGAGCGGGTCGTCCGCGAAGCGCTCGCCCGCTTCGGTCGGGTCGACACGCTGGTCAACAATGCCGGCATCTTCATCGCCAAGCCCTTCACCGACTACACGGCTGAAGACTTCGCGAGCAAGATCGCGACCAATCTCGCCGGTTTCTTCCACATCACCCAGCAGGCTGCGGCCACGATGCTGAAGCAGGGCTCCGGCCACATCGTCAGCATCACCACCAGCCTGACGGACCATGCGATCGCCGGCGTCCCTGCCGTGCTCGCCAACCTGACCAAGGGCGGCATCAACTCGGCGACCAAGGCGCTGGCAATCGAGTACGCCACGCAGGGCATCCGCGTGAACGCGGTTTCGCCCGGCATCATCAAGACGCCGATGCATGCGCCGCAAACGCATGAGTTCCTGGCCAACCTGCATCCGGTCAAGCGATTGGGCGAGGTCAAGGACATCGTCGACGCCGTGCTGTTCCTGGAGGGCGGCCCCTTCGTCACCGGCGAAATCCTGCATGTCGATGGCGGCCAGAGCGCCGGCCATTGACCGATCACGCCAAGCCAGAGGAGGCTTCCATGCCGATCGTCACCATCCAGGTCACCCGCGAGGGCTCCGGCCCCGGCCGTTCCTCGGTCACCGCCGAGGAGAAGGCCAGGCTGATAGCCGGCACCAGCCAGCTCCTGCTCGACGTGCTCAACAAGCCCCTCGACGCGACCTTCGTCGTGATCGAGGAAGTCGAGCTCGACAATTGGGGCTGGGGCGGCCTGCCGGCCGCGGAGTTCCGCAAGCGACGCGCCGCGGGCTGAACCAGCTCCCGCCTAATCCTGCACTGCGGATGGGCTGAGCTTCGCCTTTGAAATCGGCGGGCCGCGGCGGAGATTGGCCGCTGCCCGTTCGACCCTTGCGAGGAACGATCATGACCAGCACGGCACAAGCGCGACTGCTCGACCTGTTCGGCATCGACTTGCCGATCATCCAGGGGCCGATGGCCCTCGCCTCGACGCCGGAAATGGTAATCGCCGTCAGCGAAGCCGGCGGCCTCGGCTCGCTGGCTGGCGCGCAGTACAATGAGGCAGGGCTGCGCGCGGCCCTCGACAAGGTAAGAGCAGGCACGCGCCGGCCGATCAATGTCAACTTCTTCTGCCACACGCCCCCGGCCGACGATCCGGCGCGCCACGCGGCCTGGCTGAAGCACCTCTCCAGCTACTATGCCGAGGCCGGGCTCGACCCGGACATGCCGAAGACACCGAGCGGGCGCACGCCTTTCGACGCATCGCTGGCAACCGTGATCGAGGAGTATCGGCCCGAAATCGTCAGTTTCCATTTCGGCCTGCCCGCGCCCGAGCTGTTCGAGCGGGTGAAGCGGACCGGCGCCAAGATCATCGCCTCTGCGACCACGGTGCCCGAGGCACGCTGGCTCGCCGAGCACGGCGTCGATGCGGTCATCGCCATGGGCGCCGAGGCCGGCGGCCATCGCGGCATCTTCCTCAACGACCGGATCTCAGAGCAGGTCGGCACCTTCGCCCTGGTGCCGCAGGTGGTCGACGCCGTCTCGGTCCCGGTGATCGCCGCCGGCGGCGTCACGGACCGGCGCGGGGTCGAGGCTGCCTTCGCCCTCGGGGCGGCGGCCGTCCAGGTCGGCACCGCCTATATGTTCACGCCGGAAGCGAGCATCTCGCCGATCTATCGCAAGGCGCTCGGCATGGCGGAGCGGCCGACCGCGATCACCAACCTGTTCACCGGCCGGCCGGCGCGCGGCATCGTCAATCGGGCCATGGCGGAGCTCGGCCCGATCTCCGAGATGGTCCCGGCCTTCCCCACCGCGGGCACGGCACTGGGGCCGCTGCGCAGCGCAGCCGAAGCGGCGGGCCGCGACGACTTCACCCTGCTCTGGGCCGGGCAGGCTTTCCCGCTCGCCAAGCCGATGTCCTCGGCCGAATTGACGCGCAGGCTCGCCGGGATCGACACCTGAGGACGGCGACGGCTCCGCCGTCGTTCAGGGCTTGGGCGGGCTCAGCCCGTCGAGATTGAGGCCAGGCATGTTGCCGAGGCCCGGCATGCTGTTGAGCTGCTTCTCAAGCGCCGCCGGATCGAGCGTCACCGGCTTGTCGAGCCAGTAGGTCACCATCTCCGGGAAGGCGATCATCAGCGCGACCAGGATGAGCTGCAGCACGATCCAGGGGATCGAGCCGAGATAGATGTCGTGGCTCTTCACGGTCGGCGGCGCGATGCCGCGCAGATAGAACAATGCGAAGCCAAAGGGCGGGTGCATGAACGAAGTCTGGATGTTGGCGCAGATCAGCAGACCGAACCAGATCAGGTTGATGTCGAGCTTCGCCGCCGCCGGGGTCAGCAGCGGGATGATGATGAAGGCGATCTCGGAGAAGTCGAGGAAGAAGGCGATGAAGAAGACGAACACCATGGTGAAGGCCAGGAAGCCGACCTGACCACCGGGCAGGCCCGTCAACATGTGTTCGATCCACAGGCCGCCGCCAACGCCCTGGAAGACCAGGCTGAAGACCCGCGCGCCGATCAGGATCATCGTCACCATCGCGGTGATGCGCATGGTCGAGGACATCGCCTGATAGGTCAGCTTCCAGGTCAGCGTCCGGTACATCGCCGCCAGGGCGAGCGCGCCGACCGCGCCCATCGCGCCAGCCTCCGTCGGCGTGGCGAGCCCCATGAAGATCGTGCCGAGCACGAGGAAGATCAGCGCCGCCGAGGGCACGATGCCGCGAACGCATTTGATCGCGAGCGCCCAGCCCTTGAGCGTGCGCGCCTCGGGCGGCAGCGCCGGGATATGCGCCGGGACCGTGCCGGTGATGGCGCCGAGGATCGCGCCGACCAGAATCACCGCGTAGGACAGGCCGCCACGGACGCTGCCGAAGAGCTGGCCGATCGAATAGAGCAGGTCCTCGGCCAGGCCGCAGCGCTCCAGCACCGCGCCCATGAAGGTGAAGAACGGGATCGAGAGCAGCAGGTCGTTCGAGATGATCGAGTAGAGCTGGAAGGTGAGATTGCCCATGTACTGGGGCGCGATCACCCCCATCTCGATCGCGATGAAGCTGAATGACAGCCCGACCGCGGCGAGCGAGAACGCCGCGGGATAGCCGATCAGCAGGAAGACGATCAGGCCCCCGAACATCATGGGGCCGAGATTGGCGCGGATGGCGTCGATCATTGCAGCGGCTTCTCGTAAGCGTATTCGTGCTGATGGAAGCCGCGCAGCGCTGCGGCGCGCTTGATCATCTCCGAGAGGCCCTGGAGCAGGATCAGGCTGAAGCTGACCGGCAGGAGCAGGATGACCGGCCAGCGGATCAGGCCGCCGGCATTGCTGGACGATTCATTCAGCGTCCAGGACTGCACGAACCAGGGCCAGGTGAACCAGATCATCACCAGGCACATCGGCAGCAGGAACACAGCGCTGCCGACGAGGTCGATCCAGTGCCGGGCCCTGTCGGAAACGATGCCGTAGAACAGGTCGACGCGGACATGCTCGTTGACCCGCAGCGTATAGGCCGAGCCGAGCAGCACCATGCCGGCGAACATGTACCATTGCAGTTCCAGCCAGGCATTTGAGCTGGTGGAGAAGAGATAGCGGATCGTCGCATTGCCGGCGCTGATCAGGCAGGCGAGCAGGACGAGCCAGCTCGCGATCACGCCGAGCGAGCTGCCAAGCTTGTCGATCGCCCGCGCCAACGGCATGAGCTGGCGGCAAAAGGTCCAGGCCAGCCAGACGGTAGCGGCCATGCCGCCCACCGTGGCGAGCGCCAACCAGAGTTTGAACATGACAAAGCGTTCCCGGCTCCGGGCGCGTCCCCGCGCGCTTCTCGGAATCCGTCGCTAGCAGCTACGCGCTTAGCCGTTCCATGTCGGCAGCGGGCCTAGCGCATAGCCTGCGCATAGCCGACAGCGTCGAGCTGCTCCTGCGTCCGCAACCGGTAGCCGATGGCGAGCTCGGTCACGAGATAGGCCGGGCGGGCCGGATCGGGCCCGGGTGACGACAGTATCGGTTGCGGCGACATCCTCCGCTCCCAGCGCCACTGCGAGGACTGCCTTCGGCCTCTCCGGGCCGCTGAGGCTGCAATGCAGCCAATGGGACTGCGCGCCGAGCGCCAGCACCTCGACCTCCGCCCCTCCTGCGTTGCCGTTTCCGATGGCAAAGCTCTCGACCGCCCGCGCAAGCTCATCGAGCGGCGCCCCTGCCGCCGGAGCACGGATCGCGCGCCAGGAACGGCCGTCAACCGCGACGAAGAGCGCGACCTCGCGCCCGAACAGGTCGGCCATATGGGCGGCGACAATGTCATAGATCGCCGTGACATCGACGGCGCCGGCAATCTCGCCGCTCAGGCGATAGAGCTGGCGGATGCGGCGCTCCTCCTCGCGCACCTTGACCATCTCGGTGCGCAGGTGCCCGGCGAGCCAGCCCAGGGTCAACGCCACGACCAGCGAGGTGACCAGATCGATGAGCTGCGCCGGCCGGAAGACCAGTACGCTGAACAGCGGCGGGTAGAACAGCGAGGTCATCACCGCGCCGAGAAAGGCGGCGGCGATCGCCGGGCCGGTGCCGTAGCGGATCGCGGCGACCAGCACCGGCAGCATGTAGATCGCCGAGACGCTCTCCAGCGGCGCGAACCAGACGATCAACCCGGCGAGAGCGGTGGCGCAAAGGACGAGGACGAGCATGCCGGCATAGCCTGCATCGCCTGGGCCGAGCGCCAGTTTCAGAAGCTGCTTCTGCTCCCCTGCCACGATCCGCCGCGTCGCGCGCCCTGCCCTGTCCTGCAACACCGCTTACAGAACGGCGGCGATGCGCGCCAGCGAGCCGGGTTCCGTACGAGGCTCGCAGTCCGCGCGCTCAGGCCGGCACGATCTGCCATTGCGCCAGCGCGCTACGGCCGGCCTCGGTCAGGCCGTAGACGCCGCGGTCGGCGCGCTCGAACCAGCCATAGACATTGCGGTGCAGGATCTTCTGGGCGTCTGGGCATGACGGCCTGAGGTCGCGCGGGCGCTGCGGTGCGGCGCTCATCGCTGCCGCGCAGGCGAGCGCCTGCTGGCGATAGGCGGTCATGATCGGCTGGCGCGTGCTGCCGCCAGCAGCGGGATCGCCCTTGCGCCGCCGGTGCTCGTCGACCAGCCGCGAGCGGGCCCTGGCGTTCTTTCGCGGCGTCGGCGCGACCGGCGAAACCAGCACCTCGACCCGGCCGGTGCTGCTGACACCAAGCAGCCCGAAACCGAGGCACCGGCAGAGATCGCGATAGCGCGGATCGCTTTCACGCCCCTTGCCCCTCGCCGAAAGCTGCGCCGCCAGCCAGATCTCGTCGCCAAGGCGTAAGCGGTCGACGCCCTGCAGGATCAGCTCCAGATTGAAGGCGAGCTTCAATTCGCCGATCACCACCACCGTGGGATCGCCGTCCTTGAGGCCGACGAGGTCGCAGCGGCCGATCTCGCCCTTCACGGCATAGCCGAGCTCCTCGAGGAAGCGTTTGACGGGCGGGTAGAGGGTGGTTTCCACGCAGGCTCTCCGGACGACTCGCACCATGATGGTACCAAGACGTTTCGAAGTGCCGAACAGGCACTGTAGCGCCCGGCCAAAGCCGGGCGCTTTCGTCGTCAATCCAGCGTGCCGACCGCGCTCTCGACCGCCTCGACGATCGAGCCCGAGCGCAGCAGCGCCAGCGCCTGGTTGATCTCCGTGGCGTACCAGCGGTCGCCCTGGAGCAAGGGCGGGATGACCGCACGCACGGCATCGAGCGCGGGATCGCGTGCTGCTCAACGGCAAGAAGGCCGTCGTCTTCACCGATTGAGACGGTACGGCCGCCGGCTGCACCGCTACGTTCAGGCGCCGCGGCCGGCTTGGGTCTCCAGGGCATCGACGCGTGCCGTCAACCCGGCGATCGTGGTGCGCTGGCGGCGCACGACATCGATCAGCAGGACGCTCAGCCGGTCGTACTGGACGGCATCGGGCCGCAATTGCGCACCCGGGTGCAGGCAGCGCTCGCCGGCGTCAGCCCCGTCCTTGGCGGGAGTGTCGTACTGGTCTTCCTGATACCCCCAATGGACGAGGCGCGGATCGACCGCCGCCACATCCTCGGCCAGCAGGCCGTACCAGCTCCATTCGGCGCGATCCTGCGGTGCCGCGGAGCGATAGCGGACCGGGGTGAGATCGAGCACCCGGTCTGCTGCGGCCGGGTCGAGCAGCTCGATGTCGCGCTTGTAGCGGCGCGACGAGGTCGAACGCAGGAGGCTGTTGCCGGTCGCGCTGTCGAGCACGGCGTTCGCCGCCGCCGCTGTGGTACCGGCCGTGGGAAAGCTCGTACGCCCATCTGCGGCGATCCGTAGCCGCTCGACCGGCGTCGCGGAGCCCGATGGCGAGGTCGCGAAGCTCAGCCGCGACGGCATGCTGCCAGCCGCGGGCGTTCCGTCGGCGCTCGCGAAGATGCGTGCGCCGAGCTCGAACGCCGTTCCAGTATCGCCGTCGAAATGGATCGCCCCGAGTTGATCGCCGCTCACAATGGCGACATGGCCGCCGAGCGCGGCGCGCGATTTCACGAAGTTGAAGGAGGCGCTGGCGGAGTTGGCCGAATAGCGGCCGAGCGCCATCGCGGCACTGCCAGCCGTCGTGCCGGCGATCTGGAACCGCGCCGCGACCGCCTGGCTCGGGTCGAGGCTGGACTGTGTGCCGATCAGAACCTGCCCCGGCGCGACACGCAGGTTCTCACTCCCTCCGGTCGAGATCGCGACCGTGTCGGCTGCGGGGAAGACCAGGCCGGTATTGCTGTCACCGGCGGGAGACAGCGCCGGCGCGGCAGCGGAACCGGCACGCAGCCGCAGCGCCCCTGTCGCGCCGTCAATGCGCAGCCCCTCCTGCCAGACGGTACCGTCGGCGGAGACGCGGAACTGCAGGTCGTTGTCGCCGACGAGGCCGATTTCCGCCCGTCCGGAATAACCGCTCTGGAACAGCAGCGAGAGCACGCCGCCAGCGGCTTCCTTGTTCAGCGTGATGCGCAGACCGCCGTCGCCACCCTCACCCGAGCCGCGCGCCGTCCACAGCGCCTTGTTGAGCTTGGCCGCGAAGGGATTGGCGGCATCCGGCGTGGTGCCGAGCCCGAAACGCGTCAGCAAAGCCGGCGCCCCACCATCGAGGACGCCGCGCCAGGCGGAGCCGTCATAGATGAGAAGCACCTGCTCGTCCTCGACCCAGGCGACCCAGCCGGAGCGGGGCACATGGAAGACCCAACCACTGTCGCGCCGCTCGGCCAAGTGTCCGCCCTGCCCCGCCCAGTCACCGAGCGGGCTGGCGCCGAGAAGCCAGATCCCGCCCTCGGCCGGGGCCGGAGGCGGCGAGAGCATGTTGCGGGCAGCAACGCGCAGCTGAACGAGCGCGTCCAGATCCATCAGCGCGTCGTTATGGGTGACATGCTTCTGCGCCTGCCCGGCGGCCAGAAACGGAAGAGCGAGGCGGAGCGTAGTGGGCATCGGCACTCCATATGACAATGAGCCTATATAGGCTATTATTCCTATAATAGATCATGCATTTTGTCAAGCAAGCGAGCGGGAGCGATCGAGAGCCAGCCTCGGCCTCCGGCACGCTCCAGCTGTCGTCACGATGCGAGAATGGCTGGCAGGAGCCGGGCTTCCGTTCGTCAGTAACTTGGCGACGTCCGATCGAATTCGACCGTTTCCCGATCCGAAATCCGCATCGGACAATGTGCCGGATATCTGTCAGCCCATATCAACACTTCGGAGTTAGACAGGATTTCTGACCTTGGCTGAAGGACTCCGATGAGCAGATTTTCTGTGCATGCCTTATTGATCGTTGCGGGATTCTTTCTCTCATCTACAGTGACGTTTTCGCTCACTCAGCCCGAGATCAAGGCCGCGATCGCCACGGTGGCCAAGACGTCCCGCGAGTACAGCGAGTGCCTGCGGATCGGAGGCGGCAAGCTCGAACAGGCGACCGAGGTCAGGGACATCAATGGCGATGGCCTCAGCGACATCATCCTGACCGAGACCGGTACGGCCGGAGCGAGCCTCTGCTTCGGGATGGTTGGGCAGCAGATGTCGCTCATCGTAGCCAATGGCGCCGGAGGGTGGCGGACAGCATTGAGCGTTCCGGCGGCTGGTCTGGATTTCATCAAGGGCAGCGATCACGCCTGGCCCGACATCGAAATCGGTGGTCCAGGATTCTGTTTCCCGGTCTGGAGGATGCAGGAGGAAAAGGGCGTCTACGACATCTGGAAAAGATGCGAGAATGGCCGTCTCGTCGAGGCCAGGCCATCGGCCCCTA
>JAESGM010000751.1_pt1 | contig 15895 bp, 16 predicted proteins | sample 9269721 | NCBI WGS metagenome assembly JAESGM01 (sample SAMN15720920, study PRJNA650825) | algae metagenome | isolation source: Komarekiella atlantica HA4396-MV6 and co-occurring heterotrophs from... | place: USA: Theobald House, Kauai, HI | collected 2009-07-29 | reverse complement strand
TGTCGGAGCGGGTCGAGCCGCATCTGGGCCGGAGCCGCGCCACGATCCTGTGCGAGTACCCGATCCCGGAGGCGGCGCTGGCGCGGCCGAAACCCGGCGATCCGCGCGTGGCCGAGCGCTTCGAGCTTTATGCCTGCGGCGTCGAACTCGCCAACGCGTTCGGCGAGCTGACCGATCCGGTCGAGCAGCGGCGGCGCTTCGAGGCCGACATGGACGAGAAGGCCCGCATCCATGGCGAGCGCTATCCGATCGACGAGGATTTTCTCGCTGCTTTGGCCCGGATGCCGCAGGCGTCCGGCATCGCGCTCGGCTTCGACCGGCTGGTGATGCTCTGCACCCATGCGCGCGCGATCGACGATGTTCTCTGGACGCCGGTCGCGCAACCGGGCAGGGGAGGGCGATGACGATCCACACGCCGCTCCGCAGCATCGACGCGCTGATCGCGCAGGGGCTCGTCGCGCCCGGGCGGCGCGACGACTTGCAGCAGGTCGCTGGCCGCTATGCGGTCTCGGTGACGCCGGCCATGGCTTCGCTGATCGACGCCGCCGATCCGGCCGACCCGATCGCGCGGCAGTTCATCCCGGACGCCGCCGAACTGGTGACGCTGCCGCGGGAACTCACCGATCCGATCGGCGACGCCGCCCATTCCCCGGTCGAGGGCGTGGTGCATCGCTATCCCGACCGCGCGCTGCTCAAGCTCGTCCATGCCTGCCCGGTCTATTGCCGCTTCTGCTTCCGCCGCGAGATGGTCGGCCCCGGCGGCGATGCGCTGACCGGCGACAGGCTCGACGCGGCGCTGGCCTATCTCGCCGCGCAGCCGGCGATCTGGGAAGTGATCATGACCGGCGGCGACCCGCTGATCCTCTCGGGTCGCCGCATCCGCGAGGTGGCGCGCCGGCTGGCGGCGATCCCGCACATCAAGGTCGCGCGCTGGCACACGCGCGTTCCCATGGTGCAGCCCGAGCGCGTCACGGCCGATTATGCCCGCGCGCTGCGCGTGTCCGGCAAGGCGAGCTATGTCGCGATCCACGCCAACCATCCGCGCGAATTCACCGCGGAGGCCTGCGCCGCGCTGGCCCGGCTGGCGGATGCCGGCCATGTCCTGATCAGCCAGAGCGTGCTCTTGAAAGGCGTCAACGCCGATGTCGGGACGCTTGCCGCGCTGATGCGGGTCTTCGTCGAGAACCGGGTCAAGCCCTATTACCTGCATCACCCCGACCTCGCGCCCGGCACCTCGCATTTCCGGGTTTCGCTGGCGGAGGGGCAGGCCCTCGTCAAACGCCTGCGCGGCCATCTTTCGGGACTGTGCCAGCCGACCTATATCCTCGACATCCCCGGCGGAGCGGGGAAGGTGCCCATCGCGGCCTCGTCACTTGGGTGCGGGCCGGCGGAGGGCGCGGTCACGATCGAGGACCGGACCGGAAGGCGGCATGCCTACCCGCCAGCCTGATCAGCCATCATCGCGAAGGAGCGATCATGCAAGACAAGATGCCCATCGCGATCGTATCCGACATCGTCTGTCCCTGGTGTTTCATCGGCAAGGCGCGGCTGGAAAAGGCGCTGGAGGCCCATGGCCTGACCGACAGAGTCGCCATCACCTGGCTGCCCTACGAGCTGAATCCCGACATGCCGCCCGAAGGCATGGACCGCACCGCCTATCTCGACGCCAAATTCGGGCCCGGCAAGCGCAAGGAGATCGAGGTCAGGCTCTCGGAGGCGGCGCTGGAAAGCGGCGTCACCTTCAACTGGTCCAAGGTCACCAGGAGCGTGAACACCCGCATGGCCCATATGCTGGTCGCCGCCGCCGCGACCGTGCAGCGCGGCGGCGAGATGAAGGCGGCTTTGTTCAAGGCCTATTTCCAGGAGGGCCGCGACATCGGCGATCTGGAGACGCTGGTCGCGATCGCCGTCGAGCAGGGTTTCGACGAGCAGGCGGCGCGCGACGAACTGACCAATGACGAGTTGCGCGAGACCGTGATCGGGCTCGAGGACCATGCCCGGAAGGTCGGCGTCACCGGCGTGCCGTTCTTCATCGTCGACGGCAAGCTCGCGGTTTCGGGCGCGCAGACGGGGGATGTCTGGGCGCAGGTCTTCGCGCAGGTGATGAAGGACGCGGCCTGACCCTTCTCCCCCGAGAGAAGGACGACGCGCGTCCCTTGCATACCGCTTCGAATCATGGCCCATCGCCGGCAACGGCGGAGGGCGAGATGACGCAACCCACGAACACCATCCGCGACCGGCTGATCGTGGCGCTCGACGTGCCCACGATCTGGGACGCCTACCGGCTCGTCGGCCAGCTCGGCGACGAGGCGAGCTTCTACAAGATCGGCTACCGGCTCGCCTTTGCAGGTGGACTCGACCTTGCTCGCCAGCTCATCGCCGAGGGCAAGAAGGTGTTCCTCGACCTGAAGCTGCATGACATCGGCAACACGGTGACGGAAGGGGTCGATTCGCTGACGCGGCTCGGCGTGACGTTTCTCACCGTGCACGCCTACCCGCAGACCATGCGCGGCGCGGTCGAGGGGCGCGGCGACGATCCCCTCAAGCTGCTCGCGGTCACGGCGCTGACCTCCTATGACGACGGCGACCTGCGCGACGCAGGCTATGGCCTGGCCGTGCGCGATCTCGTGCGGATGCGGGCCGAGCAGGCCCGCACCACCGGCATCGACGGCATCGTCTGCTCCGCCGCCGAAACCGAGATCGTCCGCGACGTGATCGGTCGCGACATGCTCATCGTGACGCCCGGAATCAGGCCTGCGGGCGGCGCCGCCGGCGACCAGAAGCGCACGCTGACGCCGGGCGAGGCGATCGCCGCCGGCGTCGATCATCTCGTCGTCGGGCGTCCCATCATCCGCGCGGCAGACCCGCGTGGCGCGGCGGCCGCGATCATGGACGAGATCGCCGCGGCCTCATAAGCTCCGGCTCCCGAATCCGAGAACGGACGTCAAGCCATGCCCAAGGGATATGTGATCGCACGCGCGAAGGTCACCAATGCGACGCAATGGGGAGCTTACGCCGCCAAGGCCGGCGAGGCGATGAAGATTTATGGCGGCACGCCGATCGTGCGCGGCGGCGCGATGACGGTGGCCGAAGGCGTCGGCTGCGCCCGCAACGTCGTCATCGAGTTCGCCGATTTCGACTCGGCCAAGGCCTATGCCGCCTCGCCGGAATATGCCGCCGCCCGCAAGCTGCGCGAAGGCGCCGGCGAGATCGACATCGTCGTGGTAGAGGGGGTCTGAGCCATGGCGAAGGGCTATTGGATCGCGCGCCTCGATGTCCAGAACCAGGCGGAATACGATGCTTACCGCGCGCTGAACGCGGTCGCCTTCGCGAAATTCGGCGGGCGTTTCGCGGTGCGCGGCGGCGATTACAAGCTCGCGCGCGGCGAGGGCCGCAAGCACAACGTCGTCGTCGAGTTCAAGGACGTCGAGACGGCGCGCGCCTGCTACGATTCGCCGGAATACCAGGCGGCTGTGAAGCACCTCGCCAATGTCGGCCCGGTCGATCTCGTCATCATCGCCGGCTATGACGGCCCGCAGCCGGGCCAATAGGTTGCGCGATCTAGCGCGCGGGACGCTGACCGCCATCGGCGTCATCAGCGGCACCTCGATGGACGGCATCGACGTCTCGCTCGTCGCCAGCGACGGGCGAGACGTCGTCTCGTTTGGCGCGGGCGCGTCCTATCCCTATCGGCCCGGGACGAAGGCTGCCTTGCAGGGCCTGATCAGGCAGGCTGAGCGCGCCCTGACCGAGCCGCTGGTGGAACTGGAAGCGGACGTCACCGCCGACCATCTCGCGGCGATTCAGAGCTTCATCGCGGAACAGAAGCTCGATCCCGCGGGCATCGATCTCGTCGGCCTGCACGGCCAGACGGTCTATCACCGGCCCGACCTGCGCTTCACCCGCCAGCTCATCGACGGGCCGGCGGTGGCGGATGCTCTCGGCATGCCGACCGTCGACCGCTTCCGCTATGCCGATGTCGCGGCCGGCGGCGAGGGCGCGCCTTTCGCGCCGCTCTATCACCGCGCGCTGGCGCAAGCGCTGCCGCAGCCGGTGATGGTGCTGAACCTCGGCGGCGTCGGCAACGTGACCTATATTGATGGCGAGTCCGTGATCGCCTTCGACACCGGCCCCGCCAGCGCGATCCTCGACGATTTCGTGCTGCGCCGGCGCGGCCTCGCCTACGACGCCGACGGGGCGCTCGCCGCCAGCGGGCGCGTCCATGAGGACCTGGTCGCCGGCTTCATGAACAACCCTTACTTCGACCGCCCGGCCCCAAAATCGCTCGACCGCAACGATTTCCACCGCCGCGCACAGGTGGTCGAGCCGTTGTCGGACGCGGACGGCGCGGCCACGCTGGCCGCCTTCACCGTCGAGAGCCTGGTGGCGGCGCTTCGCCATGTCCCGCGCGCGCCCGCGCGCTGGCTCGTGGGGGGCGGCGGGCGGCTGAACCGGCATTTCATGGCGCGGCTCAGCGACCGTCTCGGCGTGCCGGTCGAGCCGGTAGAGGCGGCGGGCTGGGACGGCGATGCGCTGGAGGCGCAGACCTTCGCCTATCTAGCCATCCGCTGCGTCAAAGGCCTGGCCCTGAGCCTGCCGACGACGACCGGCGTGCCGGAGCCCATGAGCGGCGGCCGGCTGAACCGGCCGTCGTCATGACATCTTGCGCCGAAGGAGATGCGCCTCACCGGATCGGATAGGGGTATTGCAGCCCGCCCTTCGAGGCGAGCGCATTCAGGCCGCGCTTGAGCTGCAGCCGCGAGCCCATGCCGACATTGCGCTCGAAGCTTTCGCCGTAATTGCCGACATGCTTGACGATGCGATAGGCCCAGTCATTAGTCAGGCCGAGGCCCTCGCCGAACTTGCCCTCGACGCCGAGCAGCCGCTTGATCTCGGGATTGGGCGATTTCATCATCTCGTCGACATTGGCCGTCGTCACGCCGAACTCCTCGGCGTTGAGCATGGCGTAGTGGACCCAGCGCACCAGCGCGAACCAGCTCTCGTCGCCGCGCTTGACGGCGGGGCCGAGCGGCTCGCGCGAGATCAGGTCGGGCAGGATCGTGAAATCGTCCGGCTTGGCGAATTTCAGCCGCTCGGCGGCAAGCCCCGAGGAATCGGTGGTGAAGGCGTCGCAGCGTCCGGCTTCCAGCGCCTTGACGCCTTCCTCGTTGGTGGCGAAGCCGATGATCTCGTATTTCAGGTTGTTGGCGCGGAAGAAGTCGGCGAGGTTGAGTTCCGTCGTCGTCCCCTGCGTCACGCAGATCGAGGCCCCGGCCAGATCCTTGACCGAGGCGACGTTGAGCGATTTGCGGACCATGAAGCCCTGCCCGTCGAAATAGTTGATCGTCGGCCACGCCATGCCGGCGGCGACGTCGCGCGACATGGTATAGGTCGCGTTGCGGGCGAGAACGTCGACTTCGCCGCTCTGCACCACGACGAAGCGCATCTGCGGCGTCGTCGGCACGAACTTGACCTTGTCGGGATTGTTGAAAACCGCGGCCGCGACGGCGCGGCAGAGGTCGATGTCGAGCCCGGCCCATTTGCCGTCGGGTCCCTGCAGGCCAAAGCCCGGCAGCGCGATATGGTTGCCGCAGATCACCTCGCCGCGCGCCTTGACGCGGTCGAGCGTGGAGGTCTGGGCGGAGGCCGCCGAGGCGATCACCGCGCCGGCGAGGCCAAGCGCAATCGTGAGGCCGTGTCTCGAGGTCATTGGATATCCCCTGTCTGGTTGATTGGTCGGTCTTGTCGGCAGGCTATAGAACCTGCGCGATCGCGGCGTCGACGGCCTCTCCGAGTCGTTCGACGATCGTGTCCATCATCGCCTCGTCGGTGATGAAGGGCGGCGCGAGCAGGACATGGTCGCCGCTCGCGCCGTCGGCGGTTCCGCCCATCGGATAGACCATCAGCCCGCGCGCCATCGCGGCCTGCTTGATGCGGGCGTTGAGCTTCACGGCGGGGTCGAAGGGTGTTTTCGTCGCGCGGTCGGCGACGAGCTCGACGCCCCAGAAATGGCCGCGCCCGCGCACGTCTCCGACATGGTGGTGGTTGCCGAAGCGCTCCTTCAGCCGGCGCTCCAGATGCGCGCCCTGGAGGCGGACATTGGCGAGAAGGTCGTCGCGCTCGATCACCTGCTGCACCGCGAGCGCGGTCGCGCAGGCCAGCGGATGGCCGTTATAGGTCTGGCTGTGCGGAAACGCGCCCGAGCCTTGGCGGATGACATCGGCGATCCTGCCCGAAATCAGCATCGCCCCGATCGGCGCATAGCCGCCGCCCAGCCCCTTGGCGATCGCCATCAGATCGGGCGCGACGCCCTCCTGCTCGCAGGCGTGCAGGGTGCCGGTGCGGCCCATGCCGCACATCACCTCGTCGAGGATCAGCAGCACGCCATGCCGGTCGCAGATCTCGCGGATGCGCCTGAAATAGCCCGGAGCCGGCGTCGAAGCCCCGAGCGTGGCGCCGACGACCGTCTCGGCGATGAAGGCCGCGACGGTCTCCGGCCCGAGTTCGAGGATTTTCGCTTCCAGCTCGTCGGCCATGCGCAGCCCGTAGGCCTCGAGCGTCTCGTCGTCCTGCTGTCCGCGATAGGCGTGGCAGGGCGCGATATGGTGGCCCTGCAGCAGCATCTCGACGAAGGGCGCGCGATCCTTCATCCGCCCGCCGACCGAGAGCGCGCCGACCGTGATGCCGTGATAGCTCTGCCGCCGCGAGATGAAATTGGTCCGCGTCCGCTGCCCGGTCTCGACGAAGTAATGCCGCGCCAGCTTCAGGCAGGCCTCGACGGCTTCAGAGCCGCTGCTGCAGATGAAGACGTTGCTCATGCCCTCGGGGGCGCGCGCGATCAGATGATCCGCCAATTCCTCGGCCGGCCCGGAGGTGAAGAAGGAGGTGTGCGCATAGGCCAGCCGGTCGATCTGTGCATGCATGGCGGCTGCGATATCGGGATGGCCATGGCCGAGGCAGGAGACCGCCGCCCCGCCGCTGGCGTCGATATAGCGCTTGCCGCCTGCGTCGATCAGGAAGACGCCCTCGCCGGCGACGGCGACGGGATAGGCTCCGTTCATGCTGCGATGAAGCAGATGGCTCATGGGGATGTCCGTTTCACGCGGCGCGGGGCCTCGTAGGTGGAGAAGGCGTCGAGTTGCGCTTCGCTCGCGGCTATCGCGTCGAGCGCGGGTTTGCCTCGCCTGGCGGTCATCAGCGCGGCGAGGCATTCCACCGCCGCGAAAGCCGGTGTCATCGTATGGAAGAAGGAAGGCGTCTCGGTTCGCACCAGCACGGCCTCGTCGGCGATCGCGGCCAGCGGGGAATGCTCGCTGTCGGTCAGGGCGACGATGCTCGCGCCCCGCTGGCGGGCATAGGCGGCGGCCTGCAGCGTCAGGCTCGTATAGGGCGCGACCGAGACGACGAAGAGCGTGTCGCCGGGCCCGATCCGGCGTAGCGCGTCGACCCCGCGACCACCCGCGCCATCGGCCAGCACCGTCTCCGCGCCGATCAGCGAGCGGACGAAGTCGATCATGTAGGCGGCCGGAAAGGCCGAACGCAGCCCGAAGCAGAACACGCGCTCGGCGTCGGCGAGCCTCGCCGCCGCGCGCTCCAGCCGCGCGACGCAATCCGGCTCGCGCAGCGCCCGGACATGGTCGGCGAGCGCCGCGAACATGTCCTGCGCGATCGCGCCGCAGCCCTCGTCGCCATGGCGCGCCAGCAGTTCGGTTGCGCGGCCGGCAAAACCGTCGGGACGCCGGCGCAGCGAGGCGGCGTGGATCGCCCTGAGCGCGTCATAGCCCGGCAGGCCGAGCCTTTGCGCCAGACGTGTGAAGGTCGCGGGCGCGAGGCCGGCGCGCCTGGCCTGCTCGCGCGTCGTCAGCAGCGCGACGTCCGCCGGATGGTCGAGCACCCAGCGCGCGACCGCGCGCAGCTGCGCCGGCAAGGCCTCGATCTGGGCCGACAGGGTGGCGGTGAGATCGTCCTGATCCATGCGGGCATGCTAGAGCAGTGCCGCATAAAATGAAACATTTATTTCGTTATGATTTTATCGGTTCGTATGTTTCATGGCGGGACGCGGACCGCGTCAGGCTGCTGCCAGCCCAAGCAGCGCGCGCGCCTCGGCCACCGTCGCCGGGCGCCGGCCGAACTCCGGCGCCATATCGACGATGCGCTTCACCAGCGCGGCGTTGGAGGGCGCGAGCGTGTCGCGGTCGAGCCGGACATTGTCCTCCAGCCCCGTGCGGCAATGGCCGCCGAGTTCGAGCGACCAGCGGTTCAGCGTGATCTGGTCGCGCCCGATGCCGGCCCCGGTCCAGGTCGCGTCGGGCGCGAGACGTTTCAATGTCGCGATGTAGAATTCCAGCGAGAGACGGTCGACCGGCATGGCGTTCTTCACGCCCATGACGAACTGCACATGGAGCGGCCCCCTGATCGCGCCGGCAACGCCCATCTCGACCGCCTTGAAGACCATCGACAGGTCGAAGGCCTCGATCTCGGGCTTCACGCCATGCTCCAGCATCTGCGCCGCCAGCCAGTCGACCAGATCGGGGCTGTTCTCGTAGACGCGCGTCGGGAAATTGCACGAGCCCGTCGACAGCGAGCACATGTCGGGTTTCAGCGGGATCATTCCGCCGCGCTCCCGGCCCGCGCCGGAGCGCCCGCCGGTGGACAACTGCACGATGATGCCGGGGCAGTGCTGGCGCAGGCCCTCCAGCAGGCGGCCGAAGCGTTCGGGATCGGAGGTCGGCAGCCCCTCGTCGGTGCGGACATGGCAATGGGCCAGCGTCGCGCCGGCCTCGAAGGCCTCATGCGTGGATTCGATCTGCTCGGAAATCGAGATCGGCACGGCGGGGTTGTCGCGCTTGGTCGGCAGCGAGCCGGTGATGGCGACGGTGATGATGCAGGGGGTCATAGGAGCTTGGCCGCTTTGACTGACGATCTGAGAGGACCCGGTTAAGGCCCGCGCGGACCTTTAAGAACAAGAGCAACATGGATCTCGCCCGGTTCATGAACGCCGCTCTCTGCGATACCGGGTCGGGCTCATGCCGAGAGTCTTGCGAAATACGGCAGCGAGCTGGCTGGGGTCTTCATAGCCGACGGTGGCGGCGACATCCGTGATCGACAGCTCGGTGCCGTCCAGCAGTTCTCGCGCGCGCTCGATGCGACGCGCGAGCCGCCAACGGTGCGGCGGCAGCCCCGTCGACGCCTTAAAGGCACGACAGAGATGATAGGCCGAAAGCCCAACCAGAGCTGCGAGTTCGGCGAGCGAAACGTCGTCGGCGAGATGATCCTGCAGATGGTCTATGACGCGTTTGAGTTGCCAAGGCGCCAAGCCTCCATGCGCGGGAAGCGGCGCGGCCCGCCCGCAATGGGAGCGCAGAAGATGGGCGCAGAGAAGTGCGGCCGCTTCTTCGGCGAACAGCCGGTCGACTGGAGACGGCCCGGCCGCAGCCTCGGCCAGCAGGCTCAGAATCCTGCTGCCCGTCTCGTCGTTCTCGGCCATGGGCTCGGTCGGCACCGCGTCGGGCAACCCATGACGACGGGCGTAATCCGAGAGCCCCGCCGGGTTGACGTAAGCGTGAACCACCGAAATGCTGCCGCCTATGTCCCAACGCGCTTCCGACCGGGCCGGGATGAGCGTCACCGCGCCGGGTCGGGTCCACGCTCGCACGGTGCGACCTTCGGACCGCCTTTCTATCGCCTGCACGCCGCCGAGATAGGTCATGAAGACATGATCGGTCATCGGCGCGACACGGTCGTGCAGCGCGCCGTGTCGCCATGGGCGCGTCACCGAGATCACGCCGTCGGCAAGCGTCGCCGCCGCAGGCTCGGGCGGTGTGTCAAGCACGCGGGCCATTTCGACAAGGGCAGGGTTTCCGGCGTCGCCGGGCATCTAATCATCCTCCCATCGCCGACAGAATACAGCAATCGGTCTCGGCTGACGACAAGGCGCGACGAGCGCAGCAGTACGGAGCAGCCTAGCCTCCAAAGGCCGTCACGCATCAGGAGGCCCATCATGAACGAGATGATCAATCCCGTCCGGCGAACCGTGGTCCGCGCCCTGTCATTGGGCGCAACCGTATCGATTGCGGGGACCGCCGCCGCAAACACGCTGAACCCGGCCACGTTGACAGGGCGCGCCAGCCCCGCCGGCCGCTTCGCTGGAAAAGTTGTGCTCGTTACGGGGGCGACCTCCGGCATAGGCAGAACAACCGCCGAGGCCTTCGCCCGCGAGGGCGCGCGCGTCGCTTTCTGCGGCCGGCGTCAGGCGCTGGGACGCGAGGTCGAGGCCGGCATAGGCGCGATAGGCGGCAAGGGGCTCTACATTCCCGCCGACGTGCGCAAGCATGACGAGATGAAGGCGCTCGTCGATGGCGCGGTCGCCGCCTTCGGCCATATCGACATTGCCTTCAACAACGCCGGCATCTTCATGACGCCGGCCGAAATCCAGGACATGGCGGTCGACAATTTCCTCGACATCATGCTGACCAACGCCGCAGGCGTCTTCTATGCGATGAAATACGAGGTTCCGGTGATGCGCGCGCGCGGCGGCGGCGTGATCGTCAACATGGCGTCCGTTGCGGGTCACAAGGCCTGGCCGAACACCGCAGCCTACAACGCCTCAAAGCATGCCGTCATCGGCATGACGAAGGCCGTGGCGGTCGCGAACGCGAAGCACAATATCCGCGTCAATTCGATCAGCCCTCTCGCCGTCGACACGCCGCAACTGCGCGAGAGCTTCGCTTACCAGAAGGTGACCTACGAACAGGCCGCGCCGACCTTCGTAACGCCCCGCATCATGACCGCGGACGAGATCGCGCGCGCTGTGATGTTCCTGGCGTCCGAGGAGGCGACGAGCGTGACGGGGATGGACCTCGACGTCACTGGCGGGCAACTCGCCTGATCGGTCGGCGCGGCTCCGGGCGCGCTCCGGGCGCGCCCTTGCCACCCCCCACCTTTTCTGTCATACGCGCGTCCTTCGATCGCCCGGCTGATAAGGGCTGCCGTGGCGATCGTTCTTTGCTTCCAGCAAGCAAAATTGAAGCGGCGCAATTCGCGCGCTCGCGACCTATGAGGAGCCGAAATGCCCAAGATCAAGACGAAGTCGAGCGCCAAGAAGCGCTTCAAGATCACCGGAACCGGGAAAGTGCTCTACGCACAGGCCGGCAAGCGTCACGGGATGATCAAGCGGACCAACAAGCAGCTCCGCAATCACCGCGGCACCAACGTCCTTTTCGAGGGCGATGCGGCCAACGTGAAGAAATATTTCCTCCCCAACGGCTGACGCCCCCTAACCTTTCCGGAGATCACACATGGCTCGCGTGAAACGGGGCGTAACGTCCCATGCCAAGCACAAGAAGACACTCAAGGCCGCCAAGGGTTTCTATGGCCGCCGCAAGAATACGATCCGCGCCGCGAAGGCGGCGGTCGATCGCTCGATGCAGTATGCCTATCGCGACCGCAAGAACCGGAAGCGCTCGTTCCGCGCGCTCTGGATCCAGCGCCTCAACGGCGCGGTGCGCGAGCACGGTCTCGTCTATTCGGCCTTCATCAACGGCCTGACCAAGGCCGGGATCGAGCTCGACCGCAAGACCCTGTCGGCGATGGCCATCGACGACGCGGCCTCCTTCGCGGCGGTCGTCGAGACGGTCAAGGCGGCGCTCGCCGCCGCCGAGCCCAAGGCCGCCTGAGGATTTCAGCGTTTGTAGAATTGAAGAAGGCCGGCGGTGACGCCGGCCTTTTTTGGTTGTGACGTCATAGCCGGGTGTATCGCAGGTCTTTTCAGCACCGCCGCCTCTTCCCTTCTCCCGGATGGGAGAAGGTGGCCCGGAGGGTCGGATGAGGGCCTGCGGTTGCCGCGAAAAGGCGCAACGGCTCCGTTGCTCCTGTTGCGATAAGCGGCGGTCCGTCACCCCTGCCCCTCTCCCATCCGGGAGAGGGGTTCTTCCAGCATCTCACCCCCGCAGCGTCGCGCCGTAGCGCTTGGCCATCTCGGCGACGATCTTGCCGCCGACCGCCTCGATCTCGGCCTCGGTCAGCGTCTTCTCGACCGGCTGCAGCGTCACCGCCAGCGCGACCGACTTCTTGCCGGCCTCGACGCCAGGCCCCTCATAGAGATCGAACACCGAAACGTCCGCGATCAGCGCGCGGTCGGTGTTCTGCGCGCTCTTCATCATCTCGCCGGCCGCGACCGATTTCTCGACGATGAAGGCGAAATCGCGCGTCACCGGCTGGAATCCGGAGAGGACGAGCTTCGGCTTGACCTTGGTCGGCTTGGATTTCGGCAGCGGCAGCGCATCGAGATGGATCTCGAAGGCGACCAGCGGCCCCTTCGCATCGAGCGCCTTAAGGATGCGCGGATGCACCTCGCCGAACGCGCCGATCACGCCCTTGGGGCCGAAGCGCAGCGTCGCCGAGCGGCCGGGATGGGCCCAGTCGGGACCGCCCGCCACGACCTGCAACCCGCCGACGGGCACGCCGAGGCCGGCGAGCAGGCCCATCACGTCGGCCTTGGCGTCGAGCGCATCAGTGGCCTTGGCTGCGCCGTCCCAATGCCGGCCGACGCCTTCGGGCCGCGCCGTGCCGCGCCGCAGGCCAGCCGCCGCGATCAACTGGCCCTCGGGCTCGTCGCTTTGGAACACCTGTCCGACCTCGAACAGCGCGACATCGCCAAGCCCGCGATCGGCATTGGCCTGGCTCGCCCTGATCAGGCCGGGCAGCAGCGAGGGCCGCATGTCGGAAAGGTCGGCCGCGATCGGGTTCGCCAGAGCAAGTTTTGGGGAGCCGCCGCCGAACAGCTTGGCCGCATCCTTCGCGATGAACGACCAGGTCACCGCCTCGACCATGCCGCGGCTGGCGAGGAGGCGCTTTGCGAGGCGCGTGCGCTTCTGCAGCACGGTCAGGACGGGCTTGACCACCTCGCTTTTGATGCGGGGAAGCGGCGTCGAGACGACACGGTCGAGGCCTGCGATGCGCAGAATTTCCTCGACGAGATCGGCCTTGCCGGAGACGTCGCCGCGCCAGGACGGGGCCACGACCGTCACGCGCTCGCCCTCGCCGGAAACCTCGAAGCCGAGCGAGGTGAGCGCAGCCTGCATCTCGGTCTGCGGCAGATCGAGCCCGGTCAGGCGCTTCACCTCCGACCATGGAAAATCGATCGCATGGGCGTGGTCGGGCAGATCGCCGGCGAAGACCATCTCCGAGGGTTCGCCGCCGCAGAGTTCGACGATCATCGCGGTGGCGAGATCGAGCCCCGGCCGGCAGAAATCGGGATCGACGCCGCGCTCGAAACGGTAGCGCGCATCGGAATTGATGCCGAGCGCGCGGCCCGAACGGGCGATGTTGAGCGGGTTCCAGAGCGCGCTCTCGACCAGCACGTCGACCGTCGTCTCGTCGCAGCCCGACGCCTGCCCGCCCATGATGCCGGCGAGCGACTCGACGCCATGATCGTCGGCGATCACGACCTGCTCGCCGGTCAGCGCGTAGGTCTTGCCGTCGAGCGCCAGGATGCTCTCAGCCTGCCTCGCGCGGCGCACGACGAGGTTTCCGCTGACCTTGGCGGCGTCGAAGACGTGCAGCGGCCGGTTGCGGTCGAAGGTCATGAAGTTGGTGATGTCGACCAGCGTGTTGATCGGCCGCAGGCCAATGGCGCGCAGCCGCGCCTGCAGCCAGTCCGGCGAGGGCCCGTTCCTGACGCCGCGCACCAGCCGCAGCGCGAAGGCCGGGCAGAGCGCCCTGTCCTGCGGCGCGAAATCGAGCGTCACCGAGACGGGGCAGGGGAACGAGCCCCGGATCGGCTTGACCGAGGGGGTGGTGAGCGCGCCGAGATCGGCGGCGGCCAGGTCCCGCGCGACGCCCGCGACGCCGAGTGCGTCCGCCCGGTTCGGCGTCACCGCGATCTCGATCACGGCGTCGTCGAAGCCGGCATAGGCGGCGTAAGGCTGGCCGACCGGCGCGTCGTCGGGCAGGTCGATGATGCCGTCATGATCCTCGGAGATTTCGAGTTCTGCCGCCGAGCACAGCATGCCGTTGGATTCGACGCCGCGGATCACGCCCTTACCGAGGGTCATGTCCTTGCCGGGGATGTAGGTTCCGGGCGGGGAGAACACGCTCTTCATGCCGGTGCGGGCATTGGGCGCGCCGCAGACGACCTGCACGGGCTCGGGCGCGCCGGTGTCGACCAGACAGACCCGCAGCCGATCGGCGTTGGGATGCTGCTTGGCATCGATCACATAGGCGATGGTGAAGGCCGAGAGCGCCTTGGCCTTGTCCTCGACGCCCTCGACCTCGAGCCCGACGCGGGTGAGCGTCTCAGTGATCGTGTCGAGGGTGTCGGTGGTGTCGAGATGGTCCTTCAACCAGGACGATGTGAACTTCATGGCTGTCTGTCGCTTCTCATATTCGCATGGGACAGGGCGGGCGTCACCGCATTCAACTCGTCCGCCCCGTCGGTCTTGATCTTCATCGCATTCCCGCGCCAGCTGACCTCGCGGGCCACGAAGGCATAGGCCCAGACGCCCGGAAAGACGATGTCGCGGACGAGCATCGCCGCCGGCATCCGCCAGGACGAATACCAGCCGACGCCGGCAGCAAGCGCCATCTCGGCGGCATACCAGGGCAGCAGCACCAGGAGCGGGCCGAGCCAGGCCGGCAGCCCGAAGGCGGGCGCGGCGGCTACCGCCAGCAGCGCCGGCAACAACGGCCCCGCCAGGATTTCCGGCGCGAAGAACGGCAGGAATGTCACCCGTCTTAGCCGCGCCCAGCGGAACTGGCGCTGCACCACGTCGGCGAGCCGGCGCGCGCCGAGCGGCTGCTCGAAGGGCTGGCCGACGAGATGGACATGCCTGCCGGCGCGGCGCACCAGCTTGGTCGCGGCGGCGTCCTCGGCGATCTCGTCGGCCAAGGCCGCGATGCCGCCATTGGCGTCGAGAAAGGGCTTGTTCCAGAGCATCGACTTGCCCTGCGCGAAGCCGAAACCGAGCGCTTCGCCGGCATATTGCCAGCGCGCCTGGAAGGTGTTGAGGAAGGCGCACTCGACCTCGGCGCCAAAATTCTGCGGCCGCGAGCCCGCCGGCGTAGAGCAGACGAGGCCGGAATCGGGCCGCCACGAGGCCAGCATGCGCTGGATGTAGTTCTTCGGCATCAGCACGTTGGAATCGGCGAGGATGACCCACTCGGTCGTCGCCGCATCCCAGCCCTTGACGCAGTTGTTGAGCTTGGGATTGGCGCTGACGGGCACGTCGCCGGTGATCAGCCCGATATGCTCGGCCCCGAAGCGGCCGATCAGATCCTCGACCAGCGGCACGATCGGGTCGTCGGCGTCGGCGACGCAGATCAGCGTCCTGTAGCGCGGATAGTCGAGCGTCAGGCCCGAGGTCAGGGTCTCGCGGCTGAAGGCCTCGATGCCGCGCACAGGGCGCACGATCGTCACCGCCGGCAGCGCGTCGAGCACGGCCGAGCCCTTGTCCCGGCGGCGCAGGCGCACGAGCGCGATCGCCTGGCAGAGCAGATTCGTCGCGACGAGCAGTCCTGCGAGCAGGCCGGCCCAGGCGGCTGCGCTCATCGGCTTGACCTCCCGTTCACGACGACAGCCCGCCGGTCAGCGTCGGCAGGTCGAGCGGGCGGAAGCCGTAATGCTGAAGCCAGCGCACATCCGCCTCGAAAAAGGGGCGCAGATCGGGCATGCCGTATTTCAGCATGGCGATGCGATCGATGCCCATGCCCCAGGCGAAGCCCTGATAGACCTCCGGGTCGAGCCCGCAATTCCGGAGCACGTTGGGATGGACCATGCCGCAGCCCAGAATCTCGAGCCAGTCCTCGCCCTCGCCGAAGCGGATCTCGCCGCCCTTGCGCGAGCACTGGATGTCGACCTCGACCGAGGGCTCCGTGAAGGGGAAGAAGGACGGCCGAA
>JAESGM010000750.1_pt1 | contig 15905 bp, 16 predicted proteins | sample 9269721 | NCBI WGS metagenome assembly JAESGM01 (sample SAMN15720920, study PRJNA650825) | algae metagenome | isolation source: Komarekiella atlantica HA4396-MV6 and co-occurring heterotrophs from... | place: USA: Theobald House, Kauai, HI | collected 2009-07-29 | reverse complement strand
AACCGCGCGGGGGTGGCCTGCCAGTCCAGGTGCAGGCTAAGGTGCTGCATCTGGCGGTCGTCGCCGTCGTTGGCGTGGTGGGCGCCGGTTTGCTTGCGGTTCTGGGCCATCTCGGTGGCGGTCATGAAGCCGGGCTCTTCGGCTTTGTGCGAGTACAGCCGGGCCACGGCACCGACTTTCAGCGTCCTGTCTGCAGAGGTCAGGAACCATTTACCGCCCAGCGCGTACTTTTCAGAGTCGGAATGCGCGCGGTGCCCGTCTGAGCCCTGGTGGGCAATGAAGTAGTTTTGCGCAAAGCCGTCAGACTCCCGCCCCAGGGCGACTTGCACTTCGCGAGTGGCGTGGCTGCCCACGGTCACGCGGCCATCGCTGTAGTTGCCGCCCTGACGCGTGCCAAAGTTGATGCTGCCGCCAATGTTGTGCAGGCCGTAGCGCGGGTCGTTGGTGCCGCGCACCACTTCGATAAAGTCCAGTTCCAGCGGGAAAATCATGTCGATGAAGCGCTGGTTGCCGCTGTTGACGTTGCTGGGGATGCCGTCGATCAGAACCTTGATGCCGTTTATATAGCCCTCGCCGTTGAAGGCGCGGAACGTGGCCTTACCAGACTCTGCCCCCATGCGGGTTTCGGTGAGCTGGATGCCGGGCAGCTGGCCCAGCAGCTCCCAGCTTTGCATCACGTTTTTGTCCTCGATCTTGTCGGCTCCCAGGATGTCGACTGAGGTGAGCAGGCTGGTGGGTGGCAGGGCACCGCCGGTGCCCGAGTACACGGGCACTTCGCCCAGAACAATGACGGAATCGCCTGCGGCGTGGGCAGTGGCGTGCAGACAGGCAAGGGTGGCCGCCAGCGCGACAGGCAGCATTTTGGAAGGAAGCGACACAGAAAAACTCCTGAGGCCACAGGCCCCATGCAATGAATCAAAAAACCGGATACACCCGCAGGCTGCGCCGCTTTGGAGCGGTGCTGGCACGGGCCAAGGCGCCGCTGCTGCGTGGTACGCAGCGGGCGCAGTCAGGGTCAGACGTTCAAGTGGGGGGGCGGAGCGCGGGGTGCGGGCGTGAGCCAGCCGGGCGATGCGTGGTCAGAGCGCGTGGCCGCGCCGGGCGGTCCAAGCTGGCGGGCTGCCGCCAGTACAACGCCGAACGTGGCGGCGGTTGCCGCGTGCTGGTGACCGAAAAGATGCTGGCACACCACACAGGCGTCTGCCCTGTGGGCGTCATCGTGATCACCCGTGGCAGCCAGTGTGATTGCAGCCGCTGCATCAGCATCGTTGTAACCGGCATAGCGCACGGGTACCGACTCGAGGCCGGGTTCTGCAAGGTGGGCCAGCTGGTGCGCCCACGGAAGCACCGCTGTGCTGCACAGGGCCAGCCACAGCAGCCCTATGAAACGGTGAATCCAGGCGCAACGCATGGGCGGCAATGATACCGGCGCGTAGCCCCGATGCGAGGGCATTGGCTGCGTCAGAGGGGGTAGCAGGGCACCTTTTGCACCAGCATGGGTGCCTGCGCTAGGGTGGGGATGCCACCACTGGGCTGCTGCCGGTTTCAAAGACACCTTGTAAGGTGGAAGATGAAACCGGAGGTGGTTTATAGGAACAAAACGGCAGTTCAGCCGGGAATTCAAGGGCGAAGCGGTCAAGCTGGTGACCGAGTGAGGGGTTGCAGTGGCGCAAGCGGCGCGCGACCTGGATATAAGTGGCTTCTACGCCTGGTTGGTGAGGCCACGCAGCCAGAGTGATGAGCGGTGAGGTGCGCAAATACGGCCAAGCTAGGTGCCGAAAGCAGCCATTGGTGAAATTTTGCTTCCCCCTGTGAATTCAACCGGTCATTGCTGCATGTACGCCTGCTCGAACCACACGAAATGCTCACCCAACAAAAAAGGGCAGGCGTCAAGCCTTTCGCGCAATTCACGTAGGGCTTGAAACCTTATACGAGGCAATAGGTTAGCCCTGTTTCGTGCCGCCTGCTGTGATACGGCGTTGTGGGCTAGGAGCCACATAAGAGCTTGGAGAAAGCAAGCCGGATCGCGCTGTGGCGGTGAAGACTGCCGAAGAATAACGGACTTGTTTCATCGTCAAAGTCCATTCCACCGCCCCCTATCCAGAACAAAGAACGCGCAGCTTGGGGCTGCGCGTTCGAGGGATGACTGCCGGCGAAAACCCGCATCGTCAGCTTGGCTTTGGAAGCTCGGCCCTGCCCGCGCCCCCCTTCCTGAATCCCGGTCGTCAGCGATAGACGCCCCCAGCATGTGCGGGATCAGCGTCACGGCAATGTTGATAGTCCACCGCTTAATATGCAAGCAGCTGTGCAGCACTCTGCGGCGTCTGTAGGCTGACGCCGATTGGAGGGCTCACTCATCTCCTTGACTCCGAGATCCTCGCTCGCAGCCCCGCGGAACATCCACGAGCCCCCACCGGAAGAAGTAGAGTTGGCAAGCCGCTCCGAAATCTCCGGGCTACTTCGGCATGGGCCCCAGCTTGACGCCATCCGGGTAGTACTTCCAACCATCCCGGATCTTCACCTTGTCATCCCAGGGCAGCTTGTACTGGCCGTTAGCCAGGTCTTCCACCCATGTCAGGTAGTTGGCCCTCTCGCCGCCTGGCTTGCCGACATAGGCGCGGCAACCCAGGTTGAAGATGTTGTTCTCCAAGGCCCAGTGCTCACGGGCCTTGTCCACGAGGCGCGGGAATAGCTCGGCTGTGACGATCTCCCACGGGTTGCGATGGCCTTGCTGAACCACGTTGCCATCGTAGTTGCAGACCGTACCTTCGCCGAAGTAGTAGAAGACCCCGTCGTAGCCCGCGAGGTTCACCGCCAGGGTGTACATCAGGTTCTGCCAGGCATTGGTGCGGTTGGTCCAGATCCACTGGTCGTTGACTTGGGTCGAGTAGCCCGAGATGCGAATGTAGACATTGGCACCCTTGTAGGCCGCCTCGCGTGCCAGCTCGGGGAACATTCCGTCGTGGCAAATGCACACGGCCAGCTTTGCTCCCTTGGGACCATCACACACCGGCATGCCGAAGTTGCCTGGCGACCAGGGTTCAATGGGAACCCACGGCTGCAGCTTGCGATAGTGCAGTGCCAGCTCACCGTCCGCATTGATGATGATCGCGGTGTTGTAGGGGGGGTTGCTGGGATCTTCGTTGGGCTCCATCACCGAGAACACGCCCCATACGTTCGCTTGCTTGCAGGCTTGTTTGAAGCGCCCGACTTCGGGGCTGTCGACGGACAACAGCATCTCATCGTAGGTCCAGATTGCAGTGTTGAGCCCTTGCGTCGAGTATTCGGGGAACACGATCAGGTCAAGGTCCGGATAGCCAGCCTTCGTGCTGGCCACCGTGCGGCAGATCTGGTCAACCTGCACCTGAATGTCCTCAGGGCCTTTGATGACGGGAACAGGGTATTGAATCATTGCGACGAGCAATGCTTCATCCCATGCGCTGACGCTTCCTGTGCTTGCCATGGCTGTATCTCACTTTCTGCAAATGGACCCTTTGACGACAGGGCCAAAGTCGTGGAGCCGAGTTTTGCAAAACACGCATCAGTGCTGAATACGTTGCCTAGCGTATTCACGGAAAGCGAATGTTATGTTATAACATTACTTGAAACTTTCAGGAGTCACTGTGGAATTGACCGCCAACCAGCAACGTGTCCTTTCGACGCTGAAACAGGCTCAAGCCCCTCTCAGTGCCTACAACCTGCTCGACCAACTGCGCGGGCAGGGTTTCAGCGCGCCTACCCAGGTGTACAGGGCGCTGGAGCGTTTGATTCAGGACGGGCTGGTGCATCGACTGGAAAGTCTCAATGCCTATGTCAGTTGCACCCGTGCTTCAGGCTGCCAACACGGCCCGACGGCTTTTGCCATTTGCGACAAATGTGGTCATGTCGATGAATTCGTTGACCGCTCACTCGGGCGCAGCTTGGGAGCGTGGGTCAAGGAGAGTGCGTTCTCGCTGCGCGAATCCACCATCGAACTGCGCGGCCTGTGCGGCAAATGCGCCGCGCAACGTTGAGTGCGTCCTGAACCTCGTATTGAAAGACATAGACACGATGAAATCCTTAGCTCCTTCCGCATCCAACAAGCTCCCCGTCACCGTCCTCTCCGGCTTCCTCGGTGCGGGCAAGACCACGTTGCTCAACCACATCCTGAACAACCGTGAGGGTCGGCGAGTCGCGGTCATCGTCAACGACATGAGCGAGGTCAACATTGATGCCACACTGGTGCGCGACGGCGGTGCCGAACTCTCGCGCACAGACGAAAAGCTGGTGGAGATGAGCAACGGCTGCATCTGCTGCACCTTGCGTGAAGATTTGCTGGTGGAGGTGGATCGGCTTGCCAAGGAAGGCCGCTTCGACCAACTCGTGATCGAATCCACCGGCATCTCGGAGCCGCTGCCCGTGGCCGAGACCTTCACCTTTGCGGGCGAGGATGGCCGCAGCCTGGGCGACGTGGCTCGGCTCGACACGATGGTGACGGTGGTCGACGCTTTCAACTTCCTGCGCGACTACAGCTCGCGCGACAGCATTCGCTCACGCGGCGAGTCGCTGGGCGAGGAAGACCAGCGCACGGTGGTGGATTTGCTGATCGACCAGATCGAGTTCTGTGACGTGATCGTGCTCAACAAGACCGACCTCATCACGGACGAAGAGCGCGAGCGGCTGATGGCGATCCTGCGCAGCCTCAATCCACGCGCACGAATCGAGATTGCGGCGTTCGGCCAAGTGCGGCTTGAGCGCGTGCTGGATACCGGCCTGTTCGACTTTGACGAAGCTTCCAAGGCGCCCGGCTGGCTGCAAGAACTGCGCGGCACGCACACGCCGGAGACCGAGGAATACGGCATCCGCAATTTCGTCTATCGGGCACGCAGGCCATTTCATCCGCAGCGCTTCTTCGATTGGGTGGAAAGCGAATGGCCCGGCGTGGTGCGCTCCAAGGGCTTCTTCTGGTTGGCCAGCGATCCGACGCTGGCGGGCAACTGGTCGCAGGCGGGTGCGGTGGCCCGGCACGGCCCTGCTGGCTACTGGTGGGCTGCGGTGCCGCAGGAACGCTGGCCGCAAGACCCCGAATCCGTCACTCTGATCCGCACCAAGTGGGACGAGCGTGTGGGCGATGCCCGACAGGAGCTGGTGCTGATCGGCATGGACATGGACGAAGCGGCGTTGCGCGCACGCTTCGATGCCTGTCTGCTGACCGACGAAGAAATGGCCCAAGGCCCGAAGGCGTGGACGACTTGGCACAACCCGTTCCCCGACTGGCACTGACTTGACCGTGCTCCCCATGCTCTGAACCGGGTGGGGGCGCACCCCCACTGGATTTTGAGCATGAATGCAGCGCTTCCCGACGTTTCACTGACCGACATTGCCCCCAGCCTCAGTCCGCTGGCATGGGTCGGCATGCAGGGCATCGATCTTCCCATCACGGTGGCAGAGCCGCACTGCCGGCGCGAACTGCATGCGCGCGCCGATGTGCAGGTCGATTTGCCGGCCCCACATGTCAAGGGCATCCACATGTCCCGCCTGTACCGGTTGCTCGACGCCTTGGGGCAGGGAGAGACGCTGTCGCCTGCAGGCCTGCGACATCTGCTGCTGGCCATGATCGACAGCCATCAGGACTGCGAGACCCGCAGTGCGCGGCTGCGCCTGAAGTTCGCGCTGCTGGTTCGGCGTCCGGCTCTGGTCACGCGGGGGCTGTCTGGATGGAAGTCCTATCCCGTTTGTATGGATGCGTCGCTCATCCATGGCACGTTCAAGTGCCGCGTGCAGGTCACGGCGGGCTATTCATCGACCTGCCCCTGCTCGGCGGCGTTGTCGCGGCAGATCATCGAACAGAGCTTTCTGAAAGCCTTCGGCCGGCAGCCCAAAGTGGAGAAGGCCGACGTGGCGGCCTGGCTGCATCAGCATGCCACGCTGGCCACTCCCCACAGTCAACGCAGCGAGGCCGAAGTCGCTGTAGATGTGAATGGCGACGGCGACACACTCGGTCTGCTGGCACTAATCGACCGCATCGAGCAGGCCGTGGGTACGCCCGTTCAAACGGCGGTCAAGCGAGCCGACGAGCAGGCGTTCGCGGCACTCAACGGCCAGAACCTGATGTTCGTCGAAGACGCGGCACGGCGTATCGAGGCTGCATTGAGCTGCCACGCCAATCCCCGCGTCCATGTCCGACACCTGGAGAGCCTGCACCCGCACGATGCAGTGGCCTGGGCGGCTCCGATGCCTGAAGGAGTTCGCGGATGACCACCGAATCCGGACCCAGCCTGATCCCCGTCACTCTGCTGACGGGGTTCCTTGGCAGCGGCAAGACCACCGTGCTCAACCACCTGGTGCGCCAACCTGAGCTGGCCGATGCACTGGTCATCATCAACGAGTTCGGCGAAATGGCGCTTGACCACCTGCTGGTCGCCCACAGCACCGAAAACCTGGTGATGGAAATGAGCAGCGGTTGCCTGTGCTGCTCCATCCGCGGCGATCTGGTCAAAACCCTGCGCGACATCACCTGGCGCTTCTCGCGTAACGGCCAGCGGCAGTTTCGCCGCGTGCTGATCGAGACCACCGGCCTGGCCGATCCGTCACCGATCATCCACACGCTGATGACCCATCCGCAAATCGCGCCGAAGTACCGGCTCGATGGCATCGTCACGACCGTGGACATGGCCACAGGCATGCACACCCTCGACCAGCACCCGGAAGCCGTCAAGCAGGCGGCCGTGGCCGACGCGCTGCTGCTGACCAAGGTCGATCTGGTCTCGGACGAGCAGCGCCAAGCGCTGCTGCGCCGGCTCGACAGAATCAACCCGGCCGCCCCGCGCTGGGAGGTACGGGGCGGCGAAATCGCACCGCAGAAGGTGCTGAATCTCGGACTGTTCTCTGCGGACGGCAAGACCCCCGACGTGGTGCGCTGGCTGCGAGAGGAAGCCTATGCGCCGGCGCATGAACACGCACACGATCACCACAAGCACGAACATCAGAGCCACGACCACACCGCGCACGAGTCGCACGGCCATCATGAGCACGATGACGGTCACGCGCACGACCATCACGACGTGAACCGCCACGATGACCACATCCGCGCGTTCTGCTTCCACGTCGATGACCCGATACCCGACGAGGTACTGACCAACTGGCTAGAACTGCTCATGGCCTTCGTGGGCAGCAACATCCTTCGCGTGAAAGGCATCCTCAACGTGGAGGGCAGCGCGCAGCCGATCGTCGTGCATGGCGTGCAGCACATCTTCCATCCGCCCGTGCCATTGCCCGCCTGGCCGAGCGAAGACCGCCGCTCGCGCCTGGTCTTCATCACCCAGGACGTTGACCGGGAGGTGGTTGAGCGCACGTTCGAGGCGCTGAGGCAGGCGCTGCCACAAGCGGGAGAGCCGACCGCATGAACCCGCCCATCCAGCTTTACAACACGCTCGTTCGCAAGAAAGAACCCTTGCACACCGGGCAGCCCGACCGGGTGACGATGTACGTGTGCGGCCCCACGGTCTACAACTTCGCCCACATCGGCAACGCGCGGCCTGCCGTGGTGTTCGACGTGCTGGCCCGGCTGCTCCGGCAGGACTACCGCGAGGTGGTCTATGCCCGCAACTTCACTGACGTGGACGACAAGATCAACGCGGCGGCGGCCACCGATGGGGTGCCCATCGGCACCATCACCGGCCGCTACATCGACGCTTACCACGAGGATATGCGGGCGCTGGGGGTGCTGACACCCGACCTGGAGCCGCGCGTCACCGAGCACATTCCCGCGATCATCGACCTGATCCGGAAACTGATGGCGCGGGGCCACGCCTACGCCGAACAAGGGCATGTGCTGTTCCATGTGCCGTCGTATCCGGCCTATGGGCAGCTCTCGGGGCGGCGCACTGAGGACATGCTGGCCGGCGCCCGCGTGGAGGTGGCGCCCTACAAGCGCGATCCGATGGACTTCGTTCTCTGGAAGCCCTCGATGCCGGAGCAGCCCGGCTGGGACAGCCCCTGGGGCCGGGGCCGCCCTGGCTGGCATATCGAATGCTCGGCCATGATCGGCCAACACCTGGGCCACACCATCGACATCCACGGCGGCGGGCAGGATCTGATCTTCCCGCACCACGAGAACGAAGTCGCCCAGGGCACCTGCGCCCACGGCGCGCTCTACTGCCGCACCTGGGTACACAACAGCTTCGTCACGGTGGAAGGGCAAAAGATGTCCAAGTCGCTGGGCAACGTGCTGCTGGTGCGAGACTTGCTGCAACAGGCGCCAGGCGAAGCCATCCGCCTGGCGCTGCTGTCCACCCACTACCGCCGGCCGCTGGACTGGGGCGCCCAACGCCTGGCGGCGGCGCGACAGGCGCTGACGCGCTTCTATGCCAGCCTGGCGAAAGTCGAACACGTTTCTGCGTTGGCAGACACCACCCCCGATGCACAGGTGCTGGAGGCACTGCGCAACGACCTCAATGTCCCTGGGGCACTGACCCGCCTGCACGCGCTGCGCACGAAGCTTGACGAAGCGGCGACGGACACGGCGCGGGCACAGGCCAAGTCGCGCCTGCTGGCTTCAGCCGGTGTGATCGGCTTGTTGCAGCAGACTCCGAGCATGGCAATGGAGGCGCTTGCGCCATCGGACTGGGCGCGGACGGTCAATGCCCACCGTGTCCGAGAACTGTTGGACGAGCGCCAGCAAGCACGGGAGCGCCGGGAATTTGCCCGCGCCGATGCGCTGCGGGGCGAACTGGAGGCAGCCGGCTTCATCGTGGAAGACACGCTTAAAGGCATGGTGGTTCGCCCCAAAGGAAAGGAACTGGCATGACGCGCTGGCCTGCCCGCATGCTGGTGCTGCTGGTACGCGGCTACCAGTTGTTCATCAGCCCGATGCTCGGCCCGCGCTGCCGGTTCCACCCCACTTGCTCGCAGTACGCCGTCGAAGCCTTGCAAACGCATGGGGCCGTCAAGGGAGGTTGGCTGGCACTGCGGCGCGTGCTGCGCTGCCATCCGCTGCACCCAGGCGGGCATGACCCCGTGCCACCCGCCCAACCAACAACATCACAGCCCAACCCACCATGATCCGCAAGAACCCACGCGGCGACCTGCCACAGATTCATCCCAGCGCCTTCGTCGATCCGACCGCCATCCTGTGCGGCCTCGTGGTCGTCGAGGAAAACGTGTTCATCGGCCCTTATGCGGTCATCCGTGCGGATGAGATGGATGCCGATGGGCACATCGACCCCATCGTGATCGGTGCCCACTCCAACATCCAGGACGGCGTGGTGATCCATTCCAAGTCCGGTGCCAGCGTGCGCATCGGGCAGCGCACTTCCATTGCCCATCGCGCCATCGTGCATGGCCCCTGCGCCATCGGCAACGGCGTCTTCATCGGCTTCAACAGCGTGCTGTTCAACTGCAAGGTCGATGACGGCTGCGTGGTTCGCTACAACGCCGTGGTCGATGGTGTGCATCTGCCTGCGGGCTTCTATGTGCGCTCGACCGAGCGCATTGGCCCGGACACTGATCTTCCCTTGCTGCCGCAAGTGCCTGCCGCCGCCAGCGAGTTCTCCGAAGACGTGGCGCGCACCAACAACGAGCTGGTACTTGGCTACAAGGCCATCCAGAACGAGTTCTAACCATTCAGAAAAAAGGACAGCATCCATGTCTCAACCTCAGAGTGCCCTTGTGGTCAGTGCCCATTCCGCCGACTTCGTATGGCGCGCGGGCGGTGCCATCGCCAGCCATGCCAAACAGGGGTGGAAGGTCAAGATCGTCTGCCTGTCCTATGGCGAACGGGGCGAATCGGCCAAGCTCTGGCGCCAGTCCGGCATGACACTGGAGAAGGTCAAGGCCGCGCGCCGGGACGAAGCGCAGCGCGCCGCCGATATCCTCGGCGGTGAGGTGGAGTTTTGGGACATTGGCGACTATCCGATGCGCGTGAACGACGACACCTTGTTCCGTCTGGTTGACCTGTACCGCACGCTGCAACCAGCCTTCGTGTTGAGCCATTCGGTCAAAGACCCCTACAACTTCGATCACCCGCTGGCCATGCACGTGACCCAGGAGGCGCGTGTCATCGCCCAGGCCGAAGGCCACAACCCAGGCCAAAAGATTCTTGGCGCACCGCCTGTCTATGCATTCGAGCCTCACCAGCCTGAGCAATGCGGCTGGGAGCCGAACACCCTCCTGGACATCACCGACGTGTGGGACACCAAGCGCCGCGCCATCGAGTGCATGGCCGGGCAGGAACACCTGTGGCACTACTACACGCGCGTGGCCCAGCAACGCGGCGTGCAAGCCAAGCGCAACATCGGCATCACGGCAGCGCGCAACATCGAGTATGCCGAGGGCTTCATGCGCCTAACGCCTTCGGTGGTGGAGGCGCTATGAATGCGCTCCCGGGCTCCGCTTCCGCCTCTGTGGTGGTCACGCTGCCGGATGGCAGCCGCCGTACATTGGGTCATCCGGTTTCCGTGCTGGGGGTAGCACAGGCCATCAGCTCTGGTCTGGCCAGGAACACCGTGGCGGGCAAGCTCGATGGGCGGCTCGTCGATGCGTGCGACCTGATAGCCCAAGATGCGACCTTGCAGATCATCACACCCCAGGATGAGGAAGGGCTGGAAATCATACGGCACTCCTGCGCGCACCTGGTCGGCCATGCCGTCAAGCAGCTCTACCCAAGCGCGAAGATGGTCATCGGTCCGGTCATCGAAGACGGCTTCTACTACGACATCGCCTACCAACGTCCCTTCACGCCTGAAGACCTAGCCGCCATAGAAGCGCGCATGAAGGAACTGATCGCGCAGAACTACGACGTCATCAAGCGCGTGCTGCCGCGCTATGAGGTCATGGAGATATTCAGGCGGCGCGGCGAGGACTACAAGCTGCGGCTGATCAAGGACATGCCGGACGAACAGCAAATGGGCATGTATTTCCACCAGGAATACGTGGACATGTGCCGTGGGCCGCATGTGCCCAATACACGCTTTCTCAAGGCGTTCAAGCTCACCAAGCTGGCCGGCGCCTACTGGCGCGGCGATGCCAGGAACGAACAGCTCCAGCGCATCTACGGCACGGCCTGGGCCGACAGGAAGCAGCTCGATGCCTATCTCCAGCGGATCGAAGAGGCCGAGAAGCGCGACCACCGCAAGCTGGGCCGCGAACTGGATCTGTTCCATTTCCAGGAAGATGCGCCCGGTGCCGTGTTCTGGCATCCGCGCGGTTGGGCCGTTTTCCAGGAGTTGATCGCCTACATGCGCCGCCGCCAGCAGGACGCGGGCTATGTGGAGGTGAATTCGCCCGACGTGATGGATCGCAGCCTGTGGGAAATCTCCGGCCACTGGCAGAACTACCGTGACCACATGTTCACCACCGAGACCGAGGATGGCCGCGCCCTCGCGCTCAAGCCCATGAACTGTCCCGGCAGCGTACTGCTGTATCGCCACGGCCTCAAAAGCTACCGCGACCTACCAATCCGCATGGGCGAGTTCGGCAAGGTGCATCGCTACGAACCTTCCGGCGCGCTGCACGGACTGCTGCGTGTGCGCCACTTCACGCAGGACGACGCCCACATCTACTGCACACCGCAGCAGATGGACACCGAGTGCCGCGAGGTCGTGGCCCTGGTGCTCGACATCTACCGTCAGTTCGGCTTCGAGGATGTGCGCATCAAGCTCTCGACCCGGCCCGAGAACCGCATGGGCGATGAGGCGACGTGGGACTTGCTCGAAGGCGCGCTGGTTCGGGCGCTGGACGGCATGGGGCTGGCCTACCGCCTCAATCCAGGCGAAGGCGCCTTCTACGGCCCCAAGCTCGAATTCGTGCTGCGTGATGCCATCGGCCGCGACTGGCAGTGCGGAACCCTCCAGGTGGACATGAACCTGCCTGAACGCTTCGGCATCGAATATGTCGATGAAGACGGCCAGCGCAAGCGCCCGGTCATGCTGCACCGTGCATTGTTCGGTTCGCTGGAGCGTTTTACCGGCATTCTGATCGAGCACCACGCGGGCAAGCTCCCGGCCTGGTTGGCACCGATGCAGGTGATGGTGTTGTCGATCACCGAGGAGCATGCCACCTACGTGCAGGATGTTGCGCAGCTTCTGCGAGGTGCAGGGCTGCGCTGCGAAGCCGATGTGCGCAACGAGAAGATTAGCTACAAGATCCGCGAGCAGACTTTGCAGCGTATCCCCTTTCTGCTGGTCGCCGGGGCCAAGGAGCGCGACACAGGCTCCATTGCCATCCGCAGCCGGGACGGGCAAGACCTGGGCGTGTTGCCCTTGATGGATGCCGTGGCACTGTTGCTGCGGGAGTCGCAAGCGCCGGACACCGCTGCACGTAGCGAGGCGCAACGCCGCTTGTGCGCTCGTTTGAACAGGAGGCACACATCAAGCGAGGCTGCGGCCAATGCGCTGGAGGCCGTCTCATGAACGGCACCAGCCACGCTATCACGCCGTCGGCCGGCCGACACGCCGATCTTCTGGTACGGGGTGCAACCGTCATGACGCCCAGCGGGGCCGAGCACATCGACGTGGCCTGCGCGCACGGCCAGATCGTTGCGCTGGGCGATCTTTGCGGTACATGGAGTGCCGAGACCACACTGGACGCCACTGGCCTGCACGTGCTGCCCGGCGTCATCGACAGCCAGGTGCATTTCCGTGAACCGGGCCTGATGCACAAGGAAAACCTGGAGGCAGGCACGCGCGGCGCGGTGCTGGGCGGCGTCACCGCCATTTTCGAGATGCCGAACACGGCCCCGCTGACCTTGAGCGCGGCTGACCTGCAAGCCAAGCTGGATGCCGCCCGTGGCCGCGCATGGTGCGATCACGCTTTCTATGTTGGCGGCTCTGCCGTGAATGCGGAGCAACTGGCCAAATTGGAGAAACTACCGGGCTGCGCTGGCGTCAAGGTCTTCATGGGCAGTTCCTTTGGCGACCTGCTGGCGGATGACGATGAAGTGCTGCGCCGCATCCTGCGTCATGGACTCAGGCGACTGGCCGTGCATGCCGAGGACGAAGCCCGGCTGCGCGAGCGCAAACACATCGCCGTGGACAGCGCGGACGTGCGCCAGCACCTCGTCTGGCGCGATGTGGACAGCGCGTTGATGGCGACACAGCGCATCGTGCGGCTGGCCGAGGAATGTGGGCGGCGCCTGCATGTCCTGCATGTCTCCACCGCCGAGGAAATGGCGTTCCTGGCGGGTCGCAAGCATCGTGTCACGGTGGAAGTCACGCCGCACCACCTGAGCTTGCAAGCGCCCGAATGCTATCAACGCCTGGGCAGCCTGGCGCAGATGAATCCGCCCGTGCGTGAACAGCACCATCAGGATGCGCTATGGCAGGCGATCCGCAATGGTCTTGTCGATGTCATCGGCAGCGACCATGCGCCCCACACGCTGGCTGAGAAAGCGCGGCCTTACCCCGAATCTCCCAGCGGGATGACAGGCGTGCAGACGCTGCTGCCCGTGATGCTCGACCATGTGCATGCCGGGCGCTTGAGTCTGCAACGGCTGGTGGATTTGACCAGTGCAGGGCCAGCCCGCATCTTCGGCATCGAGGGCAAGGGACGCATCGCGGTGGGTTACGACGCCGATTTCAGCATCGTCGATTTGCGAGCACGCCGCGTCATCCGCAATGACTGGATCGCCAGCGTCAGCGGCTGGACGCCGTATGACGGCCGGACGGTCACGGGCTGGCCCATTCACACAGTGATTCGAGGTTGCTGTGCCGTTCGGGATGAAGCCCTCACTGGAAAACCGAAAGGCGCGGCAGTTCGGTTTCTGGAATCGCGGTCAAGGGAAACCACTGGAGAAGCATCCTATGCCTGATTCACGCGAACTCAGAAGCCGTGGCCTCAAGGCCACGCTGCCTCGCCTGCAAATTCTCGAACTCTTTCAGAGGACGAAGGTGCGGCATTTGACGGCCGAAGAGGTGTATCGCCTGCTGTTCGAGAGCGGTCACGACGTCGGCTTGGCCACGGTGTACCGCGTGCTCACCCAGTTGCAACAAGCCGGCCTGCTCAAGCAGGCGCACTTCGAGTCAGGCCGGGCCGTCTATGAGCTGGATGACGGCATGCACCACGACCACCTGGTTTGTACTTCCTGTGGCCGTGTGCAGGAATTCCACGACGAGGCCATCGAGCAGCAACAGAAATGGATCGCTGCGGAACATGGATTCAAGGTGGTCGAGCATTCCCACATCCTGTATGGCCGCTGCACGAAGAATCCGTGCGAGCACCGCCGCAGCGATTCTTGATATATCCCAAGGAACATCTATGAACCATCAAACCGATACGGATCCAGCCCAAGTGAGGCTGCATCCCAGGACATCCATTGAGCAAGTCGAAGAAGGGAGAGAACTGGCTCCGAAGTTCGACGGCGATGGCTTGATTGCCTGTGTGACGACCGCAGCGGACGACGGCGAAGTCCTGATGCTGGGCTATATGAACCGCGAAGCCTTGGAGAAGACCATCCAGACCAGAGAGGCGCACTACTGGAGCCGATCACGCAAGAAGCTCTGGCACAAGGGGGCAACCAGTGGCTTGGTACAGGTTGTCGAGGAAATGCGCATCGACGACGATCAGGATGCGATTTGGATGCGCGTGCGCGTGTCAGGCTCTGGTGCCAGTTGCCACGTTGGCTACCGTTCATGCTTCTACCGGCAAGTGCCAGTGGGCGCGCGGGGTCAAGCTGACACAGACCTAATCTACACAGAATCTGCAAAGACGTTCGATCCCAAGGCAGTGTACGGGGACGCTCCCAACCCAACACTTCTGTAAACCATGCATTTGGCTCGATATTCGATGTTACCGAATATGGGTTCCAGTGGCGCTCCGGTGTTCGCGCCCAGGAGATCGATTCATGTTCGACAACAATCGGCGCATTCAGTCTTTGAACGGGGGGCTGCTGCTCGAAGCGATTGCGGCGGTGGGAGATGAAGCACGCTTAGTCGATTTCGCTGCGCAACTGAACTCTACAAAAGGAGCGCATCTATTGATAAAAAATGGCTGGCGTCAAGCCTTTTGTTGAAATCACACGGGACTTGAAACCATATATGGAGCAAGAGGTTAGCTCTGTTTCACGCCGCTAGTAGAGGATGCAGCGTTGTGGGCTGGGAGCTACATGAGAGCCTGTAGAAAGCAAACCGGGTCGCGTTGTAGCGATGCAGATTGCCAAAGGCGGGCAGGCTTGTTCGGTCAGCCACTCCTGCGCCATCGTGCGTGCCTGATCGACCGTCAGTTCCCCGTACTGCTACAAGGCGAGCTTGCGGCGCTCGCCGGCGTTCGTGCGGTACTGAAGCATGAACACCTTGCGGCCCGCCGGGGTGATCTTGCACAGGAAGACGGGCACCACGGTGTCCCGCAGTTCGATGGCCTTGTCTTGAGGTTGTGCCGCATCGACTGCGGACTTGGTGAGCTTGATCTTCGCCATGATGACTCCTCGGAAAGCCCGGTTTCCAAGAGCCGCATGGGAGCCATGCGAGAGGAAGCCGGGTCAAGCTTCGGAAAGCACCGGCATATGTTGAACTCGCCTAAGTTATTGATAAACCTGCTGTATCGAGCCTTGGCGTAGTCCAGCGAATTGCCGAGCTGGAGTCCTCGTGAAACAAAAAAAGAGCGCCCCAAATGTGCGCTCTTTTTATAGCAACAAACCTAAACCAGGCTATGGTTACCTCCGCATATCTATGTCTGCACTAGCCGTCTGATTCGGTTTACGGTTTTACCCTTGTAAACGACCACGGCGCAGATCTGCATGAATCCTGGAGGCTTGTTTACGACTTTAATTGCGTGTTCACGACTTTAATTACCCAGAATATGCGCCCTACCCCGGCCCCCGCCTCACTCCACCGTCACGCTCTTGGCTAGGTTGCGCGGCTTGTCCACATCGGTGCCGCGTGCGCAGGCCGTGTGGTAGGCCAGCAGCTGCAGCGGGACCACGTGCAGGATGG